>Ga0182740_1000417_pt1 | contig 50895 bp, 46 predicted proteins | sample eDN5th37CKraftBY_FD_128872 | JGI IMG/M metagenome (GOLD analysis project Ga0182740, IMG submission 128872) | Enriched backyard soil microbial communities from Emeryville, California, USA - eDNA 5th pass 37_C Kraft BY (version 2) (version 2) | ecosystem: Environmental > Terrestrial > Soil >...
CGAAGCGAGTTGTGCGCCGTCCCCCCGGCCCGCGAGGAGCGCAGGGGACCGATGCGGCGCAGCCGCATCGGCTCGCGTCCGGCCGTGCTTTCTTTGGGCCACGTTTCTTTGCACGAGCAAAGAAAGGTGGCTCGCTCCTGCGAAGCAGGAGTGAAAGCTCTTGCTCCAGCCTTGGACGTTGCTTTCTCTTTGATTCTTTCTGCAAAGGCGCAAGGGCAAGGGCTTTCGCTCCCTTTCAGGGAGCGAGCTACTTTTCTTTGCTCGTGCAAAGAAAAGGTAGCCAAAAGAAAGCACGCCCTGCCTCCGCGCCCACGGCACTATGTGCCGCGGGTCCACTCCGCCGCCGGGATTTTTCGACACGACATCCATGTCGTGTCGAAAAACGACGTGCATCCATGCACGCCGCCCCTGCGGGGTCTTGTCCGTCGGCTCCGTCGCTACGGAAGGGAACCCGGAAAGTCAAAAGCAGGAGCAGGAGCAACTGCAACAGCAACAGCCCCCCTCCCCGGCCCTCCCCTGCGCTGCGCGCAAGGGAGGGAGAAAAGCCCCGCAAATCCTTTTAGAGTCACCCCTTCGCAGCCGACGCCCCGCCCATGCCCCCACTGGTGAAAATCCGCTCCGAGCGTGACCAGATGTCGGCGATCGAACGCCGCATCGCCGACTTCATCCTCGACAACGCCCACCTGCTGCGCGACTACTCCTCCCAGCAACTGGCCAACGCCCTGGGCATCAGCCAGTCCAGCGTGGTCAAGTTCAGCCAGAAGCTCGGCTTCAAGGGCTACCCCGACCTCAAGTACTCCGTCGGCGCCGCCGTCGCCCTGGCCGGCAACGGCAACGGTGGCGTCACCGAATGGCCGCCCGAAGCGGCCCCCAGCGGCTATCAGCACCTGGCCGACACCCTGCGCCGCGCCAAGACCGCCGCCGAAGAGGAAACCCGCGTCGCCAACCCGCAGGACGAAGTGGAAGCGGTGATCGCGCTGATCGACGCCGCCCCCAAGGTGTTCGTCTATGGCCTCGGCGACGACGGCCTGTACGCGCGCGAGTTCGCCATGCGCCTGGCGCTGCTGGGCATCCTCACCGTGCAGCACGCCGACCCCATCCTGATGACCGCCAACCTGTCCGCGGCGCGCCCCGGCGACGTGCTGCTGGTGTTCTCCGAGTTCGGCAAGCTGCCGCAGTTGTGGCAGCTCTCGCGCCAGTTCCAGGAAACCGGCGGCAAGGTGGTGTCGATCACCCGCCACACCGCCAACCCGCTGCGCGCCCACGCCGACGCCTCGCTGGCGATCTGCGCCCACGACCCGCAGCCGCCGGTGGCGCAGCTGCTGTACCGCTGCTCGCTGCAATACCTGCTCGACTTCGTGTTCGTGCTGCTGTGCCACGCCAACCCGGACCGCCAGCGCCAGCTCGCGCAGAACCAGGAACGCATCCAGCAGATGATCGACACCTGATGACCGGAGCCACCGCCATGCCCTTCCCGTTCCATTCCGCCGCCCGCCGGCTGCTGCCGCTGCTGGCCCTGCTCGCGCCGGCGGCCATCGCCGCCACGCCCGTCCACGACGCCACGCAGCTGGTGGTGGTGACCACGCCGTCCTGGGACGCCCCGGCCGGCCGCCTGCAGGCCTATGAACGCACCGAGCACGGCTGGCAGGCCCACGGCGCCGCGTTCGACGTGGCGCTGGGCCGCAACGGCAGCGCCTGGGGCATCGGCCTGCACCCGGCGCAGGCCGACGGCCCACAGAAGCAGGAAGGCGACGGCCGCAGCCCGGCCGGCGTGTTCGCCATCGGCGAGGCGTTCGGCTATGCGCCGCGCATCGACAGCGGCATGCCGTACCGGCCGATGCTGGCGAGCGACTACTGCATGGACGTGCCCGACTCGCCGTTCTACAACCGCATCGTCGATGCCGAGGCGGTCGGCGCCGACGCGGTGGAAGGTTCCAGCGAGCCGATGCGGCTGGACCTGCACAACGACGGCGACCGCCGCTACCGCGAGGGCTTCGTGATCGAACACAACCCGCGCGCCGAGCCCGGCCGCGGCAGCTGCATCTTCGCCCACCTGTGGCGGCAGCCCGGCGAGCCCACCGCCGGCTGCACCGCGATGGAGCCCGGGCACATGGCCGCCCTGCTCGGCTGGCTCGCCCCGGCCGCGCACCCGCTGTTCGTGCTGCTGCCGGAAGCCGAGTACGAGCGCCTGCGCCGTGGTTGGGGCTTGCCACCGTTGCACCCGTGATCCGATGAAGCATCAGGCTCCAGCTTTTCCCTTCTCCCACCGGGAGAAGGTGCCCCGAAGGGGCGGATGAGGGTGCGGGCGAAGCCTCGTGCTACCAAACATCGTGAGGGCTTCGCCCCTACCCTCACCCCAACCCCTCTCCCGGAGGGAGAGGGGCTTGAGCATCCCTCCACTCATTCCGATCACCTCGCCCATGACCACGTCCGCCCGCCGCTTCCGCCTCTCCGCACCGCTCAAGGTGCTGCTCTCGTTGCTGGCCGGCGCCGTGGTCGGCCTCGCCCTGACCAGCACCGACAAGGCGCTGGCGCTGCAGGTGGCCGACGTCGCCCGGCCCGTCGGCCGGCTCTGGCTCAATGCCCTGCAGATGACCGTGGTGCCGCTGGTCACCGCGCTGGTCATCGTCGGCGTCAACACCGCCAGCAACGCCGCCGCGTCCGGGCGCATGGCGCGCAATGCGATCGCCGTGTTCATCGTGCTGCTGGTGGCCGCGGCGGCGTTCTCCGCGGTGGCCACCCCGGCGCTGCTGGGGCTGGTGCCGCACGACAGCGCCACCCTGCTGGCCTTCCGCGAGGCCCTGCACGCGCCGGAAACGCAGTCCGCGCCGGCCAGCGCCGGGCAGTGGATCGCCTCGCTGATCCCCAGCAACGTGCTGGCGGTGGCCTCGGCCAACGCGATGCTGCCGCTGGTGGTGTTCGCGATGTTCTTCGGCTTCGCCCTGAGCCGGCAGGACGCCGCGCGCCGCGAGCGCGTGCTGGACATCGTCCGCATCGTCGGCGACACCATGATCACCATCGTGCGCTGGGTACTGTGGGCCGCGCCGCTGGGCGTGTTCGCGCTGGTGCTGGTGGTCTGCGCCGAGGTCGGCATGAGCGTGCTCGGCGTGCTCGGCTGGTACATCGTGCTGATGTGCGTGATCTATGTCCTGATCACCCTGCTGCTGTACCTGGTGGCCCTGCTCGCCGCGCGCGAGGGTCTGCGCCGCTTCGCCGCCGCGCTGGTGCCGGTGCAGGTGATCGCCGGCAGCACGCAGTCCTCGCTGGCCTCGCTGCCGGCGATGATCGACAGCGCCCGCAACCGCCTCGGCTACCCGGCGGCGCTGACCGCGCTGGTGCTGCCGATGGCGGTGTCGCTGTTCCGCATCACCAGCCCGGCGCAGTACATCGCCGTGGCCAGCTTCATCGCCTGGCTGTACGGCATCGACATCACGTTCTCGCAGTACGCGGTGGCGGTGCTGCTGGCCGCGGCGATCAGCATGGGCTCCACCGGCCTGCCCGGCCAGGCCAACTTCATGACCAACAACATGCCGATCACCCAGAGCATGGGCCTGCCGATCGAACCGCTGGGCGTGCTGCTGGCGGTGGACACCATCCCCGACGTGTTCTGCACCATCGGCAACACCACCGGCGACATGACCGCGACGTCGATCGTCGCCCGGCACAGCGGGCCGCAGGCGGACGACGCATCGGTCGACGGCTGAGCATCACCGCGCCGTGAGCACGCCGCCACACCGCGCGTGTATGGTGTGGCGGCGACGACGCGCACCGCCTTCCACCCACTCCCGGGAGAACACCATGCCCCGTTCCATGCTGCTTGGCCTGGCCCTTGGCCTCGTGCCCGCCCTGTTCACCGCCGCCTGCGCCGCCGACCCGGCCGCCGAGGCCGCGCTCAAGCCCGCGCAACAGCCCTTCACCACCACCCAGGTCGCACGCTTCGACGAACCGTGGGCGATGGCCTTCCTGCCCGACGGCAGCCTGCTGGTCACCGAAAAGGCCGGCAAGCTGATCCACTTCGATCCGGCCAGCGACAAGCGCGCCGAAATCACCGGCGTGCCGCAGGTCGCCTACGGCGGCCAGGGCGGCTTCGGCGACGTGGCGCTGCATCCGCATTTCGCCGACAACGGGCTGGTCTATTACAGCTACGCCGAGGAAGGCGAGGGCGACACCCGCGGCGCGGCGGTGGCGCGCGCGAAGCTGCAACTCGATGCCGATGGCAGCGGCAGGCTGGTGGATGCGCAGGTGATCTGGCGGCAGACGCCGAAGGTGTCCGGCAACGGCCATTACGGCCACCGCCTGCTGTTCGGCGCCGACGGCAAGCTGTGGATCAGCTCCAGCGAACGGCAGAAGTTCGACCCGGCGCAGGACATGAAGACCAACCTCGGCAAGATCATCCGCCTCAACGACGACGGCAGCGTGCCGGCCGACAACCCGTTCGCCGCGCAGGGTTCGCCGGCCGACCAGGTGTGGTCGCTGGGCCACCGCAACATCCTCGGCATGGCCTTCGACGCGCAGGGCCGGCTGTGGGCCGACGAGATGGGGCCGAAGGGCGGCGACGAGCTGAACCTGATCCAGCGCGGCGGCAACTACGGCTACCCGCTGGTCTCCAACGGCGACCACTACGACGGCCGCGACATCCCCGACCACGACACCCGCCCGGAGTTCGTCGCGCCCAAGGTCAGCTGGACCCCGGTGATCTCCCCGTCCAGCCTGGTCATCTACGACGGCGCGCTGTTCCCGCAGTGGCGCGGCAGCGCCTTCATCGGCGGGCTGTCGTCGCAATCGCTGGTGCGCGTGGCCTTCGACGGCGACGACGCGCGCGAGGCCGAGCGCTTCGACATGGGCCAGCGCATCCGCGCGGTGGCGCAGGGCCCGGACGGCGCGCTGTGGCTGCTGGAGGACGGCAGCAAGGCACGGCTGCTGAAGTTGACGCCGCGCCCGTAGGTACGGGGCTTGCCCCGTACGCGCATTTACCGGGAAAGCCACGATGAAACAGGCCACGTTCGCGACCCACGACGTCCACAACCAGCCGCCACCGCCCGGGCCGTTCGACCTGTGGAAGGACGACGCCGGCCTGCGCGAAGCGGTGGCGCGCGAGGGCGGCGATGCGTTCGCCGCGCGCCTTGCCGGTTACGGCGCGCTGGCCGGCGGCGAACTGCTGCACCTGGCCGACGACGCGCACCGCGACCGCCCGCGCCTGAAGACCCACGACGCCTACGGCCGGCGCCTGGACCGGGTCGAGTTCAACGCCGCCTGGCACGACGTGATGGGCAAGGCGATCGCGCACGGCGTGGCCGCGCTGTCATGGGCGCAGCCACAGCCGGGCGCGCACGTGGCACGCGCCGCGCTGAGCTACCTGCACTACCAGGCCGAGCCCGGCAGCAGCTGCCCGCTGACCATGACCCACGCCGCGGTGCCGGTGCTGCGGCAGGCGCCGGCGCTGCGCGAATGGGCGGACAAGGCCTGCGCGTTCGACTACGACGGCCGCGACCTGCCGCTGGCGCACAAGCGCGGCGCCACCCTCGGCATGGGCATGACCGAGAAGCAGGGCGGCAGCGACGTGCGCGCCAACACCACCCGCGCCACGCCGCTGGCGGCGGAGGGCGAATACCTGCTGGTCGGGCACAAGTGGTTCTTCTCCGCGCCGATGTCCGACGCCTTCCTGGTGCTGGCGCAGGCGCCCGGCGGCCTGAGCTGCTTCCTGCTGCCGCGCTGGCAGCCGGACGGGGCGAAGAACGCGCTGCGCCTGATGCGGCTGAAGGACAAGCTGGGCGACTGGTCCAACGCCTCCAGCGAGGTCGAGTTCGAGAACGCCTGGGCGTACCGCGTCGGTGCCGAAGGGCGCGGCGTGGCCACCATCCTGGAGATGGTGATGCTCACCCGGCTGGACTGCATGCTGGGCTCGGCCGGGCTGATGCGGATGGCGCTGCGGCAGGCGCTGCACCACGCCCGCCACCGCAGCGCATTCGGCAAGCCGCTGCTCGGGCAGCCGCTGATGCGCAGCGTGCTGGCCGATCTTGCATTGGAGTCGGAAGCGGCCACCGCGCTGGCGCTGCGCGTGGCCGGCGCGGTCGACCGTGCGCCACACGACCCGCACGAGGCGGCGCTGGCGCGGATCGCCACCGCCATCGGCAAGTACTGGATCTGCAAGCGCGCGCCGGGCCTGGTCAACGAGGCGCAGGAATGCCTGGGCGGCATCGGCTACATCGAGGACACGCTGCTGCCGCGGCTGTATCGGCAGGCGCCGCTCAATTCGATCTGGGAAGGCTGCGGCAACATCCAGTGCCTGGACGTGCTGCGCGCGCTGGCGCGCGAGCCCGCGACCGGCGTGGCGCTGCGCCATGAACTGCAGGCGGCGGCGGGCATCGACGCGCGGTTCGACGCGGCACTGCACGCCGGCATGGCGCTGCTGGAGGCCGGCGTGGACGAAGCCGGCGCGCGCGCCCTCGTCGAACGGCTGGCGCTGCTGCTGCAGGGCGCGGCCCTGCTGCGCGGCGGCCACCCGCTGGCGCGCGACTGGTGCGGCACCCGCCTCGGCGACGCGCGCGCGGCCACCTACGGCGCCCTGCCCGCCGGCATCGGCGCCGATGCCGCCCTCGCCCGCGCGGGGCTGCCCGGTTGAGGGCGGGAAAGGCGCGCTTCGTCGCCGCATTCCCGGTTTCGTCGCACCGCGCTTGCCGGCGGCGACGAAGGCTTCCATCGTGGCAGCCGCTGCATGTGCAGCGCCGAGCGACGCGAGCACGACCATGAAAGCCCTGACCGCCCTGCTGTTGTGGTGCCTGCTGTGGGTGTTGTGCTGGCCGCTGGCGCTGCTCGCGCTGGTGCTGTGGCCGCTGGCATGGCTGCTGTCGCTGCCGTTCCGGCTGGTCGGCATCACCTTCTCGGCGCTGTTCGCCTTCCTGCGCGCCCTGCTGATGCTGCCGGCGCGGCTGCTGGGCCATGACGACCGCAGGCCGCAGCCAGCGCAGTGACGCGAGGCGGGCATTCGATCGATGGCGCGTCGGGGGCGTAGCCCCGACCTACCGGCGCAGCCTCGTCGGCCGGGGCTACGTCCCCGGCGGTATTGCTGTTCGACATGGTCCGCCGGGTACCCGACGACCGGACATCAGCCGCCCTCGCCATCCCCCCGGCGCATGCGCAGGCTCAGGCCGATGGCCTGCACCAGCCCATAGCAGACCAGCGCGGCGGCCAGGCTCATGGTCAGCGGGCTGGCATTGCCCGCGCCCGAGGCCATGCCCTGGCTGAACGCACCGTCGTACCAGCGCCATGCCAGCCGCGCGACCAGCAGCAGCGACAGGGCGCCGCCGATCCACGGATTGGGCGTATAGCCCGGCTGGCCGTCACGCGCGCCGAAGCGGGTGTGGCGCAACGCGAACACGCCCAGCCCGGTACCTGCCACCGCACCGGCCAGCATGCCCGGCGCCACGTGCGGCAGGTACAGCGCGGCCAGCCCCAGCAATGCCACCACCACCGCCAGCAGCACGATGCGCACGAGCGTGCGGCGTGGCCGCCACGGCTGCCAGCCGAAATGGCGGCGGATGCGGCGGTAGTACAGCCAGCCGAAGCCGGCGGTCATCAACCAGGGCATGTAGACGGGCAGCGGTGCGGGCATGGCGGCTCTCCGTTGGGCCCGGCGAGCATCGCACGGCCGGCCGCCGCTTCAAGGTGTCAACTGTCACCCGTGGATGCCGGGTGCGCCCGGCACGGGCTTTCCTGCCGAAGCTTCCTGCGGGGCAAGCCCCGCAGCTACGTACAAGGCCGCACGCCGTAGGTGCCGGGCTTGCCCGGCACGGGGCTTTCCCGCCAAAGCCTCCTGCGGGGCAAGCCCCGCAGCTACGTACGAGCCCCCGCGTCGCTTGACCGGGCACGCCCGGTCAAACGTCGGCGGGCGGCAGCAGCTCGAACTGCACCGGCTCGCCGCTGGCCGACGAGGCGCACACCCACAGGTCGAACAGGCCCGGCTCGGCGGCGAACACGCCATCGACGCCGGTGAAGGCCAGCTGCTGCCGGTCGAGCCGGAACACCACGTCCTCCGCTTCGCCCGGCGCCAGCGCGACCTTGGCGAAGGCCTTGAGCTCGCGCACCGGGCGCACGCGGCTGGCGACGCGGTCGTGCACGTACAGCTGCACCACCTCCTCGCCGGCTACCGCGCCGGTATTGGTGACGGTGGTGGTGACGACCAGTTCGTCGTCCCATCCCAGCCGCTGCATGCCCAGCCGCGGGACGCCGTAAGCGAAGCCGGCGTAGCCCAGGCCGTGGCCGAAGGCGTACAGCGGCGCGTTGGGAACCTCGCGCCAGCGCGCCTTGAACTCGGTCACCCCCGGCAGTTCCGGGCGCCCGCTGCGCGGGTGGTTGTAGAAATACGGCTGCTGCCCGGAGTGCCGCGGGAAGCTCACCGGCAGGCGCGCGGACGGGTTGTAGTCGCCGAACAGCACGTCGGCCACGGCATGGCCGGTCTGGGTGCCGAGATACCACGTCACCGCGATGGCCTGCGCATCGCGCACCGCGCCGTGCAGCGCCAGCGCGCGGCCGTTGCGCAGCAGCACCACGACCGGGGTGCCGGTGGCGGCCACCGCCTCGGCCAGCGCCTGCTGCGCCGGCGGCAGGGTGATCTCCACCCGCGACTGCGCCTCGCCGCTGTAGCGCTGCGGTTCGCCCAGCGCCAGCACCACCACGTCGGCGCGGCGCGCGGCGGCCACGGCCGCGTCGATGCCGCCGTCCAGCGGTTCCTCCAGCGCGCAGCCGGGCACCACTTCCAGCAGCGCGTCGTCGTCCAGCGCCGCGCGCACGCCGGCTTCCAGGGTGACGTAGCGCGACTTGTCGCCGAACAGGGTCCAGCAGCCCTCGATGTTGTCGCGGTCCTGCGCGAACGGGCCGATCAGCGCGATCTTCTGCCCGGCCTTGCGCAGTGGCAGCAGCGCGCCGTCGTTCTTCAGCAGCACGATCGAGCGCCGCGCCGCATCGCGCGCCAGCGCGTCGTGCGCGGCGATGTACGAAGTGTCGGCCTCGCGCGCCGGGTCCAGCGAGCGGTAGGGGTCGTCGAACAGGCCGATGGCTTCCTTCAGGCGCAGGATGCGGCGCACCGATGCGTCCAGCAGCGCCACCGGCACCTGCCCGCTTTCGACCAGCGCCGGCAGGTGCGCGGCATAGAAGCCGCTCTGCATGCTCAGGTCGAGCCCGGCGCCGAACGCCTTGCAGGTGGCATCGCGTTCGTCGGCGGCATAGCCGTGCGCGATCAGCTCCATGTCGGCGGTGTAGTCGGACACCACCACGCCGTCGAAACCCCATTGCCCGCGCAGCAGGTCGGTCAGCAGCCAGCGGTTGGCGCTGGCCGGCACGCCGTTGATGTCGTTGAACGCGCTCATCAGCGCGCGCGCGCCGGCCGCCAACGCCGCCTTGAACGGCGGCAGGTGCACGTCGTGCAGGGTCTGCGGCGCGATGTCCACCTGTGCGTATTCCATGCCGGCGGCGACCGCGCCATAGGCGGCGAAATGCTTGGGCGTGGCCAGCAGCGAATCGGCCGCGCTCAGGTCCTCGCCCTGGAAGCCGCGCACGCGCGCGGCGGCGAACACGCAGCCCAGCAGCACGTCCTCGCCGGCGCCCTCGGCGCCACGGCCCCAGCGCTGGTCGCGGGCCACGTCCACCGCCGGCGCATAGGTCCAGTGGAGGCCGGCGGCGGTGGCCTCGATGGCGGTGGCACGGGCGGTGCGCCGGGCCAGCTCCGGCTCGAAGCTGGCCGCCTCGCCCAGCGGGATCGGGAACACCGTGCGCATGCCGTGGATCACGTCGGCGGCCAGCGCCACCGGGATGCCGAGCCGGCTCTCCTCCACCGCCACCCGCTGGATCTCGCGGCCCTGCGCCGCGCCGACGCCGTTGAACAGGCAGCCCACGCGGCCGGCGCGCACCTGTTCCAGCACCTGTCCGGCGTTGCGGACGTTGGACTCAGGGTTCACGTCGGGCGCGAACGGGCGGACCATGTCGGCGAACACGCCCAGCTGGCCGACCTTTTCCTCCAGGGTCATGCGCGCGAGCAGGGTTTCGATGCGGTCGGCGGCCACCGGCAGTCCTTGTGGGGAAAACGCTTTCAGGGCGCGGATTCTAGCGCCGCCGCCGTGAAACCCGGCGGCGGCGCCGGCTCACGACGCCGCCCGTTCCCGCAGCGCCATCAGCATCGCGTCGCTGGATTGCTGGAACACGCGCAGGCCGAACTCCGGCAGGATCGCCAGCAGGTGGTCGAACACGTCCGCCTGCACCGCCTCGTACTGCACCCATGCGACCGAGGCGGTGAAGCAGTACAGCTCCAGCGGCAGCCCCTGCGGCGTCGGCGCCAGCTGCCGCACCATCAGGGTCATGCCCTGGTTGATGCCGGGGTGGCTGCGCAGGTAGCGCTCGACGTAGGCGCGGAAGGTGCCGAGGTTGGTCATCCGCCGTGCGTTGACCTCCTCCGGGTGCGCCTGCGCGACCTGCGCATTCCATTGCGCCAGTTCCTCGCGCTTGCCGGCCAGGTAGTCGTCGAGCAGGCCGAAGCGCTCCAACCGCGCCAGCGCGGCGTCGTCGAGGAAGCCCACGCTGTGCTGGTCCAGCAGCAGCGGCCGCTTGATCCGGCGCCCGCCCGACTCCTGCATGCCGCGCCAGTTCTTGAACGACTCGGTGACCAGCTTCCGGGTCGGGAAGGTGGTGATGGTCTTGTCCCAGTTCTGCACGGTGATCGTGTGCAGGGCGATGTCGATCACGTCGCCGTCGGCGTTCTGGCTGGGCATCTCGATCCAGTCGCCGATGCGCACGCGGCCGTCGCCGCTGATCTGCACGCTGGCCACCAGCGACAGGATGGTGTCCTGAAAGATCAGCATCAGCACCGCGGTGGCCGCGCCCAGCCCGGTCAGCAGGTGCAGCAGCTTGACCCCGGCCAGCGTGGCCACGATCGACAGGCCGGCCAGCACGAACACCACGATCTTGACCACCTGCAGGTAGCCCTTGATCGGCTTGTCGCGCGCGTCCGGGCGGCGCTCGTAGATCGCGTTGAACAGGTCCAGCGCATGGCTTGCCGCCAGTGCCACGGTCAGCACCACCCACGCCTGGCAGGCACCGGCGATGAAATGCACCAGCCCCGGCGGCAGCCCCGGCACCAGCACGATGCCGGCGGCGATCACCACCGCGGGCACCACATTGGCCAGCCGCGGGATCACCTTCAGGTCGCGCCTGCCACCACCCTCCTCGGCCGGCAGCATCCGCAGCATGCGCTTGAGCCCGCGCAGCAGGATCCGCCTGGTCACGTAGTTGGCCAGCCATGCGGCCAGCAGCAGCAACGCCAACACCACGACCGAATACGCGCCCGGGTGGGCTTCCAGCGCCTGCTGCGCCTGTTGCAACCACGGCCACTGCACCATCTTTTCCAACATCAATCGCTCCCGTATCTCAGTTTCCCGGTGATCGAGCACGCTCGATCACCACGCCCACCGCGCGCGCGCCGCGCACCGCACCGGGCTTGCTCAGTTTCAGCCGCAGCCACTGCACGTCGAACTCGTCGAGCACGATCTGCGCGCAGCGCTCGGCCAGCGTTTCCACCAACCCGAAGTCCGAGCCGCGCACGTATTCCATCAAGCGCTTGCTGACCGCCTTGTAGTTGAGCGTGTCGGCGATGTCGTCGCTGGCGGCGGGCCTGCGGTTGTCGAAGCCCATTTCCAGATCGAACACCAGTACCTGGCGGATGCGCCGCTCCCAGTCGTAGATGCCGATCAGGGCGTCGATTTCCAGCCCTTCGATGAATACCTTGTCCATGTGTGAAGCGGGGATGCGGGATTGGGGAACCGGGAATGTTACGTGCTTGCGCGTTAAGGGAAGCGCAGGCCCGGAATCCGGCGACGAAGCGCCAAGACATGGGTTCGAGCGACGCACATCGCGATCGGACACGCCATCGGCCCACCGCGATCAGGCATTCCCCGTTCCCTGTTCCCCGCTCCCTGCCGCCAACGGCGGCAACGTCGCCATGTCCCAGCGCGGCACCACTTTCACCTCCGCCGCGCTGTGCTGGCCGGCCTGCAGGCGCAGCGCGCCGGCGAAGGCGATCATCGCGCCGTTGTCGGTGCACAGCGCCGGGCGCGGGAAGCAGACGCGGCCACCACGGCGCTGCGCGGCGTCCTGCAGTTTCGCGCGCAGGCGCTTGTTGGCGCCGACGCCGCCGGCCACCACCAGCACGTCGCAGCCGGCTTCGTCCAGCGCGCGTTCGCACTTGATCGCCAGCGTGTCCACCACCGCGTCCTCGAAGCCGCGGGCGATGTCGGCGCGGGTCTGCTCGCCCTGGTCGCTGTCGCGCCAGGCCAGCAGCACCTGCGTCTTCAGGCCGGAGAAACTGAAATCCAGCCCCGGCCGGTCGGTCATCGGCCGCGCGAACTTGTACCGCCCCGGCGTGCCGGTTTCAGCCAGCCTGGCCAGCTGCGGGCCGCCCGGGTACGGCAGCCCCATCAGCTTGGCGGTCTTGTCGAAGGCCTCGCCGGCGGCGTCGTCCAGCGTCTCGCCGAGCAGGCGATAGCTGCCGATCGCGTCCACCGCCACCAGCTGGGTATGGCCGCCGGAAACCAGCAGCGCCACGAACGGCGGCGCCGGCGGGTCGTCCTCCATCAATGGCGCCAGCAGGTGGCCCTCCATGTGGTGCACGCCGATGGCCGGCACGTCCAGCGCCCACGCCAGCGAACGCGCGACCCCGGCGCCGACCAGCAGCGCGCCGACCAGCCCCGGCCCGGCGGTATAGGCCACCCCATCGATCTCGGACACGGCGATGCCGGCCTCGTCCAGGGTCTGCCGGATCAGCGGCAGGGTCTTGCGCACGTGGTCGCGGCTGGCCAGCTCCGGTACCACCCCGCCGTATTCGGCGTGCAGCGCGATCTGGCTGTAGACCGCATGGGCGCGCAGCGCGGCCGCGCCGGGCAGCGCGGTGTCGTAGACCGCCACGCCGGTCTCGTCGCAGGAGGATTCGATGCCGAGGACTTTCATGCCGCCATTGTGGACCCGTTGCCCGGCCCCCGCCTACCCGCCCCACTTGCACGCCCCGGCGAAGCGGCTATAATGCGCGGCTCGCCGGGCGTGACCCGGTATCACTGTGTCCCGGAGATTCCATGCCCAGCGTCAAAGTCCGCGAGAACGAACCTTTCGAGTTTGCGCTCCGCCGCTTCAAGCGCACCTGCGAAAAGGCCGGCGTGCTGGCCGAGACCCGCAAGCGCGAGTTCTACGAAAAGCCGACCCAGGAACGCAAGCGCAAGGCCGCAGCTGCCGTGAAGCGCCAGCTGCGCCGTTCCTCGCGCGACGTCACCAAGCGTCAGCGCCTGTACTGATCGGACGCGACTCCCGGACGGGGGCCCCGGCCTTCCGTACCGGAGCAGGAGCCGGCACGCGCGAGCGTGGCCGGCTTTTTGCGTTCCCGGGTTCCACCCACGACCCCTGCATTCCCGATCCCGCAAGAGGTGATCCATGAGCCTGAAACAGCAACTGACCGACGACATGAAGGCCGCCATGAAGGGCGGCGACAAGCACTCCCTCGGCGTGATCCGCCTGATCAACGCGGCGATCAAGCAAAGGGAAGTGGACGAGCGCATCGAGCTGGACGATGCCGCGGTCATCACCGTGCTGGACAAGATGGTCAAGCAGCGCAAGGACTCGGTGAACCAGTACGAGGCCGCCAACCGCGAGGACCTGGCCAAGGTCGAGCGCGAGGAGATCGTGGTGATCGAGCGCTACCTGCCGGCCAAGATGGGCGAAGCCGAGATCCTCGCCGCGATCAACGCCGCCATCGCCCGGACCGGCGCCGCCAGCGCCGCCGACATGGGCAAGCTGATGGGCGTGCTCAAGCCGCAGCTGGCCGGGCAGGCCGACATGGGGCTGGTGTCGAAGCTGGTCAAGCAGGCGCTGGCCGGCTGATTCGCTGCCGCCGGTAGGTGGATGCGGAACCGATGCCCCGCGCAAATGCGTAGGTGCCGGGCTTGCCCGGCACAGGGGCTCTCCCGATAAAGCCCCGTGCGGGGCAAGCCCCGCACCTACGGTCGGCCTCGCGCGGATGGCTCCGTAACACGACCGGCTTCACTCCCCTTTACCGCTGCGTCGGTTACATCCTTCGCGGCCGGCAACGCCACCGCGCACCCGCGTCGCAGGCTGTGCCGCCACGGGTGCGCGCTTACCCTCCCGCGCATGCCCCCTTCCCCCCCAGACACCCTGAAACAACGGCTGGAGCGGCTGCAACGCAGCTTGCCGGCGGCGCTGCTGCAGCGTTTCGTCGAAGCCGACGTGATGACCCAGTCGGCCTCGCTGGCGTTCTACACCCTGCTGTCGCTGGCGCCGCTGCTGATGCTGCTGCTGTGGCTGACCGCCTCGCTGTATCCGCCGGCACAGCAGGCGCTGGTCGAGCAGATCGCCGGCCTGGCCGGCAGCAGCGTGGCCGAGGTGGCGCGCACGGTGATCGCCAACGCCAGCGCGCGGCCGGACCTGGGCTCGCTGGCCGGGGCGTGGAGCCTGTTGCTGCTGTTCGTCGGCGCCACCGTGGTGTTCGCGCAGCTGCAGGCGGCGCTGAACCGCATCTTCCGCTCGGACGAACAGCGCTTCGACGGCGCGCTGGGCTGGCTGAAGAAACGCATCTTCTCGGCCGGCGTGGTGCTGGCGCTGGGCTTCCTGCTGATCGTGTCGATGGTCGCCACCACCGCGCTGCAGGTGGTGTTCGCGCACCTGCCCTCGCTGCTGCCGGCGGTGGGCTACCTGAGTACGCTGCTGCTGTACGTGCTGGGCTTCGCCTTCCTCTACCACTACCTGCCCGACCGCCCGGTGGCATGGCGCCAGGCACTGGGCGGCGGCGCCATCACCGCGCTGCTGTTCACCCTGGGCCGCTATGGCATCGGTCTGTACCTGGCCAATGCCGCGCCCGGCAGCGCCTACGGCTCGATGGGCACGCTGGTGCTGATGCTGGTGTGGGTCTACTACGCCAGCGTGGTGTTCTTCAGCGGTGCGCTGGTCACCGCGGTCATCGACGAGCGCGCCCGATCATAGAAGCGTGCAGGAGCGACGCGAGTCGCGACCGGGTTCCCGCGAAAGTTCCCGGTCGCGACTCGCGTCGCTCCTACATGGGCAGCGCGCGCATGGCATCCTATGCGCCTGTCATGGCCCGCATCCCCGACGCATTCATCGACGACCTGCTCGCCCGCTCCGACATCGTCGAAGTGGTCGGCTCGCGCGTGCCGCTCAAGCGCCAGGGCAAGGAATATGCCGCGCGCTGCCCGTTCCACGACGAGCGCTCGGCCAGCTTCACGGTATCGCCGACCAAGCAGTTCTACCACTGCTTCGGCTGCGGCGCGCACGGCACCGCGATCAGCTTCCTGATGAACTACGACCGCCTCGAGTTCCTCGATGCGGTCGAGGAACTGGCCAAGCGCGCCGGCATGGAAGTGCCGCGCGAAACCAACCCGCGCAGCCAGCAACAGCAGGACGACAGCCGCGACCTCTACACCGCGCTGGACGCGGCCAGCCGCTTCTTCCAGAAACACCTGGAAGGCAGCGACAAGGCCCGCGCCTACCTCGACGGCCGCGGCGTCGATGCCGACACCCGCGCGCGCTTTGCCATCGGCTACGCGCCGGACGGCTACAGCGCATTGAAGGACGCACTGGGCAAGGACGAGCGGCGCATGAAGCTGCTCGACCGCGCCGGCCTGTTCTCCAAGAACGACCGCGGCCACGTCTACGACAAGTTCCGTGACCGGGTGATGTTCCCGATCTTCGACCGCCGCGGCCGCGTCATCGCCTTCGGCGGCCGGGTCATGCAGAAGGACGACGGCCCCAAATACCTCAACTCGCCGGAAACCGCGCTGTTCCACAAGGGCCGCGAGCTGTACGGCCTGTGGCAGGTGCGCCAGGCCAACCAGAAGATCGAGCGGCTGATCGTGGTCGAGGGCTACATGGACGTGGTCAGCCTGTTCCAGTTCGGCGTCACCCAGGCGGTGGCGACGCTGGGCACGGCGACCACCCCGGACCATGCCGAGCTGCTGTTCCGCAATGCGCCGGACGTGTATTTCTGCTTCGATGGCGACAACGCCGGGCGCAAGGCCGGCTGGCGCGCGCTGGAATCGGTGCTGCCGCGGATGAAGGATGGGCGGCAGGCGTTCTTCCTGTTCCTGCCCGACGGCGAAGACCCGGACACCATCGTGCGCAAGGAAGGCGCCGAGGCCTTCGACACGCGCTTGAAGCAGGCCACGCCGCTGTCGCAGTTCTTTTTCGACGAGCTCACCCGCGAGATCAACCTCGCCACGCTCGACGGCAAGGCGCGGCTGGCCGAGCGCGCCCGACCGATGCTGGCGCAGATTCCCGACGGTGCCTTCGGCGACCTGATGAAGCAGGAGCTGCAACGCCTGACCGGCGTCGGCCGCGCACCCGCCGGCATGGCGCCGGCGCCGGTACGGCGCGCGCCCACCGCCCCGGTGCAGAAGCGCAGCCTGGTGCGCGCGGCCATCGCCCTGCTGCTGCAGCAACCCTCGCTGGCCGCAAGCCTCGAAGGCCACCATGCCGTCGCCGGCCTGCGCCTGCCCGGCATCGAACTGCTGCTGGAGCTGCTGGACCTCGTGCAGCAGCGCCCGGACATCAGCACCGGCGCGCTGCTGCAGCACTTCGACGGCCGCGAGGAACAGGCCGCGTTGCACCGGCTGGCCGCCATCGACCTGCCCGGCGACGAGGCCAGTTGGGCGCAGGAACTGCACGACGCCATCACCCAGCTGGAAAAGCAGTTGCTGCAACAACGCGTGGGCGAGCTGCAGGCCAAGCAACGCCAGCAAGGCCTGGACGAAACCGACAAATACGAATTGCGCGAATTGCTGAAGGCGCTGGCGGCAATGCGCTGACCCTCCCCCGCTCCTGTAGGAGCAACGCAAGTCGCGACCCGGCATTCCATCGCGACTTGCGTCGCTCCTACACAAGCACACCGCGCACCCGGCCGGCACCGTAACAAAAGGAGACAGTCATGAAGCACATCCACCGCATCGCCCTGCTGGCGCTCGCCCTTGCCGGCGGTAGCCACGCCAGCGAACTGCACCAGCCGCGCTCCCACCTGCTCACCGGCGGCCAGCCCAGCGCCCGGCAACTGCACGAGGCGGCCGCGACCGGCGTCACCACGGTGATCGACCTGCGCGCGCCGCAGGAAGACCGCGGCTACGACGAACAGGCCGCCGCCGAGAAGCTGGGCCTGCGCTATGTGCGCCTGCCCATCGACGGCGCCGGCGACATCAACGAGACCAATGCGCGCACGCTGGACCGCCTGCTCAAACAGGATGCCGGCACGACGTTGCTGCACTGTGCCTCGGGCAACCGCGTCGGTGCGCTGCTGGCGCTGGCGCATGCACGCGTGGACGGCGCTTCGGCCGAGGAATCACTGGAGCTCGGCCGCGCCGCCGGCCTGACCTCGCTGGAACCGGCGGTGCGCGCGGTGCTGGAAGACCCGGCCAAGCCCTGAATCCACCCGAGAAGGACGTTCCCCCGATGACCCGCTGGTGGTCGCGCCTGCGGCCGGACAACTTCACCCTCGCCCTGCTCGGCACCGTGCTGCTGGCCACGCTGCTGCCGATGACCGGCACCGCCGCGCGCGGGCTGGACCGCTTCACCGACCTGGCCATCGCCGCGCTGTTCTTCCTGCACGGCGCGCGTCTGCCGCGCGAGGCGGTCATTGCCGGCCTGCTGCACTGGCGGTTGCACCTGTTGATCCTGGCCTGCACCTTCGTGCTGTTCCCGCTGCTGGGGCTGGCGTTCAAGCCGCTGGACGGCCGCGTGCTGACCCCGGAGCTCTATCTCGGCGTGCTGTTCCTGTGCGCGCTGCCGTCCACGGTGCAGTCGTCCATCGCCTTCACCTCGATGGCCGGCGGCAATGTGCCGGCGGCAGTATGCGCCGCGTCGCTGTCGAGCATCCTCGGCGTGTTCCTGACCCCGTTGCTGATGGGCGTGCTGGCCGGCGCGCAGGGCGGCATGGCCGACCCACTGCACGCGGTCGGCGCGATCATGCTGCAACTGCTGGTGCCGTTCGTCGCCGGCCACCTGCTGCGGCCATGGCTGGCGCGCTGGGTGGAACGGCAGCGCGCGTTGCTGCGCTACACCGACCAGGGCACGGTGCTGCTGGTGGTCTACGGCGCCTTCGGCGAATCGGTCAGCGAAGGCCTGTGGCGCGACACGCCCCTCGGCTCGCTGCTGGCCGTCGTGCTGGTGTCGGCGGTGCTGCTGGCCATCGCCATGCCCGGCATCACCTGGCTGGCGCGGCGGCTGGGCTTCGGCCGCGAGGACGAGATCCCCATCGTGTTCTGCGGCTCCAAGAAGAGCCTGGCCACCGGCGTGCCGATCGCCAAGGTGCTGTTCGCCGGCGGCAGCCTCGGCGCGATCGTGCTGCCGGTCATGGTCTACCACCAGCTGCAGCTGGTGGTATGCGCGATGGTGGCGCGGCGCTACGCGCGCAAACCGTAGGAGCGCACCGTGGTGCGCGATGGGCTTTACCGGTGATGCCCCATCGCGCACCGCGGTGCGCTCCTGCCTTGGGTCGCGATCAGTCCTTCACCCGCCGCATCTCGCTGGCGACCTTGTAGCGCCCGTAGTGCTGCAATGCCCCGGTGAAGGCCTCCAGCCCCGCCGGATCGGCGCAGGCCAGCACCACGTGGTAACAGCCTTCGCCGGCGATCTTGCTGGCGCTCTCGACATCGGCATGCGCCTGCAGGAATGCCTCGAACGCGTCGAACCGCGGCGTGTCCATGAACACGGTGACGAAATAGCGCTGCAGGTCGCCACGCACCACGGTGAAGCGGCGGATGGTGCCGTCGTCGACCATCTGCTGCACCCGCGTCGCGACCGCCTGCCCGGTCAGGTGTACTTGTCGACCAAGCGCCTGCCAGCTCGTGCGTGCATCGCGTCCGAGCTGCGCAAGGATGGCGCGCCCCATCTTGTCCAACGGCATCTTTTTCAATCCTCAAGCGGAACGACCCGGCTTCTTGCAGGCTGCAATTACCGGATGGCGGGTGCGTTCCTACGATGACGCAACCCCATTCGACAAGGCAACGCATGCATGGCCACCACACTGCTCGTCATCGACATGCAGAACGACTATTTCCCCGGCGGCGCATTTCCGCTGTGGAATCCTGAAGCCACGCTGGCCGCCATCGGCCGCGCCCGTTCGCGTGGCGAGCCTGTTGTCCTCGTCCGCCACGAGGCCGCCACGGCCGACGGCCCGCTGTTCAGGCCGGGTACGCAGGGGGCCGGAATCCACCCTCGCCTCCTCGCCGCCGCCGGCGATGCACCGGTCGTGGTCAAGCAGCATGCCGACAGCTTCCACCGTACCGGCCTTGCGCGGGTGTTGGCGGGGTTCGGGACCACCGGCCTGCGCATCGCCGGCATGATGACGCAGAATTGCGTGGCGTTCACCGCCATTTCGCGCGACGCCGCCCCTTACGAGGTCAGCGTGTTGTCCAACTGCACGACCACCGTGGACAGGAACATCCAGCAGTTCGCGCTGCATGCGCTGTCCACCCGCGTGGCGGTGGTGGCCGATGCCTGACGGCGTTGCCGGGAAGCCGGCCGATTCCCGGCAGTCGGCGCCGCTCAGCGCTGCCCGAACAGGTGCCTGCGCTCTTCCTCGCTCAGCGGCTTGCCCGCGTCCGGGTTGACCGTCGGGCCCAGCGCGTAGGCGCGCTGCGTGGCCGGGCGCTCGGCGATGCTCCGGTGCCAGCGGTGCAGGTGCGGGAAGGCGTCGAAATCGGCCGGCAGCTTGCTGTAGGCACCGATCCACGGGTAGCTGGCCATGTCGGCGATGCCGTAGTCGTCGCCGGCCAGGTACGCCGATTCGGACAGGCGCTTGTCCATCACCCGGTGCAGGCGCCGCACCTCGCTGTCGTAGCGCTCGATGGCGTAGGGGATGCGCTCGGGCGCGTACACGTTGAAGTGGCCCATCTGCCCGCTCATCGGGCCGAGGCCGCCCATCTGCCAGAACAGCCATTCCAGCGTGGCCGCGCGGCCGCGCGGGTCGGCGGGGATGAAGCGGCCGGTCTTCTCGGCCAGGTACAGCAGGATTGCACCGGACTCGAATACGCTCAGCGGCGCGCCGCCGTCGGCCGGGGCGTGGTCGACGATGGCCGGCATCTTGTTGTTGGGCGAGATGGCCAGGAAGTCCGGCTGGAACTGGTCGCCCTTGCCGATGTTGACCGGCAGCAGCCGGTAGTCCAGCCCGGCCTCTTCGAGGAACAGGGTGACCTTGTGGCCGTTGGGGGTGGGCCAATAATGCAGGTCGATCATGGATGCGTCTCCGTGGGGGAACCGTGGTCGGGACCGCTACGGTAACGCTTGGCAGGTCAACGGGTGGCCGTTAATCTGCCGCACCTCCGCAACGCAGCGATCCGCCGCGCCCATGTCCGACCACAAGCCCCTGAGCCCGCTCCCGTCCCTGATCTTCGCCTCGCGCTGGCTGCAGCTGCCGCTGTACCTGGGCCTGATCGTCGCGCAGTGCGTCTACGTGTTCCTGTTCGGCAAGGAGCTGTGGCACCTGATCCATGACGCCGACGCGCTGGGCGAGCAGCAGATCATGCTGATCGTGCTCGGCCTGATCGACGTGGTGATGATCTCCAACCTGCTGGTGATGGTCATCGTCGGCGGCTACGAGACCTTCGTCTCGCGGCTGGGCCTGCAGGGCCACCCGGACCAGCCGGAGTGGCTCAGCCACGTCAACGCCTCGGTGCTGAAGGTAAAGCTGGCGATGGCGATCATCGGCATCTCCTCGATCCACCTGCTCAAGACCTTCATCGAGGCCGGCCAGCTGGGCCTGCCGCTGTGCGGCCCGGAACTGGCCGCCGGCGTGGCCTGCACCAAGTTCACCTCCACCGGGGTGATGTGGCAGACACTGATCCACTGCGTGTTCATCCTGTCGGCGATCGGCATCGCCTGGACCGACAAGCTGATGTCGAACGGGCACGCCAGGCCGAACGGCCACTGAGAGCCCGCCCCGGGACGCCGGTGATGCGCCGCCACAATGTGACGGCCATCGCTTTTTGTGCCTACCATGCCCCCTGCCTCGTGCAGCCGGGGGCGGCAATGCTAGATTCGGCCTTCGCACCGGAGCCGGCGCGGCGTCGGGAAACGCCGCGCGCACCTGCAACGCTCCAAGCGACCATACCTTCGCGTTAGTCGATTCAAGGGGAAGATTGATGTCGTACGTCTCGTTCCACGGAAAAGCGCGCCTGCTCGCGCCCACCCTGCTGGCCATCGCCCTGGCCGCCTGTTCGGGCCAGGACGCCCCCACCCCGGCCGACGCCGCCGCACCCGCCAAGGCCCCGGCCGCCGCGCCCGCCGAACCGGCGGCCGCCGCCAAGGTGCAGTCGATGGGTACCGACCAGCTGCGCGATTCGGCCAGCACCGCGCTGCGCGAGAACCGCATGTACGCGCCGGCCGGCGACAACGCGATGGAGTACTACCTGGCGCTGCGCGACAAGCTGCCCGACGACGCCTCGGTGAAGAGTGCGCTGACCGACCTGCAGCCCTACACCCTGATCGCCGCCGAGCAGAGCCTGACCCGCGAGGACTTCGACGAGGCGCAGCGGCTGGTGGCCCTGATCGAGAAGGTGGACCCCTCGGCCCCGGCGCTGCCGCGGCTGAAGCAGGGCATCAGCAACGGCATGCAGGTGGCCTCGCGCCGCACCCAGGACGAGGCCGAGCGGGCCAAGCGCGACGCCGAGAACCGCGCCAAGCAGCAGGTCGAGCAGCAGCGCCTGGCCCAGCAGCAGGCCGCCGAGGCCACCGCCGCCCGCGAACTGGCCGAACGCCAGGAAGCCGCGCGCCGCGAAAGCGAGCGCCAAGAAGCCGAGCGTCAGGCCGCGGCCAAGCGCGAAGCCGACGCCCGCGCCGCCGCGCAGGCTGCCGCCACGCCGAAGCCGGCCGCCGCGCCGACGCTGCGCGCGGTCAGCACGCCGGCCCCGCGTTATCCGGCCGACGCGCTGCGCTCGGGCACTTCCGGCGAGGTGCTGGTCGAGATCACCGTCGGCACCGATGGCTCGGTCACCGATGCCCGCATCCTGCGCGCCAGCCCGCCGCGCGTGTTCGACCGCGAGGCGCTCAACGCGGTCAAGCGCTGGCGCTTCGAGCCGATCAGCAGCCCGACCACCACCCGCCGCACGCTGGCGTTCCAGCCGAACAACTGACCGGCTATCTGCGCCGCGGAAACAGGAAAGGCCCGGAGCGATCCGGGCCTTTCGTTTTTTCGCCTCAAAACCTCGCAGGTGCGGGGCTCGCTCGCCCCGCATCGGTGCGTTACCGGGGAAGCCCCGTGCCGGGCAAGCCCGGTGCCTACGACAAGCTCAAGCGGGTCTGCGTCCCATGTAGATGCGGGGCTTGCCCCGCATCGGGACATTGCCGGGAGAGCCACTCCCGTGCAGGGCATGCTCCCGCTCCACGCAACGCCGCGGTCAACCCGAGATCGCCAGCTTCTCCTGCTTGTAACGCAATACCGCCAGCGCCCACAGCAGCGCGGCCAGGACCAGCGAGCTGAGCAGGTACAGGCCCCACTGTTCGGCCGAGGCAGCTTCGCCGCGGGTGATCTTCTGGATCATCTGGTTCTGCGACAGGAACGGCACCGCGTACTGCCACAGCGCCGTGTCCTTCAGCGGGTAGGCCATCAACCCGTAGGCCGGCAGCATCGGCAGCATCATCAGCCACATCATGTGGCTCTGCGCTTCCTTCATGCTCTTGGCCCCGGCCGCCAGCGCGGTGATCAGCGCGGTGCCGATCAGCACCAGCGGCAGCAGCGTCAACAACAACTTGCCCATCGCCGCGAAGCTGACGTCCATCGACGCCGCGCTGCCGCCGGCAACGCTGGCGCTGAGCTTGAAGCTGAGCAGGATCAACAACATCGAGACCATGCCCAGCAACGCGGCGGCCAGCATCTTGCCGCCCACCAGCGCCGCCCGCGATACCGGGGTGGCCAGCAGCGGTTCCAGCGATTGCCGTTCGCGCTCGCCGGCGGTGGTATCCATCGCCAGGTGGGCGCCGCCGATGAAGGCGAAGATGGTCAGGATCATCGGCAATATCACCGACATGAAGCCGCTGCTCTTGGCTTCCGGCGTGGCCATGTCACGGGTGCCCACGTTCAGCGGTGCGGCGACGGCCGGATTGATGCCGCGCACCAGCAGGCGCATCGCGCCGACGCCGCTGCCGTAGCCCTCCAGCACCTTGCTCACCCGCGCCACCACCACGTCGCTGTTGCGGCGGGTGGTGTCGGTGATGATGTCGACCTTGGCCGGCTTGCCAGCGTGCCAGTCATCGGCGAAGTCCTCGCTGATGGCCAGCGCCACGTCTTCCTTCTGGGCGCGGATGCGGGCCTCGATGTCGGCCGGCGCGGGGTGGGTGTCGATGCCGTAGCTGGCGAGGTACTTGAGCAGGTTGGGCGCGCGCTCGATGCCCAGCACCGGTACGTCGATGTTCTTTTCAAGCTGGGTTTCCACCCGCATCTGGCTGAGCTTGCCGATGCCCCAGAAGATCAGCGGGTACAGCAGCGGTGCGACCAGCAGGCTGAGCAGGAAGGTGCGGCGGTCGCGGAAGAAGTCGCGCCATTCCTTGCGCATCACCGTGAACATGCTGCCGAAGAACGAAGTCCTGTTCATGCGTGCAAGCCCTCCTCGCTGCCGATCAGTTTGACGAAGGCGTCCTCCAGGTTGGCCTCGCCGGTGGCCGCGCGCAGCTCGTCCGGCGTGCCCTGCGCGGCCACCCGGCCGTGCGCGATGACCACGATGCGGTCACACAATGCCGCCACCTCCTGCATGATGTGGCTGGAGAAGATCACGCAGCGCCCTTCGGCGCGCAGTTCCTTGAGGAAGCCGCGCAGGCCGCGCGTGGTCATCACGTCCAGGCCGTTGGTCGGCTCGTCGAGGATCACGTTCCGCGGGTCGTGCACCAGCGCGCGGGCGATGGCGGTCTTGGTGCGCTGGCCCTGGCTGAAGCCCTCGGTGGCACGGTCGAGGAAATCCTCCATCTGCAGCGCCGCCGCCAGCTTCGCGGTGCGCTGGGCGATCTCCTGTGCGCCCATGCCGTGCAGCTGGCCGAAGTAGTCGATGTTCTCGCGCGCGGTCAGGCGCTTGTACACGCCGCGCGCGTCGGGCAGCACGCCCAGGCTGCGGCGCACGCGCTCGGGGTCGGCGGCCACGTCGACGTCGTCCACCAGCACGCGCCCGGTTTCCGGCGACATCAGGGTGTAGAGCATGCGCAGCGTGGTGGTCTTGCCGGCGCCGTTGGGGCCGAGCAGGCCGGTGATCTCGCCGTCGCGGGCGATGAAGCCGACGTCGTCCACGGCGACCACCGGCGTCTTGTCCTTGCCCCGTCCGGGGAAGGTCTTGCGGAGATGTTCTGCAACGATCATTGCAAGGTTCCTGTTGGCTGTGTGCTTACGGCTCGGCGCCGTTGAAGCTGGTGAACGGGGCGACGTAGTCGAGCTTTTCCAGGCAGCTGCCGTCGAGCGCCCCGGCGTCGTTCTTTTCCATGAACTGGGCGAACAGCTTGGGCATGCAGCCCGCGCCCAGCACCGAGTGGCCCTGCCCGCGCAGCACGAACAGGCGGCCGTTCGGCAGGGTCTTGACCACCTCCTCGCCGTAGCGCGGCGGCGTGACCGGGTCGAACTCGCCCTCCAGCACCAGCGCCGGCACGTCGCTGGACAGCGCCTCGTGGAAGTCGGCCGGCACCTGCCCCTTCGGCCACGCCTCGCACATCGCCGCCAGGCCCTCGGACATGCGGTTGCCGAGCACGGTGCCGGCGTCCTCGGTGCGCGCGACCATGCCGTCGCCGTCCTCGCTGCACACCACCGACAGCTGCATGCCCATCGCCATCGCGTCCTTCATCCCGTCGGCCACCATCTGCACCAGCGCCATCAGGTTCTCGTAGCGGCCGGCGTTGGCCTCGTGGATCAGCTTGGGCAGCAGCGCGCTGGCCAGCGGCATGTAGGCGTACATGCGCACCAGCCCGGCCACCGATTCGGCGCGCAGCGTGCCCTGCTTCTGCTCGCCGCTGCTGGCGTCGCGGTAGCTCACCTCCACCGGCTGCGCGCGCAGCCTGGCCAGCAGCGCATCGAGCTCGGTGCGCGGGTCGCCCAGCTTGTCCTTGCACGCCGGGTCCTTGCTGCACAGGGCGAATTGCAGTGCCAGCGCGTCGTCGAGGTTGCGCGCGAAGATGTTACCCAGCTGCAGCGTGTTGGGCACCACCGAATCGAGCACGATGCTGCGCGTACTGGCCGGGTAGCGCATGGCGTACTGCTGGGCGACGCGGGTGCCGTAGCTGACGCCGACCAGGTTGATCTGCGCCGCGCCGATGGCCTTGCGCACGTCGTCGAGGTCGGCGATGGCGTCGGTGGTGGTGTAGTGGCGCAGGTCGGCCTTTTTCGACAGCGTTTCCACGCATTGCGCCGCCTGCGCCCGCATCGCCGCCGGCGAGATGTCGGTGGCCGCGTCGTCATCGCCCCCGCAGGCCAGCAGGTTGGACTTTCCGGTACCGCGCTGGTCGACGAGGATGACGCTGCGCCGCTTGCGCACTTCCTTGAACACCGGATCCAGCTGCGGGTAGCTGGCCACCGCCGCCTGGCCGGGGCCGCCGGCGAGGAAGAACACCGGGTCGGGCAGCTTCTCGCCGCCGTCGCCGGGCTGCAGCCAGGCGACGTTGAGCGCGATCTTGCGCCCGGCCGGGTTGGCGCGGTCCTCGGGTACCTCGAAGGTCGCGCATTGCGCTTCCAGGCTGGTGCGGCTCATCGGCGCGCTGAGGCTGCACGGGGTGAAGGCGATGCTGCCCAGCTTCACCGGTTCGACCGGTGCCACCGGCGCGGCGTCGGCCTTGCCGGCCGCGGCATCGGGCGCATCGGGTTTGTGCTGCATGGCGCGGTAGCCGAACACGCCGGCTATCACGGCCACGGCCAGGATGGTGCGGGTCTTGCGGGACATCATCGGAACGGCCCCTCTGGTTGGGTGGAACGGATTCGGTGCTGCCCATGCAGGACGCGGCAGGCACCGTCATGTGACATCGGGAATGAAAACATCCTCGATGCGTGTCTCGAACAGCCGCGCGATGCGGAACGCCAACGGCAGCGACGGGTCGTACTTGCCGGTCTCCAGCGCGTTCACCGTCTGCCGCGAGACGTCCAGCCGCTCGGCCAGTTCGCCCTGCGACCACCCGCGGGCGTCGCGCAGTTCGCGCAGGCGGTTGTTCACAGGTAGCGCCGGGTCAGGACCATCTTGGCGATGCCGTAGGTCAGGCACAGCAGCGGGAACACCCAGATCATCACCGAGGCCGCATCGAAATCCAGCACCTTCGCCTTGTCCAGCAGGCCGCCGGCGAAATACAGCAGCGCCACCAGCAGGCTGGCGATGCCGATGGACTCGGTTTCGATGCGCCGCTGCAATTCGTCCACCTCGCGCAGGTAGCGCAGCGCGGCGCGCATCACCAGCGCGATGGCCAGCGCCGGGGCCACCGCGACCAGCGCGCGCAGCGGCACCGATTCGATGCCGTGCCTTATCAGGGTCATGGACGCGAACAGCATCACCGCATAGCCGATCATGATCGGCCACAGCGCGCGCCGGTAGCGGCGCCCGGCCGGCTGCGCATACATCTCGTCGCAATGCTCGCGCCACCAGCGCGGCATCAGCAGCATCAGCAAGGCGCCGAACAGGTAGCCGGCGCCGATTCCCAGCCAGGCATGCACGGCGCCGCGCGGCCAGTGCAGCAGCCAGTGGCCGGCAGCGGCCAGCAGCAGCGCACCCAGCGCGATGGCGGCGAAGATCCAGGCGAAGCGGCGCAGGGTCATGGGCGACCGCTCCACCGCGCCCTGGCGAGGAAGGCGATGCCCAGCCCGAGGAAGGCCATGCCCACGCCCATGAACGCCGGTTGGCCGGCGCTGGCGATCCCGAGGAAGGCCACGCCGACGCCCAGCCAGACGACGCCGATGTCCTTTCGATTCCGTGTCCTGCACATGGCATCACCCCTGCCTGTCAAGGAAGCTTTACAGGAGGATGCGCGCGTCGAAGCTGACTGTCAAGCGTGCTTTACAGGGCATGTCCGTAGGTCGGGGCTACGCCCCCGACGCCTTGTCCCCGACGCCTTTGCGCGGTGCCGTCGGGGGCGTAGCCCCGACCTGCGACGCGATGGCCCATCGATGCCACCCACTTCTTCAGGCCACCGCCACCGGCTCCACGCCGAGGTCGCAGACGACGCGATTGCGGCCGGCGGCCTTGGCCCGGTACAGCGCCGCGTCGGCCCGCGCCAGCAGCCGCTCCAGCGTGGCATCGACGTCGGCCGCGACACCGATGCTGGTGGTGACCGCGATCGGGCCGATGTCGCTGTCCAGCGGGCAGGCCTCCAGCGCCGCGCGCAGCCGTTCGGCCAGCGCCTGCGCCTGCTCCAGGCTGGTGGCCGGCAGCAGCAGCACGAACTCCTCGCCGCCGTAGCGGCCCAGCAGGCTGTCGCGGCCGCGCAGGTTGCGCTGCAGGGTGCGTGCCATGTGGTGCAGCACCGCGTCGCCGGCCTGGTGGCCGTGGGTGTCGTTGACCCGCTTGAAGTGGTCCAGGTCCAGCAGCAGCACCGCGAACGGCAGCCGCCGCAGCTGGCATTGCGCCAGTTGCCCGCGGCCGTCGTCCATCAGCGCGGTGCGGTTGAGCAGGCCGGTCAGGCCGTCGCGCCGCGCCAGCCGGCGCAGGTCCACCATCTGCCGCTCGACGATCAGCAGCACCAGCGCGAAGGTGTGGCCCATCATCACGATCAGGCTGCCGACGTAGGTGACGTTCATCGGCAGGCCGGCGCGCAGGATGTCGCCGCCGGCCCCCGGCGCGACCGGAAGCAGCGCCCGCACCAGGAACAGCAGCGCGTCGAGCACGAACACCGCCGCCGCGATCCGGCAGCTGCGGCGGATGTCGGCCGGCGCGTGGCGCAGCAGCAGCCAGACTTCCCAGCCCTTCCAGATCATGACCAGCAGGCTGTACAGCGCCAGGCGGATCCCCAGGTCGGGCGTGACCACGCTGAACCAGACGATGCACAGCATGTAGCCGCCGGCCAGCACCAGCGCCGGGCGCAGCGGCGCGCGGCGGCCGACGTGCAGGGCCACGCCGCACAACAGCAGCACGCTGCCGAGCACGGCGAAGGCGTTGCGCCCCATGATCGACAGCAGCTCCGGCATCTGCCCCTGCAGGCCGAGCAGGGTGGTGCCCAGTGCGCCGGCCCACAGGCTGGCCGCCCACAGCCGCGGCACCGGATGCCCGCGCATCACCAGCAGGATCAGCGAAAAACCCGCCGCCAGCCCGATGTGCAGCAGCAGGCCGATGATGGCGATGGTGGGGAAATCCAGGGTCATCGAAAAGCTCGCAGGCAGGGAGGGCAAGGCTTGATCGAGCCCGGGCTTTCCCTTCTCCCCTTGGGAGAAGGTGGCGCGAAGCGCCGGGTGAGGGTACGGGCGAAGCTTCGTGCAGCCAAACATTGCACAGCTTCGCCCGTACCCTCACCCCAACCCCTCTCGCAATGGGAGAGGGGCTTGAAAACCGGGCCCCATCACTCGGGCCCACGCCCCACACACGCCGGATTCTCACACAATGCCGGCGCACTGCGGCGCAGCCTTCATTTGCTGCTGACGTACTTCTCGCGCCGTATCCGCGGCACCGGCAAGCCGGCCGCCTTCAATGCCTCGAAACAGGCATCGACCATCTCCGGGTTGCCGCACAGGTAGGCGATGTCGCGTTCCGGATCGGGGGCGACCTCGGCCAGTTGCTGCTGCACGTAGCCCCGGCGCATGTCGGGATGCGGGTCGGCCGGCAGCTCGCGCGACAGGCAGGGCAGGTAGCGGAAGCCGGGGTTGGCCTCGGCGAAGGCGCGGAAATCGTCGCCGTACAGCAGTTCGGCCGGCGTGCGCGCGCCCTGCAACAGCACCACCTCCACGCCGCGCTCGGCGATGGCCCGGCGCAGCAGCGGCAGCATCGAGCGGTACGGGGTGACGCCGGTGCCGGTGGCGATCAGCAGGTAGCGGTCGTTGCGGTCGCCCGGCTGCAGGCAGAAGCGCCCGAACGGCCCGCTGGCGGTGACCTGCTCGCCGATCTGCAGGCCCTCGAACAGCGCCGTGGCCGCGCCACCGGGCACGTAGCTGACCGCGATCTCCACCCGCCCGTCCGGTGCAAGGTCGGGGTCGCGGCCCACCGCGATGGAATAGCTGCGGCGTGCGTCGGTGCCGTCGGCGTACTTGAAATGGACCTGCACGAACTGGCCGGCGATGCAGGGCAACGGCTGCCCGTCGGCACGCACGAACGAGAGGTGCGCCACGGTGGGTGCAATCATCCGCCGGGCCGTCAATGTCAGCGGGAAATGGGGGACGGCCATATCGGATGCTCGCACTGCTGCAGTCATGAAGGACGGGCATGGTACAAGACCGGCGCAATCCGCTGCGGCGCGGGCGTTACACTCCGGCTCCCGTCCATCCGCAGGATCGCCCATGTACCGCCAATCCCTGCCTGCATTGGCACTGTTCGTCCTTGCATGCGCGCCGGCCTTCGGGATGGGAGCCGACGAGCCGGCACCCGTGCAGGGCAAGCAGGCCGCACATGGCAAGCCGCTCGATGCCTACGGCGTGCATGTGACCGATGCCGCCGGCAGCGCACATGCCACCGCCGTCGCCTGCCAATTCAGCGACAAGGCCAAGGCCGATCGCGATTTCGCCAGCCTCCGGCAGAAATTCCATCGCGACGGGTTCGATACCGGCCAGGTCGATCTCCTCTACCGGGCCAGCTACGACAGCCAATACGGGAAATTCCAGGGTCTGGACCAAGGCCGGCGCACGGAGGCATGCGACCAGATCCGGCGGACCCTGCTGGACGCGGCGAGCCAAGTGCAGAAGGCCCGGTGACACGCGTCGCGGAACACGGCTGCAACGCAATGTCCTGCGCTCAAACGTTACGCCGGCGGTGCTGTCGCTAGAATCATGCCCCGCCCGAATCCGAAAGATCCCGCCCGCATGGTTGCCCAGATCGACACCGACTCCCCCGCATTGCGCCTGCGCGATCTGCGCAAGACCTACGACAACGGCGTGCAGGCCCTGAAGGGCGTGTCGCTGGAAGTCGCGCCCGGCGACTTCTTCGCCTTGCTCGGCCCCAACGGCGCCGGCAAGTCGACGCTGATCGGCATCGTCTCCTCGCTGGTGAACCTGAGCGAAGGCCAGGTACAGGTGTTCGGCTCCGACCTGGTGGCCGCGCGCAGCGCGACCATGCGCCTGATCGGGCTGGTGCCGCAGGAAATCAACTTCAACCTGTTCGAGAAGCCCTTCGACATCCTGGTCAACTACGCCGGTTTCTACGGCGTCCCGCGCGCCGAGGCCGAGGCCCGCGCCGAGGAGGAACTCAAGCGCGCGCACCTGTGGAACAAGGCGCAGATGATGAGCCGCACGCTGTCCGGCGGCATGAAGCGGCGGCTGATGATCGCCCGCGCGATGATGACCCGCCCGCGCCTTTTGATCCTCGACGAACCCACCGCCGGCGTGGACATCGAGATCCGCCGCGACATGTGGAAGACCTTGCAGGAAATCAACGCCGCCGGCACCACCATCATCCTCACCACGCACTACCTGGAGGAAGCCGAGCAGCTGTGCCGCAACCTGGCCATCATCAACCACGGCCGCATCGTCGAGCAGGGGCCGATGCGCACGCTGCTGGCCAAGCTCGACGTGGAAGGCTTCCTGCTCGACATCGACGGTGAACTGCCGGCGCAGCTGCCACGGATCGAGGGCGCGCAACTGGCGGCCATCGACAGCCACACGCTGGACCTGGACATGCCGCGCGCGATGGACCTGAACCGCGTGTTCGACACACTGGGCAGCGCCGGCATCCGCGTGCGCTCGATGCGCACCAAGAGCAACCGGCTGGAAGAGCTGTTCGTGCGCCTGACCGGCAACCTCGCGCAGGAAGCCGCGTAGTCCGGCCACCTCCGCCAGAACTCCACCAAGCCCGCCTTCCCGCGCCATCCGCGCCGGGAGGCAGAAGCCAAAGACATTGGACGCGATGACCACCACCCAACCCACCGACACCCACCGCAACCTCGTTGCCCTGGGCACCATCGTCCGCCGCGAAGTGCACCGCATCCTGCGCATCTGGAGCCAGACGCTGGTGCCGCCGGCGATCACGATGGTGCTGTACTTCATGATCTTCGGCGGCCTGATCGGCTCGAAGATCGGCGACATGGGCGGCTACAGCTACATGCAGTTCATCGTGCCGGGGCTGGTGATGATGAGCGTGATCCAGAACAGCTACGGCAACATCAGCTCCTCGTTCTTCGGCGCCAAGTTCGGCCGCCACGTCGAGGAACTGCTGGTCAGCCCGATGCCGAACTGGGTGATCCTGTGGGGCTACGTGGCCGGCGCGGTGCTGCGCGGGGTGATGGTCGGGGTGATCGTGCTGTTCATCGCCATGTTCTTCACCCCGGTGCGCATTCCGCACCCGCTGGTGACGCTGAGCACGGTGCTGCTGGGCGCGGTGATCTTCTCGCTGGCCGGCTTCATCAACGCCGTCTACGCCAAGAAGTTCGACGACGTGGCGATCGTGCCGACCTTCATCCTGACCCCGCTGACCTACCTCGGCGGCGTGTTCTACTCGGTCACCCTGCTGCCGGGCTGGGCCCAGGCAGCCACCCACGCCAACCCGATCTTCTACATGGTCAACGCCTTCCGCTACGGCCTGCTGGACAAGAGCGACGTGCCGCTGTGGGTGGCCTATGCCCTGATGCTCGGCTTTGTCGCCGCACTCACCGCGCTGTCGCTGTGGCTGCTGCGGCGTGGCGTGGGCCTGCGCAGCTGATGGCACATCCAACGGAGGAATCCATGCGCATCCTGATCCTCGGCGCCGGTGGTACCGGCGGCTATTTCGGCGGGCGGCTGGCGCAGGCCGGCATCGACGTGACCTTCCTCGTGCGTCCTGCGCGCGCAACGCAGTTGCAGCGTGACGGGCTGGTGATCCGCAGCCCGCTCGGCGACGCCCGCATCGCGGTCGCGCACGTCACCGCCGATGCGTTGCCGGCGCTGGCGCGGGAGCGGCCGTTCGACCTGGTGATCCTCAGCTGCAAGGCCTACGACCTGGACGGCTCGATCGACGCCATCGCCCCCGCGGTCGGCATGGGCACCACGGTGATGCCGATCCTCAACGGCCTGCGCCACTATGCCGCGCTCGATGCGCGCTTCGGCCGCGACGCGGTGCTGGGCGGGCTGTGCTTCATCAGCGCGACCAAGGCCGATGACGGCGCCATCGTGCATCTGGACAAGCCCGCGCGCATCACCTTCGGCGAGCGCGACGGCCACGCCACGAGCGCGCGCGTGGCCGCGTTCGCCGCTGCCTGCGAGACCGCCGGCATCACCCACGTTGCATCTGCCGACATCGCGCAGGAACAGTGGATCAAGTACACCTTCCTGGCCACGCTGGCCGCAGGCACCTGCCTGATGCGCAGCGACATCGGCAGCATCGTCGCCTGCGACGGCGGCGATGCCTTCATGCGCGCGCTGTACGACGAATGCCTTGCCGCCGCCGCGCATGAAGACCAGCCGATCCCGCAGAAGGCGCAAGGCATCGCGCTGGCCGCATTGACCCGGCCCGGTTCGTCGATCAAGGCCTCGATGCTGCGCGACCTTGAAGCCGGGCAGCGCGTTGAAGCGGCGCACATCATCGGTGACATGCTCGAACGCGCGCGTGCCGCCGGCCATGCCGCACCGTTGCTGCAGGCGGCGCATTGCCACCTGCAGGCCTACGAGGCGCAGCGCGCCGGGCGCGCATGAAGGCGTACCCGCGCCTGTGGCCGTGGCTGCTGCTGGCCGCGTGTGCACACCCGGTACACGCCGGCGACTTCCACTGGCCCGAAGGCCGGAAGGCGGCGGTGAGCCTGGCCTACGACGACGCGCTGGATTCGCAACTGGACAACGCCATCCCGGCGCTGGACCGGCATGGGTTCAAGGGCAGCTTCTATCTGACGCTCGCCGCGGAAACGGTACGCACGCGCATTGCCGAATGGCGCGCGGCGGCGGCCAATGGTCACGAGCTTGGCAACCACAGCCTGTTCCACCAATGCTCGGGCAAGGGACCGGGCCGCGAATGGGTGCAGCCGCAGCAGGACCTGGATACCGTCAGCGTGGCGCAGATGCACGCGCAGGTCGCACTGGCCAACACGATGCTGCATGCCATCGACGGCGGTGGCGAACGCACCTTCACCGTGCCCTGCGGCGACCGGTTCGCAAGCGATGGCAGTTACCTCGATGCGGTGGCACCGCTGTTCGTCGGCATCAAGTCGGCCGTCGGCGGCGTGGTCGACGACATGGCCGCGCTGGATCCGCTGGCGGTGCCGGTAATCGCCCCGGACGGCATGAGCGGCGCGGAAATGATCGCACTGGTGGAGCAGGCCGGCCGCAGCGGCGGGATGGTGAACTTCACCTTCCACGGCATTGGCGGCGACCACCTCGCGGTGACGCGCGAAGCCCACGAGGAACTGCTGGCCTACCTGGCCGCGCACCGTGACGTGTACTGGACTGCCACCTTCCTCGAACAGATGCGCTGGGTGCATGCGCAGCGGGCACCGGCGCAACTGCCCCGGCCCTGAATCACCACGCCGCCTCCGATACACTCGCCTTCCCGCAGATGAGGAGTATGGATGCATGGAAACGAACAGGAGCTTGTTGGTGCTGGGCATGGCAGTGGTCCTGCTGGCCGGGTGCAGGAAGCCGGACGAGGCGGCTCCAGCGGCGCCGGAACCGGCAGCGACGGCACCCGCAGCAGCCGTTGAAAGCGCGCCTGCGGCCGAACCCGCCACGCCGGCAACTACCCCTGCCCCAACCGCCACGCCTGCACCGGGCTTCGACATCGCCGCCCTGCCCGTCAGCACCGCTGACCTGCCCGCCTGGCCGTATGCCGCGCTGCCTGCAGGCTACGCGTTCGACGACGCCGACAACCTGGGCAAACGCACCAAGGATCTGGCGCGCATCCCGGTGTGGACCGGCAGCCAGCTGTTGTGGGTGGAAGGCAAGGTGTTCAGCGACGGCATCGACAATATCGACGGCAAGACCTTCTCCAAGTTCGAGCTGGGCAAGGGCCTGCGCCAGCAGATCGAGGCGCTCGGCGGTGTGCGCGTCAGCGAACGCAGCTACGACCGCGACACCTACAAGGCCAACGAGAAGGAACTGGACGACTTCCGCCAGGAGTTCCGCGACCTGGGGGATGCCTATTGGTATGACAAGGACGTGGACACTTACGCCATCCGCCGCGCCGACGGCCTGATCTGGGTGGTGCTGCAAACGCGCAACAACGATGCCGCCATCCTGGTGGCGGAAGGCCCACTGCCGGCCACGGCGAACTGACGGATCAAGCCGTCACGCCCGGCAAACGGAAGAACGCCGCCGCCGTCGCCACCGAGGCGGCGGCGGTGGTTTCCACCGCCTCGCCACGGTCACGCGCCACTTCCTCGACGATGTGTGCCAGGAACGCCGGCTCGTTGCGGCGGTCCTTCGGCAGCGGCTTGAGCGTGCGCGGCAGCAGGTAGGGCGCGTCGGTCTCGATCATCAGCCGCCCGGCCGGGATGTTCTTCACCAGCTCGCGCAGGTGCGCGCCGCGGCGCTCGTCGCACAGCCAGCCGGTGATGCCGATGTACCAGTCGCGGTCCAGGTAGTCGAACATTTCTTCGCGCGTTCCGGTGAAGCAGTGCACCACCGCCGGGCCAAGCTTGCCATCGAAGTTCTCCATCATCGCGATGAAATCGCCATGCGCATCACGCTGGTGCAGGAACAGCGGCTTGCCGTTCTCGGAAGCCAGCTGCAACTGCCGCTCGAACGCCCTGCGCTGCGCCGGGCGCGGCGAGAAGTCGCGGTTGTAGTCCAGCCCGCATTCGCCCACCGCCACCACCTCCGGGTGCACATGCAGCGCGCGCATCTGCGCATCGCATTCGTCGGTGTATTCCACCGCGTGGTGCGGGTGCACGCCGGCAGTGGCGTACAGGAAACCGGGATGCCGCCGCGCCAGCTCCAGTGCCATCGGCGAATGCTCGCGGCTGGCGCCGGTCACCACCATCTGCACCACGCCGGCGGCACGGGCGCGTTCGAGCACCGCATCGAGATCGCGCTCGAACGATTCGTGGGTGAGGTTGGCGCCGATGTCGATCAGTTGCATGGGATGGGGGAATGGAGAATCGGGAAACGGTAATTGTAGATGCGGAGCTTGCCCCGCATGGCGCCTTTCCGTGAACAGTCATGCCGGACGGGCCACGCACCTACAATGTCGCGCATGTCGTCCACGTTCCCCATTTCCCCGCTGCTGCCCGCCATCGCCGACAGCCTGGCCGCGCACCCGCGGCTGGTGCTCGAAGCCCCACCCGGCGCCGGCAAGACCACGCAGGTACCGCTGGCGCTGCTCGACGCACCGTGGCTGGCCAGCCGCCGGATCGTGATGCTGGAACCGCGCCGGGTGGCCGCGCGCAGTGCCGCGCAGTTCATGGCAAAACAGTTGGGCGAGGCGGTCGGCGAGACCGTCGGCTACCGCATCCGCTTCGAAAACAAGGTGTCCGCGCGCACCCGCATCGAGGTCGTCACCGAGGGCATCCTCACCCGCATGCTGCAGGACGATCCATTGTTGGAAAACGTGGGTGCACTGCTGTTCGACGAATTCCACGAGCGCCACCTGTCGGCCGACCTCGGTCTGGCACTGGCGCTGGACGTGCAGACCGGGCTGCGCGAGGACCTGCGCATCATGGTGATGTCGGCCACGCTCGACGGCGAGCGGCTGGCCGCGTTCCTTGATGCGCCGCGCCTGTCCAGCGAAGGCCGCAGCTTCCCGGTGGAGGTGAGCCATTTCCCGGCGCGCCGCGACGAGGCGCTGGAGGCGCAGGCACGACGCGCGGTGGAGCATACGCTGGAAAACCATCCGGGCGACGTACTGGTGTTCCTGCCCGGCCAGCGTGAAATAGCGCGCCTGCTGACTGCACTGGAATCCACGCTTCCCGGCGACACCGAGGTACTGCCTCTGCATGGCGAACTCCCGGTCGAACAGCAATCGCACGTGCTGCAACCCGCCGCCGATGGCCGCCGCCGCGTGGTGCTGGCGACCAACGTCGCCGAGTCCTCGGTCACCCTGCCCGGCGTACGCGTGGTGATCGACGCCGGGCTCGCGCGCGAGCCCCGCTACGATCCCAACAGCGGTTTCTCGCGGCTGGACGCAGTGGCGATCTCGCAGGCCTCGGCCGACCAGCGCGCCGGCCGCGCCGGCCGCGTGGCGGCGGGCTGGGCGCTGCGGCTGTGGCCGCAATCGCAGCGGCTGGAACCGCAGCGGCGGCCGGAAATGGCGCAGGTGGAACTGGCCGCGCTGGCGCTGGAACTGGCCGCGTGGGGCAGCGACGACCTGCGTTTCGTCGATCCGCCACCGCCCGGCGCGCTGGCCGCCGCGCGCGAACTGCTGCAACGGCTGGGCGCGCTCGGCGACAACGGCGGCATCACCGCCACCGGCAAGCGCATGCTCGCCCTCGGCACCCATCCGCGGTTGGCGGCGATGCTGGTCGCCGCCGCGAATCCGCGCGAGCAGGCGCTGGCCGCCGATCTGGCGGCCCTGCTGGAAGCACGCGATCCGCTGCGCCAGGGCGGCGACGCGCTGGCCGCACGCTGGCGCGCATTGGCCGCATTCCGCAACGGTCGTGCCCCGCACGACGCCAGTCGTGGCGCCCTGGCCGCGCTCGACTCCGCCGCGAAGCAATGGCGCCGCCGCCTGCGTTGCGATGCCGCACCGCCGGCCGACATCGAAGCGCACGAACTCGGCGACCTGCTCGCCCATGCCTTCCCCGACCGCATCGCCGCGCGCCACGCCACCGATCCGCTGCGCTACCAGCTGGCCAACGGCCGCAGCGCGCGCCTGTTCGACAACAGCGACCTGCGCGGCGAGCCGTGGCTGGTCGTCAGCGAACTGCGCCACGAGGCGCGCGACGCGCTGGTGCTGCGGGCAGCGCCGATGGACGAGGCACGCCTGCGCCGTGATTTCCCGCAACGTTTCCACCAGCACGACGTGGTGCGCTGGAACGGCGACAGGCGCGCGCTGGAGGCGCGCCGCGAAACCGGCTTCGACCGCATCGTGCTGGACAGCCGCCCGGCCGGAAAGGTCGATCCCGCGCAGGCCGCGCGCGCGCTCACCGACGCGGTGCGCGAACTGGGGCTGGACGCGCTGCCGTGGACGCAGGGCCTGCGCCAATGGCGCCATCGCGTGCAGGGCCTGCGCCGGTGGATGCCGGAACTGGCCCTGCCCGACCTGTCCGACGCGGCGCTGCTGGACACGCTGGACAACTGGCTGCTGCCGGCCTTCGCCGGCAAGACGCGGCTGGACGCGCTCACCGAGCAGGAACTGGGCGAGGCGCTGAAGTCGGCCATCGACTGGAACATGCGGCAACTGGTCGACCGCCATGCACCGGTGCGCATCGGTGTGCCGTCCGGCATGGAGCGCGCCATCGACTACGCGCTGGACGACGATGGCAGCACGCCACGGCCGCCGGTGCTGGCGGTGAAATTGCAGGAGTTGTTCGGCCTGGCCGACACCCCGCGCATCGCCGACGGCCGCGTGCCGCTGCTGCTGCACCTGCTCTCCCCCGGCGGCAAGCCGTTGCAGGTCACCGCCGACCTGCGCAACTTCTGGCAGAACACCTATGCCGAGGTGAAGAAGGAGATGAAGGGGCGGTATCCCCGGCACCCGTGGCCGGATGATCCATGGAGTGCCACCGCGACCCACCGTGCAAAACCGCGTGGGACGTGACCGGCACGATTCGCCGTAGATGCGGGGCTCGCCCCGCATGGGGCTTTACCGGTACGGCCCCGTGTGGGGCAAGCCCCACACCTACGGGGCAATACGCCGCGGCAGCAGGGCTGGGCCGCACAAAATCATGTGCGGCGCGGCCGGACGACCCGTGGACGGCAACCGCAACGCATCGGGCAAAACCACGCGGGACGTGAAACCGTAGGTCGGAGTTCCATTGACAAGGCCCCATCCGGCTAACATTTCCTGCACGCCCCAGCCCCGACACTGGGCGTCTCCCCCGCGGACCTTCGAGGACTTCCCCATGAGCAAGTTCAGCGACATCACCGGCCCTGCCCTGGAGCGGGCGATCGAATTGGCCAGCCATGCCGGCAACAGCCTGAAGAGCGGCGGCTCCAACGCCGCCGACTGGCTCAAGGCCGGCGCCGCCATCGGCGCGATGAAGACCGGCGGCCGTGCCGTGGGCCGGGTCGCGCGGCGCAACCCCGCGGCCACCATCGCGGTGGCCGCCGTCGGGCTGGGCCTGATCGGCTACGCGGTCTATCGCCGCAACCGGCGCGACAACGCCGCGCTGGAGGCCCGCGCGCGGCAGATTGCCGAGCGCCGCCGCGAATCCAGCACGGTGCTCGACGAAACCAGCGACATCGGCAGCGACACGTGAGGCAAGGAACGAGTGAAGAGAACAGCACGCGCCCAAGCTGGGCGTGAACCTGCATCGGATTCTGCGATTGCCCTCACTGGCTCCTCTTCACCCGTTCCTGTCACCCACCACCCGCCACTGCCCTGGCAGCAGCTCTCCCAGTGAGTGCGGCCCCATCGAGGCGCGCACCAGCCGCAGCGTCGGCAGGCCCACCGCCGCGGTCATGCGCCGCACTTGGCGGTTGCGGCCCTCGCGCAGGGTGATGGCCAGCCATGCGTCGGGCACTGTCTTGCGGAAGCGTACCGGCGGGTCGCGCGGCCACAGCGCCGGCGGTGTTTCCAGCGACTGCACGCGCGCCGGCAGGGTCGGCCCGTCGTTGAGCAGCACGCCGTCGCGCAATGCCTGCAGCTTCTCCGGCGTCGGCACGCCTTCCACCTGCACCCAATAGGTCTTGTCCTGCTTGTGCCGGGGGTCGGTCAGGCGGTGGGCGAGGCCGCCATCGTCGGTGAGCAGCAGCAGGCCTTCACTGTCATGGTCCAGCCGCCCGGCCGCATACACGCCCTTGGGCAGGCCGAAGCCGGCCAGCGTCGCCCGCGGCGGCTGGCTGCGGTCGGTGAACTGGCACAGCACGTTGAAGGGTTTGTTGAAGGCTACGAGCATGGGAACGGGGGAACCGGGGAAACCGCCTTGTCAGCACGGAACCGGGTTGGTACGACGAGCTTCGAAACCCGCGGCCAACCGCCATTCCCTGTTCCCCGTCCCCCGGTCCCTGCTTTTCACGGCTTCACGAAGCGCAGCGTCATCCGGTCGCTCTCGCCGATGGCCTTGTATTTCGCATCGTCGGTGGCGTCGTGATTGTTGGACGGCGGCAGCGTCCACACGCCGTTGGGATGGTCCTTGGTGTCGCGCGGGTTGGCGTTGATTTCACTGCTGCCTTGCAGCTTGAAGCCGGCCGCCTCGGCCATCGCGATCACCTGCGCCTGGCCGACGTAGCCGCTCTTGTCCTCGGCCGGCACGTCGGCCTTGGCGCGGTGCTCGACCACACCCAGCGTGCCGCCGGGCTTGAGCACGTCGAAGAAGGCGCGGAACATGCCTTCGGCCTGGCCGCTGGCGCGCCAGTTGTGCACGTTGCGGAAGGTCAGCACCACGTCGGCCGAGCCCGGCGCGCCGAGTACCGGGGCGGCTGGGTCGTAGGCGACGATACCGGCGCGGTCGAACTGCGCCGGCGCTTCGGCGAACTTCTTTTCCAGCCCGTCGCGGCTGCGCTGCTGGTAGTCGCGGCCGCCGCCGGCCGGCAGCGCGGCCGGGTCCACCACCGCCGCCACGTAGTTGCCGCCCTCGCGCAGCCAGGGCGCGAGGATTTCCGCGTACCAGCCCGCGCCGGGGGTGATCTCCACCACCGTCTGCTGCGGCTGCACGCCGAAGAATTCCAGCGTCTGCAACGGGTGCCGGTATTCGTCGCGGGCGCGGTTGGCGTCGCTGCGCCACTCGCCGGCCAGCACGTCCTGCAACGGCACGGACGCCTGGTGCCCGGCCTGCATGGCGGCGTGGTCGTGGTGCACGTTTTCCTGCGCGGCGGCCGGCAGCGTGGCCAGCAACAAGCAGGTGGCGAGCAGCGAAACGGGCGTCTTCATGGCACGGCATCCGGCAGGGAAAACCGGAGCCTAGCATGCGTCGGCAAGGGCTTCGCGCGGTGCCGGCGCGCACTCTTAATGCTTCCATAACCGCGTCGGCGGGCATGCCCACTATGCTGTAGCGCTCGATCCGGCAAGGAGGTGCGCATGACACGGTCCCGCGAACTTGGCCATTCCGGCCTGCAGGTCGCCCCCATCGCGTTCGGCGGCAACGTCTTCGGCTGGAGCGTGGACGAGAAGACCGCCTTCACCCTGCTCGATGCCTTCGTCGAGGCCGGCTTCAACCTGGTGGACACCGCCGACGTGTACCCGGCCTGGGTGCCGGGCAACAAGGGCGGCGAATCGGAAGCCATCATCGGCCGCTGGCTCAAGCGCGGCGGCAAGCGCGACAAGGTGGTGGTAGCCACCAAGGTGGCCAAGTGGGCCGAGCGCCCCGGCCTGTCGGCCGACAACATCAACGCCGCCATCGACGATTCGCTGCGCCGCCTGCAGACCGACGTGGTGGACCTGTACCAGGCGCACGAGGACGACGAATCGGTGCCGCTGGAGGAAACCCTGGGCGCGTTCGCGCGGCTGATCGAGGCCGGCAAGGTGCGCGCGATCGGCGCCTCCAACTACAGCGCCACGCGCCTGCGCGACGCGCTGAAGGTCTCGGCCGACTACCACCTGCCGCGCTACGAAACCCTGCAGCCGGAATACAACCTGTGCGACCGCGCCGGCTACGAGGCCGAGCTGGAGCCGCTGGCGCGCGAGCAGGAACTGGGCGTGATCAGCTATTACGCGCTGGCCAGCGGCTTCCTCAGCGGCAAGTACCGCAGCGCGGACGACGCCGGCAAGAGCGGCGCGCGCGGCGCCAAGGTGGTCGCGCAATACCTCAACCCGCGCGGGCTGGGCATCCTCGCCGCGCTCGACGACGTGGCCGCCGGGCACAAGGCGACGCCGGCGCAGGTGGCGCTGGCGTGGCTGATCGCGCGGCCCGGGATCACCGCGCCGATCGTCAGCGCCACCCGCGTGGAGCAGCTGCACGACGTGCTGGCCGCGGCAAGGCTGCAGCTGTCTGCACAGGACGTCGCGCAGCTGGATGCGGCCAGCGCCGGTTGAGTTCGCCGTAGGTGCCGAGCTTGCTCGGCACGGGCTTCATCGGGAAGGCCCCCTGCGGGGCAAGCCCCGCAGCTACGGGTTGGCTTGCAGCAACCAGGTCCGCAGCGCGGCGCTCACCGCGTCCGGCTTTTCCATCGGCGCCAGATGCCCGCAGTTGGGCAACACCAGCAACCGCGAATGCGGCACCAGCGCGTGCATTTCCGCGCTGATCGCCGGCGGCGTGATGCGGTCGTTGGCGCCGCACACGATCAGCAGCGGATCGCGGTAGCCGGCCAGCACGTCGTGGCCGTCCACGCGCTCCAGCGCGCTCTGCCGCAGGAACACCTCCGCGCCCAGCCGCGTGGTCATCGCCCGCACGCGTTGCACCAGGTCGTGATCGCGCAGGCGCGAGGCATCGATGTAGTTGCGCATCAGCGTGTCGCCGAAGCCGTGGAAAGTGCCGGGCAGGCGGCGCACGCCGGCCTGCTGCGCGCGACGCTGCGCGGCACGCTCGGGCGAATCGGCATGGATCGAGGTGCCGATCAACGCCAGCCGCCGCACGCGCCGCGGGGCGATGCGCAGGATCTGCTGGGCGACGAAGCCGCCCAGCGAAAAACCGGCCAGCGCGAAGTGCGGCGGCGCCTGCGCCAGCACGTCCTCGGCCACCGCCTGCATGCCGTCGCCGCGGGTCAGGTCGCCGACCGTGCAGTCGGCGATGTCGGACAGGCCGGCGACCTGCGCGCGCCACAGTTCGGCATCGTTGAGCAGGCCGGGCAGCAACAGCAGCGGGATCTTTCCGGGCGCATTCCCGGCAACGGCGGTTTCCATGCCGCCATTGTCGCGCCGGCATCGGTCAATCGACAGCCGCCGCGGTGGAACGCACCGGCAGGGTGACGTTCATGATCGCCGGGTCGTCCGGGTCGGCCTTGACCTTGAAGCCCAGCGTGCGGCACATCGCCAGCATGGTGCTGTTCTCGCGCAGCACCTGGCCCTCGACCACGTTCAGGCCCTGCCAGCCGGCGTATTCGATCATGATCTGCATCAGCTTCCAGCCGATGCCCTGGCCCTTGAGGTCGGAGCGGATCAGGATGCCGTACTCGCCGCGGTCGTAGTCGGCGTCGGCGTGCAGGCGCACCGCGCCGAGCATGTCGCCACCGTCCGGGTCGATCGCCACCAGCGCGATCGAGCGCGCGTAGTCGAGCTGGGTCAGGCGGGCGATGAACTCGTGGCTGAAATGCCTGACCGACTGGAAGAAGCGCAGGCGCAGGTCGTCGTCGCTGACGCGGGCGAAGAACGCGCGGAACAGCGCGTCGTCCTCCGGCCGCACCGGGCGGATGAAGGCGCTGCCGCCGTCGGCCAGTTCGATGTTGCGCTCCCACTCGGTGGGGTACGGGAAGATCGCGAAGCGCGGGTGGCCGCGGCCCTTGTGCAGGCGCCGCACCGGGGCGATGGCGATGCGCGCGTCCAGCGCGAGGACGCCGTTGCGGTCGGCCAGCAGCGGGTTGAGGTCGAGCGTGCGGATCTCGGGGATGTCGGCGGCCAGCTGCGCCAGCTTGACCAGCACCAGCGCCACCGCACGCTCGTCGGCGGCCGGCACGTCGCCGTAGGGCTTGAGGATGCGCGCCACCCGGGTGCGGCCGATCACCTCGTGCGCCAGGCGCAGGTCCAGCGGCGGCAGCGCCAGGGTCTTGTCGTCGATCACCTCCACCGCGGTGCCGCCGCGGCCGAACACCAGCACCGGGCCGAACACCGCGTCGTCGGCAATGCCGGCGATCAGCTCGCGCGCCTTCGGCCGCACCATCATCGGCTGCACCAGCACGCCCTCGATGCGCGCGTCCGGGCGCAGCTCGGCCGCACGCCGCAGGATCGCGTCCGCCGCCACCCGTACCGCCTGCAGGGTGCCCAGGTTCAGGCGCACGCCGTCGACCGCCGACTTGTGCGGGATGTCCGGCGAGAACACCTTCACCGCGACGCTGGCGCCCTGTTCCAGCAGCGGCTGCGCCAGTTCCATCGCCTCGCGCGCGTCGCGCGCGACCATCACCTCCAGCGAGGGGATGCCGTAGGCCTGCAACAGCTGCTGGGTGGCCATCGGGTCCAGCCACTGCTGGTCGTTGCGCAGCGCCGCCTCCACCAGCGCGCGGGCGCGGGCGGCATCGACGCTGAAGTCGGCCGGCAGGCTCGGCGGCGTCTCCATCAACGCCGCCTGCGCCTTGCGGTAGCGCACCAGGTGCTGGAAACCGCGCACCGCCTCGGCCTCGCTGGGGTAGGTCGGCACCCGCGCGGTGTTCAGCGTCGCGGTGGCGCGCTCGTCGTTGCCCAGCCAGACCGCGAACACCGGCTTGTCGCGCAGCTGCCGCGGGCGCTGGCCGAGGCTGCGGGTCAGCGCCTGCGCCGCGTCGGCCGAGGAGGTGAACGCGGTCGGCACGTTGACCACCAGCAGCGCGTCGTTGGCCTCGTCGGCCAGCAGCGCCTCCACCGCCGCGGCGTAGCGCTCGCCATCGGCGTCGACCACGATGTCCACCGGGTTGTCGCGCGACCAGCCCTGCGGCAACGCCGCGTCCAGCCGTTCGATGGTGGCCGGCGACAAGCCTGCCAGCGTGCCGCCCAACGCCTGCAGTTGGTCCACCGCCAGCCGGCCGACGCCGCCACCGTTGCTGAGGATGGCCAGCCGCTGGCCCGGGAAGGTGCCGAGCCGGCCCAGCGTCTCGGCGGCGGTGAACAGTTCGTCCAGCGCGTTCACCCGCAGCAGGCCGGCGCGGTTGAAGGCCGCGCCGTACACCGCGTCCGGCGCGGCCAGCGCCTGCGCGTGCGAATCGGCGCCGGCCGCGGCCGCGCGCGGCTGGCGCCCGGACTTGACCACCACCACCGGCTTGGCGCGCGCGGCGGCGCGCGCGGCGGACATGAACTTGCGCGCGTCGCTGATCTGGTCGACGTAGAGCAGGATCGCGCGGGTGCGGTAGTCGCTGGCGAAGTAGTCGAGCAGGTCGCCGAAATCCACGTCCAGCGCATCGCCCAGCGACACCACCGCGGAAAAGCCGATCGAGCGCGCCACGCCCCATTCCACCAGCGCGGCGGCGATGGCGCTGGATTCGGAGATCAGCGCCAGGTCGCCGGCCTGCGGTGTGTGCGCGGCGATCGACGCGTTGAGCCGCGCATGCGGGGCGATCACGCCCAGGCAGTGCGGGCCGAGCACGCGCATGCCACGGGGCCGCGCCGCCGCTTCCACCTGCGCGGCCAGCGAGCCGGGGCCGTGGCCCAGCCCGGCGGTGAGGATGATGGCACCAGCCACGCCCAGTTCGGCGGCCGCGGCCACCACCTGCGGCACCATCGCCGCCGGGGTGGTGATGACCACCAGGTCCGGTATCCACGGCAGGTCGCGGAGCCGCTTGACCGTGCGCATGCCGTCGATCTCGGCATGCCGCGGGTTGACCCAGCCGACCTGCCCGGCGAAACCGCCCGCGCGCAGGTTGCGCACCACCGCGCGCCCAGCCGAACGCTCGCGCGGGCTGCCGCCGACCACGGCCACGGAACGGGGGCGGAACACGGTCTGCAGGTGATAGATGCTCATCGCGGGGCCGGCGGCGGGAACGTGGTCAAAGGTACACGGCCGCGGGTGGACGCGGGATGCGCCGGATCAAAAGGCAGGTGATCTCACAATAGCGTCCCGCCGAGGATCATCGCGGCGATGCTGAAGTAGATGACCAGCCCGGTCACGTCCACCAGCGTGGCCACGAACGGCGCCGAGGCGCTGGCCGGGTCGAAGCCCAGCCGCTTGAGCACGAACGGCAGCATCGAGCCGGACAGCGAGCCGAAGGTGACGATGCCCACCAGCGCCGCGCCGATGGTCACCGCCAGCAGCTTCCAGTGCGCGCCGTAGTCGTGCAGCCCGGCCAGTTGCCAGACGGTGATGCGCACGATGGCCAGCAGGCCGAGGATGCCGCCCAGCACCACGCCGGTGGGCAGCTCGCGCAGCGCCACCTTCCACCAGTCGCGCAGGCGCAGCTCGTGCAGGGCCAGCGAGCGGATCAGCAGCGAGGTCGCCTGCGAGCCGGAGTTGCCGCCCGAGCTCATGATGAGGGGAATGAACAGGGTCAGCACCACCGCGCGCGCCAGTTCGTCCTCGTAGTGCTGCATGGCACTGGCGGTGAGCATCTCGCCGAGGAACAGCACGCTCAGCCAGCCGGCGCGCTTCTTGATCATGTCGAAGAAGCCGATCTGCATGTACGGCCTGTCCAGCGCCTCGACGCCGCCGAACTTGTGCACGTCCTCGGTGGATTCGTCGATCAGCGCGTCGAGGATGTCGTCCACGGTGACGATGCCGAGCATGCGCTGCTGCGCGTCCACCACCGGGATCGCCAGCAGGTCGTGGCGGCGGATCAGCTGCGCCACCTCTTCCTGGTCCAGCAGCGGGCCGACCGTGACCGGCGGGTTGATCTGGGCCACGGCGAGGATGGAATCGTCCGGCGCACCGGTGATCAGCCGGCGCATCGTCACCACCTGCCGCAGCTGCTGGTCGTGCGGGTCCAGCACGTAGATGGCGTACACCGTCTCGCGGGTGCGCTCGACCTCGCGGATGTGCTGCAGGGTCCGGGCCACGGTCCAGTCGGCGGGCACGCTGACGAACTCGGTGGTCATCAGCGCGCCGGCGGTGTTGGCCGGGAAACCGAGCAGCAGCTGGATCGACTGGCGCGCCTGCGGGTCGAGCAGCGGGATCAGCCGCGCGCGCTCGTCCTCGTCCAGCTCGTGGACGATGTCGGTGGCGCGGTCGTCGGCCATCAGTCCCAGCAGCGCGGCGGCGCGGGCCGGCGGCAGCGCGGCGACCAGTTCGCCTGCGCGCTGCAGCTCGGGCGCCTCCAGCAGCTTGACCGCGCGCGGCAGCGGCAGCGCGGCCAGGGTGTCGGCGGCCTGCGCCGATTCGAGGTGGTTGAGGTACACCACCGCGTCGGCGGTGTTGAAATCCGCCAGCGGTGCGCTCAGTGCGGCGGCGTCCGCCATGCGGCGCAGGAGTTGCTTCTGGTTCATCGTGATTCGCCTTTACGGGGGTGCGACCGCAACGCCCGTGGCGGCGAACCGGCCCACTCAGGCGGTTGCCGTCACCGGCGTCGAACGAGATCGACTGCTACTGTCGCTGGGCATGGGTGGGCTCCGAAGGAATGCCACGCGGTGTCCACCGCGCAGCGGCGCGAGTCTGCGGGCAGGCACGGCGGGGGTCAAGCAACGCCGAGTGAATTTTCCAATGCCGGTGCCCGCGCGGTAATCTTTCACCCGTCGATAGCCGCATTCGTCATCGCCCGCCGTATGGCGGTGCGCGGCGCCCTTTCCTCCCTTTCGAGAGCACGAACCCGATGCATGGCGGCGGTCTGGAGCTGGCCCTGGTACTGCTGCTGGCGGCGGTGATCGCCGTACCGGTATTCAAGCGTTTCGGGCTGGGCGCGGTGCTCGGCTACCTGGCCGCCGGCGTGGTGCTGGGGCCGCACGTGCTGGGCTTCGTGCAGGACGCCGAGCGCATCCTCAACGCCGCCGAGATCGGCGTGGTGATGCTGCTGTTCCTGATCGGGCTGGAACTGTCGCCGTCGCGGCTGATGGTGATGCGGCGGCCGGTGTTCGGCGGCGGCAGCGCGCAGGTACTGCTCAGCGCCGCCGCATTGGGCGGGCTGTTGCTGCTGTACCACTTCCACTGGAAGAGCGCGCTGGTGGTCGGCACCGCGCTGGCGCTGTCCTCCACCGCGGTGGGGTTGCAGCTGCTGTCCGAGCACAAGGCGCTGAACAGCGACCACGGCCGCTTCGGCTTCGCCATCCTGCTGTTCCAGGACCTGGCGGCGATCCCGTTGCTGGCTGCCATCCCGCTGTTGGGCGGCATCCGCAACGCCACCCTGACCTGGCAGAACGCCGCCGCCGCGCTGGGCGCGCTGGCGCTGGTGATCCTGCTCGGGCGGCCGCTGCTGCGCTACCTGTTCCGCAGCGTGGCGCGCACGCGCATGCCGGAGGTGTTCACCGCCAGCGCGCTGCTGGTGGTGCTGGGCACGGCATGGCTGATGCAGACGGCCGGGCTGAGCGCCAGCCTCGGCGCGTTCCTGGCCGGCGTGCTGCTGGCCGATTCGGAATTCCGCCACGAGATCGAAGCGCAGATCGAGCCGTTCAAGGGCCTGCTGCTGGGCTTGTTCTTCATCGCCGTGGGCATGGGCATCGACCTGGGCCGCGTGGCTGCAGAGCCTGCCTTGATCGCCATCGGCGTGGCCACGCTGCTGCTGGTCAAGTTCGGCATCCTGCTGCTGGTCGGTCTGGCCGCGCGGCTGCCGTTGCGCAGCGCGCTGATGCTGGGCAGCGTGCTGTGGCTGGGCGGCGAATTCGCCTTCGTGGTGTTCAACGAGGCCGAGCGAGTCAAGCTGCTGAACCATGCCGACCACGACCGGCTGGTGGCTATCGTCGGCCTGTCGATGGCGCTGACGCCGCTGCTGATGATCGGCCTCAAGCACCTGCTGAAGGCGCGGACACCGAACGCAGCGCCGGCCCCCGCAGCGGACGACCTGCACGAGGCGCAGGCGCAGCATCCACAGGTGTTGATCGCCGGCATGGGCCGCTTCGGCCAGATCGTCGCGCGGCTGCTGACCGCCCAGCGCATCCCGTTCGTGGCGCTGGAATCGGACCCGGGTACGGTCGAGGACCTGCGCCGCTTCGGCAACCACCTCTATTACGGCGACCCTTCGCGCCCGGAGGTGCTGCGCGCGGCCGGCGGCGAGCAGATCCGCGTGTTCGTGATGGCGATGGACGACCCGGATACCAACCTGCGCGCGGTGCGGCTGGTGCGCCGGCTGTACCCGCAGGCCCGGGTGTTGGCGCGCGCGCGCAACCGCCAGCACGCGTGGAAGCTGATGGACATGTCGGCCGAACCGTTCCGCGAGGTGTTCGGCTCCAGCCTCGAAATCAGCGAGCGCGTGCTGACCGCGCTGGGCATTCCCGAAGGCACCGCGCGCGAGCACGTGCGCCGCTTCCGTGAGCACGACGAGAAGCTGCTCAAGGCCCAGCACCTGGTCTACGACGACGAAGCGGCGGTGATCCAGACCTCACGCGACGCCCGCGCCGACCTGATGCACCTGTTCGAGGCCGACGTCGGCGACAGCGACGCGGCGCCGCAAAACGAATAACCCGCAATCGCTACGCTGGCGCCCGACCGTTGTTCGGGCGGCGGGAGAGTTCAATGCAAGGGGCCGTGCCGACCAACGGTCGGCACCCGTCGGGAATCGCGGATGCCGGGCTTGCCCGGTACGGGGCTTCCCGTCGCGGTGGGTTCAAGGCCTGCGGGGCAAGCCCCGCAGCTACGAATTCAATGGCTCAGCCCCGGTCACGCAGGAAGCGGGCCATCGACGACACGCCCGGCACCGCCGGCTCGAAGGCGCCGGCAATGTCGACGAAACCGCGCATCACCGCGATCTCGCGCGGGCTGCGGTTGAGGTTGTCGCGGGCGTCCGGGTCGGCACCGGCGCGCAGCAGGCTCTGCACCAGCAGCGGCAGGCCATGCAGCGCGGCCAGGTGCAGCGGGCCGAAGCCGCGCGGGTCGCGCACGTCCAGCGCCACGTCCTCGTCGAGCAGGCGCTCGACCGCGGCCAGCACCACCTGCTCGTCGCAGGCGGTGCCGGGTTCGGCGCGCGCGCCCAGCAACAGCAGCAACGGGGTGACGGTACCGGCGGCGGGCTGGTCGGGTTCGGCGCCGGCCAGCAGCAGGGTGTCCAGCAGCGCCAGCAGGCGCGAGCGGTCGCGCGCGGTGAAGCCATACAGCGCGGCGCAGTGCAACGGCGCCAGGTGCTGGTCGTCGCCGGCATGCACGTCGGCGCCGGCGGTCAGCAGCTTGGCGACGATGTCCGGCAGGCCCAGCGCGGCGGCCAGCATCAGCACGGTGACGCCGCCGGGCAGGCGGTGGTCGATGTGCGCGCCGGCATCGAGCAGCGCGGTGACGATGCCGCCCTGGCGCATGCTCACCGCCGCCGACAACGGCGTGGCGCCACTGGCGGCGGCGTGCTGCGGGTCGGCGCCGCGCGCCAGCAGCAGGTCCACCGCCGCGGCATGGCCGCCGCCGGCCGCGCGCAGCAGGCCGGTGCAGCCCTGCGCATCGGTGGCGTCCACCGGCAGGCCGAGGTCGAGCAGGCGGCGCACTGCGTCGGCGTCGCCGGCCATCGCCGCGGCCGGCACGTCGGCCTCGCGCAGCGCGCGCAGCGGCAACGGCCAGCCGCGCCAGTCCAGCCAGTCGGCCAGGTCGCGGCGGCCGCTGGACAGGGCCACGCCGAGCGGGGTCTGGCCGTCTGCGGCGCGCGCGTCCGGCGAGGCGCCCTGCATCACCAGCAGTTTCAGCGAGGCCTCGCGTGCCAGTGCGGTAGCCAGGTGCAAGGCGGTCATGCCGTGGCTGTCGCGCGCCTCGCGGTCCACGCCCAGCGCCAGCAACGCCTGCTGCAGTTTCAGCCAGCCCAGGCGCACGGCCAGCGCCAGCGGCGGGTCGCCGGCCGGCGAAGCACCGAACGGGTCGGCGCCGCGCTCCAGCAGTTCCAGCGCGAACTGCTCGGTGCCGCGCGAGCCGTGGTCGTGGCGCGCGCAGGCGGCGAGCAGGCGGCCGAGCCCGCCGCGGCCGGCCGGCGACACGCCGTGCCGCAGCAGCACCTGCAGGGTCGGGATGGCATCCACGCCGCGCGCCAGCAACGCGAACATCGGCGTGTCGCCGCAGGCGTCCTGCTGTTCCAGCGCGATGTCATGCTGCAGCAGCCAGTCCACCACGCACGGTTGCAGCGCCAGTTCGGGGTCGTGCAGCAGGCCGCCCAGTTCGGCCGGCGTGCACAGCTGCGCCATCGAACGCATGCCATCGATGTTGCCAAAGCCCAGCGCTTCGCGCAGCAACTCCAGCGGGGCGCGGTCGCTCAACGGCGACGGCGTGGCGGCGCCGTCGCTTTCGCCATTGGCCTGCGCGTCGCTGACCGCGACCGGCAGCGGATAGTCCGGGTCGAGCAGCGCGACGATGCTCCAGCGCCCGGCGGCAGCGGCATGGTCGATGGCGCGGCGGCCATCGGCGGCGGCCGCGTCGCGGGCGACGCCCAGTTCGAGCAGCCAGCGCACCAGCGTCGCGCCGACCTGCTCGGCGCGGCAGGCCAGCAGCAGCGCGTTGTTGCCTTCGCCATCGACGGCGTTGACGTCGGGCTTGTGCGCCAGCAGGCGTTCGAGCACGCCGGCATGGGCCTGCGCGGCGGCGTCCAGCCACGGCGTGCGGCCGGCGGCGTCGCGCGGTTCGATGTTGGCGCCGGCGTTGAGCAGGACCTCGACGATCTCGGCATGCCCGGCCAGCGCGGCCTCGTGCAGCGCGCTGCGGCGGCGGCGGTCGCGCGCGTCCAGCCGTGCTTTGTGCTTGAGCAGCAGCTGCACGCCGGCCGGGTCGTCGTCCTCGGTGGCGGCGGCGGGCACCAGCACCGGCACGCCATCGGCCGGCTCCACCTTGGCGCCGCGTTCGAGCAGGAACTTGGCCAGCCGCCAGTTGCCGCTCTGGCAGGCCACCGCCAACGGGCTGTGGCCGTCGTGGTTGAGCGCGTCGATCTGCGCGGCGGCATCGCGCAGCAGCGCGGCCACGCCGGGGTCGGAACTGCGCGCGGCGTGGTGCAGCGGGGTGTTGCCGTCGGCGTCGGTGGCGCGCGGGTCGGCGCCGTTGGCCAGCAGGGTCATCACCGCTTCCGGGCGGCCGTGCCAGCTGTCGCGGGTAGCGGCCAGCAGCGGGGTCATGCCG
>Ga0182740_1000419_pt1 | contig 50696 bp, 59 predicted proteins | sample eDN5th37CKraftBY_FD_128872 | JGI IMG/M metagenome (GOLD analysis project Ga0182740, IMG submission 128872) | Enriched backyard soil microbial communities from Emeryville, California, USA - eDNA 5th pass 37_C Kraft BY (version 2) (version 2) | ecosystem: Environmental > Terrestrial > Soil >...
ACGCAGATCCACCGAGTATGGTTTGCTCATTCATGCCAGCCTCCTTCCGGCCTACATGATGAATCACATTTCAAGTTATTCGGGAATCCTCATCCGATTCACTCAAGCATGATCCCGCTCTAAATTAGGCTACGGTCTCGACCGCGAGGCCGGCTGCCTTCCACTCCGGGAAGCCGTCCTCGAGGCGCACGGCCTTGAAACCATTGCTGCGCAGCGCGGCGACAGCCTCGAAGGCAAGCACGCAGTAGGGTCCCCGGCAGTAGGCGACGATTTCGGTATCGGCCGGAAGTTCGCCCAGGCGGCGATGCAACTCGGCCAGCGGTATGTTGCGCGCTCCAGGCAGATGGCCCTGCGCGAATTCGTCCTCGGGCCGGACATCCAGCACCATTACGAGACCATCCGCGATCCGACCCACCAGTTCTTTGCGGGAGACGGGCTCCATCGAGTCGCGCGCGTGGAAGTAGTCGCTCATCACGCGGGTGACCTCGGCAACATTACGCTCCCCTACCCGACCGAGCGATCTGATGAGCGTAACAACCTCCGCCCCGCCGGCAAGGCTGTAGAGCACATGCTTCCCGCGCCGCTCCGTCTCCACAAGGCGTGCGCGCCGCAGGATCTGCAGGTGGCGCGATGTGTTCGCGAAGGTCATGCCCGACAGCGTGGTCAGCTCTTCGACGGACCGATCACGCTGCGCCAGATGCTCCAGCAGCTCGAGCCTGTTCGCGTGTCCCAGCGCCTGTGCCACTTCGGCGAGGCTTTCGTAAATTGTTTGCTTCGGTCCCGGCCTTGACAACAGTCTGACCTCGGTCGATCATTCTTGTAAGCGATTGAATGAAGCTATCAGCTCGCGCTGGAGCGCGCAATCTCATGATCTTGCGGCAATTCCTCCACTCCGATCCGGTCGGCATTTCCTACATCTTCGGCTGCGGAGGTCATGCTACCGGGGCAGTCGTGGACCCCTTGGCCGGCATCGATACATATATGCTAGCGGCCCAGGCTACTGGAATGCGCATCAGCTACGTGTTCGATACCCACATCCATGCGGATCACATCTCGACCGGACCTGAACTCGCCGACGCAACAGGCGCGGCCTATGTCCTTTCCGCCGCTGCCGACGTCGAAGTGCCTTTCCTTGGCGTCGAGGAAGGCGATGAGATCCAGCTCGGCAACGTGGTCGTAAAGATCCTGCATACGCCGGGTCACACGCCAGAGCACATCTGCCTGCTGGCGACCGACCGAACGCGGGCCGATGAGCCGTGGTTCGTCGCAACGGGTCACACGCTGATGATTGGCGACCTCGGCCGAACCGAACTGGCGGTCAGCGCGGCAAAAGGCGCGGCGGATCTCTTCCGCAGCGTACAGAAGCTCAAGGCTCTTCCTGAGTACCTGCAGGTCCTGCCCGGCGCCTATGCCGGTTCGGTCTGCGGACGCAGTCTCAGCGGCAATCCCGTTTCCACGATCGGCTTCGAAAAACGGCATAACAAGGCGTTTCGGATCGACAATGAGACGGATTTCGTCAGCTTCATGCTGAACGATATTCCTCCCGCGCCGCCTGAAGCCGCCAGGATTCGCGCGATCAACTCAGGTCGAGCACGCGCGACGCCATAGCCCATGAATGGATCGGCAGGTTCGCGCCCCCCGTCCTCCGTCAGGCTCGGCCTGAAGGAGAACTGGCGGCAATTTTCACTGCTCGTCCTGATCAACGCCTTTGTCGGCGGCATGGTCGGGATCGAACGCACTGTCGTGCCGCTGATCGGTTCGGAAGAGTTTCACGTCGAATCCACCACCCTGATCTCCGCCTTCATCATCAGCTTCGGGGTCGTCAAAGCCCTAGCCAATCTGGTCTCCGGCCAGCTCGCCGATAGCTGGGGGCGCAAGCGTGTTCTCGTGGCCGGCTGGCTGCTCGGCCTGCCCGTGCCATTCATGATCATCGCCGCGCCGAGCTGGAACTGGGTGATCGCCGCCAACGTCCTGCTCGGCCTGAGCCAAGGTTTTGCCTGGTCGATGACCGTCATCATGAAAGTCGATCTCGCGGGACCGAAAGGACGCGGCCTGGCCGTCGGTCTGAACGAGTTCGCAGGCTATTTCGCGGTTGGCCTCACCGCTTTTTTCACGGGCTATCTCGCGAGTCGCTACGGCCTTCGGCCGGTACCGATCTATCTCGGCGTCTTCTACGCCGTTACCGGAACGATCCTGTCGATCTTCGTCGTCCGCGACACCCGCAGTCACGTTCGGTTCGAAGCTGAGGGGGTGACCAAGCAAGCATCGCTCCTCGCCTTCCGGGAGGTATTCGTCCTTACCTCCTTCAGGAGCCGCAACCTGTTTGCGGCCTGCCAGGCCGGACTGATAAACAATCTCAATGACGGAATGAGCTGGGGTATTTTCCCGCTTTTTTTTACGACGCTCGGCTTGGGTGTCGAACGGATTGGCGTGCTGAAGGCCGTCTATCCCGGCGTCTGGGGCGTCTGCCAGATCATTACGGGCCCGCTGAGCGACCGATGGGGCCGCAAGGGGCTGATCGTCGCCGGAATGTGGGTGCAGGCGGCGGGTCTGTTCATGACCGCGCTGACTAGCCGCTTCGCATGGTGGCTCCCGGCAAGCGTGCTGCTCGGTCTGGGAACGGCAATGGTCTATCCATGCCTGATCGCGGCCGTGTCGGACGCCTCCCATCCGAGCTGGCGCGCCCGCTCGTTGAGCGTCTATCGCTTCTGGCGCGATCTCGGTTACGCGATCGGCGCTCTTTCAGCCGGCCTGATCGCCGACCGCTTCGGCTTCAGCGCCGCGATCATGGCCATCGGTGCGATCACATTCATCTCGGGCGCAGTCGTTGCGGTCGCCATGCGCGAGCGTCGATAACGAGAACCGCCTTCTGGGAGGCGGCCAATCCGTCGCCGATCAATTCGCAGGGTAGAGCGTATCCACAATCATACGCGCGTCGTGGCGGGCGTCGAGCATGCCGTAGGTACCGCGCCACTGGCCGGCGAGCCTCGTCTCGATAAAGGCGTCGGCGATCCTGCCCGCGCCGAGCCGGCGCAGCTCGGCGGCCGCGGCGGCAAGGGCCAGTTGCTCCGTGAGAAGGCGCGCCGATCCCTCGTCCGACGCGGCCACCTGCATGGCGGCTCGCAACACCCCAGCTGTCCCCACCCCGCTTTGACCGCCGAGATCCCTTTCGATACCGGCCAGCACATCGTCGAACAATCCGCGGCCGCGCCCCAGCACGCGCAGCACATCGAGCGCCATGACGTTGCCGGACCCCTCCCAGATCGCGTTGACCGGGGCCTCGCGATAGTAACGCGCGAGCGGCGCCTCCTCGACATAGCCGTTCCCGCCCAGGCACTCCACGGCCTCATAGAGCAGCGGCGGCGCTATCTTACAGACCCAGTATTTGACGACCGGCGTCATCGCCCGGGCGAAAGCGGCCTCGCCGCGATTGGAGGCAGCTTCGTCGAAGGAGCGGGCGAGACGGAAGGACAGAGCCGTCGCAGCCGCAACGTCGAGCGCCATGTCCGCCAAGACGCGCTGCATCAGCGGCTGATCGAACAAAGGCTTCCCGAACACCGTGCGATGGCGGGCATGATGGACCGCCTCGGCAAGACCGGCCCGCATGATGCCCGACGACGCGACCGCGCAATCCAGCCGGGTGAGCGTCACCATGTCCATGATGGTCTTCACCCCTGCGCCGGGCTCGCCCACCATCTCGCCGATGGCATTGTTGATCTCGACCTCCGCGGATGCATTGGATCGATTGCCTAGCTTGTCTTTCAGGCGCTGGAAATTGAGCCCGTTACCGGTCCCGTCGCCCAGAAGACGCGGCACGAGGAAACAGGAGAGCCCTTCGCGCGCCTGAGCGAGGATCAGGAAAGCGTCCGACATCGGCGCCGACATGAACCATTTGTGGCCGGTGAGGCGATAGAAGCCGCCGGCGGTGCGCTCGGCCTTCGTGGTATTGGCGCGCACATCCGTGCCGCCCTGTTTCTCCGTCATTCCCATGCCGAGCGTGAGGCCGGCTTTCTGCACGGGCGGCTTTTGGCTCTGGTCGTATTTGCGGGTCGTCACCCGCGGCGCCCATTCCCGGAACAGCTTCGGGCTGGCCATGAGTGCCGCAAGCGAGGCGCTGGTCATCGTGACAGGGCACAGATGTCCGCATTCCAGCTCCGCCGTCATATAGAAACGCGCAGCCCGCACCTGGTGACGCCGGCCCGTTTCGGCGTCGCCATTCTCCCATACCGAGGAATGCAGGCCGACCGCGATCGAGCGTCGCATCAAAGCATGATAGGCCGGATGAAACTCGACGAGGTCGAGTCGGCGACCTTGCCGGTCATGCGTTCTGAGCTTGGGCGCTTCGGCGTTGGCAAGCCGAGCCAGATCCTGAGCCTCCTGGCTGAGGACGAATCGGCCATGGGCATCGAGGTCCTTGCGAACCGCCGGCGAGAAATTCTCGGCCAGTTGCACGAGGAGCGGGTCGCCGCGCCAGGCATTGGCTCCCGTGAGCGGCGGCGGCTGGTTCGTGACGTCGTGGTTCACCCGAAATCCCTAGATGCGCATGCCCCTGGAGCGAAACGAGGCCGGAACAACACGCGCGATATTGGATAACGCTCCGCATTTCCCCCCGGGACACTTGCCGGACTTACAACGGAAGCGCAATGCGATGCGAGCAAAATCCCTTTGGACAAAGGCGTGTTGCGCCGGCAGCCGCTTGCAGGCGCAAGCTCACCCGCCTATAGCAGCCGCTTGATATGACCGACGCTTCGTCCCTGCCGCTCTTCCCGCACCGGCACTTGCTGGGCATACGCGATCTTTCCCCCGTCGATATCGGCCTTTTGCTCGACCGCGCCGATGCCGCGGTCGCGATCTCGCGCCAGCCCGAGAAGAAGACGTCGACGCTGAGGGGCCGCACCCAGATCAACCTTTTCTACGAGGCCTCGACGCGGACCCAGTCGTCGTTCGAACTGGCCGGCAAGAGGCTCGGCGCCGATGTCATGAACATGTCGGTGGCGAGTTCCTCGGTGAAGAAGGGCGAAACGCTGATCGACACGGCCATGACGCTGAACGCCATGCGCCCGGACATATTGATCATCCGCCATCAATCGGCCGGAGCGGCGGCGCTGCTCGCCCAGAAGGTCGGCTGCTCCGTGGTAAACGCCGGCGACGGCGCGCACGAGCACCCGACGCAGGCCCTGCTCGACGCCCTCACCATTCGCCGCGCCAAGGGTGACATCGCGAGGCTGACGGTCGCCATCTGCGGGGACATCCTCCATTCGCGCGTCGCCCGTTCCAACATATTGCTGCTCAATGCGCTCGGCGCCCGCGTCCGCGTTGTCGCCCCTTCGACGCTGTTGCCGTCCGGTATCGCGCAGATGGGCGTGGAGGTGGCCCGTTCGATGGTCGAGGGGCTGAAGAACGCCGACGTCGTGATGATGCTGCGCCTGCAGCGCGAGCGGATGGCCGGTGCCTTCGTTCCGTCGGTGCGCGAGTATTTCCGCTATTGGGGCCTCGACGCGGAGAAGTTGAAGGCAGCCAAGGACGATGCGCTGGTCATGCATCCCGGCCCGATGAACCGAGGCGTCGAGATCGCCTCCGCCATCGCCGACGGTCCGCAGAGCGTGATCCAGGAGCAGGTCGAGATGGGAGTCGCGGTGCGCATGGCGGTCATGGAGGCGCTGCTCGATCCGCGCCGGAACAAGGGCGGGCGCACGGCATGACGATCACGGTCTTCCAGAACGCCCGCGTGGTCGATCCCTCGCGCGGCCTCGACGAAACCGGCACGGTCATCGTCGATGGCAGGAAGATCGTCGCATCAGGAGCAGACGCCCAAAATCAGGGTGTCCCAGACGGCGCCAACGTCGTCGATTGCTCGGGCAAGGCGATCATCCCCGGGCTTGTCGACGGCCGGGTCTTCATCGGCGAACCGGGGGCGGAGCACCGCGAAACGATCGCCTCGGCGAGCCTCGCGGCGGCCGCTGGAGGCGTCACTTCGATCGTCATGATGCCTGACGCGGATCCGGTGATCGACGATATCGCCCTGGTCGAGTTCGTGCTGCGCACCGCGCGCGACACGGCCAGCGTCAACGTCTTCCCCGCGGCGGCCATCACCAAGGCACTCAAAGGCCACGAGATGACCGAGTTCGGCCTGCTGCGCGAGGCCGGCGCGGTTGCCTTCACCGACGGCCGCCATACGATCGCCAATTCGCTGGTCATGCGCCGCGCGCTGACCTACGCACGCGATTTCGGCGCAGTGATAGCGCACGAAACGCAGGACGCCGACCTCGCTTCGTCGGGCGTCATGAACGAGGGCCTCTATGCAAGCTGGCTGGGGCTGTCCGGTATTCCGCGCGAGGCCGAGCTGATCCCATTGGAGCGGGACTTGGCGTTGGCGCGACTCACGGGAGCAACCTATCACGCAGCCAAGATCTCGACCGCGATGTCGGCTGCCGCGGTTGCCCGCGCCAAGGCGGACGGGGCCACGGTCACGGCTGGAGTCTCGATCAACAATCTGTCGCTCAACGAGAACGACATCGGCGAATACAGGACCTTTTTCCGGCTGGCGCCACCGCTGCGCAACGAGGATGACCGGGTAGCGATGATCGAGGCGATCAAGGACGGCACCCTCGACATCATCGTGTCGTCTCACGACCCGCAGGACGTCGACACAAAGCGTCTTCCCTTCGCCGATGCGGCTGCCGGCGCCATCGGGCTGGAGACGCTGCTTGCGGCCGCCCTTCGCCTCTACCACAATGGCGATGTCTCGCTGCTGCGACTGGTGGAGGTGCTTTCCACGGCCCCGGCGCGCCTCTTCGGCCTGCCGGGCGGCACTCTGAAGCCGGGAGCGCAGGCCGACCTAGCGATCGTCGATCTTGGCGAGCCTTGGGTCGTGGCCGAAGCAGACATCCGCTCGCGCTCCAAGAACACCTGCTTCGAAGGCGCGCGATTGCAGGGCAAGGTCTTGCAAACCATCGTGGCGGGCCGCACAGTATTCTTGGCTTGAGGTCCGGGAGGGGACGGTGGCTGATCCAACATGGCAGGCTGCCCTGCCCTATCTCTTCGCCGCTTTGGCGTTCGGATATCTGCTTGGCTCGATCCCATTCGGCCTGCTCGTCACGCGCGCGGCCGGGCTAGGTGACGTCCGCAAAATCGGCTCCGGCAATATCGGCGCGACCAACGTGCTGCGCACGGGCAATAAGGGGTTGGCGGCCCTCACGCTCCTGCTGGACGCCCTGAAGGGGACCGCCGCCGTGTTGATCGCCGGGCGCTGGGGAGGCGATTTCGCCATAGCGGCAGGCTTCGGCGCCTTCCTCGGCCACCTTTTCCCTGTCTGGCTAGGCTTCAAGGGCGGCAAGGGTGTCGCCACTTATCTGGGAGTGCTGATCGGCCTCGCCTGGGCCGGTGCGCTGGTCTTTGCGCTCGTATGGCTCGCCGTCGCCTTCGCCATGCGGTATTCCTCGCTCGCCGCCTTGGTCGCCGCGATTGCCGTTCCGATTGCCCTTTATGTCATGGGCCATGATCAGGCCGCTGGCCTCTTCGCCGTGATGAGCCTCATCGTCATCATCAAGCATCGCGCGAACATATCGCGCCTGATGGCCGGCACCGAATCGAAGATCGGGGCCAAGGGATGACGGAAGGCCCGGCCGTTGAGCCTCGACGTCTCAGCGACCGGCAGCGTATCGCGTGGCTGCGGCTGATCCGGACGGAGAACGTCGGTCCGGCCACATTTCGGGAGTTGATCAACCGTTTCGGCTCGGCCGAGGCCGCGCTCGAGTGCTTGCCGGAACTGCTCGCTTCTGGCGGAGGCAGGCGACCTCCGCGAATTCCGTCCATCGCCGCGATCGAAGCCGAGCTCGAAACCGCCCGGCGCATGGGGGCGTCGCTGGTTGCGATCGGCGAACCGGATTATCCGCCGATACTGAAACGCATGGATCAGCCCCCACCCATCGTCGCGATCAAGGGCAGCATGGCAGTGTTCGACCAGATCCCGGTGGCGATCGTCGGAGCGCGCAACGCCTCGCTGGCAGGGATGAAGATGGCCCGCATGCTTGCCACGGACCTTGGCCGCGAAGGTTATGCCGTGGTTTCCGGCCTGGCACGGGGCATTGATACGGCCGCCCACCAGGGCAGCCTTGAAACCGGCACGATTGCCGTGCTCGCAGGCGGCCTCGACCGTCCATACCCCCCGGAGAACGTCAAGCTCTGCGAACAAATTCCGGACAAGGGTGGCGCCGTCATCTCCGAGATGCCGTTCGGGTGGGAGCCCCGCGCCATGGACTTCCCCAGGCGCAACCGCATCATCGCGGGCTTGTCGCTCGGGCTGCTCGTCGTCGAGGCGGCGAAGCGCTCCGGCTCGCTGATCAGCGCGCGGCTCGCCGGCGAACTGGGCCGCTTGGTCTTTGCCGTGCCGGGCTCGCCGCTCGACCCACGCGCCGCAGGCACGAACAGCCTGCTGAGAGAAGGCGCCACGTTGGTGACCGAAGCGCGCGATGTCATCGAGCAGATCGCCCCCCTTGCCGGGGCAAGTGCGTCGATCCGCGCAGCTTCCGACCAGCCTCGCGTTCTATTCGCGGCCCCGCCACCCGGTGACAACGATCGGGACCGAGTGCTCCAGGCACTCGGGCCGGCGCCGGTCGGCATGGACGATATCATCCGTCATTCCGGACTCCATCCGGCACAGCTGTCCATGATCCTGCTCGAACTCGACCTGGCCGGTCGAATCGAGCGTCATGCAGGTGGCGCGATCTCGCTCCTTCCGGCTGATGGATGACTCGGATTGGCCGGGTAGAGAGGCGGAAATTTTCAACCTTGACGGGAACCCGATAGGGCTTCTGCAGAATTTCTGTCTTCGACAGCGGCAGCCAATTTCCACCGCTGCCCTTGACCGGACGGAAAAGCGCAGCCATGTGACGAGCCGGTTGAACGCAATCTGGGCTCACGCATCGTTTGTTCCGCATATCGCGGGGGAAATCGGGAATTCATGGAAGTCGTCGTCGTCGAGTCACCGAACAAGGTGAAAACGATCAACAAGTATCTGGGTCGGAACTACAAGGTTCTGGCCTCGTTCGGCCATGTCCGTGACCTGCCGGCGAAAGACGGCTCCGTGCAGCCGGACAACGACTTCTCTATGTCCTGGGAGGTGGATGGCCCTTCCTCCAAGCGGCTGACCGACATCGCCAAGGCCGTCAAGGAGTCTGATGGGCTCATTCTCGCCACCGACCCCGACCGCGAGGGGGAAGCGATCTCCTGGCACGTCCTCGAAGTGCTGAAGCAGAAGCGCGCGCTGAAGGACAAGCCGGTCAAGCGGGTGGTCTTCAATTCCATCACCAAGCAGGCCGTGCTCGACGCGATGGCCAATCCGCGCGATGTCGATCCGCCGCTGGTGGACGCCTATCTCGCCCGACGCGCGCTCGATTACCTCGTCGGTTTCTCGCTCTCGCCGGTCCTGTGGCGCAAGCTTCCGGGCGCCCGTTCGGCAGGCCGTGTCCAGTCGGTCGCGTTGCGCTTCGTCTGCGATCGCGAGTCGGAGATCGAACGCTTCGTCCGCGAAGATTATTGGCAGGTGGCTGCCATCCTCAGGACGCCGCGCAACGAGAACTTCGAGGCGCGGCTCACCGCCTTCGACGGCAAGAAGCTGCAGAAGCTCGACATTTCGAGTCAGGTACAGGCCGACGACATCAAGTCCATGCTGGACGGCGCCACCTTCAAGGCGCTCTCCGTCGAGGCAAAGCCGACCAAACGCAACCCTGCGCCGCCCTTCACCACCTCGACCCTCCAGCAGGCGGCTTCCTCGCGGCTCGGCTTCTCCGCGGCCCGCACCATGCAGGTTGCGCAGCGACTCTATGAAGGCGTGGACATCGGTGGCGAGACCACGGGCCTCATCACCTATATGCGTACCGACGGCGTCCAGATGGCGCCCGAGGCGATCAACGCGGCGCGCTCCGCGATCGTTCAGGATTTCGGCGACAGATATCTGCCGGAAAAGCCTCGCTTCTATTCGACCAAGGCCAAGAATGCCCAGGAAGCGCACGAGGCGATCCGTCCCACCGACTTTTCACGTACACCCGCCTCGATCCGCCAATATGTCGATGCCGACCAGTTCAAGCTCTACGACATGATCTGGAAGCGCGCGATCGCCAGCCAGATGCAGCCGGCAGAGATCGAGCGCACCACCGTAGAGATCGAGGCGATCAACGGGCCGCGCGCCGCCAATCTGCGCGCGGTCGGCTCGGTCATCCGCTTCGACGGCTTCATCGCCGCTTATACCGAGCAGAAGGACGACGACGCCGAGGATGAGGAGAACCGTCGCCTGCCCGAAATCCGGGCCGGCGAAACGCTCTCCCGCCAGGAGATCAACGTCACACACCACACGACCGAGCCGCCGCCGCGCTACACGGAAGCCTCTTTCATCAAGAAGATGGAAGAGCTCGGCATCGGCCGCCCGTCGACCTATGTGGCGACGCTGAAGACGCTCGAAGACCGCGACTATGTGAAGATCGAGCAGCGGCGCCTGATCCCCCAACCCAAGGGGCGTCTGGTCACAGCCTTCCTGGAATCCTTTTTCGAGCACTATGTCGAATATGATTTCACGGCTTCGCTCGAGGAGAAGCTCGACGAGATCTCTGACGGGAGACTAGCCTGGAAGGAAGTCCTGCGCGACTTCTGGCGAGACTTCTCCAAAGCCATCGAGGACATCAAGGAACTGCGCATCACGGATGTTCTCGAGGCACTCAACGAGGATCTCGCGCCGTTGATCTTTCCCGAGCGGGAAGACGGCTCGAATCCGCGCGTCTGTCCGAAATGCGGCACCGGAACGCTGTCGTTACGCCTCGGTCGCAACGGCGCGTTCATCGGCTGCTCGAACTATCCGGAATGCAACTACACGCGCCAGTTTGGAGCAGCGGGTCTGAACGGCGACGGGTCGGCGATCGAGGAGGGCGAGAAGGCCCTGGGCAAGGATCCCTACACCGGCGAGGAGATCACCCTGAAGAGCGGGCGCTTCGGTCCTTACATTCAACGGGGAGAGGGCAAGGAGGCCAAGCGCGCAAGCCTGCCGAAGGGCTGGAGCCCGGACACGATCGATCACGAGAAGGCCATCGCCCTCCTCTCACTGCCACGCGACGTGGGCAAGCATCCGGAAACCGGCAAGATGATCTCGGCCGGCATCGGGCGGTACGGTCCGTTCGTGCTGCATGACGGTGTCTACGCCAATCTCGAAAGCGTGGAGGACGTTTTCACCATCGGCCTCAACCGCGCGGTCTCGGTCATCGCCGAGAAACAGTCCAAGGGCAAAGGCGGGCGGAACGGCGGGACGCCCGCCGCGTTGAGAGACCTGGGTCCTCACCCCGACGGCGACGGAAACGTCACAGTCCGCGACGGGCGGTATGGGCCCTATGTCAACTACGGCAAGGTCAACGCAACATTGCCTAGGGGCAAGGACCCCCAGTCGGTGACGCTGGACGAAGCGTTGGCCCTCATCGCGGAACGGGCCGCCAAGGGCGGCAATGGAAAGAAACCGGTCCGCAAGGCCGCGGCCAAGAAACCCGCAGCCAAGAAGAAGGCATAGCCCATTGGCGCGTAGCATTTCCGGGCAAAAGGCGGGTGGAAAACGTGTAGGCGCCTCGCGCGCACCCACGCCGGGAAGCTTCCGCCCGTCGCGTGAGGATATCCTACGCTTCGTCACCGAAAATCCGGATCGCTCCGGCAAGCGCGATATCGCCAAGGCGTTCTCGCTCAAGGGCGGTGATCGCGTCTGGCTGAAGGACATGCTGCGGGAATTGCAGGACGAGGGCTTGCTGCAGAAGAACCGCAAGCGGCTCATGCGTCCAGGCGCCCTGCCCCATGTGGTGGTGCTGGAGATTTTTGGCCGCGATCCCAACGGCGGCCTTCTGGCCCGCGCGGTCGAGCGAGCGGGCGAGGACGACGACAACAACCCGGTCGTGGCCATCCATTTGCCACGGCAATCCAAGGGGCCGGTTCCCGGCATAGGTGACCGCGTCCTCGCCAAGGTTTTCCCGACCGACGATCCGAGCGGTCCGGCCTACTCGGCGCGGGTCATGAAGCTCATCGACCGGCAGCGCGAGGCGGTGCTGGGGGTCGTGCGGGTGTCCCCCGAAGGGACGTTCCGTATCGAGCCAACCGAAAGGCGGCAGCCGGAATTGGTGGTCGAGGCGGAATTCCTCAATGGAGCCAAGACGGGAGACCTCGTCGAGGTCGAACCTCTTCGTACGGGCCGATACGGTCTGCCCCGCGCGAGGATATTGTCGGTCGTCGGCTCTCTGACCAGCGAAAAGGCGGTCTCGATGATCGCCATCCATGCCCACGACATCCCTCACATATTCCCGGCCGAAGTCATCGCGGAAGCGAAAGCCATCCGACCGGTGACGCTCGATGGTCGTGAAGACTGGCGTGACGTTCGGCTCGTCACCATCGACCCCGCCGACGCCAAGGACCATGACGACGCCGTCTTCGCCGAGCCGGACACGGACGAGAAGAACTCGGGTGGCGTCATTGTCACCGTCGCCATCGCCGATGTCGCTGCTTATGTGCGGCCAGGTTCAGCCCTTGATCGGGAAGCTTTGAGACGCGGCAACTCCGTGTATTTTCCGGACCGTGTTGTCCCGATGCTGCCGGAGCGGATCTCCAACGATCTCTGCTCGCTGCGGGAGGGGGAGGAACGTCCTGCACTGGCCGTGCGCATGACGTTCGCCGCCGACGGTCGCAAGATCCGTCATTCCTTCCATCGCGTCACGATGAAATCGGCGGCCAGGCTCGCCTATCCGCAGGCCCAGGCGGCCATTGACGGGCGTCCCGACGACAAGACCAGCCCGATCCTGGAAACGGTCCTGAAGCCACTGTGGCAGGCCTATACCGTCCTCAAGCGCGGACGCGACTCACGGCAGCCGCTGGAACTCGACCTGCCGGAACGCAAGATCCTGCTTACACCCGACGGTACGGTTGATCGGGTCGTCGTTCCCGAGCGCCTCGACGCCCACAAGCTCATCGAGGAATTCATGATACAGGCGAACGTGGCTGCCGCCGAAACATTGGAGGCGAAGCGGCAGAAGCTCGTCTATCGCATTCATGACGGTCCCTCTCTCGCCAAGCAGGAATCGCTGCGCGAATTCCTGGCGACGCTCGATCTTCCGCTGGCGCGCGGTGCGCAGCTGCGGCCGTCCCAGTTCAACACGATACTGGAGCGCGTGCGCGGCGCCGACAATGAAGTACTCGTGAACGAGGTGGTGCTCCGTTCGCAGAGTCAGGCAGAATATTCGCCGGCAAATATCGGCCACTTCGGCCTCAATCTGCGTCGCTACGCGCATTTCACATCGCCGATTCGGCGTTACGCCGATCTGGTCGTGCACCGTGCCCTGATTTCCGCTCTCAGCCTCGGGAAAGATGGGCTGACGCGCGGCGAAGAAGAACGGCTGGAAGAGACTTCGGCCCTTATCTCTGCGTCGGAACGACGCGCCATGGCCGCAGAACGGGAGACGGTAGACCGGCTAATCGCGGGGTATCTCGCTGAAAAAATTGACGAAATCTTTGATGCTCGCATCTCTGGCGTTGCCAGAGCGGGGCTTTTTGTCCAGTTGCCAGTCTATGGGGCGGACGGCTTCATACCGGTGTCATCTCTCGGAGGCGACTACTATATCTACGACGAGGCAGCTCATACGCTGTTCGGTGAGCGGACCGGCAAGGGCTACCAGCTCGGCGACAGTGTCGAGGTCCGCCTCGTAGAGGTGGCGCCCCTGGCCGGTGCCATGCGCTTCGAGATGCTGACCGATCCCAAGCCCCTTTCCGGCTCCCGGCGATCGTTTCACAAGACAAAAGGCAAGACGGCGCGGCGCCGCGCGACGCAACCCCGCAGAGCGCCCCAGGGCAGGAGGTGACGACATGGAGGAACGGGTTTTCGGCGGCGAGGCCCCGGCACGGCGTCACACCAGGGCGATTTGGCCCGCAATGAAGCGCGGCGTCCTTGGCCGCTGCCCGGATTGCGGCCAAGGCAGGCTTTTCTCCTCCTTTCTGAAGACCGTTCGCGACTGCGAATATTGTGGAGAAGAAATCCATCATCATCGCGCGGACGATCTTCCAGCCTATCTGGTCATGGTCGTGGTGGGCCATGTCATTGTCGGAGCGTTCATGGCTGTGGAGGCAACCAGCACGCTTTCGACATGGCAGCATCTTGCGATGTGGATCCCCTTGACGATCCTCTCCGCGCTGGTCCTCATACGGCCCATCAAAGGCGCTGTCGTCGGCCTGCAATGGGCGCTCTATATGCATGGCTTCGGCGGCGAGGACGATCAGATCGAGGCTCATCCCGAAGCCTGACGAGGGAAGGTGGTTTGATGGAAGGACTGACGCGGGCCGAGGTCGACAAGGCCGAATCGAAGGACTTCGCCCTGGGCGGAAAGCCGATGCGGCCACGCGATGCCGCGACGCTGATCCTGCTCGACCGGCAAGGCGAAAAGACCTTTGTGCTGATGGGCCGCCGCCATGCGAGCCATGCCTTCATGCCCGGCAAATATGTCTTTCCCGGTGGTCGCACCGACCCTAGCGACAGCCGAATCCCGGTTGCGGCGCAGTTGCATCCCGCGGAAGAAGCCAAGCTTGTCGGCACCGGCAACCGCGCGTCCCGGGCCCGCGCCAGGGCAATCGCGCTATCCGCGATTCGGGAAACCTACGAGGAAGCCGGTCTGCTGATCGGCCGCAAGTGTGCCTATGAGACCGGCAAGCCTGAATGGCAGGAGTTCGTCCGGCAGGGCGTTTCTCCGTCACTGGACAGCTTGCGTTTTGTCGCCCGAGCCATCACCCCGCCGGGACGCGTGCGCCGCTTCGACACGCGCTTCCTCGCCGCCTGGAGGGACGACGTCGCCGTTACCTTGCCTGAAGGCAGCCCTACGAATGAGCTCGAGGAACTCGTCTGGCTGCCTTTCGCGGAGGCCAGACAGGCAGACATTCCCACCATCACGCGGACGATCCTCGAAGAACTCGAGCGTCGCCTCTCCGATGATCCCCAGCTGCAACCGGGCGGCCCGGTGCCCTTCTACCGCATGCTGCATAACCGCTTCCGTCGCGAAGTCATTTAGGCGGAATGACCGGCATGCTCCAGAAGAACAGCGCCGCCACGGCGCAGATGCGCTGGTTGTCCATTACGGCCGCGATCGCCTCCATCAGCGTCGTCGGTATCGCCATTGGGCTGGGCATTCCCCTTCTCAGCGTTATTCTGGAAAGCCGCGGCCATTCGGCCTCGATGATCGGCCTCAACACAGCGATAGCGGGCATTGCTTCCATCGCTGCGGCGCCGGTCGCGATTCCACTCGCCGTACGCTTGGGCGTGGTTCCCACCATGCTGGGGATGATCACGTCCGGTGCGCTGGCTTTCATCGGCTTCTATTTTGCGCCGTATTTCTGGATGTGGTTCCCCCTGAGGGTCGTCCTGCATGTGGCGCTCACCGTTCTGTTCATCCTGTCGGAGTTCTGGATCAGCGTTTCCGCGCCGCCCCAGAAACGAGGCTTGGTACTCGGCCTCTACGCGACGGTCCTGTCGCTGGGTTTCGCGCTTGGACCCTGGCTCTTTGCCCATCTCGGCAGCAGGGGCTTCCTCCCCTTCGGCATCACGTTCGCGATCACCATGGTCGCCGCCATCCCCGTTATGGCAGCCTGGCGGCAGAGCCCGGCAATCAAACGTTCCGATGACGAATCACGCAGCTTCGTCAGCTATATCTGGCTCGTGCCGACTGCCACCGCGGCGGTCTTGGTGTTCGGCGCGGTCGAGACGGGCGGTTTCGCGCTGTTTCCCGTCTACGGCGCGCGCATAGGTTTTCCGGAAAGCGACGCCGCCCTGCTGCTGAGCATGATCGGATTGGGCAATGTGGTCATGCAGATCCCACTCGGCATGATCAGCGATCGCGTCCGTGACCGCCGCTATCTCCTTCTTGCCTGTGCGGCTACGGGCTTGGGGGGCATGCTCGCGCTGCCGCATCTGACCGGCAATTGGTATGTGCTGGCCGTTCTCCTGTTCTTCTGGGGCGGCGTGGTTGCGGCTCTTTATACGATTGGCCTGGCTCATCTCGGCTCGCGGTTGACCGGCCATGAACTTGCCTCGGCCAACGCAGCCTTCGTGTTCTGCTACGGCTTGGGGATGGTGCTCGGACCGCAGGCGATCGGCATCGGCATGGATCTGCTCGGCGACCAGGGTTTCGCGTGGTCCTTGGCGCTCTTCTTTGCCGCTTATATCGTTGTGGCTGTCCACCGGCTGGCGAGATCTTCCCGTCGGTCTTGACTTTTCGGGCGCCTTCTATATCAGTCGCGCAACGTTTTCCGCGTCCGGGTTTCGTTCCCGTGCTCAGGCGGTACGAAACCCAGAAAATAACGGACGAGAATCATGGCCAAAGCTGCAAATATCAAGATCAAGCTTCTGTCGACCGCCGATACGGGCTACTTCTACGTAACGAGCAAGAACAGCCGCACCAAGACGGATAAGCTGTCCTTCCGCAAGTACGATCCGATTGCCAAGAAGCACGTCGAATTCAAGGAAACCAAGATCAAGTAACCGGTTTACCCGTTCGACAGATCGATGCGCCGCCCTCCGGGCGGCGTTTTGCATTTAGGACCAGACCAATGTATCTCGCCCGCCAATGCATCTCGCCCGCAATGTGCGTCCAACCCCCAGCGAACAGACGAAGCTACGCGGGAAGGCCCAACTTGTTTGAGAACGGTGATAAGGGGGCCGGTCGGCTTGCTGGCAGCGGTACGAGGAGGCCACTATGCGCCAGGGCCGGCCGGCCGACCCCACGGACCCAGGAGATGCGGCGGACCTGAGCATCATGGGGTATCTAAGTACGGGACCGGAATTCCCTCGCCCGGTACCGTCCGCCTTGCTTGAGAAGACATTCGCGCAAGAGCAGTTGAAAATCAACCATTTCTTAACCAGACCTCGCGAATCGCTCAATTTAAGGTAAATAGCCTAGAATTCTCGCGGATCGCTTGGCTTAGATCTCCATGGAGCGCAGTTCAGGCGGCGTTGGATACCACGCGGTTTCGCCCTGACGCCTTCGCCTCGTAGAGCGCGACGTCGGCCCGCTTCATCAACGCTTCCACCGTGTCGGTCGGCTGCAGGATCGAGGAAATCCCGACGCTGATGGTCACGCCGATAGTCGTGCCATCCTTGCCGATCGCGAAGGGTGTGCGCTCGATTTCGGCGCGGATTCGCTCGGCGACTTTTTCGGCTATTGGACCATCCGTATCCGGCATGACCACAACGAACTCTTCGCCGCCATAGCGGCATACAAGGTCGATGCCACGGACATTCTTGCGAAGCCGCTGCGCGAAGTCGCGCAGCACGTCGTCGCCGCCGTCGTGCCCGTGGGTATCGTTGATCGACTTGAAGCGGTCGAGATCTGTCATCATCACCGACAGCGGGCGCCGACGCGCCACGGCGCGATCGAAAAGCGTCCGCAGATGGCTGTCGAGATAGCGGCGATTGTGGATTCCGGTCAGGCCGTCCGTCACAGCCATTTCGATGGTCTGCGTCAGGCTTGCCCTGAGCTGGTCGTTATATTGCTTGCGGCGCACCTGAGTACGCAGCCGCGCCGTCAACTCGAGCTTGTCGACAGGCCTCACCACGTAGTCGTTGATACCGAGTTCGAGACCGCGGATGACCAGGTCCTCCTCACCGTCCTCAGCGATGACGACGATCGGCACCAGCCGAGTACGATCGAGCGAACGCAGCTGAGAGCAAAGCCGCAGCGGATCGACTTCGCTGAAGCCGGTGGAGACGATCACGCATTCGTAGTCCTTCGCGGCGGCCTGGAACATGCCCATGCCTGGTTCGCGCATGATGTCGAGTTCCACGGCGCCTCGAAGCATCTTCTCGATGCTGCGGCACGAAGTCTCGCGCTCGTCGATCAGAAGAACCTTGGGCGGTGCCTGTTCCCCGGCGTTCCTCCGGCTCAGCAATTCCTCCAGCCCGATGTTGCGTGTGGTGGAGGCGCGCAGCCGTAATTCGTCCGTGAGCATCTTGAGTCGAACGAGACTCTTGACCCGGGTCATCAGCTGCAGGTCGTTGACGGGCTTGGTCAGGAAATCGTCGGCGCCCGCCTCCAACCCGCGCACGCGATCAGAGACCTGATCGAGCGCGGTGATCATCACCACCGGAATATAAGCAGTCGCCGGATCGCTCTTGAGACGCCGGCAGACCTCGAAGCCATCCATGCCCGGCATCATCACGTCGAGCAGGACGACATCGACCTTGCCGTTCTCGCAGGTCTCAATGGCTTCCGGGCCGTTGCTTGCGGTGAGCACGTCGAAATATTCCGCGAGCAGGCGGACCTCGAGCAGCTTCACATTGGCCGGAATGTCGTCGACGACGAGGATGCGCGCGGTCATTGGCGGTTCCGAACGAAACTGGCGAGGAAGGGCAGCGGCATTAGGCGTCGCCCAGATACGACTTGATGGTTTCGATGAAGCGCGGCACCGAGATCGGCTTTGAAATATACGCCTCACACCCACCCTGCCGGATGCGTTCTTCGTCGCCTTTCATAGCGAAGGCCGTCACGGCGATCACCGGGATGGTGTGCAGTTCGCCGTCTTCTTTCAGCCATTTCGTGACGTCGAGCCCGGATACTTCCGGCAACTGAATGTCCATGAGTATGAGGTCGGGTCGATGCGCCCGGGCAAGGTCCAGCACTTCCAGGCCGTTTCGCGTGCGCACGGTTTCGTAGCCGTTCGCCTCGATCAGGTCGCGAAAGAGCTTCATGTTGAGCTCGTTGTCTTCAACGATCATAACTTTTTTTGGCATATGACCCGCCCTGCCTGGCCATGGCGCGGCGCCATTGCCATGCGCGCCCCCAATGGAGCGCGATTCCCGATTTCGACACTAGCGCGAGATGATTGACGAACCGTAATCCTGCGCAAGGGATAGTTGGCAGAGGAATCCGGCATCAAGGCGGCGCAGGCTTGCAGTGAGGCGGACGAATGGTTACTTCCCTTCTTATGCGGCGGGTCCGTTTGGACGCACACGAATACAGCTGCGACTTTTGAAACGACGTATCGCGCTTGCCGAAATCGGTTCGACATTCGGAGGACGCGGCAGGAACAGCACACAAGCCCACCGATGCCAACCATGACAAGCGAGAAAGCGACGCGAGAAGATGCCGAGGCAGTGGCGATCGCCGCCCTGGGTTTTGTCGCCGCGGATTCGGAGTTGATGTCGCGCTTTCTGGCGATCAGCGGCATCGACCCGGCGATGATACGCAAGGCGGCAGGCGAACCGGGCTTCCTGGCCGGTGTCCTCGACTTCGTCCTGGCGCACGAACCGACATTGTTGCGCTTCGCGGAGGAGTCTGGACGCAACCCGGCATCCGTTCTGGCCGCCAGGCGCAGGCTGCCCAACGGCGACGATCGATATGAGGCTTCGACATGAGTGACGACCCGGAAACTGCACGACAGATCGCCGAACTCGCCCGCGACGATCGCCCGCTGCTCGTCCTCGACGTCGACGATGTGCTGCTGGAATTCGTCCGGCCATTCCCGCGCTATCTGGAGACACGCGGCTTCGAGCTCAAGCTCGCTTCCTTTCGGCTGACGGGCAACATCTCCGAGCGGGCAAGCGGCAGGATCCCCGAGCAAGCGGAGGTGTCCATGCTGATCGATGCCTTTTTCCAGGTCCAGTCGGAGTGGCAGACTGTCATCGAAGGCGCGGCCGAAGCGATCGAGAGACTTTCCGCGGGAGCCGAGATCGTCCTCCTCACCGCGATGCCGCATCGGCACCGCCCAGCCCGGCGTGCCCATCTCGATGCGCTCGGACTGCCCTACCCGCTGTTGACCACCGAAATGGCCAAGGGGCCGGCAATTGCCGCCCTGCGAGGGCCGGCGAAGCGCCCCGTCGCCTTCGTCGACGATCAGCCTCGCAACCTCCTGTCGGCACAGGAATCCGTTGCGGATGCGCATCTCTTCCATTTGATGAGCGACAATTCCCTGCGCTCCCTGCTCCCGCCACCACCGGACAACGCCGTCGTCGTGGACAGCTGGAACGAGGCAAAGCCCCGGATTGCCGCGGCACTCGGGCTTTAGTACGCATCAAAGCGGGAGCCGCATCAGCGGACGCCCGGTCTTGCGGCTGGCGGCCACGGAAAAACCGACCTTTTCAAAGACCCGCGTCGAACCGACAAACAGTCCGAGCGAGCGCGAATCCTTGGAGTGATCCATTGGGCAGGCCTCCAGCAACCTCGCTCCGTTGCCGCGTGCGAAGTCGATGCCTGCGGCGACCAGACGATGGGTGAGTCCCTGCCCTCGCGCCTTCGCACGCACGAAGAAGCAGGAAATTGCCCAGACCGCAGGGTCGTTCTGGTCGCTCGGCTGCAATGGTGCGGAAACCCTGCCGGCATTGTTCCATTCGGGCACGTCGGCGCGCGGTCCGATCTGCATCCACCCGACGGCCCGCTCGACCTCGAACGCCAGCAGTCCCGGTGGCGGACCGGCTTCGATCCGAGCCTTCATGAATTCCTTGTTGCTTGCGTGGCTGTTCTCGCGTCGCACCGCCGGCGGCAGTCGGAAATGCGTGCACCAGCATCCATAGCAAGCCCCCTGCTTGCCGAAGAGATCCTCGAAGGCCGGCCACAAATCCGGCGTCAGTGGCTTGATGGTCATGACCTTTCCTCCCAGCCGGCAGTTGCTGGCCTTGGCCCGGTCGCGTATCATTCGCAATGTTCTCTTTATGTTCCCAAAGATGGCGCTTTCTGTCAACGACCCGACGCACGGTTTCTGCCGCGACTGCCTAGGCTTGCAGCAGGGCGAAGCGCGCCGCTGCCACCTCTGTGGCAGTCCGCGGCTCATGCGCCATTCCGAACTCTACAAGCTCAATCTCGCCCATATCGACTGCGATGCCTTCTATGCCGCAGTCGAGAAGCGCGACAATCCCACGCTCAAGGACAAGCCTGTCATCATCGGGGGCGGCAAGCGGGGGGTCGTTTCCACGGCCTGCTACATCGCGCGAATCAAGGGTGTCCGCTCGGCCATGCCGATGTACAAGGCCCTCGAGGCTTGTCCCGAGGCCGTGGTCCTTAAGCCCGACATGGAAAAATACGGGCGCGTCGGGCGCGAGGTTCGCGCCATGATGCAGGCCTTGACTCCTTTGGTCGAGCCCCTGTCTATCGACGAGGCCTTCCTCGATCTCTCCGGGACAGAACGCCTGCACGGCCGCCCGCCATCCCTGGTACTCGGCGAGTTCGCGCTCGATGTGGAGCGTGAGATCGGGATCACCGTCTCGGTGGGGTTGTCCTACTGCAAATTCCTGGCCAAGGTCGCTTCCGATTTCCGCAAGCCGCGCGGCTTCGCCGTCATCGGAGAGGCGGAGGCGCAGAGCTTCCTGGCCGAGCAGCCGGTCACGCTGATCTGGGGCGTCGGCAAGGTATTCGCCGCGACGCTCGAGCGCGATGGTATCCGCCTGATCCGGCAGTTGCAGGGCATGAATCGCGACGAATTGATGCGCCGCTATGGCACCATGGGAGATCGGCTCTACCATCTGTCGCGCGGCAAGGATCATCGCGTGGTCCATGCCGATCAGGAGGCCAAGAGCGTTTCTGCCGAGACCACCTTCGACTCGGATCTCGCCTTGCGGGCAGACCTCGTCCCGGTGCTGCGGGCCATGTCCGAGAAGGTATCCGCTCGACTGAAGAAGGCGGGCATAGCCGGTCGCACAGTCGTTTTGAAACTCAAGACGCAAGACTTCAAGATCCGGACCCGCAACCGCCAACTCGCCAACCCCACTCGGCTGGCCGACCGGATCTTCCAAACCGGCTTGCAGCTTCTGGAAAAGGAGATGGACGGCACAAAATATCGCCTGCTCGGCATCGGCGTCAGCGATCTCTCCGACGCCGACAGAGCCGATCCGCCGGATCTCGTGGACGTCCAGTCCCGCAAACGCGCCCTCGCGGAAGGCGCCATCGACAATCTCAGGGCCAAGTTCGGCAAGGCGGCGGTCGAGACCGGTTACACTTTCGGCAGGAAAGGTGAGACCCAATCGCCGGAGCAGCCCGACGACTAGAGCAATTCCCGCAAGACCGGCATCAGCGCCACAGGCAGGTCCTCCGCGATCAGCCCCGGCCCGAACCGCCGCGCCGCCTCGGCGTGTATCCAGACGCCCGCACAGGCCGCGTGAAAGGGCGGCATCTGTTGGGCCAGCAGCGCGGCGACGATTCCCGAAAGCACATCGCCGGATCCCGCGGTTGCCAGCAATGGCGTGCCGTTGCTGTTGATCGCGGCGCGTCCATCCGGTGCAGCGACAACCGTATCCGCTCCCTTCAGTATGACTGTCCCCCCGGCTCGGCTCGCCGCGGCGCGGGCTCGTTCCAACTTCGACAGGGCCCGGTCCGCGGCGAGGTCGGGGAACAATCGGCCGAATTCGCCTTCATGCGGGGTGAGCACCAATGAGGGGCCGCCATCGCGAGTGGCGATGGCAAAGAACGCGTCCGCTTGTCGCACTAGTGATGTCAGGGCGCTGGCGTCCAAGACGATTGCCTTGAGGTGCTCCCGCATGGCTGCGAGCATGTCGATCAGCAGTGCGCCCGTTTCCGGCCCTCCCGACAATCCCGGGCCAAAAACCAAGGCGTCGGGCCGACGCTCGCGCAGAAAACCTCCTATCTCCACGAGCGTTTGGATCGGCCGCAGCATGATCGACGTGAGATGGGCGGCATTGGCGGCCAGTGCGTCGACCGGTGAGAGTACGGTGACGGCACCCGCCCCTGCCCTTGCCGCCGCCATTGCCGACAGCCGTGCCGCCCCCGTCGCAGTCGGCCCACCGGAAAACACGCCGACATGTCCTCGCCGGTATTTATGCGTGTCCAACGCGAGTGACGGCAACTCCGCCCTCCAGAGCGCCGGCGCATTCTCGAAGCAAACGGCGCCCACCTCGGCGACGATGTCGTCCGGAATCCCGATATCGGCCACGATCACTTCTCCGCAGAGCGAACGGCCGGGCAGCAGAAGATGCCCGGGCTTCTTGCGCACGAAGGTGACGGTGATGTCGGCCCGGAACGCAACCCCGAGTATTTTCCCGCTTTCCCCCGAGACACCGGAAGGAAGGTCCACGGCGATAACGGGCACTTTCGCTTCGGCACAGCGGGAGATCGCTTGAGCGCTGTTCCCTTCGATCGCTTTCGAGAGCCCCGCGCCGAACAAGCCATCGATCACGATCGAGCCGGGCCCCGGCGCGAAAGCCTCCAACCCTTTGGCCGGCTCCGGCCAATCCGCCGCCACGAGCGCGGCATCGCTGCCGGCACGCGGCGGATGGTCAGCCCAAACCGAGATGGCCATGCCTGCCTCCCGAAGCAGCTTCGCCACGACATAGCCATCCCCGCCGTTGTTGCCGGGCCCGCACAGAATGTGAGCACGCGAAGCATGCGGATAACGTTCAAGCACGACACGAGCGACGGCCGCCCCCGCGTTGCGCATCAGATCGGTGCCTGTGAGCGGGCCCCGATCGACCGCCTGGCGATCGACCGCGCCCATTTCACGGGGCGTCAGGACCTCATATGTCATGCTGGACCTCCGTCCTTCCGACAATAGCGGGTGCAGCACAAAGGAAAAGCCTGCCCGCCTCACGAGCAGTCTGCCTATGATTTAAGCAGTTGTGCCATGCCGTTTTTTCCGTCACGTTGCATTTTGCGAGCGCTGTTGCCGCAAAAACCGGCAGCACAATGCAGCGCTTCGTTGGCTCGGCAGCAAATTCGCCATCTCGCCACCCGGCGCCGTCGATTTGGCATGGTTCCTGCTTGAGAGAGGCGGACACGGGTTTCAAACCCATTCTGGAGGCCAATTCCGTATGAAAAAGATCGAAGCGATCATCAAGCCGTTCAAACTCGACGAAGTGAAGGAAGCACTCCAGGAAGTCGGGCTCCAAGGCATCACAGTCACCGAAGCGAAGGGCTTCGGCCGCCAGAAAGGCCATACCGAGCTTTATCGGGGAGCGGAATATGTCGTCGACTTCCTGCCAAAGGTGAAGATCGAGGTCGTGCTCGGCGACGATTCCGTCGAGGCTGCCATCGAAGCGATCCGCAAGGCGGCGCAGACCGGACGTATAGGCGACGGCAAGATTTTCGTCTCGAATATCGAGGAAGTGGTCCGTATTCGAACCGGAGAGACCGGTCCTGACGCGATCTGATCGCGCTTGGCCGGCCGAGGGATTTTTCAGTCAAACGTCATAACGATAGGGAAAATGACATGACGACAGCCAAAGACATCATGAAGCAGATAAAGGATAACGACGTTAAATTCGTCGACCTGCGCTTCACCGATCCGAAGGGCAAGCTTCAGCACGTCACCATGGATGTCGCCGAAGTCGAGGAAGACATGTTCGCGGATGGCGTCATGTTCGACGGCTCTTCCATTGCGGGCTGGAAGGCAATCAACGAGTCCGACATGGTGCTGATGCCGGATACGGACACCGTCCACATGGATCCGTTCTTCGCCCAGTCCACCATGGTCATCCTTTGCGACATCCTCGACCCCGTCTCGGGCGAGGCCTACAACCGCGACCCGCGCGGCACGGCGAAGAAGGCCGAAGCCTACATGAAGGCCGAAGGCATCGGCGACACCGTCTTTGTCGGCCCCGAGGCTGAGTTCTTCGTCTTCGACGACGTGAAGTACAAGGCCGACCCGTACAACACCGGCTTCAAGCTGGATTCGACGGAGCTGCCGTCGAACGACGACACAGACTACGAAACCGGCAATATGGGTCACCGTCCGCGCGTCAAGGGCGGCTACTTCCCGGTCCCACCGATCGATTCCTGCCAGGACATGCGTTCCGAGATGCTGACCGTGCTCGCCGAGATGGGCGTCCGGGTCGAGAAGCACCATCACGAAGTGGCCGCGGCGCAGCACGAACTCGGAATCAAGTTCGACGCACTGGTTCGCAACGCCGACAAGATGCTGATCTACAAGTACGTCGTGCACCAGGTAGCCAATGCCTACGGCAAGACCGCAACCTTCATGCCGAAGCCGATCTTTGGCGACAACGGCTCGGGCATGCACGTCCACATGTCGATCTGGAAGGAAGGCAGGCCGACCTTCGCCGGCAACGAATATGCCGGTCTTTCCGAGACCTGCCTGTATTTCATCGGCGGCATCATCAAGCACGCCAAAGCCGTCAACGCCTTTACCAACCCGCTGACCAACTCCTACAAGCGCTTGGTGCCCGGCTACGAGGCGCCTGTGCTCCTCGCCTATTCGGCCCGGAACCGTTCGGCATCCTGCCGCATCCCGTTCGGCTCGTCGCCGAAGTCGAAGCGTGTCGAGATCCGCTTCCCCGATCCGGGCGCGAACCCCTACCTGGCCTTCGCCGCCATGCTCATGGCCGGCATCGACGGCATCAAGAACAAGATCCATCCCGGCCAGCCGATGGACAAGGATCTCTACGATCTGCCGCCGAAGGAACTGAAGAAGATCCCGACCGTCTGCGGCTCGCTGCGGGAAGCCCTGCAGAGCCTCGACAAGGACCGGGGTTTCCTGAAGGCCGGCGGCGTGTTCGACGACGATCAGATCGACGCTTACATCGAGCTGAAGATGGCGGAAGTCATGCGTTTCGACATGACTCCGCATCCGGTCGAGTACGACATGTACTACTCGGTCTGAGGATCGACCCGAAGCTACGAAAACCCCGGCCCTGGCGCCGGGGTTTTTTTCTATCTGCGATGCTCGTGCTTCGCCTCAGCCGGGATCTGAGTATTCTGCTGGAATATATTCCTAATCTCGCTCAGGGCGCCGGTTTAGCGCGGCGCTGCCGGCCGACTGTCTTGGCCATATAGACCCGGCGGAATCCGTTTTCCTCGCCTCGGTAGGTCTCAACAAATCTTAGGCGCAGATAAAGCGCGATGTTCTCGACCATCGCCTCGTTCGTGTAGAGCCGGAGAGTTCGGTAGCCGGCGGTTGCAGCCTGCTGTTCCGCGAAGTCGAGCAGCTTCCGGCCTAGCCCCAAGCCTTGAGCTTCCGGGGCAACGGCGATGTTGTCGAGTAACATAGCGTCCCGTTCGGGGACCAGAACGAGCACGCCGCGAACCACACCTTGGTGTTCGATGACGTGTACGAGCCCCTTACCGATCAACGCGGCATAGTCGTCGAGCATAGGGCCCGGCTCTCTGCCTATTCGCGAGACATAGCGTGAATACGCCCCCCTCACGATTTCCTCGATCAGCGGGCAATCGGCGGCGTTGGCAATGCGGATCTTTTGACACATCGCAATCGACAATGCCTTCGCCAGCTGCACGAGACAAGGCCGGAAATAGGTTCGATCTCTCAGGGCAGCCTGGGAAGGCGCTTTGCGGCCGACATGGCCTATGCGCGCGCCATCGGGCGCGCATAGGTGGCTGCGTTCAGCCTGCGTCGGATTGGCCGCAGGCGAGGGCGTTCCGTCCCGGATTACTCGGCGTCACCCGCTTCACGCCGGCCGGACAGGATCTCCCGCTTTCCGACATGGTTGGGCGCGCCGACGAGCCCTTCCTTCTCCATGCGTTCGACAAGCGAGGCGGCACGGTTGTAGCCGATGCCGAGACGGCGCTGGATGTAGGAGGTAGAGCATTTCTTGTCGCGCAACACCACCTTCACGGCCTGTTCGTAGATCGCGTCGCCGTCTTCGGCGGCAACTGCTCCCTTGTCGAAGACAGGCCCCTGCTCCGGCTCGGCTTCCTCTTCTTCTTCATCCGCCGTCACGGTCTCCAGATATTCGGGGCGGCCCTGCATCTTCAGATGCGCCACGACGTGCTCGACTTCCTCGTCCGAGACGAATGGACCGTGAACACGCACGATGCGGCCACCGCCAGCCATGTGGAGCATGTCGCCCTGCCCCAGCAACTGCTCGGCTCCCTGTTCGCCGAGGATCGTGCGGCTGTCGATCTTCGACGTCACCTGGAAGGAGATGCGCGTCGGGAAGTTGGCCTTGATCGTGCCGGTGATGACGTCGACCGATGGCCGCTGGGTCGCCATGATGAGATGGATTCCGGCAGCGCGAGCCATCTGCGCCAGGCGTTGGATCGCGCCCTCGATCTCCTTGCCGGCGACCATCATCAGGTCGGCCATCTCGTCGACGATGACCACGATATAGGGCATCGGCGCCAGGTCGATCTCCTGCTCTTCGAAGAGCGGCTCGCCAGTCCCCTGCTCGAAACCCGTCTGTACCGTCATCAGCACCGGTTCGCCTTTGTCCCGGGCGGCGGCCGCACGCTGGTTGTAGCCGTCGATGTTGCGGACGCCGAGACGAGCCATCTTCCGGTAACGGTCCTCCATCTCGCGCACCGCCCATTTGAGCGCCGTCACGGCCTTCTTGGGGTCGGTCACGACGGGGGTGAGCAGATGCGGGATGCCGTCATAGACGGAAAGTTCGAGCATCTTGGGGTCGACCATGATGAGCCGGCATTCCTCGGGCTTCAGCCTGTAGAGGAGTGACAGGATCATGGTGTTTATAGCGACCGACTTGCCCGAGCCGGTTGTTCCGGCAACCAGCAAATGGGGCATCTTGGCAAGCTCGGCGATGACCGGTTCTCCGCCTATCGTCTTGCCCAGGCAGAGCGCCAGCTTGCAGCTCGTCTTACGGAAGCCGTCGGATTCGATCAACTCTCGGAAATATACGGTTTCGCGCGTCTCATTGGGGAGCTCGATGCCGATGACGTTGCGCCCAGGCACCACCGCGACACGAGCCGAAATGGCGGACATGGAACGCGCAATGTCGTCGGCCAGGCCGATGACGCGCGAAGATTTGACGCCCGGCGCCGGCTCGAACTCATAAAGCGTGACGACCGGCCCCGGACGCACATGGATGATTTCGCCCCGCACCCCGAAATCCTCGAGCACGCCTTCCAGAAGATCGGCATTCTGTTCCAGCCGTTCCTGCGACATGTAGAATCCCTGCCCTTCCGGAGGCTGCTGGAGCAGCTCTTCGGAGGGAAGCTCGTAGTCATCAGCCGCAGCCGATTGCACCACGACGCCGATCTTGGGCAGTGCCGGCTGCGGACGCGGCAGGTTCAAATCCACCACTCTTCGGGTTTCGGACTCCCGTACCCCCTCCTCCGGTGCCACCTCCTCCTTCGGAGCAGCATCGGCGCCAAGCTCTTCAACCGGTGTTTCCGGGGAGATCGCACCCATTGCCATCTGCGCGGCGGCGGTGGGCTCGTCCTCCCTGCTGGCGCCGGCTTCGGAAGCAGCCTCGACGTCAAGGGGAGAACTGCGCGCGCCCGCGTGGCATTCTATGACGCGGTAGAGCGAAGTGATTTCGCCCGGCTCCATCGCAGGGCGTTCGGCGGTCTTCGCGCCAGCGGGTGCGACAGGCGCCGCGGCAATCCTTGCAACGGGAGCCGCCACTGGCGCGTGCTTCACGTCAACTTTTGCGATGGGCTTCGCAGGGTCGATAGCCTCGAGCGAGATACCTTCGAAGAAGGCAAAATCCGAGAGGTAGGACCAGCGGTTGTTCTCGGCCGCCGTGGGATCTTCCGCAGCCGCGGCTTCGCCCGGTTGCTCGATCCGTTGCGCCGCGAGACCGACCATGGGCGGGGATGCCGGCAGCTCGGTAGCCGGCGCGGACGTCCTGGCGACGACGGGCGTCTCCACCAGCCGGTTCGCAGCCAGGGAGGAACGCAAGGTCTCGAGAAGCCCGCTCGGCGTAGCTGGCGTAGGAGCGGGTTTCGAGACCGGCGCGGCTTCCGGCCTCAGTTGCGTCCGCGGTGCGCGATCCGCCCGGCTCTCCGGCTTTGCGTCGGCATCGCCGAAGTCTTTCTTGAGCTCGCGATCGGGTGTGCGCGTAAAACGGACGTTTGGTGCCAGGAAAAAGTAGTCCTGCCACGTTTCGCGGTTCGGAAATGCTTCGCCGGTGGCGGCGTTACCCTTGGGCTTCATGAAAGACGATCCATTACCGTATAAATTGATGACCCGTTCGGCAAAGCCGCTCGTGCCCGTTTGCGATTCCCGGCGGTGTTTCCTCTCGGCACCGCGCCTGGTGGGCTCCTGTCAGCCCTCGCTTCTTCGCCTGGCGCCTCCTGGGCGTGGTCCCTACGGGTGTCGCCCTGTGAAACGGAGCCCTGTAAATTGGATCGAGGAAACTGCATGGACCCCACACTCAAGACTCGCGAATACGACCTCCCTGACCAATAGGAGCGCGTTGGTTAATTGTTCCTTGCCGAAGGGCTCGCGTAGACGGAGGCCGACCGAGGCGGCAAGCACCCGATCGAATTCAGATCGCATTCCAAAATGCGCCAGACGCAAGCTTCGCCGCTATGCAATTGGACGAATTCCACGTCACGGGCCACGGAATTGGCTCGCCGATAACGGCGTTGCCGCCGATACGAATTTGGTGCTCACGATTGGCGCTGGCGGCGCCCCAACAGGGCCGCCGACCTCGGGACGATTTGCCGACCGGGCCGGGCCGGCTTCTCGTTCGTCAGGCCGAGCCGCTCGGCGACGGGACGCCGCTAGTCAAGGGCGCGGAGCAGATCCGTGGCCGCCATAAAGTCGCGTTTGCGGGCGTTGCGGCGGGCCACCGCCTCGAAGTCGTCGCCCCAGTGTTCGATGTTCCAGTCCTCGTCGATATGAGCGGCCGTCCAGGCCGCTTCCGGCTCCAACTCATCCGCCTCGACGGCAAGCGCCAGCAGCGCCGAGCCGGTGATCGACGTCATGACATGGAGGGCAGCGAGCCGGAGGGGCTCCTCGCGCTGCCGGAGATGGAATCCGATCGCGGCGATGCTCTCGCGCGGCTGTTCGACGTGCATGACGCCTTCGGCAAGGAAAAAATGGACACCGAGACGGCCGTGTACCCAGTCGATCACCGGATCCCAGGCCTCTGCCTGGCGCGCCACCAAGCGAACCGGGGAGTCGGCTCGATAATAGAGCAAGTCCGTGGAGGCAAACCGCAGTATGTCTTCCAGCACCGCCTGGGTATCGTTCGCCACCCCGTCGATCGCCGTGTTGGCGAGCCGCGTCACGGGCATCGACATCGGATCGATCTCTTCACCTTGCCCGGCGAACTCGTTCGCCACGAGGTTCGCAGCCTCTTCGGTGGGCAATGCGAGCAACGCCTTCCCCGGGGTGCGCACCGGCCGGCCGTCGAGGTGGATCGCATAGCCTTCCGCCGCCTTCACCGTCTCGACCTTTTCGTAGAAGCGCTTGGGCAGCGGAACCTTCATCTGGTTCTGGGCGCGCTTCACCGGATCGGGATCGGAGAGATGGTTGCCTGCTTCGAGGTCGTTCAGAAGGTCTCGCATGTCATGCTTCTTTCGCGGGGGCCGGCCGGTTGACGATGATGAGGCCAGCGGCGATCAGCCCGAGAGCCAGGAACAGCTTGGCCGTGAGAGGTTCATCGAGCAGCAATCCGCCCAGGAGAACACCGAAAACAGGCGTCAGAAAGGCAAAGCTCGACAGGCCGGCGGCCGGATAGCGCCGCATCATCCAGAACCACAATATATAGGTGAACGCGACCACATAAACAGCCTGGAACAGCAGCGCGCCGGTTGCCAGCGAGGATACGTCCCGTATCGCCGGGCCGGCCAAGGGAATAAGCGGCACGATGATGACGGCCGAGACAACGAGTTGATAGAGCAACATCTTCTCGGCGCTGGCCCGGCTGAGCTTGGATGCCTTGATGACGATGATGGTCGCCGCCCAGAAAAGTCCTGCGCACAGGCTCATGAGATCGCCGTTGATGGCTTCCGGGCTGGGCAGGCTGAGCTCGTCGGAGAACACGACAACAACACCAGCGAAAGCCAGGACAAGCCCGCCGAGCTTCGCCAGGGACATCCGCTCGCCAAGCAGAAAATGCCCCGCGAGCAGGACCCAGAAAGGCATGGTATTGACCATCAGCGCGCTGCGCGCCACCGAAGTGTAGTCCAGGCCGACAAAGATCAGCGCGAACTCCCCGCCGAAAAGCAGCCCGGCCAAGATGCCGGGCCATAGCGTCCCGTCGCGTTCGAAGAGCGCTATTCCCCGCAAACGGCACCACGCAAACACCAATACCGCCGCGATCGCCGAGCGCGCAACAGTCAGGAAGATCGGATTGTAGCCGGTGTTGGCGACCTTTCCGGCGACGCCGTTGAGGCCCCATGAGAATGTGAGCAGAAGAAGCAGCGCGACCGCGGCCGCGTCGATATTGTCACGACGGTCAAGCGTTGCGACCTTGCTCAAGCCTCACCCTCCGCCGACGCATCATCGAAGCCGAGCAGGTTCCAGCTCTGCCGCATGTGCGGCGGAAGCGGTGCGGTGACATCGATGCTACCCTTGTCCGGATGGGGAATTACGATGCGCCGCGCGTGGAGATGCAGGCGGTTCTGGATGCCCCCCGGGAACTCCCAATTGGTGTCGGCCTCGAAATATTTGGGATCCCCGATGATCGGGCAACCGAGATGGGCTGCGTGGACGCGCAACTGATGCGTGCGCCCCGTGTAGGGCTCCATTTCGAGCCAGGAGAGCGACTGGCCGGCCTGCTCCACTACGCGGTAATAGGAGACGGCGTGGTCTGCGCCCTCCTCGCCATGGCGCGCCACGCGCATGCGGTCGCCATCCCTGGTCTGCTCCTTGACCAGCCAGGTAGAGATCTTGTCCTCGCGCTTCTTCGGCACACCTTTCACCAGCGCCCAGTACGTCTTCTTGGTTTCGCGTTCTCGAAACGCCTGCGCAAGCCGCATGGCCGCAAGCCGCGTGCGCGCGACGACCAAGACGCCCGAAGTATCGCGGTCGAGCCGATGGACGAGGCGTGGCTTCTCGCCTTTCTGATTGCGCCAGGCTTCCAGCATGTCGTCGACCGAACGCGACACTCCGGAGCCGCCCTGGACGGCCAGTCCGGCCGGCTTGTTGAAAACGAAGACCTTCGGATCTTCGTGCAGCAACATCTTCGACAGAAGGTCGGCGTCCCCGCGATTGCGCATGGTTCGCGCAGTCAAAGGCACATCGCCTTTCCGGTCGACCTCGAGCGGCGGCACACGCACCGACTGGCCGGGCTGAAGGCGCGTGTCCGCCTTGACGCGACCGCCGTCGACACGGACCTGGCCGGAACGCAGCAGTTTCTGCAGGTGACCGAAACCCAAGCCCGGATAATGCGTCTTGAACCAGCGATCGAGGCGCATGCCCGATTCGCCGGCTTCCACCGTTATCTGTTCGACGCCAGCCATCGCTTCCCAGTGCTTCCTTTTGAAAACGCGCTGATAGCATCAGCCAAAGCCCCGCGCGACACACAATCCCACGAATGCGCCGTCAGCGAACCGGCAAGGCTGATAGCTGCATGGGCGGCAGCCAAGGCACGCCAGAGCCGCTGGCGGCGCGATCGCGCCGGCAGTGGTTATTTGGCGGCAGCGGCCTTGGTCTTGCTCCCGTCGATCATCTTCCAGTTTTTATAGAAGATGGCCTTCACCCGGTCGACGCTGATCGAGACGAACGACAGAAGCGCCGAAAGCACGCCGGGGACGGGAGACGGCCGAATGACGTCCATGAAGACGCAATAACGGCGGCCGTCATGCTCGTTGACGGAACGATGCAAAAGCGTGTCGTCGAAGATGAAGAGTGGATTCTCGTACCAGTACCTCTTCACGTTACCGCACTCGATGAAGATCTTGTCCGTCTTGACGGGCTTCAGGTTCAGGAGAACGCGCAAGGTCAGACGCAGCGGGCCGAAATGGAACGACGTCGATTCACGGCCGCTGAAAACGGACACTGCGATGGTGCGGATATATTTGAACTGCTTCGTGAATTCCGGAATGTTGTCGATGTGCGGCTTGCCGTACCACTGATAGACATACATGCCGCGACGGCCGCTTTCAAAACTGGCGTCGATGTCGGCGATGATCTCGTCCTGACGCGTCCTGAAGATGTCCAACACCTCGTCGACCTCGCGGCGATAGTCCTCCGGAAACTGTTCCAGCTTCCACACACCCCAGTTGCGGTAGGACAGCAGGTCGACAAGGAGATTGAACGGCGACAGCAGCCACGTGAACATGCCGTTGCCCATGAAATAGAGACTGAACAGTTGCCAGTCCTTCCGGTCGTTGCGCAGCACGTCAATGAGCCCGCAGACGAGGAAAACAGCGGTGATGATCGGAATGAAGTAGAGCCCGAGCGCCAGAACCACGACGGCAATGGCGATCTTGCGGACTGCCTTGAGAGACTTCTTGTCCATAGGACCTCGCGAAAAACCTTGACGGCAACTCATAAGCGAGTTGCGTGGTGAAAACCAGCATCGTTGGAAAGGCGGGAGATTGCCGAACCCGGCAGCCCCTACTCTCCCCTCTCCTTCCTGAGCTTGGCCCAATAGTCGAGCCGCTTGCGGACTTCTCTTTCAAATCCCCTGTCGGGAGGGTCGTAGAATGTCTGCCGCCCCATCTTCTCGGGGAAGTAGTTCTGCCCGGAAAACGCATCCGGTTCGTCATGGTCGTAGCGGTAGCCGGCGCCGTAGCTCTCCTCCTTCATCAGCTTGGTCGGCGCGTTGAGTATATGCTTGGGCGGAAGCAGCGAACCATGCTCCTTGGCGGCCCGGGTCGCCGCCTTGAACGCGGTGTAGACTGCATTCGACTTGGGCGCCGTCGCGAGATAGACGGCAGCCTGCGCGAAGGCGAGTTCCCCCTCGGGCGAACCGAGAAAGTCATAGGCGTCCTTGGCCGCATTCGCCACGACGAGCGCCTGCGGGTCCGCAAGGCCGATATCCTCCACCGCCATGCGGACCAGCCTGCGACCAAGGTAGAGCGGGTCCTCACCGGCATCGAACATGCGGGCAAGGTAATAGAGCGCGGCGTCAGGATCGGAGCCTCGCACCGACTTGTGCAGCGCGGAGATGAGATTGTAGTGGCCGTCCTGGCCCTTGTCGTAAATGGGAGCACGGCGCTGGACGACACGCTGCAGAGCCGCCGCGTCGAAGACTTCGCCGGGCTTCGCCGCACGCCACACCTCCTCGGCAAGAGTGAGCGCAGCGCGTCCATCACCGTCGGCCATGCGCAGCAGCATGGCCCGTGCCGCGTCGTCCAGGGGGAGCGTCTTGCCCTCCGCCACCTCGGCTCGCGCAAGCAGCTTCTCGAGGCTTCCTTCGTCCAGCGTCTTGAAGACCAGGACGCGGGCGCGGGAAAGCAATGCCGCGTTGAGCTCGAAAGACGGGTTCTCTGTGGTCGCACCGACAAGGACGATGGTGCCGTCTTCCATGACCGGCAGGAAACTGTCTTGCTGGGCGCGATTGAAGCGATGGATCTCGTCGACGAAGAGCAGTGTCTGGCGCCCATTGCGGCTGCGCAGGCGGGCCGTCTCGAAAACCTTCTTGAGATCGGCGACACCGGAGAAGATCGCCGAGATCTGCTCGAAGACAAGGTCGGTTTCGTTGGCGAGCAGACGCGCCACCGTGGTCTTGCCGGTTCCAGGCGGCCCCCAGAAGATCATCGAACCGAGCGAGCCCGACCGGATAAGCCGGGTCAGGGCTCCATCCTCGTCGGTGAGATGTTCCTGGCCGACCACCTCGCCAAGGCTCGTCGGGCGCAAACGATCCGCCAGCGGCCGCCCCGCCGGGGCGCGTTCCGGTTCGTCGGCGTTGAACAGGTCAGCCATCAGAGCATGATCAATAGCGCAGCATCTGCCGCATTATCCGTCCGTCGCGCTCGATCGTAAACCGCCACCAGCGCGTATTCTCGGACGCGACCTGCCGCAGCTTCTCGGCCGAGTCGATCGTGGTGCCGTTTACCTCGCGCACGATGTCGCGCGGCATGAATCCGAACCCGGCGGCCGGCGAGTTGGGCGCTACGTCCAGCACAGCGACGCCGGTCGTTTCAGTGCTCAGGCCAAGCCGCTGAGCCAACCGCGGCGAAAGCGCGGCGACCTTGGTACCGGCAAAAGGGCTTCTGCCATTGATCTGCAGTTCGGCGGATGAGGCGCCTTCCGGAGCCCGCTCCAGCGTTACCTCGATGGTCTTGTGTTCGCCCTGCGAAAGCACCTCGAGATTGGCGACGCTGCCGATCGCCTGCGTCGCCAGGCGATAGCCGAGGGCATCGACATGCTCGATCTGGACCCCATTCATCGACAGGATGACGTCGCCCGGCTTCAGTCCACCCCGGGCCGCAGGTCCGTCCGGAGTGACCGAGGCGACGAGCGCGCCGGAAGGGCGCTCCATGCCGAGCGACTCGGCGACTTGCGCATCGACGCCCTGAAAGGCGGCGCCGATGTAAGGCCGCTCGAAGAAGTCGCTGCCATTCTTCGCCGATTCGACCACGGCGCGGACCATGTTCGAGGGAATTGCGAAGCCGATGCCGATCGAGCCGCCGCTGCGGCTGAAAATCGCCGTGTTGATGCCGATGAGTTGGCCAGCCATGTTGATGAGTGCGCCGCCCGAATTTCCCGGATTGATGGCGGCATCCGTCTGGATGAAGAAACCGAAATCCGAAACACCGATATGTGTACGGGCAAGCGCTGAGACGATGCCGCTGGTGGTTGTCTGCCCAACCCCGAACGGATTGCCCATCGCAAGAACGAGGTCGCCGACCTCCAGCGCATCGGAATCGCCCAGCGGCACGACCGGGAACGGGTCCTTGGCCTCGATCTTGAGCACGGCCAGGTCGAGCTGCTCGTCCTTCAGCAGCACCTTGCTCGCGAACTCCCGCCCGTCGGACGTCGCAACCTTCACCTGGTCGGCGTCGCGGATGACGTGGAAATTCGTGACAACGATGCCGCTGGGGTCGACGAGCACGCCCGAGCCGAGCGACGATTGCACCCGCGGCGGCATCTGCGCGCCAAAGAACCGCTCGAAGAAAGGATCGCCTTCGAAGGGCGAGCGCGCGCGCACTTGGCTGGAGGCGTAGACGTTGACCACCGCCGGCGCCGTGTTCTTGACCAGCGGAGCAAAGGAAAGCTGCATCTCCGCCTGTCCGAAGGGAACGCGCTTCTTGAGCCCTTCCACGGCAGGGTTGGGCGGATTCTCCGCCCCACGCAGCATGTCGGTCAGGACTTCGCTCAGGCCCTCGCCTTTCGGCTCCTCCTGTGCCCCTGCGTATTTCATCGTGGCCGTAGCGGCCAACCAGATGCCGATAGCGACAAACGCCAATCTTCCCGCGCGCATACGAATCCTCTCGCCCAATCGATAGGCTTCATGTCAAAGGATTGTGCAAAATGAAAGGCGTTCAAAGGCTGCCCCGCCAATGGCCACTGTGGGCGCCATGCCTCTCAAGAAAAAGGGGCCGCGCGGGCCCCTTGTACTCGTCTCGCGAGGGTACGGCTTACGCCGCCTCGGCCTCCGTGGCGCCTTCCGCCTCGAGACGCGCACGATCGGCAGCGCCCTTGGCCGACACGTCGCGGTCGACGAATTCGATCACCGCCAGCGGGGCGTTGTCGCCATGGCGGAAGCCCGCCTTCATGATGCGCAGGTACCCGCCGTTACGCTGCGCATAGCGCGGCGCGATCGTATCGAACAGACGCTTCACCAGCGGCTCGTTGCCGATCTGGGCAATCGCCTGGCGGCGAGCATGCAGGTCTCCGCGCTTCCCGAGCGTGACCAGCTTCTCGACGATCGGACGGAGGTCCTTCGCCTTTGGCAGGGTCGTGACGATCTGCTCATGCTCGATCAGCGAGGCAGCGAGGTTGGCGAACATCGCCTTGCGATGGCTTGCACTGCGGGCGAACCGGCGGCCGGCAAATCCGTGGCGCATAGCTCTTCTCCTTCAATTCCTGGTTCGGAGGCCGTGGCCTCGAATTTCATCGCGAGCATTGTCCTAGGGCGTGGGCTTGCGCCGCCGGCCCCGGGATCACGCTCAGTATTGGTCTTCGTAACGCTTGGCGAGATCTTCGATGTTCTCAGGCGGCCAATCCGGCACTTCCATGCCGAGATGGAGCCCCATCGCCGCCAGCACTTCCTTGATCTCGTTCAACGACTTGCGTCCAAAGTTCGGCGTGCGGAGCATCTCCGCCTCCGTCTTCTGGATGAGATCGCCGATATAGACGATGTTGTCGTTCTTCAGGCAGTTGGCCGAACGCACCGACAGTTCCAGTTCGTCGACCTTCTTCAGCAGAGCCGGGTTGAAGGCGAGCTCCGTAACCGCTTCTGCCGCGACTTCCTTCTGCGGCTCGTCGAAATTGACGAACAGGCCGAGCTGGTCCTGAAGAATGCGAGCCGCAAACGCAACCGCGTCCTCGCCCGACACCGAGCCGTTCGTCTCGATCGTCATTGTCAGCTTGTCGTAATCGAGAACCTGTCCCTCACGGGTGTTCTCGACCTTATAGGAGACCTTCTTGACCGGCGAATAGAGGCTGTCCACCGGAATGAGACCGATCGGCGCGTCTTCGGCGCGATTGCGCTCGGCCGGCACATACCCCTTGCCGGTATCGACCGTGAACTCCATGCGGATCTCGGCACCCTCGTCGAGAGTGCAGATGACGTGGTCGGGATTGAGGATCTCGACGTCGCCCACCGTCTGGATATCGCCGGCAACGACGGCGCCCGGGCCCTGCTTGCGCACCACCATGCGCTTCGGCCCGTCGCCTTCCATCCGAATGGCGATTTCCTTGATGTTGAGAACGATATCGGTCACGTCCTCGCGAACGCCGGCGATCGACGAGAACTCGTGCAGCACGCCATCGATCTGGACGGCGGTTACCGCCGCCCCACGCAATGACGACAGCAGCACGCGGCGAAGCGCATTGCCCAACGTCAGACCAAAGCCGCGCTCCAGCGGCTCGGCCACGAGCGTGGTCAGCGTACGGCCCTTCGACGAGAAGTCGATCTTGTTGGGCTTGATCAGTTCCTGCCAGTTTTTCTGGATCATTCTGATGTCCTTCCGTTTCCCCGCACCATCCAATCGTACGGGTGATCTGGAAACATGAAGGAGCGCCCTGGCGGCGCTCCTTCAGTTGGATGTCTTACTAGACGCGGCGCTTCTTGCGGGGCCGGCAGCCATTGTGCGGGATCGGCGTCACGTCACGAATGGACGTGATCGTGAAGCCCGCTGCCTGCAAGGCGCGCAGCGCCGACTCACGGCCGGAGCCCGGACCGCAGACCTCGACCTCGAGCATGCGCATGCCATGCTCCTGGGCCTTCTTGGCAACGTCTTCCGCGGCGACCTGCGCCGCGAACGGCGTCGACTTACGCGAGCCCTTGAACCCCTGCGCGCCCGCCGACGACCAAGCGATCGCATTGCCCTGCGCGTCGGTAATGGTGATCATGGTATTGTTGAAGGTCGAGTTCACGTGGGCGACACCCGACGAAATGTTCTTACGTTCGCGACGGCGAACGCGCGTGGCTTCCTTGGCCATTGTAGTCCTTCCTGTTGATCTCGACACCGCCGTAATGCCAGCGGCTACACCTGCAGCGGGCAGCGAACGGAGTTCCCCACCCGCCAATGGTCATTCGCTTATTCGCGTTACTTCTTCTTGCCGGCGATCGCCTTGGCGGGACCCTTGCGAGTGCGCGCATTGGTATGCGTGCGCTGGCCGCGGACCGGCAGGGAGCGACGATGGCGCAGGCCGCGATAGCAGCCGAGGTCCATCAGACGCTTGATGTTCATCGAAACTTCGCGGCGCAGGTCGCCCTCGACCTGATAGTCACGATCGATCGCTTCGCGGATCTGCAGCACTTCGGCGTCGGTCAGCTGATTGACGCGACGTTCCGACGGGATGCCGACCTTCTCCACGATCTCCTGGGCGAACTTAGGCCCAATGCCGTGAATATACTGCAGCGCGATGATGACGCGCTTGTTGGTCGGAATATTGACGCCTGCTATACGAGCCATTCTCGTCTCCATGTGGGCCGGTCACACCGGCGAGTTGTTGTTGACCCGCGTCCGGTGGAGGCCGGCCCATGCGGGCTACTCATCTCATGCGCTAAGAGGGTCCCCAATGGACCCTCGCAGTCATGTCTGAGTGGAAAGCGGCCCCTATAGTCCAAAAGAGGACTATAGTCAACCGCTGGCTTTACGCTTCTGCGGCGGCCGCCGAGACGATCTTCTCGATCTCCGCTGTAACGTCGTCGATATCGGCCATGCCGTCGACGGTTTTCAACTGCCCGGTTCCGGCATAATAGGCTGAAAGTGGTGCGGTCTTCTCCCGATACTCGTTCAGGCGTTTCCTGAAGGACTCCGGATTGTCGTCCGCCCGAACCTGCCCGCCGGCGGCCACCGTCTCCGCGACACGCTTTTCCATGCGCGTCAGCAGAGCTGATTCGTCGACCTTGAGCTCAATGACCGCGTCGAGCTTCTGACCCTTGCCGGCCAGGATACGTGTCAGCGCCTCGGCCTGAGGAACCGTGCGTGGGTAGCCGTCCAGGATGAATCCCTTCACCGCATCCGGCTCATCGACCCGATCCGACACAATCTGGTTCACGATCTCGTCCGAGACGAGCTGGCCGGCGTCCATCACCGCCTTGGCACGCTTTCCGACTTCGGTCCCGGCCTTCACAGCAGCCCGCAGCATGTCTCCGGTCGAGAGCTGCGGAATGCCGTGCTTGTCCACCAGCCTCTGTGCTTGCGTCCCCTTACCCGCCCCAGGCGGCCCAAGCAGAATTAATCTCATCGTCCCCTCTTGCCCCCCCGGAGCTTCGACTTCTTGATCAGCCCTTCATACTGGTGGGCAATCAGATGACCCTGGATCTGCGCGACCGTGTCCAGCGTCACGCTGACCACGATGAGCAACGACGTACCGCCCAGGTAGAAGGGCACGCCGGTCGCGGAGATCAGGAACTCCGGTATCATGCAGATGAGGACGAGGTAAATTGCACCAACGACGGTGATCCGGGTGAGCACGTAATCGATATATTCGGCTGTGCGCTCGCCTGGACGATAGCCCGGGATGAAGCCGGAATGCTTCTTCAACTGATCGGCGGTTTCCTTCGGATTGAACACGATCGCCGTATAGAAGAAGGCGAAGAAAACGATCATGCCAGCATAGAGCGCCATGTAGAGCGGCTGGCCATGCCCAAGCGCTGCCAGCACGGCGCTTGCCCAGGTCGGCAGCGTCGTCGTGTTGGCGAAGCCTGCAACCGTCGCCGGCAGGAGAAGCAGCGACGACGCAAAGATCGGCGGAATGACGCCGGACGTGTTGAGCTTCAGCGGCAGGTGCGACGTATCGCCTTGGAACATCCGGTTCCCCACCTGACGCTTGGGATACTGGATAAGCAGCCGGCGCTGGGCGCGTTCGAAGAATACGATCACGGCGATGACCACGACAGCCAGCGCGATGATGGCCAGGATGATTCCTGTCGAAAGCGCACCGGTGCGGCCGAGTTCCAGCGTGTGGCTGATCGCCGATGGCAGGCCGGCGACGATACCGGAGAAGATAATGAGCGAAATACCGTTACCGATGCCGCGTGCGGTGATCTGCTCCCCGAGCCACATCAGGAATACGGTGCCCCCGACGAGCGTGATCACGGCGGAGATGCGGAAGAACCAACCCGGATCCATGACTATGCCATTGCCGCTCTCAAGCCCGACCGAAATACCGTAGGCCTGGACGATCGCGAGCAGCACAGTGCCGTAGCGCGTGTACTGGTTGATGATCTTGCGGCCCTGCTCGCCTTCCTTTTTCAGCGCTTCCAGCGTCGGCACGACCGACGTCATGAGCTGCATGATGATGGAGGCGGAGATATAGGGCATGATGCCCAGCGCGAAGATCGCCATGCGCCCGACGGCGCCGCCGGCGAACATGTTGAACATGCCGAGCACGCCGCCGCTCTGCTGCTGGAAGGCCTGGGCGAAGGCATCCGGGTTGATTCCCGGCATCGGAATGTAGGTACCGAGCCGATAGACGAGAAGCGCGCCGAGGGTGAACCAGATGCGCTTCTTCAGGTCTTCAGCCTTGGCGAAAGCTGCGAAATTGAGATTGGAGGCGAGTTGCTCAGCAGCCGAAGCCATCAAAAATTCTCCGCTAGGTCACGCAAGTCGCACCCCTCGGGGGTGGCGCGTGTCACCGAAGCCCACGAGATAGGCTTCGGACGGCAAACATGCAAGCGGCGGTATCTCTACCGCCGCTTGGATACGAGCCCCTTATTCAGCGGCCGCCTTCTCCGGCAGCTTCACCGATCCGCCGGCCTTCTCGATCTTCTCGAGAGCGGCCTTGGAGGCGCCGGCGACATCGAAGGAAAGCTTCGAGGTTAGCTCGCCGTCGGCCAGCAATCTCACGCCATCCTTGACACGCCGGATGACGCCCGCCTTGACCAACGCGTCGGCATTGACGGTTTCCTTCGCGTCGAGCTTCTTGGCGTCGACCGCGGCCTGAATGCGGGCCAGCGACACGATGTTGAAGTCCTTGGCGAAGATGTTCTTGAAGCCGCGCTTGGGCAGGCGGCGATAGAGCGGCATCTGTCCGCCCTCGAAGCCGTTGATGGCGACGCCGGAACGCGCCTTCTGACCCTTCACGCCGCGGCCTGCGGTCTTGCCGCTGCCCGAGCCGATGCCACGCCCGACGCGCTTGCGCGCCTTCGTCGCACCTTCCATGTCACGCAGTTCGTTCAATTTCATGGTCGTTCTCCTGCGCTTACGTTCACGCCTCGTCCACGACGCGGACGAGATGCTGCACGGAAGCGATCATGCCGCGCACGGAGGGCGTGTCTTCGAGCGTGCTCTTGCGATGCATCTTGTTGAGGCCGAGCCCGACGAGCGTCGCGCGCTGTTCCTTGGGCCGGCGGATCGGGCTACCGATCTGCTCGACGGTAATCGTCTTGGTCTGCTTCTTTGCCATGGTCGTATTCCCTGATCAGCCGCAGACTATTCCTCGGCGACCGCAGCGCCGCGGCGGGCCTGGAGCGTCGAGTACTTGATGCCACGCTGTGCGGCAACGTCCTTCGGATGCAGCTGGCTCTTCAGCGCGTCGAACGTTGCCCGAACCATGTTGTACGGGTTCGAGGAACCCATCGACTTGGCAACGACGTCGTGCATTCCGAGCGTTTCGAAGACGGCGCGCATCGGGCCGCCCGCGATGATGCCGGTACCGGGCTTGGCGGCGCGGAGCAGCACCTTGCCGGCGCCCCAGCGGCCTTCCACGTCGTGGTGCAGCGTCCGGCCCGAACGCAGCGGAACGAAGATCATGTCGCGCTTGGCCGATTCGGTCGCCTTGCGGATGGCCTCAGGCACCTCGCGCGCCTTGCCGTGGCCGAAACCGACGCGGCCCTTCTGGTCGCCGACGACGACGAGCGCGGCAAAGCCGAAGCGCCGGCCGCCCTTCACCACCTTGGCGACGCGATTGATGTGAACGAGCTTGTCAACGAACTCGCTGTCGCGCTCTTCACGGTCGCGGCCGCGCTCGCGACCGCCGTCCCTACGTTCCTGTGCCATATCCTAGTCCTTGTTCTTTTCCGGAAGCACGGTTGGTTGAAAAGCGGAGATCTCGTCCGAGATCCCCACGGTGAAAATCAGAAGCTCAGGCCGCCTTCGCGAGCAGCGTCGGCGAGCGCCTTGACGCGGCCGTGATAGATGTACGGCCCACGATCGAACACGACCTCCTTGAGGCCAGCCTGCACGGCGCGCTCGGCGATCAGCTTGCCAATAGCGGCAGCAGCGGCCACATCGGCGCCGGTCTTCAGCGATCCCTTGAGATCCTTCTCGAGCGTCGAGGCGGCGACCAGCGTATGTCCTTTCGAATCGTCGATGATCTGAGCATAGATGTTCTTCGACGAACGGTAGACCGAAAGACGCAGACGATCGCCGGAGACTTTCTTGAGCTGGCGCCGGACGCGCTGGGCGCGGCGCTGGGTGGATTCTTTCGAAGCCATTGTTCTTTCCTTGCCTGACAATCCGGGATGGCCATGTGCGGTAAGCCGTTTGGCTTCCCGCGACCATGCACCGCGGCGTTACTTCTTCTTGCCTTCCTTGCGGACGATCTTCTCGCCGGCATACCGCACGCCCTTGCCCTTGTAGGGCTCGGGACCACGATACTTGCGGATCTCGGCAGCGACCTGCCCGACCTGCTGCTTGTCGATGCCGCTGACGACGATTTCAGTCGGCTTCGGCACGGCGATCGTGATGCCTTGCGGCGTCTCGTAGACGACGTCGTGGCTGAAGCCAAGCGCCAACTGCAGATTTTTTCCCTGCATGGCCGCACGGTATCCGACGCCGGTGATTTCGAGGCGCCTCTCGAAGCCGTTCTTGACGCCTTCGAGGATGTTGACGATCTGCGTGCGCGACATACCCCACTTGGAGCGGGCATCCTTGGACTCGTCGCGCGGCTCGACGGAGATCTCGCCGTTGTCGAGCTTGACCAGGACCTCGTCGTTGACGACGAAGTTCAACTCACCCTTCGGGCCCTTCGCCGTCACGGTCTGGCCGGAGACGTTCGCGGTTACACCCTGCGGCACCGCCACAGGCTTTTTGCCAATACGAGACATGGTCTTGTCCTCGTTCCTTGTTTTCTAGCCCGGCCGATCAGAAGATCTGGCAGAGGACTTCCCCGCCGACGTTCTGCTCGCGCGCCTCGTGGTCCGTCATCACGCCCTTGGGCGTCGACAGGATCGAGATGCCAAGGCCATTGGCCACCTGGGGAATCGACTTCACCGACACGTACACGCGACGGCCCGGCTTGGATACACGCGCGATCTCGCGGATCACCGGCTGGCCGTCATAGTACTTCAGCTCGATCTCGATTTCGGACTTGCCGTTCTCGAACTCGACCTGGCTGTAATCGCGGATGTAGCCTTCCGCCTTCAGCACGTCGAGGACGCGGGCGCGCAGGCGCGACGCCGGCGTCGAAACCTTGGTCTTCCGGCGGCCATAGGCGTTGCGGATACGGGTCAGCATATCGCCGAGAGGATCATTCATGGACATCTTCGGTCCTCCTTACCAGCTCGACTTGACCAGGCCCGGGATCAGGCCGTTGTTGCCCAATTCGCGCAATGCGACGCGCGACATCTTGAGCTTGCGGTAAAAGGCCCGAGGACGGCCCGTCACTTCGCAGCGGTTGCGGATGCGCACCTTCGCCGAGTTCCGCGGCAGCGCGGCAAGCTTGAGCTGAGCGCGGAAACGCTCTTCGATGGGCTTGCTCTGATCCATCACCGTTTCCTTCAGGGCCTTACGCTTGGCGGCGTAACGGTCCACGAGCTTGCGGCGCCGGTTGTTCTTCTCGACTGAGCTGGTCTTTGCCATTTCAGATTCTTCCTTTTTCGCTGCCGTTACTGCCGGAAGGGGAAGTTGAAGGCCTTGAGCAACGCCCGGGCCTCATCATCCGTCTTGGCAGTCGTACAAACGACGATGTCCATTCCCCAGATCTGGTCGACCTTGTCGTAGTTGATCTCGGGGAACACGATATGTTCCTTGATGCCCATGGCATAGTTGCCGCGGCCATCGAAGCTCTTCGGGTTCAGGCCGCGGAAGTCGCGAACGCGCGGCAGCGCGATGTTCACGAGACGGTCCAGGAACTCGTACATACGCTCCTTGCGGAGCGTCACCTTGGCGCCGATCGGCATGTTCTCGCGAACCTTGAAGCCGGCGATCGAGTTGCGCGCGCGGGTCACGACGGCCTTCTGGCCGGCAATCAGCGACAGGTCCTCGGCGGCAACCGTCGGCTTCTTGGAATCGCCGGTGGCCTCGCCCACGCCCATGTTGAGAACGATCTTGTCGATGCGGGGAACCTGCATCTCGTTGTCGTATTTGAACTGCTCGAGAAGCGCCTTGCGAATGACCTCGTCGTACTGCTTCTTCAAGCGCGGCTGATACTGTGCCTTAGCCATTGATGACTTCTCCCGAGCGCTTCGCGACTCGAACCTTGGTGCCGTCCGCCTCGACCTTGAAGCCGACGCGGGTCGGCTTTCCATCCTTGGGGTCCACCAGCGCGATGTTCGACAGGTGGATCGGCGCTTCCTTCGTGATGATCCCGCCCTCTTGGGACTGGGTCTGCCTCTGGTGGCGGCGCACCTGATTGACGCCGCGGACAACGGCCTTGTCGTCCTTCGGAAGGACGCGCAGCACCTCACCGGTGCGGCCCTTGTCCTTGCCGGTCAGGACGACGACTTTGTCGCCTTTGCGAATCTTCTGCATGTCTCCGGCTCCTTACAGCACTTCAGGCGCGAGCGAGATGATCTTCATGTGGTTCTTCGCGCGAAGCTCGCGCGGAACCGGCCCGAAGATACGAGTGCCGATCGGCTCTTTCTTGTTGTCGACGAGCACGGCCGCGTTGTTGTCGAAACGGATCACGCTGCCGTCGGCGCGGCGGATGTCCTTGGCCGTGCGCACCACAACCGCCTTCATCACGTCGCCCTTCTTCACGCGGCCGCGCGGAATAGCTTCCTTGATCGACACGACGATGATGTCGCCGACCGAGGCGTATTTGCGCTTCGAACCGCCGAGCACCTTGATGCACATGACACGACGCGCGCCGGAATTATCCGCCACGTCGAGGTTTGTTTGCATCTGAATCATGACTGGCCGCCTTCTTCTTCACGGGGAGTAGTCACATCTCCCCGGCTTGTGCGAAAATTTCGTTACTGCGACGGGGCGTCGGTGATGACGACCCAGCGCTTGTCCCTCGAGAAAGGCTTGGATTCCTCGATGGAAACCTGATCGCCCACCTTGAAGGTGTTGTTCTCGTCATGCGCCTTGTACTTCTTCGTCTGGCGCACGACCTTCTTCATAACGGGATGCATGAAGCGCCGTTCGGTCTTGACGACGACCGTCTTCTCGTTCTTGTCGCTGACGACGACGCCCTGCAGAATGCGCTTTGGCATGGTCCTGTCCTTAAGCCTTCTTGCCCGCCGACTTCTCGGCAGCGATGGTCTTGATGCGCGCGATGTCCCTGCGGACCTGCTTCACGCGTGCGGTCTTCTCGAGCTGGCCGGTCGCCTTCTGGAAGCGCAGGTTGAACTGCTCCTTCTTGAGGCTGGCCAGATCGTCGTTCAACTGGTCGGGGGTCTTTGCCCGAACGTCAGAGGCCTTCATGATCAGCCCTTCCCTATTCTGCGATGCGCTGGATGAAGCGCGTCTTGACCGAGAGCTTGGCCGCGCCGAGACGCAGCGCTTCGCGGGCGGTCTCTTCCGGAACACCGTCGATCTCGAACATGATACGGCCCGGCTTCACACGGCAGGCCCAGTAGTCGACCGCGCCCTTGCCCTTACCCATACGAACTTCGGTCGGCTTCGACGTAACCGGCACGTCCGGGAATACGCGAATCCAGACCCGGCCCTGACGCTTCATCTCGCGGGTGATCGCGCGGCGGGCCGCCTCGATCTCACGCGCGGTGACGCGGTTCGGCTCCATCGCCTTCAGTCCAAAGCCGCCGAAATCCAGGTTGGTACCGCCCTTGGCGGCGCCGTGGATGCGTCCCTTGAACTGCTTGCGGAACTTTGTGCGCTTTGGCTGCAGCATCTTGCTTACTCCAAATTCTTAAGTTGCCGCTCAGGCGTTTTCGCGACGGCGGCTGCGTTCGCTGCGCTCGCCGGCGTGGCTGTGGTCACCCTCGGCCGCACGGCGCTCCGAAGCCATGGGGTCGTGCTCGAGGATCTCGCCCTTGAACACCCACACCTTGACGCCGCAGGTGCCGTAGGCCGTCTGGGCCTCGGCGGTTCCGTAGTCGACGTCGGCACGCAGCGTATGCAGCGGCACGCGACCTTCGCGGTACCATTCCATGCGGGCGATTTCGGCGCCGCCGAGACGACCCGAGCAGTTGATGCGGATGCCCTCGGCGCCCAGACGCATGGCCGACTGAACGGCACGCTTCATGGCGCGGCGGAAGGCGATACGGCGCTCGAGCTGCTGCGCGATCGACTGTGCGATCAGCGTCGCATCGATCTCGGGCTTCCGCACTTCGACGATGTTGAGATGCGTCTCCGACTTCGTCATCTCGGTCAGCTTCCTGCGAAGCTTCTCGATGTCGGCGCCCTTCTTGCCGATGATCAGACCCGGGCGCGCGGCATGGATCGTCACGCGGCACTTCTTGTGCGGGCGCTCGATCACGATCTTGGAGATTGCCGCCTGCTTGAGCTCCTTCTTCAGGTACTCACGGATCTTGATGTCTTCGTGCAGCAGCTGCCCGTATTCGCCGGTGTTCGCGTACCAACGCGAATCCCACGTGCGGTTGATGCCGAGGCGGAGACCGATCGGATTGATTTTCTGGCCCATTACGCGGCCTCCCCTTTCTCTTCGACTTCGCGGACGACGATCGTCAAGTTCGAGAACGGCTTCTCAATGCGGCTCGCACGGCCTCGGCCACGAGCGTGGAAGCGCTTCATCACGATCGACTTGCCGACATAGGCCTCCGCGACAACCAGCGCGTCGACATCGAGGTCGTGGTTGTTTTCCGCATTGGCGATCGCCGATTCCAGCGTCTTCCTGACCGTCCCGGCGATCCGCTTGCGCGAGAACTCCAGATCGGCGAGCGCGGTCGAGACCTTCTTGCCGCGGATCAGCGCCGCGACCAGGTTCAGCTTCTGCGGGCTGACCCGGATTGTGCGCAGGACGGCGCGCGCCTCGTTGTCAGCAAGCCTGCGCGGAGCTTTGGCCTTGCCCATCGTTACTTCCTCTTCGCCTTCTTGTCCGCCCCGTGACCGTAATAGGTGCGGGTGGGAGCGAATTCACCGAACTTATGGCCGACCATGTCCTCGTTCACCGAGACCGGAACATGCTTCTGGCCGTTGTAGACACCAAAGGTGAGGCCGACGAACTGCGGCAGGATGGTGGAGCGCCGGCTCCACATCTTGATCACCTCGTTGCGGCCACCCTCGCGAACCTTGTCTGCCTTCTTGAGAAGGTAGCCGTCGACAAAGGGGCCTTTCCAAACTGAGCGAGTCACTTGGCGTTACCTCTTCTTAGCTCTTGCGCTGGTGGCGCGAGCGCACAATGAACTTATCGGTCGCCTTGTTGGACCGCGTCTTCTTGCCCTTGGTCGGCTTGCCCCACGGCGTGACCGGATGACGGCCACCCGAGGTGCGGCCTTCACCACCGCCATGCGGATGGTCGACCGGGTTCATGGTGACACCACGGTTGTGGGGGCGCTTGCCGCGCCACCGGCTACGGCCGGCCTTGCCGTCGTTGATGTTGCCGTGGTCCGGGTTGGACACGGCGCCGACGGTGGCCAGGCACGATCCGTGAACCACACGCTGCTCGCCGGAGTTGAGGCGGAGGATGGCCATACCCTGGTCGCGACCGACGAGCTGGGCATAAGCACCGGCCGACCGGGCGATCTGCCCACCCTTGCCGGGCTTCAGCTCGATATTATGGATGATCGTACCGACCGGCATGGAAGCCAGCGGCATGGCGTTGCCCGGCTTCACGTCGACGGCCTCGCCCGCCACAACCTGATCGCCGGCAGCCAGGCGCTGCGGCGCAAGGATATAGCTCAGCTCACCATCGGCATACTTGATCAGCGCGATGAAGGCGGTCCGGTTCGGATCGTATTCGAGGCGCTCGACCGTGGCGGCCACATCGAACTTGCGGCGCTTGAAGTCAACGATGCGATAGGCGCGCTTGTGACCGCCGCCCTGGAAGCGGGCGGTGACGCGACCGTGATTGTTGCGGCCGCCCGACGAGGTCAGCCCCTCGGTGAGCCCCTTTACCGGCTTGCCCTTGTAGAGACCGGAGCGGTCGACGATAACCAGCTGACGGGTGCTCGGGGTGACCGGCTTGAATTTCTTGAGTGCCATGGTTCTATCCTCGCGCCTTCGATCAGAGGCCCGTGGCGACGTCGATCGACTGGCCGTCGGCCAGCGTCACAATCGCCTTCTTTACGTCGCTCTGCCTGCCGACGGTGCCGCGGAAGCGCTTCACCTTGCCCTTCCGGACGAGCGTGTTGACGGCCGTCACCTTGACGCCGAACAGCGCCTCGACTGCAGCCTTGATCTCCGGCTTCGACGCCTTCTTGGCGACGTTGAAAACGACCTGGTTCTGTTCGGAAGCCATGGTCGACTTTTCGGTGATGGCCGGGCTGACGATCACGTCGTAGTGCCGAAGGTCCGTCATTTGAAGCGCTCCTCGAGTGCCTCGACGGCGGCCTTGGAAAGGACCAGCGTGCCGCGGCGCAGAATGTCATAGACGTTTATGCCCTGGATCGGCAGAACGTCGATGTTTGGAATGTTGGTCGCCGCGAGCTTGAAATTCTGGTCGAGCTCGGCACCGCCGATGACCAGGGCGTTGGTCAGCCCGAGCGTCGCGAAATTCGCGACGAGCGCCTTGGTCTTGGCTTCGCTGAGCTTCAGCTCGTCGATGACGATCAGGTTCGAGGCCTTCGCCTTAGCCGACAGCGCGTGCTTCAAGCCGAGGGCGCGGACCTTCTTCGGCAGGTCGTGCTCGTGGCTGCGAACGACCGGACCATGAGCCTTGCCGCCGCCGCGAAACTGCGGTGCACGCGCAGAAGAGTGACGGGCACGGCCGGTACCCTTCTGCTTGTACATCTTGGCGCCGGTGCGGGCGATGTCGGCGCGACCCTTGGCCTGGTGCGTGCCCTGCTGCTTCTTGGCGAGCTGCCAGCGGACGACGCGCTGCAAGATGTCTTCGCGGGGCTCCAGGCCGAAGATCTCTTCCGAGAGCTTCACCTGGCCGGCATCCTGGCCGCCGAGAGTGGTGATCTTGATGTCCATTTATTCCGCTCCCTCATTGGCCGGAGCTTCGCTCTTTTGTGCGGCGCGGACGGCGGCCGGCTTCGGCGCGTTGTCCGGCAGCTTCGCCTTGACCGCGTCGCGAACCAGGATCCACGCGCCCTTCGTTCCCGGAACCGCGCCGCGGATCAGGATCAGGCCGCGATCCGCGTCGGTCGACACGACCTCGACGTTCTGCGTGGTCACGCGGGTAGCCCCCATGTGGCCGGCCATCTTCTTGCCCTTGAACACCTTGCCGGGATCCTGGCGCTGACCGGTCGAGCCATGCACGCGGTGCGACAGCGAGTTGCCGTGCGTCGCGCGACCGCCACCGAAATTGTGGCGCTTCATGACACCCTGGAAGCCCTTACCCGTCGAGGTTCCCGTCACGTCGACCTTCTGGCCGGCCACAAAGTGGTCGACCGTGATCTCGGCGCCGATATCCAGCAGGTTGTCGGGGGACACGCGGAACTCCGCGACCTTGGCTTTCGGCTCGACCGAAGCCGTCGCGAAATGGCCGCGCATCGCCTTCGACGTGTTCTTCACCTTGGCGAGGCCGACACCGAGCTGAACAGCGGTATAGCCGTTCTTTTCCTGGGTGCGCTGGGCCACTACCTGGCAGTTCTCCATGCGGAGAACGGTGACCGGGATGTGTTCGCCCGCGTCGTTGTAGACGCGCGTCATCCCGACTTTTTGTGCGATTACACCTGAACGCATGGGTTCATCCTTCCCGCGCCTTAGAGCTTGATCTCGACGTCCACACCCGCGGCGAGGTCGAGCTTCATCAGAGCATCGACGGTCTGCGGCGTGGGGTCGACGATATCGAGCAAGCGCTTGTGCGTGCGCATTTCGAACTGTTCGCGGCTCTTCTTGTCGATGTGCGGCGAGCGGTTGACCGTGAACTTTTCAATCCGCGTCGGCAGCGGAATGGGGCCGCGGACGTTCGCGCCCGTGCGCTTGGCGGTCGACACGATTTCGCGCGTCGAGGCATCGAGCACCCGGTGATCGAACGCTTTGAGGCGAATGCGGATATTCTGTCCGTTCATGCGTCTATTCCTTGTTCTGCCGCGGCGCGGGCCTTGCCGCGCCCGCGTCAGATCGTTTCTTCGATTATTCCGTGATGCTGACGACGATGCCGGCGCCGACGGTGCGGCCGCCTTCACGGATGGCGAAGCGGAGCTTCTCCTCCATGGCGATCGGCACGATCAGCTCGACGTCGACGGTGATGTTGTCGCCCGGCATCACCAT
>Ga0182740_1000420_pt1 | contig 50567 bp, 35 predicted proteins | sample eDN5th37CKraftBY_FD_128872 | JGI IMG/M metagenome (GOLD analysis project Ga0182740, IMG submission 128872) | Enriched backyard soil microbial communities from Emeryville, California, USA - eDNA 5th pass 37_C Kraft BY (version 2) (version 2) | ecosystem: Environmental > Terrestrial > Soil >...
AAGGCCGTGGTCGCGAATCCGAGCGATGCGACGAACGCCGCGTCGTCTCCGGTGCCGCATCCCACCACCACGGCGCGGTGCTCGCGGCCATCGAGACGCTCACGCTCGGCCCACGCCACGAGGTGCCGGTGCGGCGCGCCACGGTCCCACGGCACCCGCGTTCCCGCCGCTTCCGCATCTCCGTAGATCCGTTCGAACCAGTCGGCGCGATCGCGATCCATGTCCGACCCTCCACCATGCCAGAAGGGCGGACGCCCCATCACAGGACGCCCGCCCCTCTCCATTGCCGCGCAATCACGTCTAGCGAACGGCGACCTGCACCTCGTCCCCGACGACGCGGACCTCGTATTTCTCGACCGCCACGACAACCGGGAACGAGGCCGGCTCGCCGGTGCGGATGTTGAATGCGCCACCGTGGAGCGGGCATTCGATCTCGTCACCAACGATCTCGCCATCGGCGAGGGATGCCTCCTCGTGCGTGCAGATGTCGTTCAGCGCATGCAGCTCGCCATCGAGGTTGATGAGCACGACGGGCTCATCGTCCACCTCGACGTACATGAGTTCGCCGGGTTCCAGATAGCCGTTCTTCGCGACGGTCACGAAATGCTTCGCCATAACGTCCGATTCAGTCCTTTCCCCGTCCCGGCATCCGCATCCGGGCCGACAGGAATCCACATCCAGCAACAGCACGCACTGGCCGACCTACACGCCATCGAACTCGGCGTCGGCGTGATCGACGCCATAGATGCCGGCCTTCAGCACCTTCAGGCCGAGCAACGCGCACTTGATCCGCGCCGGGCTGATGGGGATGCCGATCTCGTCCAGCAACTCGTCCTTGCCGATCGCCTTCACCTCGTCGAGCGTCCGGCCTTCCACCATCTCGGTGAGGATCGACGCCGACGCCTGGCTGACGGCGCACCCGCGCCCGCTGAACTTGATATCGGCGATGCGATCGCCAGCCACGCGCACATCGATCCGCACCTCATCGCCGCAGAGGGGATTCACGTCCTCGTAGGAGAAGTCCGCAGGATCGAGCGTGCCCCGGTTCTTGGGGTGATGATAGTGCTCGAGGATGATTTCCCGATAGATGCTGTCGGCGCCCGCATCGGAGCCACCGCCATTGCCGAATCCCATGCCTGTCTCACCCGTTTCCCTAAGCGCAACACGCACCATGTCGAATGCTCCCCATCGACCTGCCAGAGCGGTCGATGGGCCAGACCAGCAACCCCTTACGGAGCCTCAACCGCCTCGGACTGGGGGACGGCCCGTTGGTCGAAGCCAGCCCAGACGCCACCCCCGCCCATCGTTCGCAAGGCGTGATGCAGGCCCTCCACCAGCCGGTCGACATCGTCGCGGTCATTGTAGAGGTAGAAGCTGGCGCGGGTCGTCGCCATCACGTCGAGCGCCCGCATCACCGGCTGCGCGCAGTGATGCCCCGCGCGGACGGCGATGTTCTGCTCGTCCAGCAGCGTCGCCACGTCGTGCGGATGGATGTCGCCCAGCCCGAACGAGATGACGCCGGACCGATGATCCATCTCCGTAGGACCGTAGATCGTGAGTTCCGGCACCTCGGAGAGGCGGGCGAGCGCGTACGCGCCGATCTCCCGCTCGTGCGCCCAGACGGCGTCCATGCCCAGCGCCTCCAGGTAATCGAGCGCCTTCGTCAGGGCGATCGCATCGCCAACCGAGGGCGTACCTGCCTCGAACTTGGCCGGAACGTCGGCCCAGGTCGTGTGCGTCAGCTCCACCTTGCGGATCATGCTGCCGCCGCCCTGATAGGGCGGCATGGCATCGAGCAGCGCCCGCTTGCCATAGAGGATGCCCGATCCCATCGGCCCCAGCATCTTGTGACCGGAGAAGGCGAGGAAGTCGCAGTCGAGATCCTGCACGTCGACCGGCATGTGCGGGACGCTCTGCGCCCCGTCGAGCACGACCAAGGCCCCAGCAGCATGGGCCTCCGCGATCAGCGCCTTCACCGGATTGACCGTCCCCAGGGCGTTGCCGACGTGCGTCAGGGCGAGCACCTTCGGACCCTGCGCCATCAGCGCGGAGAACGCGAAGCGGTCGAGCTGGCCATCCGGCGTCATCGGCACCCAGGCGATGCGGGCTCCGGTCTGCTCCGCGATCAGCTGCCACGGAATGATGTTGCTGTGATGCTCCATCTCCGTGTAGACGATCAGGTCGCCCGGCTTGAGGTTGGCGCGCCCCCAGCTGCTGGCGACGAGGTTGATCCCCTCCGTCGTGCCCCGCACGAAGATGCATTCGCGGGGCGAGGCGGCGTTGATGAAGCGGGCGATCCGCGTCCGCGCCTCCTCGTACTGCGCGGTCGCAATCTCCGAGAGGTGATAGACCCCGCGATGGATGTTCGCGTTGCTCGTCTCGTAGTAGTCGCGCAGCGCGTCGATCACGACCTGGGGCTTCTGGCTGCTGGCGGCGCTGTCGAGGAAGGTCAACGGCCGTCCGCCGACAACGGCATTCCGGAAGATCGGAAAATCGGTCCGGAGCGCCGCGCCATCGATGGAGGTCGTCGAGCGGGCGGCGCTGATTCCGGTTCCGTTCGCGTCACCGAGTCCCGTGGTCATGCCTGTCGTCCTTGGATGAGGAAGCGGGGCGGCGGTAAGTCGCCGCCCCGCTTCGAGGTTCATGTCTTGGTTGTCGGGCCACTACGCGTCCTGGCCGGCAAGCGAACCAGGCGCTCATTGCCGCTCGATTTCGGCGAACCACGAGGGTTCGCCCTCCGAAGTGGTCCGATCCGAAACGGCTTGCGAAACCCGGTCGTACGAAGGGCAGCCCCTTGTGGGCTGCCGCAATGCCTAGTATCCGACCTTGGCCGCGATCGCGTTCTGGAGGAAATCCTGGATCTCCTCGACCGGGATGCGGTCGATCACCGGGCGGAAGAAGCCCTCCACGATCAGCTTCTGCGCCTCGGCGCGCGGAATCCCGCGTGCCTGGAGGTAGAAGATGTGCTCGTCCTCCACCTGCGAAACCGTCGCGCCGTGCGTGCAGCGGACATCGTTCGCGCTGATCTCGAGGTTCGGGATCGAGTCGGCGCGGGCTGTGCGGCTGAGCACCAGGTTCCGGTTCTGCTGGTAGGCATCGGTGCGCTGGGCGCCCTCGAAGACCTTGATCAGGCCCGAGTAGATGGAGCGCGCCGATTCCTTGAGCGCCCCCTTGAACTCGAGGTCGCTGGTGGCGTACGGCGACTCGTGCAGCTGCCAGGTGTGATGATCGAAGAACTGGTCGCCATCACCGAAGTAGATGCCCAGCATCTCGGCAAGCGCGTTCTCGCCCCGCAGGTGGGAGCCGATCGAGTTCTTGGTGAACTTCGAGCCCAGCGTGACCTGCAGGGACTTCAGCTCGGCGTCGCGCCCGAGGACGGTCCGCTCCGTCATGAAGGTGTAGACGTGGCGACCCCAGTCCTGGACCTGCACGTAGCGCAGCTTCGCATCGTCGCGCAGGATCAGCTCGGTGACGTGAGACGCGAAGGCCTCTACCGACTTCGTGTCGGACTGGAAGGCATCGACGAAGAACGCCTCCGCCCCCTGCTCCACCACGACGAGCGCATGGGAGAAAGTCGCCGCACCTTCCGCCCCGGCGGAAGTCCGCACGAACTGGCGGAACGGCAGGCTGACCTGCACGTTCTTCGGCACGTAGAGGAAGGCGCCACTCTGCCAGAAAGCCGCGTGCAACGCCTGGAACTTGCCAAGCTCCGGCTTCACGGCCTCGGTCATGAAGTGCTGCTTCACCAGCTCCGGATGCTCGGCGATCGCCGTCTCCAGGTCGGTGAAGATGACGCCCTGCGCCGCCACCTCCGGATCGAGGTGACTGAAGACCGCGTTGCTGTCCTGCGCCACGACGATGCCGGCGCGATGCTCGGCCTCGCCGAACTGGAGCGCATGCTCCTCGCTCGATCCGGCCTCCAGCGTCTCGAGGCTCTCCACCCGCGCGTTCAGGCCGGAGAAGGGGACGAAGCGGTCCAGCTTCAGGCGTCGCAGGTCCGTCCGCCGCCATTCCTCGTCCTGCCGGGTCGGCATCGGCAGGGACTCGTAGAGATCCCAAGCCGCCAAACGGGCGTCGCGCACCCAATCCGGCTCGTTGCGCCCGGCGGAGAGCGCCAGCACGCCTTCCTTCGTGAACCCGACGAGATCCGTCGGCGTGATCGTAGATGCTTCCATGACTCCCTCAACGACGCACCGGGGAGCCGCGGAGGCTCGGAACCCGGTTCCGGATTGGTACCACGTGGCTGGGTCCGGTCGATCGTGCGGGCCGGCATGAAGCCGGCCCGCTGCGAACGACCACTACCCGACCGAGCCCTCCATCTCGAGCTGGATGAGCCGGTTCAACTCGACCGCGTATTCCAGCGGGAGCTCCTTGGCGATCGGCTCGATGAAGCCGTTGACGATCATGCTCATCGCCTCGGTCTCGTTCAGGCCGCGGCTCTGGAGGTAGAAGATCTGCTCGTCGGCCACCTTGGAGACGGTCGCCTCGTGGCCGATGGAGACGCGCTCTTCCTCGATCTCCATGTACGGGTAGGTGTCGGTCTTGCTCGTCTCGTCCAGCAGCAGCGCGTCGCATACGACGTTGCTCTTGACGTGCTCCGCGCCCTTGTGGACCTTCACCAGGCCACGATAGGACGAGCGGCCCGTCCCCTTCGAGATCGACTTGGAGGTGATCTGCGACGAGGTGTGCGGCGCGGCATGCACCATCTTGGCGCCCGCGTCCTGATGCTGGCCGTCCCCGGCGAACGCGACCGAGAGGACCTCGCCGCGCGCGCCCGGCTCCATCATCCACACCGCCGGGTACTTCATCGTCACCTTGGAGCCGAGATTGCCATCAACCCATTCCATCGTCGCGTCCTTGTAGGCGGCCGCGCGCTTGGTGACGAGGTTGTAGACGTTCTTCGACCAGTTCTGGATCGTGGTGTAGCGGACGCGGGCGCCCTCCTGCACCACGATCTCGACCACGGCCGAGTGGAGGCTGTCCGTGGAGTAGGTCGGGGCGGTGCAGCCCTCGACGTAGTGGACGTAGCTGCCCGGCGCCGCGATGATCAGCGTCCGCTCGAACTGGCCCATGTTCTCCGCGTTGATGCGGAAGTAGGCCTGCAACGGCACCTCGACGCGCACCCCTTCCGGGATGTAGACGAACGAGCCGCCCGACCAGACCGCCGAGTTCAGCGCGGCGAACTTGTTGTCGGCGTAGGGGATGATGGTGCCGAAGTACTGCTTGACGAGATCCGGATACTCGCGGAGCGCGCCGTCCCTGTCGAGGTAGATCACGCCCTGCTTCTCGAGATCCTCGCGCAGGGAGTGATAGATCACCTCGGACTCGTACTGGGCGCCCACCCCGGCGAGGAACTTCCGCTCCGCCTCGGGGATGCCCAGCTTCTCGAAGGTGTCCTTGATGTAGGCCGGCACCTCATCCCACGTCTTGCCCTGCTCGGCGGCGGGCTTGATGTAGTAGTAGATGTCGTCGAAGTCGATTTCCTTGATCGCGTCGCTGCCCCAGTTCGGCATCGGGCGCTTCTCGAAGTGATCGAGCGACTTGAGGCGGAATTCCCGCATCCAGTCCGGCTCGTTCTTCATGTAGGAGATCTCTTCAACGACCTTACGGGTGAGGCCCTTCTTCGACTTGAAGACGTAGTCCTCTTCGTCGTGGAACCCGTACTTGTAGTCGCCGATCTCAACCTGTGCCTTGGCAACCATGCAGGTGTGCTCCTGTTCGTATCGCGGTCGTTGTCGGGGCCGTCCGGGGGAAAAGCGGGTCTGGGAAGGCGTCCGGCCCGATTGGCCTGCATCCCATCCGCCAGCGACCGAACGTCGCCAGCGGACCGATGCGGCGTGCCTGCGACCTGCTAGGACGCGGGCGAGGCGAACTCGGCCAGCAACTGCTCGTAGCCCTTCGACTCGAGTTCCAGCGCCAGCTCCGGGCCACCGCTCTGCACGATCCGGCCCTCGATCATGATGTGGACGTAGTCCGGCTTGATGTAGTTCAGCAGCCGCTGGTAGTGCGTGATGAGCAGGAAGCCCATCTCCGGTCCGGCCAGCGCGTTCACGCCCTCGGAGACGACACGCAGGGCGTCGATATCGAGGCCGGAGTCCGTCTCGTCGAGAATCGCGAGCGTCGGCTCCAGCAGCGCCAGCTGCAGGATCTCGGCGCGCTTCTTCTCGCCGCCGGAGAAACCCTCGTTCAGGTAGCGGGTCGCGAACGACTCGTCCATCTTGAGGACCTGCATCTTCTCGCGCATCAGGCGCCGGAATTCGCGCGGGGTGATGCCGCCGCCTTCCTGGCCGGCGCGCTCCGCCCGCGCCTTGCGGACATTGGTGACCGCCATGCGCAGGAAGTTCGCCATCGAGACGCCGGGGATGACGGTCGGGTACTGGAAGGCGAGGAAGATACCGATCTGGGCACGCTCGTCCGGCTCCATCTCCAGCACGTCTTCACCGAAGAAGCGAGCCGACCCTTCCGTCACCTCGTAGACCGGGTTCCCGGCGAGGACGTTGGCGAGGGTGCTCTTGCCGGAACCGTTCGGTCCCATGATCGCGTGAATCTCACCCTTGTTGATGGTGAGGTTGACGCCCTTCAGGATTTCCTTGTCCTCGATGCTGGCGTGGAGATTCTCGATCTCGAACATCGGAACGTCATTGGTCGTGGTCTCGGCCATGGGGAACTGCAACCCTCTCCTGATTCATCGAATGCCTCGCCCGAACGCGGCGAACGAGCATCCCGCGGCAAGATTTCGCCGGCCCGCATGACCGGCTGGTGACTGTGGTGAACAGGTCTGGAGCGGAGTCCGCGCCTACAGGAACGCGACACGCGTTCCGGATGAGGATCTAGGACGCGGCTGCCACGGCGGCTTCCATCGAATCGTCCGCCGCCTCGCGCTCGACCGCCAGCTGGCACGCCGGGCACAACCCGTTGAAAACGGTGTGATGGCTCGTGACGGCGAATCCGCTCTGTTCCGCCGCGACATGTTCCGCCAGCAACGCTACCGGCACCTCGACATCGGCGATGATGCCGCACCGGTTGCAATGGACGTGATCGTGGCGGTCGGTCCGCTTGTCGAAGCGGCTCGCCTGGTCGGCGAAGGTCAGCTCCTGGATCAGCTCGTGCTCGGCGAGCAGGTGCAGGGTGCGATAGACCGTGCCGTAGGCGATGGTCGGATAGCGGCGGCGCACCCGCTCGAAGATCTCGCCCGCCGTGAGGTGCCCCTCGGCGGCCTCGACCTCGGCCAGGATGACGGCCCGCTGCGTCGTATTGCGATAGGTGCCCCGTGCTCCTTCGGCAACCATGTGAAGCGTCCTTTTCCTCAGAACTTCGGCAAACACGCCCATTCGCCTCTGGCGCCGTCGGCAGGAGGGGAATCACCCTACTGCGAATGAGTCTCGTTTACACCAGCCAAGTATACCATGCTGCTGGGTCGGGAATGCCGGCGCATCCCCTCAACCATTGATCAGAGGATACCACCATATCCGACCACTGTCATCGGATTTATGCCCACGGATGAGACTCATTCTCTCGGAATGCAGTATTCATACCATATCCATCGGGATTCGTGACGAGCGAGCCCGCGATCGCGCATGACGAGGGCCAGGACTCAGCGTCCTGGCCCTCGTCTCGAGCTCGCGCAACCACAAACGCCACGCGGTGCTTCACCGGGTTCGTCGCGGACCTGTGCGGGTCCCACTCGAACGCCATGCCACCCGTCCCGACTGCATGCTCCGGATGGCCGCAACCCGGTGCGCTACCGCTTCATCCGGGGATCGAGCGCGTCCCGGAGGCCGTCGCCGAGGAAGTTGAAGGCCAGCACCGTCAGGGAAAGGGCCATCGCCGGGAAGATCAGCATGTAGGGGTGCGCCCGCATGTTCGGGATTGCCTCGCTGATCATCAAACCCCAGCTCGGCATCGGCGGGATGACGCCCAGGCCGATGAAGCTGATGCCCGCCTCGTAGAGGATGGCGCTCGGGATGCCGAGCGTGGAGGCGACGACGACCGGCGCCATCGTGTTGGGCAGGATGTGCCGCATCAGCACACGGCGATCCGTCGCCCCAGCGCTGCGCGACGCCTCGATGAACTCCTGCTGCTTCAGCGACATCGCCCCGGCGCGCACGATGCGGGCGACCGTCAGCCACCCGATGCACCCCAGGCCGATGTAGACGCCGATCAGGCCCCCCGTCTTCGTGTCGATGCGGGCCAGGGCGGCGAGCCAGCCGGTGTTCTCCTCCCCCAGCGCGAGTTGCCCGCGCAGGAAGGTCATGATCACGATCACGAACAGGAGGTTTGGCAGGGCGTAGAGGACATCGACCACCCGCATGATGATGTTGTCCGGCCAGCCGCCGAAGTACCCCGCGATCGCGCCCAGCGGCACCCCGATGATCACGATCACGAGCTGCACGACGATCCCGACCGTGAGCGAGACCCGCGCCCCGAACACGAGCCGGGTCAGCACGTCCCGGCCCAGCTGGTCGGTGCCCATCGGATGCGCCCAGCTTGGCCCCTGCGTGACGAGGTCGTAATTCTGCTCGGAATAGGAATATGGCAGGAGATAGGGCCCGACGATGGCCACGATCACCAGGAAGACGATGAACCAGAGGGAGATCACAGCAAGCTTGTTCTTGCGGAGCCGGCGGAACGCCGCCTTCCACAACCCCTCGATCTCATCGGCCCGCCGCCCCATCACCACATCCGAGGCCGAATCCCCGGCCAGCGCACTCGTTGCCATCTCTCTTCACCAATCCTCTTAGCGGGCGATCCGCGGATCGAGCAGCGGATAGATCAGGTCCACGATCAGGTTCATCACCGTGATCACGAACCCGAACAGGAGGACCGTTCCGAGCACCACCGGATAGTCCCGCGAGGAAATCGAGGTCACGAAATACCGCCCCATGCCAGGCACGCCGCTGATCACTTCCACGAAGAACGACCCCGTGATGATGTCGGCGAAGACGACCCCGCCGACCGTCACGACGGGGAGCAGGGCATTACGCAGCGCGTGGCGGATGATGACCCAGCGTTCCTGCACGCCCTTCGCCCGGGCCGTGCGCACGTAGTCCGAGCCGAGGACATCCAGCAGGCTCGCCCGGGTGTACCGCGCCAGGATGGCGGCGGGAAAGAAGGACAGCGCCAGCGCGGGGATGATGATCTTCGTGGAGAAGATGCCGTCCCAACCGTTGGTGGGCACCAGCCCGAGCCAGCTGGCGAGGATGAGCACCAGCAGCGAGGCCACGACGTAGGACGGGGTCGAGATGCCGACGATGGAGAGGAAGCTGGAGACGTAGTCGGCGAGGGTGTTGTGCTTGACCGCGCCGATGGTGCCGAGGGTCAGGCCCACGATCAGGGCGATGACCATCGCGACCAACCCCAGCTGGAGCGAGACGGGGAAGGTGTCCGCGATGATGTCGCTCACCGTCCGCGAGCGGCTGGCATAGGAGGGGCCAAAATCCCCGTGCAGCACATTCACCAGGTAGTTGATGTATTGCTTCCAGAGCGGATCGTCCAGGCCATACGCCGCATTGAGGCGGTCGAGCACCGCCTTCGGCATCGGCTTGTCCTGGTTGGACCACGGGCCGCCAGGGGTGGCGTGGATCAGGAAGAACGTGAGGGTATAGATCGCCAGCATCGTGGGAATGATCAGCAATATGCGCCGGATCACATAGGCGGAGCGACTCACGGGACGGTCCAATCACTGCGTCTGACGTGAGGAATGGAGAGGGCGCGTGCCCTCTCCATTCCCGGGGGAATCACCGGACGGCTAGTGCGCGAGGATCTTCGGGTAGCGCAGGTGCACGTAGGCGAGGATCGGCTGCATGTGCAGGTTCACCACATACGGCTTCACCGCCTGGAAGGCGAGACTGCGGTAGACCGGGATGTAGGCGGCGTCGTGCACGAGGATCACTTCGGCCTGGCGGTAGAGCTCGTTGCGCTTCTCCACGTCCGGCTCGCCGACCGCCTTCGCGCAGAGGGCGTCGTATTCCTCGTTCTTCCAGCTCAGGTAGTAGTGGTCGGACTGGCTGACGAAGTTCTGGTTGTGCCAGTTCGACGGGTCCGCGAAGTCCGATCCCCACGAGCCGTACTTGGTGTTGAACGGCTGGTCGTGACGGGAGTTGACGTAGTCGGACCAAGCCGCGGCCTCGATCGGATTCAGCTTGACCTTGAATCCGAGCACCTCCGGAATGCGCTGCTCGATGTACTCGGCCACCAGCTTCGTGGTGGAACTCACGCGATAGGAGTATTCCAGCGTGAAGTCCGAAGTGTCGACGCCGCTGGCCGCGAGGGCCGCCTTCGCCGCGTCCGGACCGGCCGGGTTGGTGGCATCCGGGTTGTTGCCCGGGATGTCGCTCGGCACCACATTGAAGGCCGCCACCATCTGGCCCTTGAGGATGTCCTTCGCGATCACGTCGCGGTCGACCGCGGCGTAGATCGCGCGGCGGAAGTCCGCATTGTCGGTCGGGGCCGTTTTCGCGTCGCAGGTGATGAAGAGGCAGTTCGACTGCGCGAAGGAATGGATGAGCGCCTTAGAATCCGGGTTGCCCATCGCCCGCTCGAGATCGGAGCCCTCCGGGGACGCGATATCGAGCTCGTCGCTCTCGAACGAGGTGTACTCCTGCGTGGAGTCGTCCGGGAAGATCGTGTACTCACCGCGCGTGATGGTCGGCTTGTCGCCGTAGTAGTTCTCGTTGAGTTCGAGCACGATCTTCTGGTCGTGGCTCCATTCGGTCATCTTGAACGGGCCGTTGGAGACGATGTTTTCGGCCTCGGCCCAGGCGTCGCCCTTGTCCTCGACGACCTTCTGCGGCACCGGCGCGTAGGTCCAGGTGCTGGTCAGCAGCGGGAAGAACGGCGTCGGGCCTTCCATGTCGACCACGAGCGTGTAGTCGTCGGTGGCCTTCACGCCGAGTTCGTTAAGTCCAGCGGATCGGTCTCGGCATCGATGGCCGCGCCGTTCTTGATGACGTGCATCGCCGGCCGGTACTTGCTCATCGTGTCCGGGTTCATCACGCGCTTCCACGAGTACTCGAAGTCGTGCGCGTTGATCGGATCGCCGTTCGACCACTTCAGGTCCTGGCGGATCTTGAAGGTGTACTGCGTGACATCGGCATTGGTCTCCCAGCTCTCCGCGCAGCGCGGCACCACGTCGCCGGTGACCATGTCGACGCCGGTGAGGCCGTCGAAGATGTTGAAGAAGATCGCCAGCTCGTCGTAGCCGGTGGAGATGCCCGGGTCCATGTCGCGCGGCTCGGTGATCGCCAGCCGGATCACCTGGTCCTGCGCGAGTTCGCCGCCGGTATCGGGGATGTGCAACCCGGCCGGGGCGCTGGCCGCCGCCGGGGAGGCCGCCGGCGATGCGCCGGGGGTGGCATCCTGGCCCAGGACGGCCCGCGGGAAGACATAGGCGAGGCCGGCCGCGCCGCCCACCGCGAGCGCGCGCTGCATGAGCGTGCGGCGGCTGGAACGATGCTCGAACGCATCGTCCAGCATGTACTGCAATTCCGCCTTCAGGTTCTGGTCGATCACGCCTGACTCCCTCTTCCACTTCCTCGAATCGAACGATCGTGTCAACGGCAAGACTTCGTGCTTCTGGAACCCGCCGCGATCGGGTGGATCGCGTCACCTATGTTTTCAGGACCCGCAGATGCTATCAACCGGCATCGCGCTTGTCCACGAATCCACATGATCGTTCCACCCCGAACGCCACCAGACATCTCGCACCGGCGTGATCCGTTGTCTGAGGCTCCAGTTGGGCGGAAGGTAGCAGCCCACCCACCCAAACGTCAATCGAACGGGCTGGACACAATGACCTACACGGGGGAGTCGCCACAAGGGATTCAGGCAGTTCGCACAAGTTCCCGCCGCCAACTCTGGCGCGCGCTACCGAAGCCGCCCACCAGCCCGTGCAGCAAACGGCACAATCCCGGCCCCATGATGGGGCCGGGATCGGTTCGCCAGACGTGACTGCGCGGGTGACTAGTGCGGGGCGGTACCAGGGACCGTCTCCTTCGGCGGATCGTTCCGCGTCTTCAGGAGGCTCGCCACCGTCGCGACGACCAGGATGCCGACGATCACCACCAGCGACAGCCAGGTCGGGATCTCCGGCGCCCATTCGATGTGATGGCCGCCGTTGATGAAGGGCAGTTCGTTCATGTGCATCGCGTGGAAGATCAGCTTCACGCCAATGAAGGCGAGGATCGCCGCGAGGCCGAACGAGAGGTAGACCAACCGCTCCAGCAGCCCGCCGAGCAGGAAGTAGAGCTGGCGCAATCCCATCAGCGCGAAGGCGTTCGCCGTGAAGACGATGTACGGCTCCTGCGTCAGCCCGTAGATGGCCGGGATCGAGTCCAGCGCGAAGAGGAGGTCGGCGCTGCCGATCGCCACGATCACCAGCGCCATCGGCGTGATGAAGCGCTGGCCGTTCAACCTCACCGTCACCGCATCGCCGTGATACTCATCGGTCGTCGGCAGGATGCGCCGCACGAAGCGGACGAAGGCGTTGTCGAAGTCCTCGTCGTCACCGTGCCCGGTATCCTGGGTCAGCTTCCAGCCGGTGTAGATCAGGAACGCCCCGAAGAGATAGAAGACCCAGCTGAACTGGTTGATCACCGCCGCGCCCAGCGCGATGAAGATGCCGCGCATCACCAGCGCCATCACGACGCCGATCAGGAGCACCTTCTGCTGGTACTCGCGCGGCACCCGGAAGGAGGTCATGATGATGAGGAAGACAAAGAGGTTATCGACCGAGAGCGCCTTCTCCGTGATGTAGCCGGAGAAGAACTCGATGCCGTGCTGCCCGCCCCAGACGTACCAGAGGCCGAGGCCGAACACGATCGAGATGGCGATGTAGAACGCCGACCACCACGCCGACTCCTTCATCGACGGGGCGTGGGGGACGCGGACGTGGGAGAAGAAATCGAAAACGAAGAAACCGAGGATGACGACGATCGTCGCCACCCATACCCACAGATCGACCGACACAGGGATTCCTCCAGTAGTCAGACAGGCCACTGGAGGTCTCTTCCATCGACCGGGCAACCCGGATCGACCGATGGCGCCAGGTCGAACCGATCGACCGTACTGACGACGCCGCCGCGAAGGAATACTCCCCTCCATTATTGCGTTGACGAGAGCATTCTACATGCCCCGCCTCGTCGTGTGAAGATGATCACAATAGGGTCGAGCCGCTGCGAATCCCCTCTGGGGCCTTCATCCTTGCGCAAAACGCCCATAATACGACTGCGATCGGGCAGAATGGAGGCGAACACCCCGAACGATGGGACCTGCAACCGTTCGTCGCCTTCCGTATCGCCGCGATACGGCCACCCACGAGGAATGCCATGGAATGGCTCACCGATCCGGCAATCTGGTCCGCGCTGCTCACCCTCACCGCGCTCGAGATCGTGCTCGGCGTCGACAACGTCATCTTCATCTCCATCCTCGCCAACAAGCTGCCCGCATCCCAGCGGGCGCGGGCGCGCACGGTCGGCCTCGGCGCGGCGCTGGTGATGCGCATCCTGCTGCTCTTCTCGATCAGCTGGCTGGTCGGCCTCACCGACACCCTCTTCACGCTGTTCGGGCACGGCTTCTCCGGCCGGGACCTGATCCTGCTTGCGGGCGGTCTCTTCCTGATCTACAAGGCGACCACGGAACTGCACGAGAAACTCGAAGGCCATGAGGAGGCGAAGTCGGCCAGCGCGGCTACGTCGTTCGCCGCGACGATCGTGCAGATCATGCTGCTGGACATCGTCTTCTCGCTCGATTCGGTCATCACCGCCGTCGGGATGTCCGATGAGCTCGGCGTGATGATCGCGGCAGTGGTGATCGCGGTTGGCGTGATGCTCTTCGCGGCCGGTTCGATCTCCACCTTCGTGGAGCGCCATCCCACCGTGAAGGTGCTCGGCCTCTCGTTCCTGCTCATGATCGGGTTCACCCTCGTGGCAGATGGGCTGGGCCACCACATCCCGAAGGGCTACATCTACACCGCGATGGCGTTCAGCGTCTTCGTGGAGATCCTGAACCTGCGCGTCCGCCCCAACCACGGCGCGGACACCGGCGAGCTGAAACCGTCCTTCACGGAGGACACCGTCAACCGCAAGCTGGTCGAACGCCTTGGCAACGGCTGATCGCCGCCCAGACCGTCGCCACGGCCCCTGCCCCATCGCGCACACATGCGGCGCGGGGCAGGGGCCGCTGTCTTGTCTTCTCTGCCGCGACCGGATACAAGGGGCGAAGCGTTTCCCGCGTCGATCGTCAGTCCTCACAGGAGTCCTCGTATGTCCGTCCCCGATGGTTCCCCTGCCCGATCCCGATCCCGCCCCCGGCCCCTGGTCGCCGTGACCCGGGACATTCCCGATGCCGGGCTCGACATCGTCCGTGCATCGTGCGAGCTGCGCCTGTGGGAAGGTGAGATGCCGCCCACGCCGGACGAACTGGACGCCCTCCTGGACGGGGTAGACGGGGTGCTGACCCTGCTGGACGACAAGATCACCGGCGCGGTCCTCGATGCGCATCCCGGCATCAAGGTCGTCTCCAACTACGCGGTCGGCTACGACAACATCGATGTCGCTGCCGCGACCGAACGCGGCGTGGCCGTCTGCAATACGCCGGATGTGCTGAACGCCGCCACCGCCGAGATGTCGTTCGCGCTCCTGATGGCCGCCGCCCGCCGAATCACCGAGGCGAAGGACTACATCAAGGAGGGGCACTGGCATACGTGGGGACCCCGCGTGCTGCTGGGGCAGAACGTGGTGGGCGCGACCCTGGGCATCGTCGGCTTCGGGCGGATCGGCAAGCGCCTGGCGCACATGGCGAGCGGCTTCGACATGAAGCTCCTCGTCCATAGCCGTACGGAGGACCCGGAGGCCGCCCGCGAGTTCGGTGCGACCTACGTCTCGCTCGACGAGCTGCTTCGGCAGTCCGACTTCGTGTCGCTGAACGTCGCCCTCACGCCCGAGACCCATCACCTGATCGGCAAGCGCGAACTGGCACTGATGAAGCCGACCGCGATCTTGGTCAATGCGGCGCGGGGCCGAGTGGTGGACACCAACGCCCTGCTGGAGGCCCTGCAGGCCGGCACCATCACCGCCGCCGGCCTGGACGTCTCCGATCCGGAACCGCTGCCGGCCGATCACCCGCTCGTCCACCTGCCGAACTGCGTGATCGCCCCGCACATCGCCTCCGCGACGGTCGAGACGCGGAACAACATGGCGACGATGGCCGCCAGCAACCTCGTCGCCGTCCTGCAGGGCGACCGGCCCGCCGCGATCGTCAACCCCGAGGTCCTGCGGGCCAACGCCTGACCCCATCCCCGCGCCCGATGCCCCTCGCCGGACAACCCGTCCTCGCCCGAGAACCTGGAGAGCCTTCGCATGAGCACGCCTTCCCTCGAGACCCGCCGCGACCAGATCCGCGCCGCCATCGCCGCCCGCCGCGACGAAGTCCGCGACCTCATCCTGGAGGTTGTCGGCGTTCCGTCCGTGACCAACGACGAGGCCGCCGTCCAGGATGTCTTCGAACGCGTGATGCGTGAACTCGACCTGACCGTCGACCGCTGGTCCGCGACGGAGGAGGAGATCGCCCCCTACACCCTCCACGTCGGGGAGCAGGAGGTCTACGAGAACCGGCCGAACCTGGCCGGACTCCGTCCCGGCGCAGAGCCGAACACCGGCCGTTCGCTGATGCTGCAGGGTCATGTCGATACCGTGCCCGCGGGCGATCCAGCCTTGTGGAGGCGGAATCCGGCTGGCGAGTGGGATGAGGCGACAGGACGCATCTACGGACGCGGTTCGATGGACATGAAGGCGGGCGTCGTCACGAACCTGATGGCATTGAAGGCCCTGGACGATGTCGGGGTGAAGCTGGCCGGGGATGTCACCGTCGCGGCGACGGTCGGCGAGGAGGATGGCGGCGTCGGTGCGCTCAGCCTCGTGCTGCGCGGCCACAAGGCGGATGCCGTCGTCATCACCGAGCCGACGGAGCGCCGCCTCGTGATCGCCCAGGGCGGCTCGCTGGTCTTCCGGATCACCGTCACCGGGCGCTCGGCCCACGGCGCGACCCGGCATCAGGGCGTCTCCGCGCTGGAGAAGTTCGTGCCGATCTTCCAGGACCTTCTGGCCTGGGAGGCCGAACGCACCGCCACCCTCTCCCATCCCCTCTACGACGGCATGGTCGACAAGTTCCCGATCAGCGTCGGCGTCGTGAAGGCCGGCACCTGGGCCTCGACCGTGCCGGAAACCCTGATCGCCGAGGGGCGGCTCGGTTTCCTCCCGGCGGAGACGATCGAGGAGATGATGGCCGCGACCGCCGCCCGCATCGACGCCGTCGTCCAGCAGGACGAGTGGCTGCGCGAACATCCGCCGCTGCTGGAGTGGTTCGGCGGCCAGTTCGAATCGGCGGAGGTCTCCCCCGACGAGCCGATCGCCCAGGCCGTCAACCGCGCCCACGAGGTTTCCACGGGCAAGCCGGTGGAAATGGCAGCGATCTCGGCAGGCCTCGACCTGCGGATCTTCACCTTGTTCGGGGACATGCCGACAGTCACCTACGGCGCGGGCAGTGTCGGAGAAGGCAGTGCACACGGCCCCGACGAATGGATCGGCGTGGACGATGTCCTCGGGGCAATCGAGACGATCGCGCTGACGGCGATCGAATGGTGCGGCGAGGCGGAAGCCTGACCGTTCGCGAGGGTTTCGCCCCCAGGAGGCACGCATGGCCACCCCCATCTCGCCCGAACGCATCGTCAACGAGCTCCCCAGGATCGGGAATCCGCGCGTCTCCCCGGATGGAACCCGCCTCGCCTGGGTGCGGATCGAGGTCAACCCCGAGTCCGGGCAACCGCAGCCGCAACTATGGCTCGCCGGTATCGACGGGACCGGCGCCCGCCGCCTGACCTGGAGCGAGGCCGGGGATCATTCCCCTGCCTGGTCGCCGGACGGATCGTCGCTCGCGTTCATCCGGGCCAGCGACGCTGGCGCGGCGATCATGCTGCTCGACCTCCGGGCCGGCGGCGAAGCGCGGACGATCGCCAGGCACGCGGTTGCCATCGCCGATCTCGCCTGGTCGCCGGACGGCTCAACATTGCACTATCTCGCCCGCGTCGACCCGGAGAACCCGGACGAGACGCCGCGCGACCCCAAAGCCCCGGCGCCGGTGCGCGTCGTGAAGCGGATCGACTACAAGAGCGATGTCTACGGCTACCTGAACGACGTGCGGTTGCAGGTCTTCACGGTCGACGCCAGCAGCGGCGAACGGGCGCAGCGAACGCATGACCGCGTCGATCACACCTCTCCGGTCTGGTCGCCGGACGGGACGAAGATCGCCTTCACGACCAGCACGCACAACGGATTCCTGGCGAAACTCGGCATCCTCGACCTCGCGTCCGGCGAGACCATGACCTTCGACGCCGGCCCCCGCCACTCCGTCAGCCTGCCGCACTGGACACCTGATGGGACGGCGATCGTCTTCGCGCAGACGGAGAGCGTCCAGCCGGCCGAGACCTGGCATCGCTACGACCTCGCCACCGGTGCCGGGACGGCGCTCACCGATGAGGTCGACTTCCTGGCGATGAGCCGGGCGAGCGGGCCGGTCTGGCTGGATGCGACCCGCCTTGCCATTCACGGCCTCTTCCGCGCCCGGACCGGATTCTGGTCGCTCGACACCGCGTCCGGGGAGGTGACCGAACTCGCGCATACCGACTGGCATGGCACCGAGGCGGCCATGCTGCCCGATGGAAGTGGCGCGATCGCGGCGATGGCCTCGCTCGCAGGCGTCGCCGGGCTGAGCCGGCTCGACTTCGCGACCGGCGAGACAACCGTGCTGGTGGACGAGGGGCGCGCCTTCTTCGCGGAGACCCCGGCGGCAACGTGGGAAGTCGTCACCGTCGAGCGCGAGCCTTACACCATCGAGGGGTGGCTCTTCAAGCCGGCGGACTTCGATCCCGCGAAGCGCTACCCGCTCGTGCTGGATGTCCACGGCGGCCCGAACTACTGGCACGCGCCGAACATCGACGAGATGGGACAGGTCTTCGCGACGAACGACATGCTGATCCTGAAGCCGAATCCGCGCGGTTCGGGGTCCTATGGCCCGGACTTCGGCAAGCAGGTGTTCGGCGACTGGGGCGGCGAGGACTGGAAGGACCTGCAGGCGATCCTGGATCATGTCCTGACCTTCCCCTACGTCGATCCGGAGCGCACCGGTATCTTCGGCTACTCCTACGGCGGCTACATGACGAGCTGGGCGATCGGGCACACGGATCGCTTCAAGGCCGCGATCGTCGGGGCGCCGTGCTTCGATTTCGAATCGTTCTTCGGGACGAGCGATATCGGGCCGGATTTCAACGCGCTGGATACCGACGCGCCCTTCTGGGAGGAGCGTGCGGCGCTGCTCGAACGCTCGCCCTCGGAATTCATCCAGAACGCGGTGACGCCGACGATGGTGGTGCATGGCGAGGCGGACGAACGCTGCCCGATCGGCCAGGGCGAGCAGGTCTTCATCTCGCTGATGAAACTCGGGGTGGAGACCGAGTTCATCCGCTATCCCGGCGAATCGCACCTCTTCGTCTGGGACGGCCATCCCGCGCACCGGATCGATCTGCTGGGGCGCACGCTCGCCTGGTTCAAGCGGTTCCTGGGCGACGCGACCGTGGCCTCCTGATCGCGCTGCGGAGAACCACCCAAACGGAAGGTGGCATCGCGCACGATGGGCGATCGACCAGACGATATCGGTATCGGACCTCGGCCCCGAGAGCCGCTGCGCAGCATGGCGCGGCGGCACTCCCTGCTCGCCCTCGACGATCGCGTCAAGCCATTCACGACGCTGGTTCCACCGGAAATGATGGAGATAGTCTGGGCCGAGATCGCCGCAATCAATCGCGGAGAGGCTCGCCGGTTCGATGGCAATCGCTATGAGATCAACGGGCGTGTCTATGTCGACAAGGGCGGCGGCACCTTCTTCCCAGCGAGTGGACCCGGCTTCATCGGCCCGCTGGATCGAGGAACCCATCGCGCCCTCCTGATCCTGAAGGCAGAGGGCGGCGTGTCCCCGCGCGTCACCTTTCGCTTTCAGCGGGAAGGTCTTTCCGACGATCAGATAGAATGGGCGCTAGCAATCTGGCAGCGACGAACGCTTGCGCAGGAGGAGGGGCCATGACCCTCTGGACCAACCTCTATCTCATCCACGACGTTCCCGACGACGTGATCTCCCACGCCCTGGCGGCGGCGTTCAGCCTGAATTCGGACACCATCACCGTTGAAGCGCCGGGCATCCATTCCGCGAATGCCCCCTCGGGCATTGTCGTCATCCGCGATGACTTCCGCTGGCAACTCCCGGAGACACGGTTCCCCATCGAGCTGACCGTCGTCCTGCCGGACGCAATGGCCATCGGCGACCAGGAAACGCCGCGATACCTGTCTCGGATCGCTCGTCATCTCGACGTGCCGTTCCTGGTGTCGATCCCGTCGGACGATCAGGACACCTCTCGTCTTGCCCTGCCGAGCGGAGAGTTGCTACCTCGCGAGGATGACGACGATGGCGACATCGTGTACGAGCCGGGCGATGCCGAGCGGCTGGCCCCCTACCTGCCCAAGGACGCACTTCCGCTCGCATCCTGAGGAGGCCCGCCTCCATCCATCACGAATAGCCCCCTTGCGCGGCTCGGACGATCCGGAGAAGATCGTTCGAGCCGTCGCCGTGTCGCGGTGGCAGCACCCACCGCCGCGACCATTCCCGTGAAGGAGCCGCATTCATGTCCGATTCCGCCCCCGCCCCGGGCGCAGCCGCCGCGACCCCGATCGCCCCCGATCGCGTCGTCTACGATCTCCCGTCACTCGCCTATCCACGCCTCTCGCCCGACGGAACGCGCATCGCCTACGTCCGCAACCAGGTGAACCGCGAGTCCGGAAAGCCGGAGGGCCACATCTGGCTTGTGGATGTGGATGTCGATACGGACGACGGCGCCCATCGCCGGCGCCTGACCTGGACCGGCACGCGCAACGGCGATCCCGTCTGGTCGCCGGACGGATCGAAGCTGGCCTTCACCAGCCTGCGCGACGGCGAGAAGCCGCACGCGGTCGTCGTGCTCGGCTTCGACGGCGGCGAACCGGAGATCGTCTCCCGCCACGCCACGCCGCCGAGCGGTCTCGCCTGGTCGCCGGACGGTACGCGGCTGGCCTACAGCGCCGCCGTCGATCCGGCGAACCCGGACGAGACGCCACGCGACCCCAAAGCCCCCGCCCCGGTCCGCGTCGTCAAGCGGATCGACTACAAGCAGGACGGGTACGGCTTCGTCAACGATGTGCGCAACCAGGTCTTCGTCGTGGACGTGGCGACTGGCGAACGCCGGCAGCTGACCTCGGAGGCGATGGACCACCTCGGGCCGGCGTGGTCTCCCGATGGGACAACGCTGGCCGTCACCCTGCCGCGCCTGAACGGGATGGCCTCCCAGCTCGGCCTGCTCGATGTCGCCAGCGGCGCCCTCACCACCTACGGCCCGGACCACGGCAACGCGCACCTCGCCGCGTGGTCCCCGGATGGAACGTCGATCCTCTTCGCGGGCAACGACCACAGCACCCCGCACGAGGAACTGATGCTGCTCGATGTGGCGTCCGGCACGATCCGGGCGATCACCGACGATCTGGAGTTCCTGCCGGACGGCGGCTATCAGTCCGGGGGTCCGGCCGGGGCGCCCGTGTGGACCGATGCCTCCACTGTCCTCGTTCACGGCCTGCTCCGGGGCGGCTCCGGCATCTGGTCGCTGGATGTCCCCTCAGGCGCCCTGACCCAACGCGGCTGGTGGCCGGAGATGCACTCCGGTTTCTCCGTAGCTGCCGATGGATCGGCCATCGCCCAGGTCGTGACCTCACTGGACGGCGTGGCCGGCATCACCCGCATCGGTGCGGCGACCGGCGAGCAGACGCGCCTCTTCAACGAGCTGGATGCCTTCGTGGCCGAAACGCCCTTCGCCGAGTGGGAACTCCTCACCCTGGAACGCGAGGGCTTCACGATCGAGGCGTGGCTGCTCAAACCGGCCGGTTTCGACGCGACGAGGCGCTATCCCGTCATCCTCGATGTCCACGGCGGCCCGCACAATGCCTACGGCTACGGCATCAACGGCCTCGCCGAGGTCTTCGCCACCAACGGCTACCTCGTGATCCTGCCGAATCCGCGCGGCTCGGGCACGTACGGCAAGGCGTTCGCCGAAGCGGTGATCGGCGACTGGGGGAACCAGGACTGGCGGGACCTGGAGGCGATGCTCGACCTCGTGCTGGAACGGCCCTATGCCGACCCGGAGCGCACCGGGATCATCGGCTACTCCTACGGCGGCTACATGGTGAGCTGGGTGCTCGGGCACACCAGCCGCTTCGTGACCGCGATCTGCGGCGCGCCCGTCTTCGACGGCGAATCCTTCTTCGGCACCGCCGACATAGGCCACGAGTTCTATCGCGAGATGGGCAGCCTCCCCTGGGATCACGCCGATACCCGGTTGCGGGACCGTTCGCCCTCCGATCACATCCACAACGCCACGACCCCCACGCTCGTCGTCCACGGCGAGGCGGACGATCGCTGTCCGATCGGCCAGGGCGAACAGCTCTTCATCTCGTTGATGAAACTCGGGGTGGAGACGGAGTTCGCCCGCTATCCGGGTGGTTCCCATCTCTTCATCAACAGCGGCGAACCCGCCCATCGCGCTGACTACAACGCCCGCTGCCTCGCGTGGTTCGACCGCTTCCTCAAGCCCTGAACCGCGAACCGTTAGCCCTCGTCACCAAGGAGCCACCCACCCATGAGCCTTCCGATCAGCCCCGATGCCGCCATCTTCGACATCCCCACCATCGGCGCGGCAGTCGTCTCTCCCGATGGCACGAAGATCGCCTGGACGCGCACGCAGGTGAGCCGCGAGACGCGAAAGTCCGGCACGCAGATCTGGATCTCCGGAGCGGACGGGAGCGGCGCGCGCCAGCTGACGCACGTCGGCACCGCGAACACCGAGCCGACGTGGTCGCCGGATGGGGCGACGCTCGCGTTCGTGACGCAACGCGACGGCGACAAGCCCTTCGCCATCGCCCTGCTCCCCTTCGCGGGCGGTGAGGCAACGCTCCTCGTGACGAGCGCGAAGCCGCTGAGCGGGCTGGCCCTCTCGCCGGACGGATCGCACATCGCGTTCACGAAGCCGGTCGACCCGGAGAACCCGGACGAGACGCCGCGCGACCCGAAGGCCCCGGCGCCGGTGCGCGTCGTGAAGCGGATCGACTACAAGCAGGACGGCATCGGCTTCGTGAACGATGTCCGCGCCCAGCTCTTCGTCGCGAATGTCGCCACCGGCGAAACCCGCCAGCTCACCTCCGCCGCCCGCGATCATGCGAAACCCTCGTGGTCGCCGGATGGCGCGCAGATCGCCGTTACCATGCCGATCCTGAACGGCATGCGCGATCAGCTCGGGATCGTGGACGTCGCCTCGGGCGAGATCGCGGTTCACGGCGACGAGACGGGCACCATCGGCCTGCTCTCGTGGTCCCCAGACGGCACGCGGATCGTCTTTGGCGGCCAGCAGTTCGGCAGCCCGCACCCCGACTTCACGTTCTTCAACGTCGCCGATGGCTCGTTCCGGAAGCTGATCGACAATCCTACGTTCACGGTCGATGGCTCCCTCTTCTCGTCATCCTGGCCGGTCTGGCTCGATGAGGGCACGATCCTCGTACACGGCATCGACAAGGGCCGCAGCGGCCTCTGGACCGTCGATGCGTCCTCCGGCGAGGCGACGGCGCTGGGTTCGTGGGACTCGGTTCACGCTGGCCTGAGCGTCGATGACGCCCACACGATGGTCGTGCAGACCGTCACCGACCTCACCGGCCTGCTCGGGACCGTGACGATCGACCTGAAGACCGGCGAACGGACCGTGATCCGGGACGAGGGCAACGAGGTCTTCGCGGAGACGCCGCCCGCGCAGTGGGAGCAGGTGCGGATCGAGCGGGCCGGCTTCCCGGTCGAGGGCTGGCTGCTGAAGCCGGCCGACTTCGATCCCCGCAAGCGCTATCCCATCGTGCTGAGCATCCACGGCGGCCCGCACGGCTTCTACAGCTTCATCTGGAACAACCACGCCGAGATGCTGGCCACCAACGGATTCTTCGTGCTGATCTCGAACCCCCGCGGATCGAGCACCTATGGGCGCGACTTCGCCGAGGCCGTCCACAACGACTGGGGCGGCGAAGACTGGAAGGACCTACAGGAACTGCTCGATCACGTCATCGCGGGCAATCCTGCCATCGACGGCGAACGCAGTGGCGCGGTCGGCTACTCCTACGGCGGCTACATGACCAGCTGGGCGCTGGGTCATACCGACCGCTTCAAGGCGATCGTCTGCGGCGCGCCCTGCTTCGACCTGGAATCGTTCTTCGGGACGAGCGACATCGGCCACCTCTTCACGCCGTCTCAGAACGGCGGCACGCCGTGGGAGAAGCGGGAGGAACTGGCCGCGCAATCGCCATCCACCTTCATCCACAATGCCGTGACCCCGACCCTGATCGTACATGGCGAGGCCGACGAGCGCTGCCCCATCGGCCAGGGCGAGCAGCTCTTCATCTCGCTGAAGACCCTTGGCGTCGAGACCGAGTTCGCGCGGTATCCGGGCGGATTCCACGGGTTCGTCACCAACGGCGAGCCAACCCACCGCCTCGACTACTACGAGCGGTCGCTGGGCTGGTTCAAGCGGTTCCTCGGCGACCCCGTCGAGGCGTAGGCACCACGGAGGGCGCCGGGAGTTCCCGGCGCCCTCCGATCCTCCATACCCCTATCGATCGCAAGGAGCCCAACCGCCCATGTCCACCAGCCTCCTGACGCCGGAATCGGCGGTCTACGGCATCCCCACCCTCGCCGGCGCGGTCGTTTCCCCGGACGGGAGCCGGGTGGTCTTCGCCCGCACCGACGTGAATCGCGAAACCGGCAAACCCGAAACCCAGCTCTGGATCGTGGACGGCGATGGCGGGAACCTCCGGCAGCTGACCCGCACCGGCACGTCCAACTCCTCTCCGGCCTGGGCTCCTGACGGGATGTCGCTGGCGTTCGTCACGAAACGCGACGGCGACAAGCCCTTCGGCATCGCCCTGCTCGCCTTCGATGGCAGCGAGCCGCGCATCCTCGTCCGTCACGCCGCCGCACCGGCCAGCCTGGCGTTCCCCCCGGACGGCAGGACGCTTGCCTATGTCAAGCCGGTCGACCCCGCCAACCCGGACGAGACCCCACGCGATCCGAATGCGCCAGCTCCCGTCCGTGTGGTTCACCGGATCGACTACAAGCAGGACGGCATCGGCTTCGTCAACGAGGTCCGGAACCAGGTTTTCCTCCTCGACCTCGCAACCGGGACGACGCGACAGCTCACGCAGGGGCCTGGCGATCACGTCAAGCCCGCCTGGTCGCCGGACGGAACGCACATCGCCGTCATCGTGCCGCACCGCAACGGGCAGCGTTCTCGCATCGGCATCGTGAACGTGGCCAGCGGAGAAACGCGCGTCCACGGCGTTGAGGATGGCGAAGTCGGCCTCCCGTCGTGGTCGCCCGATGGGACACGCATCGCCCTCTCCTTCAACGCCACCGGCGGCCACCATCACGACCTTTACCTGCTCGACCCGGAGACGGGCGACTACAGCCCGGTCGTGGACGATCCCGCCTTCCTGATCGAGGCTTCCTGGCTCTCGACCGCGCCCCCGGCCTGGCTCGACGCGACGACCCTCCTGCTCAACGGGCAGCTGCACGGCGCGTGCGGCCTCTGGCGCGTCGACGTGGCGTCCGGAGCCGTCGCCGAGGCCGGGACATGGCCTGCCGCGCAGGCCGGTCTCAGCCTGCCGGCGGACGGCTCGACGGCGATCCAGACCGCGACGGGCATCGACGGGGAGATCGCGGTCGTCGCCACATCCCTCGGCAAGACGCCGGAGCGCCGGGTGCTCGTCGATGCAGGCGCGGATGCCTTCTCCGGGGTCGAGCTGGCGTCGTGGGAGCGAATCGAGACAACCAGCGATGGCCATGCTATCGAGGCGTGGGTCGTCAAGCCGCCGCAGTTCGACCCCTCACTGACCTACCCGGTCATCCTCGATGTCCACGGCGGCCCGCACGGCGCCTACGGGTACGGCTTCAACGTCTCGGCGCAGTTGATGGCAGCGGCTGGCTACATCGTCGTCCTCGCCAATCCGCGCGGCTCGACGACCTATGGCCGCGCCTTCACCGACTCCGTGCTCGGCGACTGGGGCGAGGGACCGTGGCGGGACCTCCAGGCCGTGCTGGATGCCGTGCTCGCCGAACCGTGGGCGGACGAGGCCCGCACCGGGGTCTTCGGCTACTCCTACGGCGGCTACATGGCGAGCTGGATCATCGGCCACACCGATCGTTTCCAGGCGGCAGTGATCGGCGCGCCGGTCTTCGACCTGGAATCGATGTTCGGCACCGGCGATATCGGCCATTCCTTCGTGCCGGAACAGAACCGCGCGACCCCGTGGCGGAATCGCGACCGGCTGATGGCGCAGTCGCCGTCGTCCTTCATCCAGCACGCCGAGACCCCGACGCTCATCATCCACGGCGAGGCGGACGAACGCTGCCCCATTGGCCAGGGTGAGCAACTCTTCATCTCGCTGATGAAACTCGGCGTGGAGACCGAGTTCGTTCGCTACCCGGGCGGATTCCACGGCTTCATCTCGACTGGCGAACCCGCCCACCGGATCGACGCCTACACCCGCATCCGGTCCTGGTTCGACCGCTTCCTGAACCCCTGACCATCCAGCAGGCGCTGCCCTGGAATCGCGGACAAAAGCCCCCGCAACGCCGGGAGTTGCCCGATAATGCCCGCGTTGTATCAGGGGACCCCATCGTTCGCCCAAAGGAGCCGCTCCGTGCCAGATACCGCCACCGCCACCACCGATCGCCAACCACTGACGGTCACCCGCCTCGTGCAGGACCGCGTGCAGCTCTCGAACCTCGCGCTCGCCCCGGATGGCGAGACCTTCGCCTACGTCCGCCAGACCTACAACAAGGAGAGCGGCAAGAAGGAATCGCAGGTCTGGCTCTCCAACGCCGATGGCACGGATCGCCGCCAGATCACCTTCGTCGGCGCGGGCAACGGCAATCCGGTCTGGTCGCCGGACGGCAGCACGCTCGCCTACACCACCTATCGCGAAGGCGACGAGAAGGCCTTCGCGATTGCCCTCCTGCCGATGAACGGCGGCGAGGCGCGGCTGGTCAGGAAGCACGCGATGCCGATCATCTCGCTAGCGTGGTCGCCGGACGGTTCCCGCATTGCCTACGTGCTGCCGGTCGATCCGGAGAATCCCGATGAGACGCCCCGCGACCCGAAGGCGCCCGCGAAGATGCGCCTCGTGCGCCAGAACGACTACAAGCTGGACGGCATCGGCTACCGGGGTGAGACGCGCAACCAGCTCCAGGTGCTCGATGTCGCGTCCGGCGAGGCGAAGCAGCTGACCAAGGGCCTGCACGACTACATGAACCCCCGCTGGTCGCCCGACGGCACGACGATCGCCGCCTCCGAGTGGCACGGCAACCCGCTCGCGGTCACGCTCGCCCTCATCGACGCCGAGTCCGGCGAGGTCACGTCGGTCGGCGACCCGGGCTTCCTCGTCGGCCCGCCGTCGTGGTCGCCGGATGGCAAGACCGTGATCGTGGACACCGGGCTCTACACCACCTTCGCGGTCGATGTGGCGACGAAGGCAGTCCGCGACATCAGCGAGGACCTGGGCTTCACCCCAGCCGGCATCTTCAACGCCGACAAGGACCCGATCTGGCTCGGCAACGATAAGGTCCTGATGAACGGCCAGATCGGAGTCGGCTTCGGCCTGTTCGAACTCGATCTCACGAACGGCGAGGTCGAGCAGCGCGTCGTCTGGCAGGCCGTGAACGGCGGCCTCAACCCGACCCCGGACGGCAAGGCGGCGCTGCATCTGGTCTCCGACCTGGACGGCGTCGAGGGCGTGGCCCGCACCGACCTGAAGACGGGCAAGCAGACGCTCCTCTTCGAGGAGAACCGCGCGCTCTATGACGAGTCGCCGCTCCCGCGCTGGGAAACCGTCTCCGTCGACAACAAGGGCGTGACAGTCGAAGGCATCCTGCTGAAGCCGGCCGACTTCGACCCGGCGAAGCGCTATCCGGTCGTGATGGACATCCACGGTGGCCCCCAGGGCGCGCACCTGGCGAGTGTCAACCAGATCGCCACGGCCTATGCGTCTGCCGGATTCGTCGTGCTGCTGCCCAATCCGCGCGGCTCGTCGGGCTACGGCAAGGCCTTCCTGGACGGCGTCACCGGCGCCTGGGGCGACGGCGACTGGACCGACCTCAACGCCCTGCTGGACAGCGTGCTGGCCGAGCCCTGGGCGGATAGCGACCGCCAGGGCGTCTCCGGCTATTCCTACGGCGGCTACATGACCAGCTGGGCGCTCGGCAACACCGACCGCTTCAAGGCGGCGGTCTGCGGGGCGCCGGTCTTCGACCTCGAATCGTTCTACGGCACCTCCGACATCGGCTACATCTTCGGCCCGAAGATGTGGGGCGGCACGCCGTGGGAAGAGAAGGACTGGGTTCAGGCGCACTCGCCGTCCAGCCACATCCACAAGGCGGTGACCCCGACCTTCATCATCTGCGGCGAGAACGACGACCGCTGTCCGATCGGCCAGAGCGAGCAGCTCTTCATCTCGCTGATGAAACTGGGCATCGATGTCGAATTCGGGCGCTACCCCGGCGGCGCGCACGGGTTCATCGTGGCGGGTGAATCGTCGCACCAGATCGACGCGATCGACCGCAGCGTCGCCTGGCTGAAGAAGTACCTCGGCGATCCCGCCGACGCCTAGCACGCGCCGGACTCGTCGTCCGGAGACGAGCCCATGTAGCCGCTCCGACCCCGACAGCCAACGACCGCCCATCGCCCACAAGGACCCGCCCATGAGCCTGCCCATCACGCCTGAAACCATCGTCTGGGACCTCCCCTCCATCGCCGCGGGAAGCGTCTCCCCCGATGGCAAGCACGTCCTCTATACCGTCGCCAAACCCGACCGCGAGACCGGCAAGGGCGACAGCCAGATCTGGATCGCCACGGTCGACGGCACCGAACGCCGCCAGTTGACGCAGGTCGGCACGGGCAATGGCAATCCGCTCTGGTCCCCGGACGGATCGCAGATCGCCTACGTCAGCCAGCGCGAGGGCGATCGGCCGGTTGCCATCGTGGTCATGCCGTTCGCGGCGGGCGGCGAGGCGAAGGTCGTCACCAGCCACACCACGCCGCCGATGTCGCTCGCCTGGTCTCCTGATGGCACGAAGCTCCTCTACAACCTGACCGTCGATCCGGAAAACCCCGACGAGACGCCGCTGGACCCGAAGGCGCCGCCGAAGCCGCGCATCGTCACCACGATCACCTACAAGTTCGATGGCTTCGGCTATCGCGGCAAGAACCGCTTCCAGGTCCACACGGTCGACGTGGCCAGTGGCGAACGGCGGTGCCTCACCTCAGGCCTCATCGACTACATGAACCTCGCCTGGTCGCCGGACGGCACGGCCATCGGCGCCATCGCCTGGATGGAGGGGCCGTTCCGCAGCACCATCGCGACCATCGACGCCGGAAGCGGCGAGGTCACGCACCTCACGGAGCCCGGCATGGCGAAGGGGTTGCTCAGCTGGTCGCCGGACGGCACGAAACTCCTCTTCGACACGGAGATGTCCGGCCTCGCCTACGTCGATGTCGCCACGAAGGCGACGCACGAGGTGAACCCGGATCTCGGCTTCCAGCCGGACGGCATGTACGCGCCGGGCAAGGGACCGATCTGGCTCGACGAGCAGACCGTACTCGTCCACGGCTTCGGCGGCACCCGCAGCGGCCTCTGGAAGGTCACGCTCCAGGACGGCGAGGTGACCTACATCGCGCAGTGGGACGCCTTCCACGGCGGCATCACGCCGATCCCCGGCACCAGCAGCTTCATCCAGTCCACGAACGACCTCTCCGGCGGGATCGGCCTGGCGCGGATCGATGGCGACACGGGCGAGAAGACGCAGCTCTTCACCATCGCGGACGACTTCTTCGGCGAGCACGCGCCGGCGCAGTGGGAGATCGTCAGCGTCGATCGAGGCGACTGGCACATCGAGGGCATCCTGCTCAAGCCGGCGGATTTCGACCCGCGCAAGCGCTATCCGGTGGTCCTCGATGTCCACGGCGGCCCGCAGGGCGCCTTCCACCAGGCGATCTCGCCGGACGCGGAGGTGCTGGCGACCAATGGCTTCATCGTCCTGATGCCGAATCCACGCGGGAGCACGGGCTACGGCAAGGACTTCTCGTTCGCCGTCTACGACGACTGGGGCAACGAGGACTGGAAGGACCTGCAGGCGCTGCTCGACACCGTGCTCGCACGCCCGTATGCGGACGCCGATCGCACCGGCATCATCGGCTACTCCTACGGCGGCTACATGACGAGCTGGGCGATCGGGCACACGGACCGCTTCAAGGCGGCCGTCTGCGGTTCGCCCCCGTTCGACCTGGAGGCGATGTACGGCAGCAGCGATATCTCGTGGCTGCTCGGCGGGATGCAATGGGGTGGCGCGCCGTGGGAGGCGCGGGAGGAATACGCCCGGCTCTCCCCGAGCGGCTTCATCCAGAACGCCACGACACCGACGCTGATCATCCAGGGCGAGGCCGACGAGCGGTGCCCGGTGGGCCAGGCGGAACAGCTCTTCATCTCCCTGCGCGCGCTGGGGGTCGAGACGGAACTGGCGCGCTACCCCGGCGGGTTCCACGGCTTCATCGTCCAGGGCGAGCCGACGCACCGGATCGACTACTACCAACGGGCGCTGGACTGGTTCAAGACGTACCTCGGCGACCCGGCCGACGCATAACGGCATCAGAATGACAGGGGCGGCGGACGCAATGTCCGCCGCCCCTGTCGTTCCGGGCAATCACAACTCGGTGGTTACGCCCTGCCTCGCCACCGCGTATGCCCGCCATCGGCGATTTCCGCACTTCCGTAGATGCGACCCTTGTGGTCGCCTGACAGGGCAAGCTGTCACTCCGCCCTCAGACGGACCGCATGCACCCCTCGGCGGCCACAAGGGCCGCGTCTACGCCCCTGCAACGATCCGCCGGACATGCCACCACCCCCAAGATGTTCAGAGCAGCGGAGCAATGCCGTCCCGGACGTTGCATGGACGATGGAGCGGAGTCGAGTGGTCGGGATGACAGGCATGGCGACATGATGGCCGAAGGACGCGGGGCAGCGCGTTCAAGCGGGGCCGGTTCGACCCGGAGCACATGGCCACTCGGCAGCCGGGCCTACTCCGCCGGGGCGAGGTGCATCAGGCCGTGGGCGAGTCCCTCCGCCCACATGAACCAGTCGTGACCGCCCGCATACTCGCTGTAGGTCACGTCGTAGCCCTTCGCGACTAGGACGTCGCGCATGCGGCGGTTCGATTCCAGCAGGCTCATCACCGGCCCGCGTGAGGTCGCTTCCAGGCGACCCGCCTCCATCCAGATCCGCAGCGGACGCCGCTCCCACGTCGCGACCTGCGCTGGCAGCCATCCCGCCAGCGGCGCCGCGCCAATCGGGAACTCCCCGCCCCAGAGCGACTCCGGATTCGGCAGCCACCAGAACGACCCGGACTGCGAGAGCACGTTCCCGACGGCGTCACTCCGCGTCAGGCCGGCCCACATTGCCGCCAATCCACCATAGCTCTGCCCGGAGACGATCACCGCCTCCGGTCCCGGCGCGATCCGATACGTGGCGCGCGCCCAGGGGATCAGCTCATCGGCGAGGAAGGCCGCGAAATCGGCGTTGCAGGGCAGTTCGCTGCCGCGATCCACGTTACCCACGAAGAGCGCCACGACCGGCCCGATCGTTCCCGACGCGTGCAGGTTGTCCAGCGTGTTCGCGACATCCAGCACCCCGAGGCATTGATCGCCATCGAACTGGATGAAGAGCGCCGCCGGTGCAGCCGACGCCTCGTACCCCGGAGGCGTGTAGGCGATCACCTCGCGCTCGTTGCCGAGCCTGTCACTGGCGAACTGGCGGCGTTCGATGCCACCGTGCGGAACATCGCGCAGGCCCTTCCAGACGAACGGCGGGGCGTCCGGCATTTCCAGGATCGAGGCGTCCGCGCGATAGCCATCCTCCGCGATCTCCATCCACGGCTGCACGACCGTCCTCGGGTTGCGCGGATCGTTCACCGCGCGCGCCAACCGCGCCCGGATCGCCTCGCGATCGACATCCGGGCCGTGGAACGGCTCCAGCGAATCGTTCACGAGGAAGGTGTAATCGGCGCGAATGTCGGCCATGATGCGGTAGCTGCGATACCAGACATCGGTACCGGCCAGGTGACGCAGCGTCTTGTCCGCCGGTTCGCCCTCGACGAAGAAGGCGAGCAGCACCACGTTCTCGAGTGGTTGTGGTTGTGGCTGCTGCTCGTCGCTCGCGTCCGATGTCCGCCACAGGAAGGTGACGAGCCGGGTGTCCGGTTCGTCCGGGATCGCCTCGACCAGGGGCGCGCCAGCCGCATCGACCTCCGCCCAGAAGGCGTCCAGCGCCGCCTCGTCACCCATCGCGAGATCGCGGAAGAGCCGGTTCAGGCGCGGGCTCTCCAGCGGGCCAACGCTCGTCGACGACTCGCCAGAAGCACCCTCGTCCACCCCCGGCACGCCAACCACTGCCGTATCGCTCGCCGTCATCGCTTCCCCCGCATCCCGTGCCAATATCCGACCGGATCAGTATGCTTTAGGCGAGGCAGGATGGCGAGAAGGAACGGGAGCCCGCATGCGGCATCAGTGCGCGGTTGGCGGCGCGAGGTACATGAGGGCATCGGCGGCCAGTTCCGGCCAGTAGAACCAGTCGTGACCGCCGGCATACTCCCGGTAGCGCACGTCGTGGCCCTTCGCGATCAGCACGTCCCGCATCTGCCGGTTGGACGCCAGGAGACTCACGATGGGACCGGGTCCCTGCGCCTCCAGCGTGCCGACCTCCATCCAGAAGCGCGTGGGCACCGGCGCCCACGTCGCCGCCTGCTCCGGCAGCCATCCCCAGGGCGGCACGACGCCCGCCGGGATCGTCGCGATGTCGAACGAAGGGTCCGGCCACCACCAGAACGATCCCGACTGCGCGAGGACATTGCCGAACGCATCGGGCCGGGTCAGGCCGGCCCACATCGCGGCCAGTCCGCCGTAGCTCGCCCCGGAGACGATCACCGATTCCGGCCCGGGCGCGATCCGGAACCGTTCCCGCATGGCGGGCACGAGCTCGTCGGCGAGGAAATCCGCGAAGGCGGCGTTGCATGGCAGTTCGGCGTTGCGGTCGACATTGCCGACCATCACCGCGACGATCGGGCGCACCACCCCCTCCGCGTGGAGGTTTTCCAGCACGACATCGAACAGCCCGTTCACGAACTCGGCGTCGAACTGGACCAGCAGCATCGCGTCGTCCGTCGCCGTCTCGTAGCCCGGCGGCGTCCAGGTGACGATCTGGCGCTCATTGCCCAGCCGCTCGCTGGCGAACGTCTCCTCGGCCAGCGTACCGGCGGGAACGTCGCGCTTCACCCGCCACCGATAGGGAGGCGCGTCCGGCAGGTCCAGCGCCGGGGCATCGCTGCGGACCCAGTCGGGGGCGAAGGTCATCCACGGGGCGAAGAGGCGGTTCGGGTTCAGGGGGTCACCGACCGACTTCGAGATGCGCGTGAAGTAGTCCGTATCGCCGACGATCGGCGAGAGGTCGTCGTTCGGGATGAACCGGTACGAGGTGCGGAGGTCGGAGGCGACGACCACGGATCGATACCAGCAATCCGTGCCGGGCAGCCTGTGCAACTGGCGATCGGCGATATCGCCCGCCGTGGAGATGCCGCTCAGGACATCGAACGTGATGATCGTCGCCAACGGCTCGGCGGCGTCCTCGCGCCAGAGGAACGTCACGAGCCGGCGATCGGCCTGTCCGGCGATCTCCTCGATCAGGGGCGCGCCCGACGCCTCGATCTCCCGCCAGAACGCCGCCAACGCGGTGTCCCCGGACGCGGCAAGATCATCGCGCAGTTGCCGAATCCTGGGGCTGACGATCGCATCCGGGGCCGAAGCCAACTCGCCGCCCGTCGTGTCCCCGGTCATTCCCGCCGCCTCGCCATCCGCATCCACCATTGCACTCTCCCTGCACGCATCGCCGTCCTCCGGCCCAATCGCGACAGTGTCGCGCACGGCGTGCACGCTGGCGAGAGGGCGTTCCGGGTTGGCCAGGCGGCATGCCCAAGGTTCGATGGGATATGTTGCGCGGATTCCTGGGGCGGAGTCACGAAGCTGCGCGACCGCTCCCGATTCCGGATGGACAAGGATGGACAGGGCTGGTGGATCGCCCTTGGCCCGTTACTGGACCGACGCCGCTTCCATCTGCGCGGCCTGCTCGAACGCGCCGAGGAACGTCTCGGGCGGCTGGGCGCCGGAAACGGCCAGCTTGCCGTCGATGATGAAGAACGGCACGCCGGTGATGCCCGCCCGCTGCACGTCGGCGATCACCCCGAGGATGGCATCCCGCGTGACGTGGGAGCGGAAGATCGGCTCGAAGGCAGCAATCTCTTCGGCCGTCACCCCCGCATCGCGCGCCGCCTGCAGCAGCACCTCGTCCTCGCCGATGTCCTTGCCGTCCTCGAAGTAGGCCTTCATGATCGCCTCGATCACGGCGGCCTTCTTCGCTTCCGGCACCAAGGCAATCAGCTCATGTCCCGGTACGGTGTCGACCGCAATCTCGACCTTGCCGAAATCGAAGTGGATGCCGGCCTGCCTGCCGACATCAGTCACACGCTGGAACATCTGGTCGATCTGGGTGGCCGGAATGCCCTTCCGCTGCTCGAAGCGCTGGCGGAAGTTCTCCTTGCTCCCCGGTTCCACCGGATCGAGCAGGTAGGGCAGGTATTCGATCACGATCTCATCGTCGTGGGTCTGCTTCCACGTGGAGATCGCCTCATCCAGGTTGTGGCTGCCGATCCGGCACCACGGGCAGACGGTATCTTCGATCAGTTGGATGCGCATGAGTTATCTCCCGTGACGGGGACGGGGGCGGCCGAGCGGAGCGCCCTAACAAGGTTACCTTTCGTAAGGTATCACACCGGCGCAACGCCCGCGGAGACGCACCCCCTACCCGCCGAGCGCGAACTGCATCGCCTGGAAGTCCAGCGTCTGCTCCATCTCCCGCGCGACCTCATCGCTGATCTCGCCATCGCGCCGCAACGCGAACAGCGCCTCCCGCGAGGCGTCGATGCCGTCCTTCATGAACCCGAGCATCAGCGTCCGGGCCTCGAGGGAATCCTGGTCCTCCCGCTCCTGCCACGCGGCTTCCTGTTGCCGCTGGTCCTCGAGGCGCTTGTCCATCTCCTCGATCATCGGCCCGAACTGCTCCGCATACTTCGGGCTCTCGGCCATCCGCTGCTTCATGCGGTCCATCATCGCCTGCCGGATCACCCGCTGGGCCAGCTGGCGCTCCTCCACGACGTTGGTGTCCTCCGCGAAGTCGAGGCGGCGCACGATCCAGGGCAACGGCAGGCCAAGCCCGTACATGCTGAACACGATCACCCCGGCCGAGATCAGGATGATCTCCTCCCGATGGTCGAACGCCATCCCGCCGTTCGTCAGGAGCGGCAACGCCAGCGCCGTCGCCAGCGAGACGACACCCCGCAGCCCCGACCAGGCGATGACGAAGGTCTCGCGCGGGTCGAACCCGGAGATCCGGGCGCGACCGTCCCGGCGGGCCGGGAGCAACCGTCCTCCGTAGACCCACGCGAAGCGCACGATCACGAGGGTGGCGAAAATCACCACGGCATGCCAGGTGAGTTCCCAGAACCGCTGGCGAGAGAGGGTCTCCCGCAGCGCCCCCAGCTCGAAGCCGATGAGCAGGAAGACGAAGCCGTTCACGGCGACCGTCATCAGCTCCCAGACCGCGTTGCTGCGCAGCCGCGCATCCGGGGACATCGTGAACGACTGGGTGTAGCCATGCACCAGGCCGGCGGTGACGACCGCGAGCACGCCCGATCCGCCGAGCTGCTCCGCCAGCACGTAGGTCGCCGCCGGGATCACCAGGGTCGTCACCGTGATCAGCGAGGGATCGCCGAGGATCATGATCACCCGGCCCATCACTCGCCCGACAAGCGCGCCCACCAGCAGCCCGACCACGACGACGACCACGAACTTCACCAGCGCGTCCGCCATCGAGAAGCTGCCGGTGACCACCGCCGAGACCGCGAACGTGTAGAGCACGATGGCACTGGCGTCGTTGATCAGGCTCTCGCCCTCCAGGATCGTCACGATCCGGCGGGGAACGCCCAGGCGCTGGAAGATCGCCGTCGCGGCCACGGCGTCCGGCGGCGACACGATCGCGCCGAGCGTGAAGGCGGCGGCCCAGCCGATGCCGGGGATCACCAGGTGGGCAACGACCGCCACGACCGCCGCCGTCAGGATGACCAACCCGAAGGCGAGGCGGGAGATGGCGCTGAAGTTCTGCTTGAAGTCGCGGAGGGAGGTGAGCTGGGCGGCCTGGAACAGGATCGGCGGCAGGAAGACCACCAGCACGATCTCCGGCTCCAGTTCCAGGTCCGGCGCCCACGGCGCGATGGCCAGGACGAGGCCGCCGGCCATCAGCACCATCGGGTACGGAAGATGGAACCGGTCCGAGATCCAGACCAGCACGACGACGATCGCCAGCAGGGCGACGATCAACTCGAATGTCTGCACGCGCTCCCCTTGGGTTCCCGAGGCATGGCCGTCCCGGACTCGTTCGCCTCCGGCGACGCTACACCACGCCCCTGCGGATCGCAAGGGAGACGGCAGCCGTCCGGTTCGACGCCCCGAGCTTCTCCAGGATCGACGCGACGTGCTTGGACGCCGTGCGGCGGGAGATGAAGAGGACGTTCGCGATCTCCTCGTCGGACGCGCCGTCCATCATCAGGTCCAGCACCTCGCGCTCCCGCGGCGAGAGCGCGTCCATCGGCTCCTCCGCCTCCTGCAGCACCGCGCGCGCGGCGGCGATGGCATCCTCGACGGCCAGCGCCCGGCCCTCGCTCCACGCCCGGGCGAACGCGACCTCTCCCAGAGACTCCCGCAACGCAGCGACGACCGCGTCGATCCGCTCCTGAATCCGGGGCCGCACCGGCAGGCCGAGGACTTCCCGGCCGTGGACACCCGCCGCGATCAGCCGCGCCGCCAGCGCATCGCGGCCGTCCTGGTGCAGCATGATCCCCGCGCTCGTGAAGATCAGCGGGATCTCCGGCACATCGGGCCTGGCCGCGGCGAGATCGGCGATCCGGAGATAGGCGCGACGCGCGTCCGCGCGGTCTCCTGCTTCGAGGTGCGCCCACCCCAGGCTCTGCCACGCCGCGAGGACATGGCCCTCGTATCCCCCCGCCTGGAATCCACGCAATGCCGTCTCGTGCCAGCGAATCGCATCGCGCAGGCGTCCCTGCGCCATCGCCACCACGCCGCGCAGGTTCGAGGCGGCCGAGACCAGCCACGCATCCCCGATCGTCGCCGCGCGATCGTGCGCCTCCCGGAACCAGCGATCCGCATCGTCGTGGCGCTGGAGGTCGAGATCGACATTGCCGAGGTTGATCGCCGCCTCCGCGATCCGGGCATCGTCACCCAGGTCCTTCCAGAGCGCGAACGCCAGCGTCCCGTGGGCGTGGGCGACCTCCTGGTCGTCGTGCCAGTTGGCCAGCATGCTCGCGGCGCTCGCGGCCTTCGCCCGGACGCGGGGCGATACCCCCTCGCCAGCCACGGCAAGCAGCGGTTCCAGCCACGACCGCCCCTCCGCCACATAGGTCGGATCGGTCCAGAACCAGCCGATATCGCCCAGCATCCGGAGCGGCCGTTCGATCGCCCCGCGTTCGCGGTCGTGCGCGATGACGGCACGGATGCTGGGCAGGGTGTCCTCGACCCGATGGAACCAGGTCACGCTGTCCGGCCCCATCAGGCCCGGTTCCACCTCCGCGCAGAAGCCGGCAAGGAAAGCCGTCAGCGCCTCCCAGGCAGCGTCCGCCCCCGAATCCGTCGCCAGGACATCGTGGGCGACCTGGCGGGTCGTTTCCAGCATCAGGAAGCGCGGTTCGCCGGATCGCCCGGCGGTCTGGAGCACCAGGTTGTGATGGACGAGGGTCGCCACCATCGGGGCGATCGCATCCCGATCCACCCCCAGCAGCGGGGCGAACGCCTCCGCCGTCTCCAGCGAGAAGCCGCCCTCGCAGAGCCCCAGCCAGCGCCAGAGGCTGCGCACCGGAACCGGGAGGAGCTCGACGCTCCACTCCACCGTTGCCTGAATGGTGCGATGCCGCGACGGCGCATCGCGCGGCCCCGTATCGAGCAGGCTGATCCGGTGCGCCAACCGCTCCGCCAGCACGCGCGGCGGGAACTGCCCGCTGCGGGACGCGGCCAGCTCGATCGCGAGCGGCAAACCGTCCAGCCGCCGGCAGATCTCGGCCACGTCCGCCGCGTTCGAGGCTGTCAACCGGAACTGATCGAAGACGGCGCTCGCCCGGTCCACGAACAGCTGGACCGCCGGGGATGAGGACACGTCGGCCAGCGAGACGCGCGGATGGCGATCCGGCGGGGCATCGGGTAACGCCAGGGGCTGCACCCGGAAGCTATGCTCGCCCGTGATGTTCAGGGGGACGCGGCTGGTGACGAGCAGGCGAAGGCCAGGACACCGCTCCAGCATCCGGGCAAAGAGGGGGGCGCCGTCCACGACGTGCTCGACGTTGTCGATCAGCAGGAGCAGCGGAGCCTCGCCGATGCTGGCCGCCAGGACCTCGATCACCGGGCGGCCGGGAATCGCCTCCAGGCCGAGCGCGCGCAGGACCGCCTGGGGCACCAGCGAGACATCGGCGATCGCCGAGAGGGGCACGAACCGCACAGGGGTTTCGCCGCGCGCCGCGATCGCTGCCCCGATCGCGAAGGCGAGGCGGGTCTTGCCGACCCCGCCCGGCCCGAGCAGGGTGACGAGGCGGACCGCATCGTCCGCGAGCAGGGCGCCGAGTGCCGCGATCTCCCGTTCGCGCCCGACAAGCAACGTCGTGGGGGAAGGCAGGCGACCCGCCGCGAGAACCCCACTCCCGTCGCCGGACGGGACTGCGTCGTCGTCCTCGGGTTGGGTGAACATCTCCACGGATCACCTCGAACGGTTGACACCTACCTCCTGTATGGCCCCGTGTGCCTCCATCATACGGCCCAGCCCGGGCGAATGGGCATCACCTCGGCGGGTAACGGTGTGCTTCAGGGTCCGTGATGGCCCCACCTAGGGCCGAGACAGCTCCAGGAGCACCGGTCCACCCACGCGCCCTCCTGCGACGGAATCCGCATGGCACCCAAGGAAAAGAGGCCAATGGCCAACCCCGACGCCTGAAAAACCTGGTACGCATTCTCAGGAACGAACCGCTTGCAGCCGGAATTGGGTATACTGGCGGGTATCTTCTGCCTGTCGAATTCCTGGCCCGCCGGGCGAGCCCCATCAGCACCGTCGCCCACGGCACCGACCCCCAACGACCCTCCGGAGAACGACGAATGTTCCGATGCAAAGTCTGCGGCTGGATCCACGATGGCGCGACGCCGCCGGACGAGTGTCCCTCCTGTGGCGCACCGGCAGACCGCTTCCGCGCGATGGACTCCGCCGAGGTCGGGATGACCGCCCGCGAACTCGCCTCGCTCGGCATCGTGGGGCAGGGATTCGATCGCATCGAGGTGGAGGACAGCCGGCGCATCCGCCTGCTCGCCTTCGTCGATGCCTCCTTCTTCTCGCCATTCACCATCCGCTCCGGCAAGCGTTACCCGGTCTACACCGGCGATCCGCAGTGGTTCTCGGACAACATTCCGTGCATGACGGCCTGCCCGAGCCACACGGATATCTCCCGCTACATCGCCCTCATCGCCGATGGCCGGTACGCCGACAGCTACGAGCTGAACCGGGAGCACAACGTCTTCCCCGGCTGCCTCGGCCGCATGTGCGCCCGCCCATGTGAGGAGGCCTGCCGCCGCAAGGAGGTCGACGCCCCGATCGGCATCTGCTACCTGAAGCGCGTCGCCGCCGACTACCGGGGCGAGACCCGGCGCGAATCGCCGCCGCCGCCCAACGGCAAGTCCGTCGCCATCGTCGGCGCCGGCGTCTGCGGGATGACCGCGGGCCGCCAGCTGGCGCGCAAGGGCTACTCGGTCGACATCTACGAGCGCTTCCCGGTGCCGGGCGGCGTGATGTGGACGGGCGTACCGGAGTGGCGCCTCCCGCGCGACGTGATCGCCGAGGAGGTCGCCCAGATCACCGATCTCGGCGTGCGCATCCACTACAACATGGAAGTCGGCAAGGATATCCAGCTGCGCCAGCTCAGCGAGGAGAACGACGCCGTCCTGCTCGCCGCCGGTTGCCAGACGGCCACCGACATGGGCATCCCCGGCGAGCACCTGGAAGGCGTGGTCTCCGGTCTCCAGTTCCTGGAGGATGTCGCGCTCGGGCAGAAGGACGTCTGGGTCGGCAAGCACGTCGTCACCGTCGGTGGTGGTTTCACCTCGATGGACTGCGTGCGCACCGTGCTCCGCCTCGGCTCCGAGACCTCGATCATGACCTATCGCCGCACGATCCAGGAGATCCCGGTCGATGAGATCGAGCTGGAGGAGGCCGAGGTCGAGGGGGTCGATATCCAGTTCCTCGTCACCCCGCTCGAGGTGATCGGCAACAGCGAGGGCAAGGTAATCGGCCTGCGGATCGTCCGCAACGAGCTGGGCGAGCCGGACGCCTCCGGCCGCCGTCGCCCGGTGCCGATCCCCGGTTCCGAGGAGATCCTCAACTGCGACATGGTGATCGTCGCCATCGGCCAGAAGCAGGACAACCGCTTCCTGGGCGACATGTTCGCCAGGACCGACCGCCGGGGCGTGCCGCTGCTGGACCAGAACCTCAAGAGCGAGGTCGACAACATCTGGGCGGCGGGCGACTACGTGATCAACCCGACGAACTTCATCTCCTCGATCGGCGAGGGCAAGCGCGTGGCCGACCTGATCGACCAGGAACTGCGCGGCGCCCTGCCGACGATGAAGGAGATGGAGATCACCCGCATCCCGACCGAATTCGTCTCCACCCCGAACTCGCTCCTCTCCGAGGGCGTGGCCGAATGGACGATGACGGCGATGAGCCGCCGCCTCGTCTGGGGCGACGACTACGCCGGCGTCGGGCGGCAGGTGATGCCGGTGCTGCCGGCGGCGGAACGCGGGATCGGCACCTTCGACAACACGCTGGAGAGCGAACTCGGGTATACGAAGCCGATCGGCTTCGAGGAGGCAAAGCGCTGCCTCCAGTGCCAGCTGAACATCTTCATCGACGGCAATCGCTGCATCCTCTGCAACTCGTGCGGCGATGTCTGCCCGCACGAGTGCATCGAGATGATCTCCCCGGAGCGGATCTACAGCATCGACAACGATGTCGAGCTGGCGGAACTGGCCCGGGCGGAACTCGGCCCCTACGCGGCGGCGATGGTGATCGACGAACGGTCATGCATCCGCTGCGGCCTCTGCGTGGACTGGTGCCCGACGGAGTGCCTGACGATGGACCACTTCCGCCTCACCCCGGCAGAAGCCCGCGAGAGCGTGGACCTCGCCATCGTCGCGGACTGATTTTCATTACCAGCATGAAGAGCCCGCATTCTTGAAGAATGCGGGCTCTTCTCATTCAGTTCCCTACACAAGCCGGAGGTACAGCTACGGTGGATTCTACTTTGTACCCTGGCGGTAGTAACCTAGAGCAGCAGCCATCCGATCACCCGGGGCTTGAGAGCTTCCTGGACTTTGCAAAGGCCCTCGACAGCGAAACGACAGTCGTGTTCTTTCTTCCATTGCCGCACGACATGCGTATCCGCTATCCCGCCGAATCAAGGTTGTTAGTTCCTCGTAAGAACGATCCCGCACCTTGGATCAAGTTCACAGAGGGGACGAATTTTGTTGGCATGCAGTTCTGGAAGGTCCCAGATCCGCCGGACCGTTTCATCCGCCAAGATGTCGCAGCAATCGTAGTCGCGAATCACCGCTTGACGAGGAATCCCCTCTTGGCATTCCCCGAAATCGGGGCGGAATTCCAAGGCATCGAACCGGTTGACGGAACAATCGTAGAGCTTGCGACTGCGATCAAGATCGAGTCTCCAGAACAAGCTAGAATGGCGATCTCGGATGCATTCGACCGATGCGTCGAGGAACTGAACACCTTCCTCCGTGCCTATCGCATGACTTCCGGTGACCCCACGATTCGAACCGTTACACGTCAGACCTGCCGCCCCTTCATCCAGACACTGTTTGAGCGGGCGGTTGGCGACGAATATGAATACTATGGACATACTCTGTTTGGGACACATGAACCAAACATAACCCCCGATAGCACAAAAGAAATGAGCGACGATGAGTTATGGGATCTATCGGTTTCACTGTCCCGACACCAGAGACGCGATCCATTCTCAGTATGGGCAGATATCGCCAGATCAGCCCATAGGTACTATCTCGTTGATGGCGACTATTCAGCAACCGTGATATCCTGCCAAACCGCTTTCGAGGTACTGCTAAACACTACTCTCCTCTGTATTAGCTGGGAGACCAAAATACCCAGAAATGAAACCAGAAAATGGACACGAGACGCCTCACCGTTTATGAGTCGAATCACGAAGCATCTACAGCCACACTTGGGCGGAAACTGGTCAAGTATACTGACAGACTTCAAACGCATATCCTCTTCGAGAAATGACATAGTCCACGACGGACGATCCCCTAGCGAGCTAGACGCACGAGATTGCTTGGAAGCACTTGTTCGAGTTGAGGACTTTGCCAAAGATCGCCTCGCCGTTCAACGAAAGCAGTACCCAAGGACTGCTCTTCTTCTACTCGGAGAACCCGGATTCAAGAAACGAAATGTATGGGATCGCTGGACCAGAGACTGGATATCTCGGAATGCACCGGAAGAGCCGGACTGGATCCTAGAATTCGCCGCATGGCGCGACTCATAGTTAACGGCTGATTGGCTCGTCGCTCGACACCCCGAGGACATCCCTCCGTGTCATTCACGCCATCTCCGGCACGCCACGTGCTGCATGCCTGCCATGCCTGACATCGTTCCCACCCTCACCTCCGCCATCGAGATGCAGGAAACCGTCCTTCGGGCGAGCATCCCGGACGACCGGGAGGCCGCGCTCGTCGCCCTCGTGCGCGCGCAGGACCGGCTGCTGAACGGGCTCGACCTCATCCAGACGCCGCCCTTCGACCCGATCCACGGCAGCGCCCTCATCAATCCCGGTGGATCGCTCGCGTTCAGCCTCGTGCTTCAACCCGATCCCCCACCCGTCATGCAGCCCTCGCAGGGGTCGCCGCGGGCGGTGGCCGCCGTTCTCGAGGCGGCCACAAGGGCCGCCTCTACGGAGAGTGCCGCCGCTCTACAGATGAATCACCCGATTGACGATCGTGATCGCTGGGCAAGCACCTTCCTCGCCGCTTGCGCCGACCTCGCGGGCGCGCGGCAGGTCCGGGCGCATCTCGCGTCCGGGTTCATGCGAGGGGATGTCCGACCGGATGGCTCGCTCGCCGTATGGATCGCGCAGAAGCGCTTTCCCCCGGCCTGGCGCGAACGCATCGACCTTGCCTCGTTGGATGCACGGTCGCGCCGCCTCGCTGGGGATGCCCCGGCAACCGGCATGGCCTGGCAGTTCGGATTCCGCCCGGACGCGATCGTCGCCGGCGTGGCCGCCCGCACCTGGACGGATGCCGTGCGCCTCCTCGCCGAACGCCATGCGACCGCGCCGCTTCCGGACGCGGAAATCCTGGACACCCTCACCACGGCCCTCGCCATCGAACCGGCGGATGCCACCGCCATCCTCTCCGCGCTGACGCTCGACGCCGCCAATGCTGCCTGGCACGCCACCGTGCCGGGCATCGCCGCCGCGCCGTTCGTGCGCCTCGGACCGGCAATGCTGGTGCCCTCCGGTTTCGGCCTGCGGACGCAGCCGTTGCTCTTCCTCGCCCGCGAACTCCGCCGTCGCGACGCGCAGGGCTGGCACAACGCCGCCCATCAGCGCGAGATCGCCTTCCGGCACGACCTGGCGACCGTCTTCGCCGACAAGCGGTTCGTCCACGCGCCCACCCGCATCCAGCTCAAGCGGGAGGGCGGCACCCTGCGCACCGACATCGACGCCGCGATCTTCGACCGCAAGACGGGCACGCTGGCCCTCTTCGAGCTGAAGGCGCAGGACCCGTTCTCCCGCTCGCCGGAGGAGCTCGACCGGCGGCGGGACAGCCTCCTCGCCGCGAACCGCCAGCTCTCCGGCATCCTCGACTGGACGACGCGCCACAAACCCGACGAGATCCTCGACCGCATCGATCACCAGACGGCGAAGCGGTTCCACGTCCAGCGCGTGCTGCCCTTCGTCCTCGCCCGGACCCTCGCGCACTTCAACGACGGCCCGGCGCCGGACAAGCGGGCGGCGTGGGGCATCTGGCCGGAGGTCCTGCGCCTGCACGATGCCGGCACGCTCGACCCGGCGGGCGGCAATCCCCTGCAAACGCTGTTCACCCGCTTGCAAGGCTGGCCCGGCGATCCACCGATCCCGCCGGACACGCCGCCACGCACCCTCCGGCTCGGCGATGCCGTCATCACCGTGAGCGTTGACCGGCGCTCGCCGGGGGCGTGATCACGCCCCCTCGACGTTCTCCGCCATCCGCTCCAGCACACGGATCGTCGCCAGGTACTCCTCGTTGGAGACGCCCTGCATCAGCACCGTTCGCGTGTCGGAGACCTGCTTCCCAAGTTCCCCATGCAACGCCACGCCGGCGGGCGTCAGCTCGATCACCCCATCCTGGAACGAGATCAGTCCGCGCGACAGCAAATCCGCCTTCACCTGCGCCCAGGTGATCGCGTCCTCCGTCCAGAACGGCTCCAGCATCCGTTCGAGCTCGCCCTCGGTCCGCACATCCTCGCGGAGGGCATTCAGCACCTGCCAGTGCCGCCGGCTCAGGCCATGCGCCGCCAGCGTCCGCTCGAACCGCGCCTCCAGCGCCCGGTCCAGCCGCTTCACCCAGTAGCCGATCGGCCGCATCTGTTCCATTGCCTGCTCCTGCTCATGCCTCGGGTCGTGCTGGCAGCATCATACACAACGGCCCACACCCAGCCGTTGCCGCGCATTGCACCGGAAGCAGTCGTCCAGACGGTGAGACGCACGGGATTTCATGATTCCTTCAGGCGGGGCATCTTCCCGCCAGCTGCTTTCTCTGGTATAGTGAAAAGCGTCACGAGGGAATCCCCCTGACGTATTCCTCCTGGATGCCAATCGTCGACCGCTTTCGCCGCGTCGGGTCACCACCCCGGACGGCACAGGAAATGTCGGCCATCCCCAGTCCAAGCACAGACTTCCGGCGATCAACGCCACGCCAGCCGTCACGGCTGCATGAACCCGGTGGGCAGTTCCACCGCGAGCAAGTCTGTCCACAGTCACTGGACCGCAGGTGTGAATGGGTTGCGGCGAGCGGACCGCAAAGAGCTGAAGCGTGGTTGCGCATTCTGGTAGACCACCAAGGCTCTTGAATCGCACGGGATTCGTGTGACGAGCAGTGTGGCTGTCGAATGCGCCTTTGTGCGCCAGCTTTCATGTCATTCCCGGCTCGGTCGAGCACGGAACTCCGACACGACGACCACACAGCATGACAAGATCCACGCGCCGGAACGTCCGTACTCCGGAAGCGCGGGATCGCTTGCGCGTGTCCGTTCCGGCACGATTCGTTTTCGGGAGACCATCGCCCATGACCTTGTTCCTTCATTCCCTTACCCAGCCTGGACGTTCCCTCGGACCGTTCCTCGCCCCGGAGCTTCCGGGCGGTGGAGCGGCGCTTCTCGAGCGCCCTGGCACCTTCGAGGAGACCATGACCGACACCATCGACCAGACCACGGCAGTTTCCGAGTCCCCGATCGTCCCCGAGGCCACCGAGGCTGAGGAGACGACCGTCACCTTCGCCGATCTCGGCCTGAGCGGCGCGCTGCTCGAGAGCATCGAGGCCGTCGGCTACACGAAGCCGTCCCCGATCCAGGAACGCACCATCCCGGTGCTGCTGGCAGGCGGCGATGTCATCGCCCAGGCGCAGACCGGCTCCGGCAAGACGGCCGCCTTCGGCCTGCCGATCATCGAGACCATCGACCGCAAGGCGCGTGGCGTGCAGGCCCTGGTGCTCTGCCCGACGCGTGAACTCGCGATCCAGGTCTCCGAGGCGCTCGAAAGCTACGGCAAGCACAAGCGCGTCGAGACGCTGGCCATCTACGGCGGCCAGCCCTACGAGCGCCAGATCCGTGGCCTCCAGCGTGGCGTCCAGATCGTCGTCGGCACGCCGGGCCGCGTCATGGACCACATGCGCCGGGGCACGCTCAGCCTCGAGCACCTGAAGTTCTTCGTCCTCGACGAGGCCGACGAGATGCTCGACATGGGCTTCGTCGACGACATCGAGTGGGTGCTCCAGCATGTGCCGGAAGAGCGGCAGACCGCCCTCTTCTCGGCGACGATGCCGCCGCGCATTGCCGAGCTGGCCAACAACTACATGCACGACGCCCAGCGCATCTCCGTCCGCGGCAAGCAGATGACCGTCGCCGAGATCCGCCAGACCTCCTACGAGATCCCGCGCGGCCGCAAGCTGGACGCGCTCGCCCGTATCCTCGAGGCGGAGACCCCGAGCTCGGCCATCATCTTCTGCCGCACCAAGCACGGCGTCGATGAACTGGGCGAGGGCCTCATGCAGCGCGGCTTCGCGGTCGAGACGCTGCACGGCGACCTCTCGCAGTCCCAGCGCGATCGCGTGATGAAGCGGTTCCGCGCCGGCCAGGCCGACATCCTCATCGCGACGGACGTGGCCGCCCGTGGCCTCGACATCCCCGATGTCAGCCACGTCATCAACTACGACCTGCCGGAGAGCCCGGAGACCTACGTCCACCGGATCGGCCGCACCGGCCGCGCAGGCAAGTCCGGCGAGGCGATCAGCCTGGTCGGGCCGCGCGACATCCGCTGGATTCGCCAGCTGGAGCGCATCACCAAGGCGACGGTCGAGCCGCGCCGCCTGCCGACGGCCGCCGACGTCAACATCCGCCGCCGCGAGGTCCTGAAGAACCTCGTGAGCAAGGAAGTCGAGAACGAGTCGGACTACGAGGGCTACGCCGAGACGGTGACGCAGCTCTTCGAGCAGTTCGACCCGCAGAACGTCGCCGCCGCCCTCCTGAAGCTCTACGCCGAGGAGACGGGCCGCAGCACGACGGAGCTTTCGGCCTCCGACGACTTCGCGACCTACGAATCGCGGGATCGCGGTGAGCGTGCCACTGGCGAGCGCCCCTTCGGCGAGCGCCGGCCGGTGCCGGTCGCTGCCGAGGGCATGACCCGTCTCTTCATCAACATCGGGCGCACCCTCCGCGTCCGCCCGCAGGATATCGTCGGCGCGATCGCCAACGAGGCCGGCGTGCCGGGCCGCGCGATCGGCGCGATCGACATCCACGACACCTACACGTTCGTCGATGTCCCCTCCGATGCAGCGCAGCGCGTGATCGAGGTGCTGAACGCATCCTCGATCAAGGGCCGCCCGGTCAACGTCGAGGTGGCGTCCAGCCCGGCCGGCGGACCGCGCGATCGCGCCCCGCGCACCGGCGGTGGCTACGATCGCGGTCCGCGCCGCGAGGGCGGTTCCGGCGGGTATCGCGGCGGCAACTCCGGCTACCGGGGCGCCTCCAGCGGTGGGTACCGGGGCGGCAGCGGTAGTGGTGGTGGCAGCAGCTACGACCGCGGCCCGCGCCGCGACGACCGGGGCCCCCGCCGCGACTACAACTCGTAGTCCGCGCGCGTCCGGCCCGGCATGCGACGCATCACGCATCTGACCCTTGGAGCGGCGGTGGCTTTGCCCATCGCCGCTTCGGCGTCTCCGACCCTGGCCGCCGGCGTCGGCTGCCTCTGGTTCGGCGTGGCGGGTGGAGGATTCCCGGACTGGTTCGACCTCCGCAGCGACCTGAAGCGGCCCCTGCGCCTCCAGCACCGGGGAGCATCGCACGGGCTGCCGGTCGCACTCGGTGTTTCGGCGCTGCTCTACCTCGTGCTGCGCATCCTGGCGTCGTCGGGGTTCGCTGCGGGATCGGTCGCCCTCGGACCATCGGAGGTCACGGCGCGCTTATGGAGCGTCTGTTTCCTCGCCGGGGTGCTGAGCCATCTGGCGAGCGACGCCTGCACGCGAGGCGGCATCCGGCCACTGCTCCCCTTCTCGCAGTGGAAACTGTGGCTGCTGCCCAAACCGCTCCGCAGCCGTCACGACGGCTGGCTGGACCGGATCGTCTTCTTGGCGAGCCTCGCGGTCATCGGCCTGACGGCAGTGGCATTCCTGGCCAACCGCTTCGCCTGAGCGCCGCTGACGCCCCTCCCCGGCACCGCCCCATTCCGGTGTCATCCCGACCCGGCACCGCCCCGGTGTCATCCCGAGCGAAGCGACACATAGGTCGAGACGACATACACCGTGCAGCGGAGTCGAGGGATCAGGCAGCATGGGCGGCGCCCGCCTGCTAGCCCGTTAGGCGGGCGCTGACGCAGGCGGCCCCTCGAATGGCGACCTGATCCCTCGACGTCGCTCCCTCTCGGGTGCCTGCGCCCAATACGTGCCGCTTCGCTCGGGATGACATGCACGTTGTTCCCGAACCTGGGTGTCTTCACTCCCGTAGATGCGGCCTTGTGGCCGCCTTGGAGAGGGCGGCCACAAGGGCCGCATCTACGGGTCTTCTCACCAGGTGCATGGCAGAAATTTCCGAATGCTGAGGCATGGACCTGAAGCGTCGCATGGCATATCCGGCAACCACCGCGAGGCCCGATTCTACGGATTCCCGCACCCCGCCGCGGCGCGAATCTCACCCAGCGAGCGGACCTGAGACCCGTCCTCTGCGAAATTCTCCGGGGCGAGCCAGGCCGCGAAGACCGCGTGGTTCGCCGGCCACTCGTCATCCAGCAGGGAGAACCACGCCGTGTCCCGGTTCCGGCCCTTCGTGACGAGATGCTTGCGAAACACCCCCTCCGGCGTGAAGCCGAAGCGCACCGCCGCCCGCTTCGAGCGGACATTCGCGTTGTCGCACTTCCATTCCAGCCGCCGGTACCCCAGTTCGTCGAACGTCCGCCGCATCAGGAGGAAGATCGCCTCGGTCGCGATGGTGGAGCGCTGGATCGCCGGGGAGAACCAGATGTGCCCGATCTCCAGCACCCCGTTCGCGGCATCGATCCGCATGAAGGAGCACATGCCCATCGCCTGCCCGGTCTCCGCATCCACGATCGCATGGAACTGCGGGTCGACGGAGGCCTCGCGCTCGGCAAGCCACGCCAGGAAGGCATCCCGATCGGCGAACGGGCCATAGGGCAGCCACGTCCACTGATCCGGATCCTCGCTCTGGCTGACCGCCTCCCAGAGGGCATTGCCGTGCGTCGCGACGGAGACCGGTTCCAGCCGGGTCCGGTCGCCGGTCATCGGGGTGCGAGGCGGAACGGGTCGGGCAGTCCAGCCGCTCAGGTCTTCGGACGGGGAACTCGCTTCGTGCGGCACGGGGCACAATCCTTGGGTGAATCCGGAGGTTCCAGACGAGCTACGCGCGGGGATCAGGGCCTCGCCGTCCGCTCGCAGCGACCGATCTCACGCCGGCCGGAGGCGGCGCTGCCTACAGCTTCACCGTGTACCGGATGAACCCGTCCGCCGGGCCGTAGGTGTCGTAGAGGATGCGGGCCGTGGCGTTGGCTTCCTTCGTCACCCAGTAGACCCGCGCCCACCCCTGCTCGTGCCCTCGCGCGATGAGGGCGTCGATCAGCGCCCGGCCCGCCCCCTTGCCACGCGCTGCCGGAGCGACGTAGAGATCGTTCAGGAGGCAGAACGGGGTCGTGCCCCAGGTGCTCGGGTGGAGGATGAAGTTCGCGATCCCGAGCACCGCCCCGTCCACATCCACCGCGACGAGCCCTCCGAAAGCCGGATCGTCGCCCACAACCCGTTCCCAGGTCAGGTCCGTCGTCTCCTGAGGCAACGACGCCTCGTAGAAGGTGAGGTAGCCCGCCCAGAGGTCGCGCCACGCGGCCTCGTCCTCACGCGCCAGGTCCCGGATCGTCACCGCCGCCCCCGGTTCGCTCATCGCATTGCCCTTTCTGCCACCGCTCCCGGTTGCGCGGTGCCCAGCCGCTCCGCCTCCAGCTGGAAGATGCGCCGCATGATCGCGATGGTGGAGGCGTAGGTCGAGTCCATGCCGTAGAACGACATCCCCCGCGCGCCGAGGGTATGCGCCCGCGTGTAGGGCGTGTCCGAGGCGTAGTGAATGATGCCGAGGTCGAGATGCTGGGCGAGCGGCGCGAGGTTGATCGCCTGGTTGGAGGGATGGCGTTCGAGGAAGACATCCTCGTAAATGGCGCTCAGGTATGGCCCGGCCTCCATCTCGACCACCGTGTAGTTCTCCCGGTAGTAGAAATCGAGATACCCCTGGTTCTGGAGGCAGGTGCCGCGCACCGTCACGGCCTTCTGGTTGTCCAGCGCCGCCCCGAACTCCAGGAATGGGGCGACATCCTCGTAGCCGAAGGTGTTGTCGAACCAGTATGTATTGCCGGAATGCTCGTCGTAGACGACGTTCGACATCATGATGTCGCCGATCCGCCCGTTCAGCGTCGCCGCCTTGCCGAGGATGTAGATGCCCTTCAGCGTATCCGTCGCGACCCCGACCTGCGACATGATGTGGTAGGCCGCCATTCCGAGCGGATAGTTGATGTTGATGACGATCGCGTCGGACACCGTGGGATCGAAGCCCTGGAGGCGGGAATCGAACCACTCCGGTTTCAGCTTGCTGAGCTCGATGATCTGGATGCCGACATCGACCGCGCTACCCGGCTCGATGTGGGAGATCCCGAGCGCCCGCTCCTCCTCGGCCCGCTCCGCCCGGATCGCGTCCTTGCCCGCTCCGTGGAAGTAGGGCCGCGCCGCGAAATAGAGCAGATTCTCCCACGAGCCTCGGGCGTTCTCACGCCGCATCTTGCGCATCTCGGGGAGCAACTCCGGATGCTCCGTCTCCTCGATGAAGTCGATCAGCTCCCGTTGCCGCCGGTTGGCGACGCCGGAGAGCGTGTTCACGATGCTGTGCGTGTTCGAGGAAACGAAGTAGACAGGCCGGTCGTGGAGATGCCGCTCGGTGAGGACGTTCGCGGCGGATCGCCACCAGGTGCGGGTCGAGCGCCCGAAACCCAGGTACGTGCCGCCGAGCATCCGGAGGTCGATCCGCTTCCGGTCCTTCGCGATCAGGGCGAGATTGGCCCAGAACGCCTCCCCCCAGACCCCGGCGAGCCGGCCCCAGCCCGCCTCGTCCAGCAGGAGCGTCTCCCGGATCTGCATCACCTGCTCGGTGGTGGGGATCTCGCCGTCGCCCGCCGCGATCGTCCAGGCGCGGGCCTCGTCGTCGTGGTCGAAGAGGCGGCTCATCTTGTTCCACTCGAACTGGTAGGCCACCAGCGATGGGATGAGATCGTCGAGGTCGGAGGTGGAGGCGAAGTAGGCGGCAAGGTTCTGCCCGCCATCCCAGTAC
>Ga0182740_1000423_pt1 | contig 50080 bp, 48 predicted proteins | sample eDN5th37CKraftBY_FD_128872 | JGI IMG/M metagenome (GOLD analysis project Ga0182740, IMG submission 128872) | Enriched backyard soil microbial communities from Emeryville, California, USA - eDNA 5th pass 37_C Kraft BY (version 2) (version 2) | ecosystem: Environmental > Terrestrial > Soil >...
GCTCGCCCGCATCCGCGAGACCAGTTCGTAAGGCGCGGTGGTGTCCACGATCCGGGCAGCGGAGAGCAGCAGGGTCTGGCCGTCATAGGTGGATTCGCCGGGCCGCTTGCCGCCGACCATGACGTCCACGCCGTGGTTGTTGAGGATGCGCTGGAGCTGCGCGACGTCGGCCAGCCGCGGCACATTCTCCAGAACCAGCATCTGGTCCGTCAGCAGGCTCGCGATCATCAGCGGAAGCGCGGCGTTCTTGGCGCCGGAAATCTGGATCGTGCCGTTGAGCGGCCTGCCGCCGATGATGCGAATGCGATCCATCCTGCCCCCGAAATTCCCCGAATCGCCGCAGCCTGCGACGCACCAGCTATGGCGCGGATCACCCCGAGGGCAAAATCGCGCGCCATGCGCCGCAGGAAAGAGGCGTCGATTGCGGCGAAAGTCCGTCCGCCGGCACACCGCCGCGCCGAAACGGCAAATCCGCCCCCGGCAGATGCGCCCCGCGCCGGAGACCGGCCCGCATCCCGGCGGCAATACGGGCGATGGCGCACGCCGAAGGAGCTGCCGGTGATTCCCGTCGCGATGAGGCCGACACGATGAGACCGATCCCGCGCCGTCAGGCGTCCTCGTCCCGGCCCGTGGCCGGGCCATCCTGGGCGGCGCGTCCCCGCGCCTGCGCCTTCCGGCGCTTCAGATTGTCGCGCAGCGCCTTGGCGAGCCGCGCCGCGCGCTGCTCCGCGGCAGAGGACGGCCGGGCCGGCGGCTGGGAAGGGGACTTGGAAGGTGGCTGGGACGACGACTTGGCCATGACGGCGACGGCGGCTCCTGCGATGTCCGGACGCCCTAGGGCAGCCGACTCCTGCCGTTCGATACCAGCCGGACCACGGTTCCGACAACACGATCCGACACCGGGACTCCCGGCAACGAGGTTCCGGCAGATGCGCTCCCCGGCGACGGCCTTGAGATGTGGCCACCGCCGGAATCACCCGCGCAGAAACCCGTCGCAGGTGGCGGGTGTCCGGCCCCGTTGGCGGGATACCCCATTCCGCGAACGCCCCGGCCGACCCCTCCTCTCCCGGATCGCGATATTCGCTCCATCCGGCGGCATCGGCGCTCGACATCCGGCTGGCGATCGGTTATGCGGTGCTGGCCGTTGGGCTGGACCTGCTGTCTTGCAGTCCGCTCACTCACGGATGCTGCCGTAGCTCAGTGGTAGAGCACTTCATTGGTAATGAAGAGGTCGACAGTTCAATCCTGTCTGGCAGCACCAGTTGTTTCAATGAGTTAGCAATCAATCGCGCGGATCGCGCTTTCGGCCCGGAAGCACGGCGGAAGCAAAATTGGGCGATCCTCTATCCAATTGGGGTTTGGCTCGTCCGCCGAACGACGCCCTCGCCCCCTTTAGTCAGAAATCGTACGCTGTGCTTCGCGAAGGCTGCCTCAAGGGCAGCGATTGTTTCGGGCCGCGCAATAAGCTGGCCAGGCACCGCCTCGAGGCGAGCGACAGTCACAAGAGATACGCCAGAAGCCGCGGCGAGCTCAGCCTGCCCCCATCTCAACAGGCCTCTGCCGGCCTTTACCATTTCGCTCGTGAGCATTTTAGTTAATCTGCATTGACATTAATAATATCATTTTGATAGAATCGTCCTCGCTGAAAAGCAAGCGGGCCGAATCGAGGCGGCAACCTCGAAACGGCCCTAACCACTGCGGAAAAGGAACTTCGCGCTATGGCTACTCTGAATACTACCCCCCGTCCGATTGATTTTCCATGCGCAGGCACGCTCACGGACGCATGGCGTCTCGTTGAACGCGGCGACTGTAGCGACGCTGAATTGGCAGATGCGATTCTCAGGATCGAACGCCGGCCGGCAACCAACCTGTCAGACGCTCACATCAAAGCCTGCCTGCTCCGATCTCGCCTCGAGGCAATTGCGTCCGGCGATATGCCATCAGGGGACGCTTGGACCTGCCTTCAGGCATTGGCGGATGACATCACCCGGACACTCAATCAATTTAGCCCATCAACTGGCCATTGACGCTTTCGGGGCGCCGCAAGATGGCGGCGCCTCCTTTCCCCGACCCCGCCCCCTGGGTGGGGGTCGCCGGACGTGCGAGAGAAGCTTCCAACCCGCTTCTGCTAACTTGCATTCTTCGGAAACCCTCGGGCAACAAACAATAAACTCATCAACATGAGCAAACATACCGGTAAGCCCCTACGAGGGTCTCGAACCCGCCGAATTAGCTGGCTGACCCCTGAAGTCCCATTTTCCGACTTCAACGCCAACGCTGCGGAGCACGGCGTAAGCCATTGTCAAATGGAAGAAGAACTCCGGTAGCGCGAAATTCAGGAGGAAATCCCGGCCGACGAACGTTCGATCGGTCCCGTTGGGAAACTTCATGAGAATCTCTTTCTCCTCGGTCCCGTTTATCTGTTCGGACGTCAATGATCCGAGGAAGGAGCTTGTAGCGGTGATCCGTGCTTTGAGATCTTCAAAGGAAGACTCATCTTTTCCCAGGTCGGGCAATGGCACACCCGCAAGCCATCCTGTTCTTAGCGCGTGGTTGGTGGCTTGCTGAATCTGGCGATGGAAGGGAAACATGTCAGGGTAAAGCCGAAGCTGAAGGTAGACCGCCTGATCGACCTTCTTTGTTGCTGCATGTGCCGCGGCCTTATCGATGATAAACGACAAATTGCCAAGGTAGCGATTAAACGTCGGGACCGACGCTTGATACATACTTATGCTCATGGTTCCTTCCATTGAGGATGGGGCGAAGACGTTCGATCACGACCGGTAAATATCACTTGGTGGATCGCACCCGCGCATATGCTAGGCAGCTTCTGTCATCCACACAGAAATCCATAATATGATATTGTCAATTATCTAACGGAGATATAGCGTGTTCAGACAATAAATCTGGGAGGTTAAATGGCTGGTCTTCGGTCGGCGTTTACAGCTGTTCTGGGCTGCGCTGTTATGATCACTGGCGCAGTCGCGCCCACAGCAGCACAAACATTCCCTGAGCGCGAGCTACGCATTCTTGTAGGCTTTGCCGCCGGCAGCACAACGGACGTCTTCGTCCGCTATCTAGCGGAGAAAATTCGGCCGCTTGCCGGCAAGCCCATCGTGGTGGAAAATAAAACCGGCGCCGGTGGAAATATCGCGGTCGGCGCAACCGTCACATCGAAGCCCGACGGGCATTCTCTGCTCGTGACGACTGGTGGCACGGTTTCCTACAACGTCCACCTGTTCAAGAATCTCGGCTTTGACCCAATCAAGGATCTTGAGCCCGTCACAACGGTCGTCGCCTTTCCGTTTGTCCTGACCGTCAACGCTACTAAACCCATCAAAACCGTGCCTGAGCTGGTCGCTTACATGAAAGCCAAATCTGAGCCTGGCAACTATGGCTCAGTTGGCGGCGCCGGCATCGTCTTGAGCGAACTATTGAAGCACGAGGCAAAATTCGAGGCCGTGCAGGTGGGTTACCGATCAGTGACAGCCTCGCTCAATGACATGCAGTCAGGCAACCTCGACTTCATGTTCATGGATCCCACCACCGCTATGGCCCAGGTGCGGGATGGCCGTGTCCGCGCCCTCGCCGTGACGACGCCGACGCGCGCCGCCGCGCTTCCGGACCTGCCGACCCTCACCGAACTGGGTTACCCCCGGATCGACAGAGTCTCCTGGCTGGCGGCTCTCCTGCCGGCGAAGACGCCAGAACCCATCATCAGAAAATGGAATGAATGGCTTACCACGGTGCTGTCCGAGGACGACACGAAAGCCTATTTCCGCAAGGTCTATATGGAGGCCAACCCTGGAACGCCAGAAGCCTTGAGGAAACTGCAGCAAGACGAAATCGCGAAATGGGCCGATCTCGTGAAGCTCGCGAAAATTGAGCCTCAATAGAATCTACACGCGGCAGCTTCACGCCCCATCATCTCTCAGGATTTCGGTTCATGGACATCGGCCAGATTTCCGAAACCATCCCGTTCGGGATTGGACACGGCTCCATAGGCGACAAAAGCGGCGCCATCGTCGTCGTCAATGACAGGGCGAGCCTGCTCCCCGCTCTTCTCGATCGCCCTGGTGTCGCGGGTATATTGCCTGCCTCGATGCCGGAATTCATGGGGCAGTGGGAACGGTGGCAGGAGTCGCTGCGCAAACTGACCCCCGATGAGAGGTGGACGTCGGTTGATGACGTGAGGTTCACGGCACCAATCCCGGATCCTTGGAACATCTTCCAGCCATATCATAATTTTGAACGGACCAGCATCGTGACTGGTCAAGCAGACCCTCCAAAGTCTGAGCGTGTTCTGCCGGATTTCTTCTTCGGATCGCGCTCCGCGCTCGCGGGCTATGGCGACACGGTTTTTCAGGAAATGGATGGCGGACGCTTCGACTTCGAGGTGGAGATCACGGCGATTATCGGCAAGGAAGCCTATAGAGTGTCCGCCGATGATGCGCTGGACTATGTGGCCGGTTACTGCATCACCAACGATTTCACCATGCATCACGCATGGTGGCGCCCAATCCGGAACAAGTCACGTATCAACGACAATATCAGAATGAAGAACTTTCCGGGGTACAGCCCGGTGAGCCGCGTGATCGTTCCGAAAGACTTGGTCGGAGACCCTCACAATCTGCGGGTGCGAACTTGGGTCGATGACATGCTGCGGCAGGATATCCGGACAGACACCATGCTGTGGTCTGTGCCGGAGCTTATCGAATATCTCTCGTGGGTTATGCCTCTGCGGCCGGGGGACATGATCCTTTGCGGGTCTCCCGGCGATTTGCCTATGCCTGAAGGAGTGAAGGCCGGCGTGCTGCCCGGACAGGTCGTCCGGTGCGAGATCGAGCGTATCGGGCAGCTCGTAAATCCGGTGAGCCTCCAGGATCAGCGTCCGCCTTATCAACCTAAATCCTAGTTTATTCGGCAGCATCAATAGGGAGGAATGCCATGCTGACACGTCGAAGCTTTATGGCCACCGCCGGTGGCGGCGTCGTCGCTGCATCCAGCGGCCTTTCCACATTAGCCGACGACTTTCCATCGAGAGCGATCAGAATCGTCGTGCCGTTCGCGCCTGGCGCAGCGATCGATGTCACTGCCCGGCTCCTTCAGCAACCCTTAACCGCGGCATTTGGGCAATCAGTCGTCATCGAAAATCGGCCCGGCGCGACGGGGATGATTGGCGCCAGCTACGTCGCCCAAGCTGCTCCCGACGGCTACACGCTGCTCTACATGCCCGGATCCGGGCTGGCCCTGCGCAAGTTTGTCAGCAAGGTACCCGTTCCCGACCTGCTGACCGACTTCACTCCGATTGCCACCACAGTGGAGTTGGCAAGCTTCATCGTAGTTGGCGGCCATACCTCAATTAAATCACTTCAGGATCTGATCGATTATTCTTCAAAAAATCCCGGCAAGCTGAACTACGGTTCAGCCGGAGTGAACTCAACTCAGCATATCGTCGGCGAGTTGCTCGTCCGGCACGGCGTAAAGATGGTCAACGTCCCGTTTCAGGGAATCGCTCCCGCGATGACCGCATTGTTGGGCGGCCAGGTCGACGTAGGTATCTTCGACCTCGCAACAATTAAGGCATCCATGAAGGATGATAACATCCGGATTCTAGCCGTGGCTTCGCCAAAGCGGCACGCAGGGGCCCCCGATATTCCGACCGTTTCCGAAACACTATCGGGTTTCGAAATGCCCACATTCTGGATCGGCATTTTCGGACCTAAAGGCATGGCAGCTTCGCTTGTGTCTCGATTGAACGCCGAGGTCACCAAGGCTCTGGATAGCCCAGAGGTGAAGGAAAAACTTCTGAGCCAGAACTACGCCATCATCCCCAACTCTCCAGAGGGCGTAGCCAAACTCGCCAGGGACAGCGTCGAGGCTCATAGACGTGTCGCAGAGCTTGCAAAGTTGACGCCGCAATAACACGCTGGAACTGAAAGTCCTCGAATTCCGCACTCAGGCAATCCGGTGAACCGCCATGGCTTCCCAGCACCTCGGCATCGCCGAACTCGCCCAACTGTGGATCGCCCGTCCGGCCGAACGCGACAGCCCCGACATACTTCGGATCCCGAGCCATGGCTTCGGCGCGGCGGATCGCCTGAGTGGCGCTCTGGCACTCCGTGGCCTCGGCAGGGGCCGGGCCATCCTCGGAATCCACGAACGGGAGTGCGACGTAATAGGTGACCGACATGGAGCCTCCACGCGTTAACCAGTTGGATCATAGCGCGGTGACGGCCGGGCTGCATCCCGATAGACAGATACTGCATGGAGAGGTGACCGAGCGGCTTAAGGTGCCGCGCCTCCAGGCGCGGTGTGCGGGAAACCGTACCGGGGGTTCGAATCCCTTCCCTCTCCGCCAGATATTTTCCTAAAGTCTTGATTTACTTGGGATATTCGCGTCGTCGGCGACATGTCGCACGTGAGTCCCACATCCAGTCCCACTACTGATCGTTGCTGGGGTGCTCCACGTCTCAACGTGGCACGCGTTTGAAGTGTGGTGGATGCTCTGTCACCACAGCTTGGCTTGCTACTGGCCAAAGGGATGTGACGTCGTAGTGCGTAGGAGGCACGAGCAGGTCTGGTCCCCCGCCCCCCCATGGTCACCCGAACGAATTGTAGGTTCCCCTGTAAAGGCAAGCGAGCAAGCGAGCCAAATTCCAACTTTTCTGACAAGCTCGTCAAACATGATGCATCAGGCGCTATCGTCCTGATTTTAAGGTGAGACGGCTGACTATTCCGGCAATGGCGGTGAGTTGCGGATAGATTCAGTATTAGGTGACGACGCCTCCGCAACCGACATGCTCGTTATATCGGGCAGCACCTCAGGCACGACGAACATACGGGTTAACAATGTCGGCGGCGCTGGGGCGCCGATAACCTCAAGCATGATTTCCGTGGACGCAGCACGGTCAATGCAGGCGGTACAAGCCTCGTTCAGCACACCGAACGGCTTTGGGGCGAAATAGGACTGAACGCATCCCTGGACTGGAACGACGGGAAATATTCTGTCTTTTCCCAAGGCAGTGTAGCAACCAGTTTTTCCAGCTTTGGTGCCAGTCACCAATTGGCGGGAAAGGTCGGTTTTATGACCACGTGGTAGTTTTTTACCACTCCTGCGCAGTTAGATCTGGGAACGGCGACTCTCTGCCGAGCGGCTCCTGAAATCGGAACAACCACTTTCGGCCCCGACCATGTCGGTGCAACGGCGTCCGCTTTCGCCCTAGACCGCTCGGAAGCTGTCGTTCCGCTTCCCACCCCATCTAAGACCTCGCGGAATCCTATTTCTGCGATCTTGCGAATCCCTCCGGTAAGTACGGGCCTGAAGCGGAATATCTGCTTTTTGCGATAGCATGATGCAAAACTGCCGGAGCGTCCCATGCCTTCAATCTGGCTCTAAAAGGCATGACCCGCGCGGCGGCGGTCCCCGAGATGGTCACAATCCACGTGCCATTCCATCCACGTGCCATTCCGCGTCGTGAAGCGTGGCGGGCGGAAGGAGATGCGGATGCCCGAGGGCGCCACGTGGCCGAGGCGGACCGACAACACGCTGGTCGAGGCGCTGGCCCGCGCCTTCCGCTGGAAGCGCATGCTGGATTCGGGTGATTTCGCGTCAATTTCTGAACTGGCCGATCGTGAGGGCATTGCCTTCACCTACATGGCCCGTGTCTGCGCCTGACGTTGCTTTCTCCTGACATCTTCGAGGCAATCCTAGGCGGGAAGCATGTTGCAGAAATCACGCTGGCATGAGCTCTGCAGCCGTTTCCGGTTGAATGGTCAAGGCAGACTTGGATAGATAGTGCAATCCCCTGAGCACCTTCTGCAAGCCGTGCCGCCAAGTGGGGGCAATGCAGGAACTGATCGGGGGCATTAAATGGCAATCAAGAAGAGCGACATATACCGATCCCTTTGGGAAAGCTGCGACCAGCTTCGCGGCGGTATGGATGCCTCGCTTTATAAGGATTACATCCTCACCCTCCTCTTCGTGAAGTACGTCTCCGACCGCGCTGGCCAAGCCGACGCGCTGATCGAGGTGCCGGTTGGGGCGTCGTTCTCGGACATGAAGGCTCTGCGCGGGTCCAAGAACATCGGCGAGGGGATGGACACGATCATCGCCTGCATCGCCGAAGAGAACGACCTCAGCGGCGTGATTGACCGGGCCTTCTTCAACGACGCCGAAAAGTTCGGTCGCGGCCAGAAGATGATCAATACGCTGACCGCGCTGATCAACATCTTCAGCCGGGAAGAGCTGAACTTCTCGAAGAACCGCGCCGACGGCGACGACATCCTCGGCGACGCCTACGAATACCTGATGCGCAACTTTGCTACCGAGGCGGGCAAGTCCAAGGGGCAGTTCTACACCCCGGCCGAGGTATCGCGGGTCGTGGCCGCCGTGGCGGGTGTCAGCCGCGCCACCAGCCCGAAGCAGACGGTCTACGACCCGACTTGCGGCTCGGGCTCGCTGCTCCTCAAGGCCGCCGAGACCGCCCGCGTGCCAATCACCATTTTCGGGCAGGAGATGGACATCGCCACCCGCGGCCTCGCGCGCATGAACATGATCATGCACAACCGCGCCACGGCCGAGATCGCGCAGGGCGACGTCATCGCCGAGCCGCATTTCCTAGCCGACGCCCAGACCCTCCAAACCTTCGACTTTGTCGTCGCCAACCCACCCTTCTCGGCTAAGGCTTGGGCCGCCGGGTTGACGGCTGAGACGAAATACGGCCGCTTCGTGGATGGCGAACCGCCCGCCAAGAACGGCGATTTCGCTTTCCTGCTACACATCCTCGCCTCGATGAAGGCCACCGGCTCGGGCGCGGTCATTCTGCCGCACGGCGTCCTGTTCCGCGGCAATGCCGAAGCCAGACTGCGCGAGAAGATCCTGAAACGGGGCTACATCAGGGGCGTCATCGGCCTGCCCGCCAACCTGTTCTACGGCACCGGCATCCCAGCCTCGATCATCGTGCTGGATAAATCCGAGGCCACCGCCAACCGCCCGGTTTTCATGATCGATGCATCCAGGGGCTTCATCAAGGACGGCAACAAGAACCGCCTGCGCGAGCGCGACATCCACAAGATCATCGACGCCTTTACCCGCCAGCAGACAATCCCGGGCTATTCCCGCCTCGTCCCCTTCGACGAGATCGCCCGCAACGACTTCAACCTGAACATCCCCCGCTACATCGACGGCTCCGACCCCGAGGATCTGCAGGACATCACCGCCCACCTGCACGGCGGCGTGCCAGAGCGGGACATCGACGCGCTGGGCGAGTTCTGGGCCGTCATGCCCACGCTGCGCGCCACGCTCTTCGGGCCGAACCCGCGGCCTGGCTATGCCGATCCGCTGGTCGCGCCCGATCAGGTTCGCGCGACCATCCGCACCCACCCGGATTTCGCGGCCTTCCGCGCGCAGGTCACCGCCATCCTGGACGGCTGGATCACCGCCAACACCCCCCTCCTGATGGGCATCAAACAGGGCGACCACCCGCGCGATCTGATCCACACCATTGCCGAGGACATGCTGACCCGGTTCGAAGCAGCCCCCCTCGTCGACAAGTATGAGGCCTATCAGCGGCTTATGTCCTATTGGGCCGCCACCATGCAGGACGATGTGTTCATCATCGCGGGCGGCGGATGGCTGGCGGCGCGCGATCTGCGCGAGGCGCGAAAGGAAACCAGCGACGACGGCAAGGTGAAGTGGCTGGAAGAGGGCGACCTGACGGTGAACAGGGTGCGCCTTGTGGCAGATGTGATCCCGCCCGCCCTGATCACCGCGCGCTTCTTTGCGGACCTGAAGGCCGAACTGGATCAGGCCACGGCCCGGGCCGAGGAGCTGGGGCGCGAGATCGAGGAGCTGGCCGAGGAACACGGGGCCGAGGGTGGGCTGTTCGAGGAACTGATGGCCGATGGGGCCAAGCTGACGGCGGGCGGTGTGAAGGCGCGGCTCAAGGACAAGACCATCGAACCCGGCGAAAAGGCCCTGCTGAAACAGGCGGCCAAGCTTTTCGAGGAGGAGGCCGAGGCGAAACGGGCGATGAAAGAGGCCGAGGCGCGGCTGACAGAGGCCGTGTTAAAGAAATACCCCACCCTGACCATGGGCGAGATCCAGACCCTTGTGGTGCAGGACAAGTGGCTGGCCGACATCACGGCGGCCATCGGGGCCGAGGTCGAGGCGCGGACGGAAACCCTGACCGCCCGCGTGCGGGTGCTGACCGAGCGCTATGGCCAGACCCTGCCGCAGATCCTGCAGGATCTGGCCGGGCTGGAGGCGCGGGTGGCCGGGCATCTGGCGGCGATGGGGATGGCGGGATGAGTGAGGACACCAACGCAACGTTTAATGATCTTTATCGCCGGATAAACGCGAAGGATAAGCAGATACTGTCAACCGAGATCCTCGCACAGGGCGATTTGCCTGTCGTAGATCAAGGAAAGTCTCAGATCGCAGGCTACACCAACAACCTTGCGAAGCGATTCACTCCCCCAGATGGCGGCGTGATCGTATTCGGAGACCACACAAGGATCGTGAAGTTCGTTGATTTCGATTTTGCGATTGGGGCGGACGGAACGCAACTCATCGCTGCGCGAGGCGATAACGACACGCGCTTTCTGGCATTTCTGCTATCGGCGCAGGAAGTCCCAAACACGGGATACAACCGACATTTCAAATTCCTGAAAGAAATGACGTTCTCGGTCCCCACTCTCCCCGAACAACAGGCCATCGCCGCCGCGTTGTCGGATGCGGATGGGGTGGTGGCGGGGTTGGAGCGGGTGATCGCCAAGAAGCGCCTGATCAAGCAGGGCGCGATGCAAGACCTCCTCACCGCCCGCCGCCGCCTCCCGGGGTTCTCGGGGGAGTGGGAGCCTGTCAATCTCGCAAGAGAGTCACACCTTAAAGCTCGGATCGGCTGGCAAGGCCTGACCACCAACGAATACCGCGACAGCGGCGAGTATCACCTAATCACTGGAACTGAGATTACCGATGGGCGGGTGGACTGGCGTCGATGCGTCTTTGTGGACAAATGGCGCTACGATCAAGATCGGAACATCCAGCTTCGCAATGGGGACGTTCTTCTGACCAAAGACGGCACGATCGGCAAGGTTGCGCAAGTTCGTGATCTGCCCGGTCCCGCTGCCCTGAACAGCGGTGTCTTTGTCATTCGACCAAAGTCAGAGGCTTATGACGCAACCTTCCTATTTCATGTCCTCCGTTCTGCTGTGTTCGACACTTTCCTTGCCAAGCTGACCGCAGGATCAACAATCGTTCACCTTTACCAAAAGGACTTGGTCACTTTTGAGTTCCTTGGACCGGGCATCGCAGAACAGAGGGTCATAGCAGAGGCGCTTGACGACATGGACACCGAAATCCAGGCCCTCGAGTCCCGCCTGACCAAGGCACGGGCGGTGAAGGAGGGGATGATGCAGAATCTTTTGACAGGGCGGGTCAGGCTGGTCTGACTGGGTGACAATTTCCACGGGGGTATTTCCATGGCCATCGGCGATCCGGAACGCGCCACGCAGAACCGCATGATCGCGCAGATGTGCGGCGATACCTCTGGCACGGTCGGTGGCCTCGGCTGGCGATACCTCGGCGACTGGCAGAAGCGCGAAGGCAACGCCAATATCGAACCCTCCCTGCTGCGTCCCTGGCTGCTGGCTCGCGGGTATGACCCCGAGGTGGCGACCAAAGCCATCGCCGAGTTGCAACGCGCCGCCCGGATGGACGGGCTGAAACTCTACGAGGCCAACCGTGCCACCTATGACATGCTGCGCTATGGCGTGCAGGTCACTCCCGGCCCCGGCGAGGCCCCGGTAACCGTGCGCTTTGTCGATTGGGACAACGCGCAGGCCAATGACCTGGGCGTCGCCGAAGAGGTGGCGGTCACGGCGAAGAACCCCAAGGCCTATAACAAGCGCCCCGATCTGGTGATGTATGTGAACGGCATCGCCATGGGCGTGGTGGAGCTGAAGAAATCCACCGTCGATCTGGGCGAAGGCATCCGCCAGACGCTGGACAACCAGCGCCCCGAGTTCATCCGCCACTTCTTCACCACGGTGCAGATCACCTTTGCAGGCAACGACATGCAGGGCCTGCGCTATGCCGCGATCCAGACCCCGCAGCCCTATTGGCTGGCCTGGAAAGAGGAGAGCGCGATCACCAACCCGCTGGACCGTGACGTGGCGCAGATGCTGGCGCCCACGCGGTTCCTGGAGCTGATCAACGATTTCATCCTGTTCGATGCGGGCATCAAGAAAGTCACCCGCCCCAACCAGTATTTCGCAGTGAAGGCCGCGCAAGAGGCCGTGGCAGCGAAAAAGGGCGGGATCATCTGGCAGACCCAAGGCTCGGGGAAAAGCCTGATCATGGTGATGCTGGCCCGCTGGATCCGCGAGGCCCGCCCCGATGCGCGGATCCTCGTTGTGACAGACCGCAGGGAACTGGACGACCAGATCGAGGCGGTTTTCGGCAACACCGGCGACAAGGTGCGACGCGCGAAGTCCGGCGCCGACCTGCTGGCTGCGCTGGCCGACCCAAAGGATCGGGTGGTGTCCTCGCTCGTTCACAAGTTCGGGCGGCGGGAAGAGGACGAGTTGGGCGCCATGATTGGCGACATCCAGCGCGGCCAGATCGGCGCGCCGGTTGGCGAGTTCTTCGTCTTCATCGACGAGGCGCACCGGACCCAATCGGGCAAGCTCGCGCGCGCCATGCGAACTATCCTGCCTGGCGCGGTGTTCTTCGGCTTCACCGGCACGCCGCTTCTGCGGTCGGACAAGCAGACATCGCTCGAGGTGTTCGGGCCCTACATCGGCACGCCCTATCGCTTCAACGAGGCGGTCGAGGATGGCGTCGTGCTGGACCTGCGGTATGAGGCGCGCGACATCGACCAGCGCGTGGCTTCGCCCAAGAAGATCGATGAATGGTTCGAGGCCAAAACGAAGGGCCTGACCCCGGTGGCCAAGGCGACCCTGAAACAGCGATGGGGCACGTTGCAGCGCGTGCTGTCCTCGAAGGATCGCCTGGAACAGATCGCCAACGACATCATCATGGACATGGAGTTGAAGCCGCGGCTCAACGCTGGCCGCGGCAACGCCATGCTGGTGGCGGGGTCGATCCCCGAAGCGTGCCGACTGTTCGAGATCTTCCGCAACTCCGGCTCTGACCTCGCCGGAAAATGCGCAATTGTCACGTCCTACACACGCAACGCCTCGGAACTGACCGGCGAAGAGGCCGGGATGGGGGAGACGGAAAAGCAGTACGTCTATCGCGTCTATGACCGGCTGATGACCGATCTGGGCACGGATGAAGAGGCTTATGAAGCCGAGGCGCTGCGGAAGTTCCGCAAGGAACCGGCGCAGATGAAGCTGCTGATCGTCGTCAGCCGCCTGCTGACCGGCTTTGACGCGCCAACCGCGACCTACATCTACATCGACAAGCAGATGCGCGACCACGGGCTGTTCCAGGCGATCTGCCGGGTGAACCGCCTGGACGGGGACGACAAGGATTACGGCTATGTCGTCGACTACAAGGATCTGTTCAAGAATATCGAAACGGCCGTCGAGGACTACACCTCGGGCGCCTTCGACGCCTTCGATACTGCCGATGTTGAAGGGCTGATTTCGTCGCGGGCGGAAAAGGCGGGCGAAGACCTGATGACCGCGCGCGACGCCTGGTTCGGGCTGCTGGACCCCGTGGAACAGCCCAAGGGCGACGACCAGGTGCTGGCCTATTTTTCGAGCCCCGGAGGATGGGAGACCGATCCGCAGGCCGATGAAAAGGCACGGCGGCGTCAGGCGCTTTACAAACTGGCAGGAGCTTATGCCCGGGCGTTCGCATCCGTGGCTGACGATCCTGCGGCGTCGGGCGTGAACGACTTGCAGCTGGCGCAGTACCGGGGCGAGGTGGAACGGGCGATTTCGCTACGGGATGCGGTGCGACTGCACAGCGGCGATGCCGTGGACATGAAACAGTTCGAGCCCGCGATGCGGCACCTGATCGACACCTACATCAAGGCCGACGAATCCGAGGTGATTTCGCATCTGGAAGATATCAGCCTGATCGATCTGGTGGCGAGCAAGGGGGCGGCAGCCGAGGGGGAGTTGCCAAATTCCCTGAAGAAGAAGCGCGAGAACGTGGCCGAAGCCATCGAGAACAATGTGCGCAGGCTGATCATCGACGAAACGCCGGTGAACCCGAAGTTCTACGAACGAATGTCAGAGCTGCTGACCGACCTCGTCAAGAAGCGGAAGGACGACGCCATCGCCTACGCGGAATACCTGGAAAAGATCGCGGAACTGGTCAGGGCGGTAAAGGCAGGGCACGGCAGCGAATACCCGTCGACCATGGCCACTCCGGGGCGCAAGGCGCTTTACGACAATCTCGGTCAGGATGAAGCCGCGACCATGGCGGTTGATGAAGCGATCCGCAGCACGACTCAGACGGGATGGCGCGGCAACAAGATGAAGGAGCGGATGCTGCGGCGAAAACTGCTGGAGATCCTCTATTCAGAGGACGCCGTGGACAACATCATCGAGATCATCCGGTCGCATGATGAATACTGAACTGATCGAGATCGCCGGGCTGTCGGTGGAACTGGTCCGCAAACCGATCAAGAACCTGCATATAGGGGTCTATCCGCCCGCTGGGCGCGTACGTGTTGCTGCCCCACCGGCCATCAGCGAAGACGCCGTCCGGATCGCGGTCGTGACCCGGCTCGGCTGGATCAAGAAGAAGCAGCGCGAGTTCGAAGGTCAAGCGCGACAATCCGAACGCCGGTATGTCTCCGGCGAAACCCATTTTGTTTTCGGAAAACCGCATAGGCTTCTTGTCCAGCCGAACGATAAGAACCGCTGTTCAATCCGGCCTGACGCTTCGGATCGACTGACGATGTGGGTGCCTGCAGGCTCGACAACCGATCAGAAGGCACGCTGGATGGCGACGTGGTACCGATCGCAGCTGCGGGAAAAGGCCGCTCCCCGTATCGTCAAGTGGTCGGATCGGCTGGGCGTACCGGTACCGCGGTGGGGCATCAGGTTGATGAAGACGAAGTGGGGCAGCTGCAATCCCGAAAAGGGGCTGGTGTGGCTGAACCTCGACCTGGCGAAGAAGCCTCTGGCCGCCCTCGACTACGTCATCCTGCATGAAATGGCCCATTTTGTGTCCCCACGACACGATGAGCTCTTTTTGAATACCCTCGATCGGAACATGCCGGGATGGCGGCAAATCCGATCGGACCTCAATGCGCTACCCCTTTCGGAATGAAGCTCGATGGAAAAGTTCGATATCTGTTGCTATCGCTAACGCCACTGGCATCGAAGTGTTCAGGCGCCGCGGGGAACCATCCCTATATTTTCAACTTGTTACGGGCTCTACACCGAATGGGCGCAGTTGAGAGGTCCGGTGAATATCTGGCTTCAGAGAGCTTGTCCGGCCGCATCCGGATCGGGAGAACTGCTTTCGCAGGGGCAAGTGGCGGGCCGATCGCGATTCGAACACGTATGCCCAAGCAATCGACGGGGACCCCGCTAGGCGTCCAGCGATGTCGGCTTTCGAGAGGGGTCTAGTATCCAACCGAACTGCGGAACTGGGGCGCAACGCGGCCCCTCAGGCAACGACCCAATTGCGGACGTTGGGATTTAATTCTTCAATGGCTTGGGCGGCAGGCAAAAGAAGGTGGGGCGCGCAATGCGCTGTCTGCCGTTGTAGCGTTGACAGCACCATCCGGCATGAGCCCGAACTGGTTCGCAACGCACCCAAACAGTAGCCGAACTTTGTGTCCAGGATTTTAAAGGCTGTTATAACGTAACATCCCATGGCAGATTGATCCACGTAGATGCGATGCAGAGGTGCGCGAATGCCGAGGGGCGGCGGCTTCTATTCAAGTGAGCAGGCAAACCATTTTCGGGCATCAAACGTTCGTGTCCGGATAGGTGGCGTCGACGCGGCTAATGCGGTGCCTCCGCTGCCAGGAGGCCATTCCGGCGGGCCGTCCAGGGCCGATAACGCCGACAGAATTTGGTCGATGTGGGCCCTGATCCCGCGGAACTGGCGAAGAGCCGGGACCGACTCTACCGCAGAGGCATCTGACGCCCACTCTGCGAGGATTGCCCGCTTCTGGGCCTTGGATAGGTGCCGATCCGCCAGGACCTCTTCCGGGCGTTGATAGACAGGGCCAATGGTCGGAAATGGCGCTCGAGAGCCGCTAAAGCCACCATTCAGCTGTGTCATTGCTGTCCTCCATGCTCCTTTCTGTTTTCGGACGATCAGCGATTTAGGAAGGACCGCGCGGGTTTCAAGGGGCTCAGCATGCCACCTCTCTGGCAGCCGGCACGACCTCAAGCTGGGGAGGCCTTACCCCTTACTCCGGCTCCGCCCGGATTGCCGCCAAGGCCCCCGGACCCAGCGCAGCCTCCGGCGAGCAAACGTCAAAACAGTTGTACTTCGGTACAATTCAATCGGCGACCAAGTCCTTGCTTCAGCAAAACAATATCGGGCCTTCTTTCAGGTCGAAATTGTCGGACCTATCGGGCTCTAACAGCCCAATCGACGCACTCGCCCGACTCAGTTTTCAAAGTGATTCTACTTTGGGTTAGGGCGTCCCTAAAGCGTCAACGAAAACGCCGGGTACATCGCATCCGGGCCCATAGATGGTCCTGCGCTTCAGATGGGCCAGAACCGAGCAAGACTCCACTTTTCCCCGTCAGAGACGAAAACGGCCCTGAACTTACTCCCGTCGGATAGCACCAGCCTGGCACTGAGATCGGGCATAAACACCCCAATCTGCCCTCCCAACGGCCTCGGAAAACTGATTGACTTTGGCTCTCCAAGTCCAGCCTTCCTCAGTGCGGCTCCAGATTGCCACGCCATCCAATCTGGCGATCCCGCGAGACCATCGCATTGGAGCTTTCGCCAGCCGCGCCTCGCATGATCGATCAAAGCCATTTGCTCGGCCCCTAAGCTCGGCGATTCAACTCTTATGTGGGCGGTTGAGCCCTGGGATATTCAGTCCAGGTAAGACACCTGTGGTTCATCCGGCACTGCCAGAGCCTCTGATTCATTGCAACGATGGGGCGCTCCTCGCCTGTACCTTTTTGCGGAGACGGATTTCTTCTGCCACCCCTCTTTCGGCTTAGCCCAGGCAGGCAGCATGTCTATCCTGCAAGGAAGCTTGCGGTCGTCCACCTTAATTCCTGGCCTCTTACAAAGTCGGCACCTCCTATTCAAACGCCTCAGGCGCCAGATGGATGCCGCGGCAGACGCGAATGATATGTTCCCACAATCGGCGCATACATACCGATAGCTAACCAGATCAATAGCCACGCCATCACGCCTGCGGCGGTACGGTTCGATCCCCGTACGCTCGTAGACTTGCCATCCGATCTGAGCGGTCTTTGGCAGTTTTTCTGGATTACGCATAATCAATCTCCGCCAGAATACGAAAATCCCGAGATTTCACCGGTCCGTGTGAAGCCAACGCCGGAAAAAATGTCAGCGGTGTCACTTGCGCGCGAAAAGAAATACATTTCTCATATCTTCCAATGTTCTATGTATTTTCTCTTCTGGCTGCGCCTTAAGTGACACCGCTGACACTCGCCAGAACTCTGCGCCTGCCCGCGTTCAAGGCGATGTCGGCTCGAACTTCCGCGCGGCGATTACGCTCCTGGTCCGCGAGAGCTCTAAACCGTCCGTCATGGACCCGAGGATTCACTATCCACTTGAGCCGAGCGCCAGCTCCCTGTTGTTCTACCCAACCTTGCAGCGACAAGGTGCCCATTGCGGCCTGAAGGCGAACACGGCCCGCATCGTTGGAAAGCTGGCGATACGCACGGCCGATTTCTCTAGCGGTGACATGCGGTGAGGCTCGAGCGAGAATATAGCCCGCGATCCACCGCGCATCCTCGACATCCGGCGTCCTAGTCATCAGGGTCCGATAAGCATAGAGCGCGTGACCGTATAAAAACCCCTGGATGTATCGGCGAGCTCTTTCCGCGGTGTCCGCTGGGATCAGCCCGGCTGGGGGGTCTCCTAGGAGAGGGCTTACACTTGCGGCCCAGTCGATCAGGTGGAACGCCAAGGCGTAACGACCGAACTCATTAGGCGTCTTGTTGAGCCACTGCTTGAGTGACGAAGGCAGGTCTACACGCTCGCATTCTCTAGACGCGAACTCCTGAATCTTTTCGAGCTCTGCACCCGCGTCAATAGAGAGTCGATAATCGACTATCTCTAGGTCGGCGAGTGCCGATGCAACTCGGGGGATAGATTGATCCAAGATTCTATCAGCAGGAATATCGGACCCGTGGCCCGTTCGATGGATTTTAACCAACGAAAACCGTTGGAGGAGACCGTCGTCAGTCAATCCCGATGCGATACGGCCCAACTTGTCCTCCTGAATGGTCCCCAAAATAGCAATTGCGTTATGCAGAACGGACAGACTCTCGGCTCCCTTACGATCGACTGTATAGGTGTCGCCTTCCTTTGCCTCGAGGAAGAAAGGCCTGTCCTTGCCAGCTCGCGCCCGATAGGCGTCCAGCCCACCGAGCAAGCCAGTCAGCTCCTCGGAAAAGTACAGGATTGGCGCTGAAGTTGAGTTTTTCGCCAGCAGGCCTGCGAGAGCTTCGGTGGTAGCGTCGTTCGTAATCTTTCGTCTGAGTAATGGTTCCCGCAGAGACGGTTGAGATATCTGCTCGAAATCTGGCTCGATGGCCGAAGAGGACGTCTCTGACTCTTGCGGAGCATTGGGTTCCACGCGATGCTGCTTCCTGCCGCGGCGTTTTCGGTCGGAGACCGGAGGCAAGGTTTCGTCAAATGCCTGCTTCTCAAGAGCGTACTGCTCTCGCCACTGCCTTTCTATCGACTTCGGGAACGCCATTGCAGCCTTTACTGCAGGCGATTTAGCCGTGCCGGGGTCGCCTACAATTGCCGTCCAGAGTATACATGATATGTTCCATTCATCGCTGTGCTGCCGTAGGTGGATCTTTATTCCCGCCGGGATGAGAGACGATAAGGCCGTTACGGTGGCAGCTGCCATCGCACCTGGATCGACCCCGATACGTAGCGCCCGATCCCGAGCAAATTTTTCAACATAAGCGGGCAGGATTCCAGGCGGCAGGTCCTGTGGGGCGTGCTGCTCTTCCCAAAGATCTCCGGGATCCGGCCATTTCCCATCACGCATGCCATCTGGCTTGCTGATTTCCACCGCCTCGAACTCCGCTTCAGGGTTCGCCACGCCTATGGCATTCTGGCCGTAGCGGTAGGCGTTCTGAACCTTGGTTTGCAGATCGTCTACATCCCAGGGCGGAGCGCAGCGGTCGTTCCAGTGCTCGAGCATCAGGTCCAGGGCAGCGTGTTCGCTAACCCCGAAGTCCTTCAATCGGGAGGCGACTACGAATGCCCGATGGTCACCCCCCGCGCCCTCAACCGCGGGCTCGGCAGCCTCAAGCCACCCCCTGGCGCGCTCAACGGCTGCAGGCGTGTCGAGTTCAACGGTGACATCTGCGACCGCCCCGGAGCGCTCGCGCGCTCGACCTACCGCCTCAACGAGACACAGCGGGGCCCCAGCTATCGGCCTATTACTCGAAACCGAATACGCACCAGCCTCTGTGCAGCTTCCTGGCGCTACGACGTATCCTCCCCTTCCCCTAACATCTATGCCAACGCCCAGCTTGCCCGCGCTGTTTGGCACAGGGCGATCAGCCCAGAAGTATAGATGGCGCCCCCCAGACGGGGTTTCGACGGTGAAGGTATCGGGGAGGTCCTCATTATCCAACTGCCACGCAAGCAGAGCGCCGTCGCCAGACTTTCCCTTCTTATTGTCCACGTCTACTACCATCAGGTAGCGATTATTCCCGTCAAGGCAGGTAGGTATGCCGAGGTTGAGGGACGGCTCGTGACCCAGAATCTTCCTAACTTCGATATCCTGGGCGGTCGCCTGCTTCTGCCAACCCTTTAGGAGGGGAATCTTCTCTCTCTTGGCTGCAGCGGTATCACCGAGAGGCTTTCTCGGCGCATCAGGTCAAAAAGTGCATCAAAGCGAGAGATCATTAGAGCCTCCCTGCTTCGGCCAGTACTCAATGCGCATGATCGCCTCGAATTGGCTATCAAGCTGGTCTAATGGGCTAAGAAGGGTAGGCGCCTCAGCGCACTCGGTAACCGGAAGATTCGCAATGAAGAGAGGAGCATCATCACTGACGTAGGGACGGAGATTTCGGTTCCAAGAATCAACTCTGGTTTGCTCGGTGACCACAGAGAACAACAGGTCCGCCCGAGGAAACTGAAGCGAAAACGCTACTTGGCTCTCTGCCGACAACCGCCCTGCAAAAATTAAAAACATACTCGATAGAGGAATTAGGGACCGGAGAGTGTCATGGTGGAAGGTAGCAACACCTCGCTCCATGTCATCAGCAGCTGAACCATCACCGTCGTCGATAAGCGCTACGTGCTTGCGACCTGGGAGCTGCTTGAAGAATTCAATATTCTCGTTAGTTACACGTTTGCGCGGCCAGAGAACCATTGCTGGTTCACGGGCAATTGTGTTATAAATCATAATGTTGTTTCCTATTTGGCCCCGTTCAGCCCGGCAGCTGGCGGGGCCTTTTCTACGCCCCGCGGGAACCGTTAATCTTAGCGCGGCCGCCGACGAAACTCTGGGTTTAGAGCGGCGCCCAAGGGCCCGCCTAGCGAGAGCGACTAGACGCTGTGGCGTATTGCCATCTCGTCAGATTCTCGGTCGCAGCAAACTTCCCCGGTCAGACGTTGGGGCCACGGCTCCGCGCTTCAATGAATGCACGAACGTCGCTAACCCTATAACCTAAGCGGCGCGGACCAATACGAATAGGACGGAGACCGATGCCAAGCTTTTCCCATCTCGGGATGGTCTTCTGATGCACGCTAAGTGCTGCGGCAAGTTGCTTTCTCGAAAGTAGAACGTCGCCACCCAGCGTGTCGGTGAGCACCGACCTGTCGAAGTCGGTATTAGAGACCGTACGGATATCGCAATTCGAGGCAGTAGATGGAACAGCAGCAGGAAAAGACGTCATTGCGCCCTCGCATTCCGTTGACCAGACCAGATTTTGGAAAAAGGTGGCTCGGAACGCTCATGCCCCACGATCATCAATTACAATCAATGTCCGAGACGCCTACTAGAGGGGGCGAGGCTCTAGCAAGATTTAATCGCCACGACAAAGGCTACCATAACACTAGCAAAAGTCAATGCCTAAAGGCACTTTCAGCGCTTCAGAAGGGAGCCGATGGGCTTCGTAACAGCGCGCGAATGTATGAGAAGCTCTTATATTCCGCTGGGTACATCTAGCTAATCAGATCAGTGTTTCGACATGATCTGACCACCTCTGGGCAGCAATCTGCCGCTCTGACCACCTTGGCTCGCGATCGTAAATTTCCTCGAGATCACTCCTAGTATGGTTCAGCATCAACTCTGCGACACCCGCGACGACGCCTAAAGCCGTCAGTCCGGATCGGAAAGTCCGCCGACAGTCGTGTAGCGTGAACAGGACACCTGACTTTTTGATGAGCCCACGCACTCGCTGCGTCCACCCGGACATAACCTTTCCATCTCGGCCAGCGAAAACGTAAGGGCTCCCAGCGATTCTAGGCTGGCGCTTAATGATCTCGACCGCGGTGGACGGCAGCGGGACGCTGTGTTGGCGACCATTCTTCGCCACACCCGCCGGGATTACCCATGCTCCCTGTTCAGTTTGGATATCGCTCCAGCGCATTTGTGCGGTCTCACTTCGCCGCTGGCCCAATAGAAGCAATAGACGCACGTAATCACCAAACGGCGGGGGGCATTCCGCACAGGCCTCCCAGACAGCCCTTAACTCGTCAGCATTAAGTGACCTGCCGACTTTGGCCGATCGCTCGTGGCGAGTACGACGCTGTTGACGCCAACCAGCGAGCGGATTGCTGCGCGCAAGCCCCTGGTTAACTGCCCAATTCAAAAATGTTGACGCTTTGGAGCGGATGTCTTGGGCGGCTCCTGGCTTCCCAACCTCCTCAAGGAGCTCTACGCGCTTAGCGACTGAGCGACGGTCGATATTAGCGATGTCGACCTTGCCGAGGGGCGCGAGCAGCTGACGACGTAGAGTAGAGGCGATGTCCTTGTGGTTCACCACTCCCCGCCGGGCAAGGGAAGCCTCGTAGGCATCTATGGCGCGGTCTAACCGAGCGGCCTCTTGCCGGGAAGACTCCCTCCGCTCCCCCTGCGGGTCGCGACCCGCCGCCACTTCGCCCAATCTTTGACGCGCAAGATCTCTCGCCGCATCCAGAGAAAGGACGCCCATCTCTCCCAAGGTTAGCCGACGCTGGCGAGCGGCCCGGCCTCCTCCAACACGATATTGGATGAAGTAAACCCGCTTCCCACCAGAATACAGGCGAACGCCAAACCCGGGCACCCGCGTATCCCAGACAAAGACATCGCTTCTAAGCGGCGTTGATATGGAGCGTAAACGCCCCTCGGTCAAAGCTGTCTTCATGCGAGAACCATACACGATCCGGAAGCATTCCGGAAACACATTATTGGCGGTGTTATACTCCCACAAGCCCCTTAGATGTCCATATAACTATCTGATTCTTATGACATTTTAGCTCACCGACCCCATAAAGCGCCTGCATATTACCAGAGAGCACTTCATTGGTAATGAAGAGGTCGACAGTTCAATCCTGTCTGGCAGCACCATTTTTCTCCCGCCAACTCCTCCCGGTCCCAGCCCCGCCGATCGTTCGCACCGAGCGGCGGGCGGGCGTGAACGTTACCGGCGGCCTGCGGCCGCCTCCCTAGATGCCAGGCAGATTCAACCACGAAGCCAGCGCGCTGAGGATCAGATTCACGGCCAGTGCGCATAGCAGCAGCCCCATGATCCGGCGCAGCAGTTGCGTGCCGCCTTTGCCGATCACGCGCTCGACCAGCCCGCCCCCGATGAAAATGATGAGAAGGGCCGCCAGCACGACGGCGAGAGCCCCGATCGTTTCGAACTGTTCGACAAGCGAGAAGCGGTTGTTGTCCATCAGCAGCACCATGCTCAGCATCGCGCCGGGACCGGCAATGATCGGGGCCGATAGCGGAAAGATGGCGATGGCCATGACGCGCTCCCGCGTCAGGACGGAGCCGCCCGGGGCCGGCGGGGAAGCATCGTGGCCTTCGCCCAGCACCATGTTGATCGCGAACAGGAACAGCACGATGCCGCCCGCGATCTGGAAGGACAGCAGCGAGATTCCCATCGCATGCAGCAGATACTGGCCGACGAAGCCGAAGGCCGTGAGAATGCCGAACGCCAGCAGCACGGCGATAACCGCCGCCCGCCGCCGGTCGCGGGCCTCGAGACTCGCGGTCGCGCCCATGAACAGCGGCAGATGGCCGACAGGATCGAGCACCGCCCACAGCGTCAGAAGCTGGGTGACGAACAGGGATTGGTCCGGAAGCATGCCCGACTCCACAAGGATTCGGGTCGATCTTAAGCCTCCCCGCCACCCGGTCCACCGCAACCGGACCGACACCCACAGCAACGCGGCGGAGTAAAGCGGCGGAGTAAAGCGGCAGAGCAAAGCGGCTTGGCCTGCTCCGCGCAATCCGGCCTGCCGATCGTCAGACGTCGAGGATCGGAACAAAGCCACCATAGATCAGACGCCTGCCGTCGAACGGCATCGTGACGTCCGCCATGCGCGGGTCCGCCTGAAGCTTGCCCCACGCCGCGTCCCGCGCCTGCCGGGAGGGCCATTCGATCCACGAATAGACCACCGTTTCGTTGTCCGCTGCCTGCACCGCCCGCCTGTAGTCGGTCACCTTGCCGTCCGGGAGATCGTCGCCCCAGGTATCGACGATCCGCATCGCGCCAAATTCAACCATAAGGCTGGAAAAGGTTTCGCTGAACCGCTGATATTTGTCCCTGTTTTCTGTCGGCACGGCGGCAAGCATGCCGTCCGCGTATCCCATCCGGCCGCCCTTGCCCTCATCGAGAATGGGAAGGAAGCCGCCGTAAATCATGCGCTTGCCGTCGAACGGCATGTCCTCTCCCATATTCTTCATGCGCGGATCGCTCATCATCCTCTCGTTGGCGGCATTGCGGACCTCTTTCGACGGATACTCGAACCATGAGAACACCACGACCTCGTCGGCCTGCGCCTTCACGCTGCGGCGAAAGTCAGTGGTTTTGCCGTCCGGCACATCGTCGCCCCAGCATTCGACATGGCGCGTCACGCCAAATTCCTTGAAGATGGGCGCAGCCTCCGCTGCATGCTTGCGGAAAGCCTCCTTGTTGGCGGCAGGCACTGCGCCGACAAATCCTTCGACGTATCGCATATGCATCTCTCCCTTCGACCACTCAGGCGCGCACCATTGACGCTCTCAATATATGTTGATATCAACATATTTACCGGAAACCCGTCAATGGCTCATTCCAACCCAGGCTCTATATTCCGCTATATTCCGCTTCCATCCCTATCCCTGCCGTCCCATGAACACCCGCATTTCCGACCCGTCCCACGAAACCACTCTTCACGTCCGCGATGCCTGCCTCTGTCTGCACAGCCAGCGCGTTGCGCGCGCCCTGGCGCGCCGTTTTGACAACGCCTTCAAGGAAATCGGCATCACCAGCGGCCAGTTTTCATTGCTGATGGCGCTGAACCGCGCCGAACCGCCCGGGCTTGGCAGCGTCGCAGACCTGCTCGCAATGGACAGAACGACGCTGACGGCAAATCTGAAACCGCTTGAACGCCAGGGCTATGTGGAAATTCATGCCAATCCCGACGACAGGCGCTCGCGCCTGCTGACGCTCACCGTCGCCGGACGCAACGTGCTGCGAAAGGCAATACCGATCTGGGACCGGACGCACGCCGCCGTGGAGGCCACGCTCCACGACGCTGATGCGTTGCGCAAGGATCTCGGCCGGCTCTCGAATGCATGATCGCGACAGGCGCGCGCAGGATGTCGCGCCGGTTCTTGCCCCATGCGGGACCGATGGAGCGGCAAGACGCGCAGCGCACCGCTCCCACCGGGTCGCCGATCAGTGGTGAGCGCCGTGGCCTGCGCCGCCGGCAATCGGCCCCACGCGATATTCAACACTGAGACTGCCTGCATGCTCGAAAGTAAGCGTGCCTTTCACCGTCATGCCTTCGGTGAAACTGCCGCTGAGTCCGATTCCCATGATGTGGAAGCCGCCCGGCTTCAGTTCCACGGTCTCGCCTGGTTTGATCTCAAGGCCGTTCGGAAGCGGGCGCATCCGCATGATATCATTTTCCATCGACATCTCATGAATCTCGACGCGCCCGACTTGATCGAGCGAGCCGCCGACCAGCCGATCCGCTTCCTTGCCGGTGTTGACGATCCTCATATAGCCGCCGGCCACCCTCGCCCCCTTTGGTGTCGCGCGCAGCCACGGCCTCTCGATGACCAGCGCGCCGACGCGATAGACTTCAGCGGAATGCGCTGCGCCATGCCCCTGTTCTCCCTGCTCATGAACAGGGCCGTGGCCGGCGGGAGCCTGCGCGATGACGCCGGACGCTTGCGCATGCCGCGCCTGCGGCTGATGTCGCCCGCCAGCCTCCATCGTCATAAGCTGTTCCGGATTTGCGGCGGCTTGGCCAGTAGCTCGAAGGTCGGGCGCACCTGCCGCTGCCGGATGATGCATCCATGCCGCAAGCGCCAGCGCGGCCATCGAGAAAGTTCGCGTCCACGTGATCATGATAGAGACTCCTGAAATAGCTGGGAATTCTGATTTCGGGATGCGGCTTTGCCTGCCATCCCGGCCTGAAGCTGGCTTTCATCTGAAGTATGTTCGGAACGCGGCCGCCGATACGCGCCACCTTCCAGCCGGACGACATCCGGCATACGAAGAGGACGAAGGCGACCGGCGTCAGGCGGCAGGAGGCCCTCGCGGCATGCAGGGCGAATGAAACCGGGCAAAGCCGGTCCGCTGCGATCCAAAGAGATAGCGCACGCCATGAAGCGCGGGGCGCAAATCCGGCAGCACGGCAGCAGGCGTATCGCCACTTCCGAGCGCGGGACAGGCACACAGCACGCAAGCGGCGAGATGGTCGCGAACGTGTCCGGTGTCGTCGTCCGTATCCGGCGCCGCGCCTCCGAAACACACGACGGGCGCGCCATCGGCGGCAATGGCCTGTTGAGCCGCCATGGCTCCGAACATGGCTGCCAGAACAAGCTGCATCGCCAGACAATAAGCGACAGTCACAGACAGCAGCGGTCGCACGACCCACCCGTTGTTATGGCGCGGAAAACCCGTTCCGGATCTCAACCCCGCTTCTAGCACCAACCGGATACAAGAGAAACGCCCCTTCAACTGCCGGATGCGGCAGACCGCCGCTCTGGAATATGTGCTGGAAGACACGCAGGCGCGCCGTTCCTCAAGCAAGACGATTGCGGAAGAACCATGCCGCAATGGGCATCGTGACCGCGGCAATGACGACCAGAGCGAACATATCGGGCAGGAGCTGACCCAGGGTGGCGCCTTCGAGATAGACCCGGCGCGTGATGGTGATGGCGTATTGCAGCGGGTTGATCTTCGTGAAATAGCGCAGAATTGCGGGCATATTCTCTGTCGGAGCCATTAGTCCCGACAGCAGCATGAACGGCATCAGCAAAACGAATGACAGGATCATGGCCTGCTGCATGTTCCTTGCAATCGAGGACAGGAACAGTCCCATGCCGATGGCGGCCGCGAGGAACAGGATCAGGCCGAGATAGAAGACGGCATACGATCCCGCGAAGGGAATCCGGAACCAGAACAGCGCGACCAAGAAGATCAGCGAGGACTGAAGCAGGCCGACCGCCATCGACGGAACGGCCTTTCCGATCATGATTTCGGTGGGTCTGAACGGCGCAACCAGGAGCTGGTCGAATGTGCCCTCCTCCCGCTCGCGGGCGACCGACATGGCCGTCAGCATCATGGTCATCATCATGGTGATGGCGCCGATCAGCGACGGAATCATGTTCCAGCGCGTCTCAAGCGATGGATTGTACCAGGCGCGCGTCGTCACCTGAACAGCCTGATTGGCCAGACCTTGGGAGGCGCGCCAGCCCTGACCGAAAGCCGCCGCGATGGAGGCCACGTATCCTTGCGCCACACCGGCGGTATTGGAATTGCGCCCATCGGCGAGGACCTGTATCCGTCCGACCTGGCCCGCGACCAGACGCTTCTCGAAATCGGCAGCGATCGTGACAATGAGCACCGCGCGGCCGCGGAGCAGAGAATCCGCGGCAGCTTCCGTCGTTTCCGTCGAGGCGACGCGGGTGAAGATGCCGGAACCATCCAGCCGCGCTGCGAAAGCCCGCGATGCGGCGCTTCGATCCTGATCCACAAGGACGTAAGGGACGGTGTTCAGGTCGTATGTCGCCGCATAGCCGAAGATCAGACACTGGAGAACGGGCGGAAGAAAAAGCAGAACTCGGCTGCGCGGATCCTTCAGGATCACCAGGAACTCCTTGTGCATCAAGGCCAGAGTTCGCCTGAACGAATTCCACATTACCGTTATCCGATGATCTTGCGATTAAGGCGAACGGACAGCGCGAGAAGCGCAAAGGCCATGACGGCAAGGACCGCGGCATTGGGTATGATGACGCTCCAGACATTTCCCGCCAGGAAGATGGTTTGGAGCAGGCTGACGAAATAGCGAGCCGGGAACACATAGGTCACGACCTGTATGATCCATGGCATGCTCCGGATATCGAATACGAAGCCGGAAAGCATCATGGCCGGCAGAAAGGTGAGCGTCATGCTCATCTGGCTGGCGAGGAACTGGCTCTTCGTCGCCGACGAGACAGCCAGGCCAATGCCGAGCGCCACCAGCAGATAAAGCATGGACACGGCCGTCAGAACCAGAAACGACCCCCGGAACGGAACACCGAACAGCAACAGACCCCCGCCAACCGATAGCGCAAAGCCGATCATGCCGAGAATAAAATAGGGCACGGCCTTGCCGAGAAGAATTTCGGACGAGCGTGCCGGCGTGACGAACAGGGCTTCGAAGGTGCCTCTCTCCCATTCGCGCGCGACGACGAGCGCGGTGAGCAATGTTCCGATCAGCGTCACGACAAGGACGATCAGGCCCGGCACCAGAAAATAGGTGCTCTCGTTGGCTTCGTTAAACCAAAGGCGGCTTTCCAGCGAGACCGACGCGGCCGCCAGCATACGCCCTCTGGCCGCCTCCCGGGCCATCCATGTACCGATAGCTCCCTGGGCATATCCGAGCGAGATGCGCGCCGTGTTCGCGTCCGCGCCATGAACGATCACCTGGATCTCGGCATCGTTAGTCTGGACCCGGCGGGCGAAGCCGGGAGGAATACGGACGATCGCGCTGACTGTATGCGCCAGCAGCAGCTTCTGGGCTTCCGCCATGGTCTTGACGTGAACCACCCTGAAATAATCCGACAACTCGAATCCGGAAGCGACCCCCCTGGCATCGTCAGATACCTCCTCCATCACGATGGCGACGGGGACGTTCTTGACGTCGAGATTGAGGCCGTAGCCAAACAGCAGCAGCATGGCGAGCGGCATGATGATGCCGATGACGATGCTGCTGGGATCACGCAGCAACTGCCAGGTCTCCTTGCGGATCAGGGCGGCTATCCGTGTTGCACTTGCCGTCCGTGAACCGGCCTGCCGGACATCGGTCATGCGGCGCTCTTTGGTCGGGTTTCGCGCTTGCTATTGCGGGCTCGCTCGACGATGGCGATGAAGGCCTCCTCCATCGTAGCGGCTGCCCTGCCGGCCGTCCCGCCCTTGGCGCGGACCTCGGCTGGCGTGCCCTCGGCAAGATTGCGCCCGGCATCGAGGATGATGATCCGGTCGCAATATTCGGCCTCCTCCATGAAATGAGTCGTCACGATGACCGTGACGCCGTGTTCGGAGAGGGCGGTGATGCGGCCCCAGAATTCGCGCCGCGCCAGCGGATCGGCTCCGCTTGTGGCTTCATCGAGAAACAGGATTTCGGGTTCATGCAGGAGTGCCGCCGCCATGGCCAGACGCTGCTTGAATCCCCCCGGCAACCGGCCGCTCGGCAGGGCCGAGAAGGGTCCGAGTTCGAACTGTTCCTTCGCCCATTCGATCCGTTCGCGCTTCTTCTGCCTGCCGAGGCCGTAAGCGCTTGCGAAAAACTCAAGATTGTCGTCGACGCTGAGGTCGGCATAGAGCGAGAACTTCTGCGCGACATATCCGAGCCTTTCGCGCGCCTGCGCCCGCGCCGTTCGCAGATCGGCGCCTGCGACGCGGAGTGTGCCCGCGCTGGCGGGCAACAGGCCGCACAGCATCCGGAACGTCGTGCTTTTACCTGCGCCGTTCGGGCCGAGCAGGCCATATATCTCGCCACGGCGGACCTCGAAACTGACATGATCGACGGCCACGAAGTCGCCGAAGGTGCGCACAAGGTCATGCACTTCCACCGCAATATCATCGCCGACGGACATATCTGCCACGGTGATGGTGTTGCGCGCACGTTCGCCGGCGACCCGCGCGAACAGGACCATGAACCCGTCCTCGAACCGGGGAGCAACCGGGGACAAAAACACTTCGGATTCATCGACGGACACAGCCGAATCGTCAGCCGTCTCGCGCACGACTCGAACCTGCCCGGACTCCGGAACCGCATCGATGATGCCCGGCAGCGCAAACAGGCGCGCCTGCAAGGAGCGTGGCGACATTCCGGAAGGCGCTGCCGCGATGAAAGTCCGCCCCGCCGCCTGAGCCGTAATTTCATCTGGAGAGCCCTGTGCCAGAACCTTGCCCGCATGCATGACCACCGCATGCTGACAGCGCTCGGCCTCGTCCAGGTAAGAAGTGCTGACAACGACGGTCAGAGCATCGTCCTTCACAAGCTGGAACACGATCTCCCACAATTCGCGCCGGGACAGCGGATCGACGCCGACGGTCGGCTCGTCGAGCAGGAGAAGGCTGGGCGCGCGAACCAGCGTGCAGGCGAGGCCGAGCTTCTGCTTCATGCCGCCTGAAAGCTTGCCCGCAAGACGCTGGGTGAACGATCCGAGTTGCGTCATCTCCATGAGGCGCGGATAGACCTCGCGACGCGCAGCAGCGCTTACGCCATGAAGGTCGGCATAGAGATCGAGATTCTCCTGAACGCTCAAATCCTCATACAGGCCGAACTTCTGGGGCATGTAGCCGATCCGGTCCTGCACCGTCTGCGGCGATGTGCTGACGTCCGTTCCCAGCACCGTCATCGTTCCATCATCCGGCGTCGCGAGGCCGCAGATGACGCGCAGCAGCGTGGTCTTTCCGGCACCGTCCGGCCCCACGATTGCGGTCAGGGAGCCGGGCTGCACCGCGAACGAGACGCCATCCAGCGCGATCACGGCTTCTCCCGTCTCGCGCCGGAACATCTTACGCAGGTTCTGCCCGTTGACGGGTGCAGCCCGGAGATCGCCCATTAGGGAACGGCTTTCGATTGAGCCTCGTTTGGTGGAGCGGGAAGCAGCCTGACGGTTGCGGGCATGCCCAGACGCAGGATGTTCTCCGGGTCCCGGGCAAAAACGCGGACTTCATAAACCAGGCTGGTGCGCAGGTCTTCGGTCTGAACCGTCTTGGGCGTGAATTCAGCTACGGGCGATATGAACCCGACCCAGCCTTCGAACGGCTCATCCGGCATGCTGTCGATGGTCACCCGGGCCGCCATGCCGGGACGGACAAGGCGAAGCTGCGGCTCCGACACATAGGCCCGCACCCATTTCGGATCGGACACCGCAAGCGAAAAGACAGGTCGTGTCGTGGAGGCCATTTCACCCGGCTCCATGAGCCGCGAGCTGACGATGCCATCGATCGGGGATTTCAGCTCGGCATCGGCCAACTGCTCCCGGAGCAAAGCAAGCTGCGCTTTGCTTGCGCGGACCTGCGCCTCGGCTTGCGCAATGTCCTCCTTTCGCGAACCCGCGACAAGCAAATCGAGAGCCTTCTGGGTGGCCTCGACCTTCGCTTGCGCGACATCGAGCGCCACCTTCGACTCATCATAGGCCTGTCGGCTCGTGACGCTCTTCTCCAGGAGAGCAACCTGCCTTTCATAGCGCAGTTGCGCGTCTCTCTCCTGCGCCTGTGCCGACGTCAGGCTCGCCTGTCCCTGCGCGATTTCCTCGGGACGATTGCCATTGCGAAGACGATCGAGATTCGCCTGTTGCGCGGCGACCTGCGCATTCACCTGATCGACCTGCGGCTGCAACCGGGCGGTATCCAGGCGCGCCACAACCTGCCCCCTGTGAACCGTCGCACCTTCTTCGACCAACACCTCGGCAATCCGCTCGTTGCCGTTGAAGGCGAGGGTCACCTGCCTGAAGTCGACATTGCCGACCAGCCTGAGTTCGTCCGGCGCGCTCCGGTCGCGCATGTAACACCACGTCCCGGCAACAGCGCCAGCAAGCAGAAGAGCGACAAGGATGAGACGTTTTGGCATCGGGCCCGCCGTATACGAGTGCCGCAAAATCTAGGTGTGACCGCTCAGCTAGTCAAATCATAATTTGAAATTCTGATTTGACTATTCGATAACCGCTTGGCAGAAGATAATCATGCGATCCCGAACCCCTTCAGCTTCTGGAAAAAACGCCCGAGGCTCCCGCGGGAATGGAGCCACGACGCGTTCACAGCTACTCGAAGCGGCGGGGATCGTTTTTGCGCGGAAAGGCTTCGACAGGGCGACAGCCAAGGAGATCGCCGAAGCTGCCGGGACGAATGCAGCCTCCGTCAATTATCACTTCGGGGGCATTGAACGCCTCTACGAAGCCGTGCTGGTCAAAGCGCACGACGAGTTGATCAGCCTGCGTCAGCTACAGGATCTGATGGTCGATGGGCTTTCCGCCCGGGAGAAGCTTGAACGCCTCATGACCATCGTGGTGGCGCTGTTCGCCGGGCCGGACTCCTCGTCCTGGGCCATACGAGTGATCAGCCGCGAGTTTCTGTCGCCATCGCCCTATCTGGCGGTGCTGCGGGAGAAGGCGCTGGATCCAAAGAAGTCGCTGATTCTCGATCTCGTCGCCGAACTCGCGGACGTGCCGAAGGATGATCCGCTCGTGACGCGATGCTTCTTCAGTATCGTTGCGCCATGCGGGATGCTGCTGATGATAAACCAGGAATCGCTCAGCCAACTGCTCCCCTCGCTCAAGCAGAGCGATCCGGCGACGCTGGAGCGGCATCTGGTTCAGTTTGCATTGGGTGGCATTGCGGCAGTGTCGGCTTCGGCGCGCTGATGATTTGTTATTGACATCAAGAAGTTATCCGGCCCATCAATGCGATTGATCGCCCTTGATCAGACCGCGCAATCTGAAGGAGATTTCTGGTGCTGACGCTGGATGATGCCGCTGACGAACTTGAACATCGGCATATGCAGGAATTGGGCGATCGGCTGATTGCCAAGTCCGTATTTTATAATCTCAACGATGGCGAGCGCTCGCTCACCCACGGTCAGAAATCCGGCAAAATTCTGCTGATGGGCGAAGATCCGCGGCTGCCGAAGATGCCCGCCGCGCCGACCCTGACCGACTTCTTCAAATATCGCTTTGCGTTGGGCCCGCTTCAGCACCTTCTGCAAAGCGCCAAGCTTGCCCAGAAGAATGGACTGGACGAAAAGATCGTTCTTGCCTGCCTTCTCCATGACGTTGCGGTCGCCGGATTCATTCGCGCCGATCACGGCTATTGGGGCGCCCAACTGATTGAGCCCTACGTTGACGAGGAGGTGAGCTGGGCCATCCGCATGCATCAGAGCCTGCGTTTCTATCCCGACGAGTCGGTAGGCTATGAATATCCCCAAGCCTATATCGATATGTTCGGCGCCGATTATCAGCTACCCGAATATATCCAGAAGGATTACGAACGGGCGCGGAATCATAAATGGTACATGTCTGCCCGGATGATCTGCCTGAACGATCTTTATTCGTTCGAACCCTCGGTTGTGGTGACTGTCGATGAGTTCGAGGATGTGATCGGCCGACACTTCAAACAGCCGAAAGAGGGCCTGGGGAACGACAATACGCCAGCATCTCATATGTGGCGGACCATCATGCGTCCCGCCAACGCCCTGTGACGTCGCTGTGACCTCTCGGCCTGCGGACAGTGGATTTCCCTAAGCCGCGCCGGTCATATCCGACGTCGGCCAAGACCCGCACACAACGGGCCCCGCAAAAGCGACAAGAATCCGCCGGAAACTTAACAGGGACATCCCAACTGCTTCGGGGGGAATATTCATCCTCCCGATAGCAGGCATGAGCAGGCATGGCCGGACAGCTAGGCGTCCGCTACCACTCAACTGAAATGTATTGAGTTTCGAGAAACTCCATCAGCCCCTCGTGAGCGCCTTCCCGGCCGAGCCCGGACTGCTTCATGCCGCCGAACGGCGCGGCCGGGTCCGAAACAAGACCACGATTGAGTCCCACCATTCCGAAATCGAGTTGCTCCGACACCCGCAGGCCGCGCCCGAGATCGCGCGTATAGACATAGGCCACCAAGCCATATTCCGTCGCATTGGCCTTCGCGACGACTTCGGCCTCGCTGCCAAAGGTCTGGATCGCCGCGACGGGCCCAAAAATTTCCTCGCGCATCATCAGCGCATCGTCGGACACGTTGTCGACCACGGTGGCGGGATAGAAAAAGCCGGGCCCTTCCGGAACGTGGCCGCCGGTCAGCACCCGCGCGCCTTTCTTCACCGCATCCTCAACCAGCTCGACGACCTTGTCGCGCCCGTCCTTGTTTACCAGCGGCCCGAGCGTCACGCCGTCCTCCAGCCCATGGCCGGCTTTCAGCGCTGTCATCTTCTCCGTCAGCCGGGCGGCGAATTCCGCCTGGACGGACTCATGCACATAGAAGCGGTTCGCGGCGGTACAGGCTTCGCCCATGTTGCGCATCTTCGCGACCATGGCGCCGGCCACCGCCGCATCGAGATCGGCATCCTCGAACACGATGAAAGGCGCGTTGCCGCCCAGTTCCATCGCCGGCTTGAGGATATTTTCCGCCGCCTGTTCGAGCAGCTTGCGGCCAACTTCCGTGGACCCTGTGAAGGAGACGACCCGCGTGCGCGGGTCCTTCAACATCCGGCCGACCACCGGGCCTGAGCGGCGCGACGGCAGCACATTCACCACGCCCGCCGGCACGCCGGCCTCCTCCAGCAGCGGCATCAGCGCCAGCATGGTCAGCGGCGTTTCCGAAGCAGGCTTCAGGATGACGGGGCACCCGGCCGCAAGCGCCGGGGCGATCTTGCGCGTCGCCATCGCCGCCGGGAAATTCCATGGCGTGACCAGCACGGCGATGCCGGCCGGCTTGTGATGGACAAGAATGCGCGCACCGGACGAGGGAGCGCGCGAAACCTCGCCGATGTTGCGGACGGCCTCCTCCGCATTCCAGCGGAAGAACTCCGCCGCATAGGCGACCTCCGCCCGGGAGTCACCAAGCGGCTTGCCGTTCTCGATCGTGATGAGCCGCGCGAAACGTTCGGCGTCGCGAGTCATCAGCTCGAACGCCCTGCGCAGCACTTCCGCGCGGTCCCGCGGCTTGCGGGCGGCCCAGTCGGCAAAAGCCGCCTGAGCTGCATCGAGCGCCGCCGCGGCATCCGCCTCGCTGGCACTGGCAACCGACGCGACAACCTTCTCCGTGGCCGGGTCGAGCACATCGAAACGCGCCCCATCCGAAGCTTTTCGCCAGGTTCCGCCGAGCCAGAGGTCGGTCGGCACATCCTTGAGAAGGTTGTCGTACATCGCTTTACCCTTCGACTTACTGGGGGTCGATCTTCGCCAGCCGGACGTAGTCGCCCCAAGCCTGCACTTCCTTGAGATAGGCGCTCTGAGCTTCATCGACAGAGGTGATCCATGGATCGGCGCCGGTCTTGGCAAGGAACTCCTTGGTTTCGGGCGAAGACGTGATCGCGTTGAACCAGACATTGATCTGATCCACGATCGGGCGCGGCGTCGCCGACGGCAGAATGGCGCCGAACCAGCCGACGAGGTTGATGTCCTTCACGCCCTGCTCTTCCATCGTCGGAAGGTCCGCGCTCGCCTTGATCCGCTCCTGTGTCGTCACCGCCAGGATCCGGATTTTCCCTTGCCGTAGCTGGGCCATGGCCAGGGCCGGATCGAGTACCGCGAAGTCGATCACGCCGCCCAGCAGGTCATTGAGCAGGTCTGGCCCAGCGCGATAGGCAACATCGACGGTCTGGAGGCCAGACTTGTTCTTATATAGCTCTCCGGCAACCTTGGCGATGGTCGCCGCCCAGCCATAGCTCGATTTGTCTTTCTGTTGTTTCAGATGGCCGGTCAACTGAGCCAGATCTTTCCACGGAGCATCGGCGCGAACGACCACCATGAAGGGCTGCCGGTTGATCATCGCGGCAAGCTGAAGGTCCTTCGCCGCGTCAATCGGCGGCTTCTTCAGGAGATACATCATGTTGGCCGCCGTGATGCCGGAATGCACCAGGATGGTGTGGCCGTCAGGCTTGGCCCGCGCGATATATTCCACCGCGAGAGTGCCTCCGGCCCCAACCTTGCTTTCCACGATCACATTCTGTTTAATGAGAGGCTTCAGCTTCTCCGAATAATACCGGACGACAATGTCCGCCCCGCTACCCGGCGGGAAGGCGCTGATCAGATGGATATTCTGGCTCGGATAATCCTGAGCCTGAACGGCAGCGAGCGGCATCATGCCGGCGCTGAAAGCCAGTGCGGCAGAGACGGCCAGAACCTTGTAGTTCGCTCTCATCTTACGTCCTCCCTGTTATCTCGGTATGGTGAGCTTCAGCGTTTCCTGCTGGTCTTGAGCACGAATTCCGGCAACTGGACCGCACGCTCCGCTTCCAGCGCCTTGCGCAGCGCCAGCTCCGCGACGACCAGATCCTGCACGGCCGAACCGACCGACTTGAACAGCGGAAGACGCGGGGTCGCCGGCCGGCCGGCCAGATCGCCGCGAACCAGCGCGTTCAGCGAGACGACCTTGTCGTGGAAGTCGATGCCCTCCCGCGCGGCGGCGATGAAGTCGCCCGTGCCCTCCATCACTTCCTCCGGCGCATCGGCGACAATGAGATCCGACCGCGCGATCAGCGCCGTATCGGCCTCGCGCTGGTCCGGAAGGGTCGAGCCGATTGACACCACCACGGCGCCGTCATCGACCCATTCGCTGCGGAATGTCGGCGTCTCGTCCCGGGATCTGGCGGCGGCCAGCACCAGCGACCGGCCCGCAACAGCCGCGCGGGCATCATCCGCCGGGCGGCAGTCGATGCCGAGTTCCTCGCTGAACGTCCGCGCAAAGGCCGCCCTGCTTTCGACAGAGGGGCTGAAGACGGTCAGCTCGCTGATGGTGCGGATCGCGGCGATGGCGCGGACATGAGAATGCGCCTCGCTTCCGCTGCCCAGCACGCCGACCCGCACCGGCGCATCGGCCATCAGATGATCGACCGCGACGGCGGACGTCGCCGCCGTCCGGAATGCGGTGAGGCTTTCGCCGTCCAGCACGCCGGCGATTTCGCCGGTTTCCTGGCTGAACAGCACCACCGCATAGGAGACGGCGCGGTTGCGTCCCAGGCCGAACAGCTTCGCGCCCATATAGCTGCCGGTCGGCAGAATGGCCGGCAGCGTCCGCAGCCAGGTGCCCTGCCCGCGCGCCACCACGCGGCCGGGATTCTCCTCCGGCGTCTGCGGCATGCGATACACATCCGTCATCACCCGGATGAGATCCGGCCAGGAAATAACTTCGCTGGCGACCTGCGCCGAAACAAAGAATGGCGTGTTGCTCATGTCACTCCCTCTCGCCGCCCGGCGAGCGCTCCCTCACCGCCTCGGCCAGCGGCGGCGGCGGGTTCGTCAGAATTTCGGATGTGCCGGGATGGAGCTGCGCACCGGCGGCCGCCTGCGCGACCCAGTGGAGATGGCCGTAATGCGTATCCCAGAGGCGTGGCTGCCACGCATCCGTGAGATAATCGCCATCGGCTGAATATTCGAACTGCCCGCCCAGCGGCGACCTGAGATAATAAAAGATCAGCGACGACACCCGGTGCCGCCCGAGCCCGACGCCGGCGGACCAGCCCTGACGCTGCATCGTGTTCGCGCCGGCCATCAGTTCGTCGACATTGTCCACGCCGAAGGATATGTGGCTGAACAGAGGCTTCGGGCTTTTCAGCAGGAACAGATTGTGATGTTCCGCCCGCCCTTCGGCGCGCATGAACACGCCGAGACCGCGGTTCATGTCGGTGACGCGGAACTTCAGACGCTGCGTATAGAAGGCGACGCCGCGATCCACATCGGCGACTCCGAAGACGACGTGGAACAGGACTTTCGGCCGCGCCTGATCATACCAGCGCCGATGACGATCCCAGCGACGGATGTCGCTCAGCGTATTCTCCGGCTCGGCCTCCGTCACCGGCGGCACACGCTGATACAGCTCGAAGCCGATGGGAATGCCGCAATCGTCCACGGTATGGAGAGCGCCCCGGTCGTCGACCGACACCTTGCGGTCCCGGCGGAGATCGGCGGCGATGCTGTCGAGATCGTCTTGCGTTTCCACGCCCCAGATCACTTCGCGGGGACCGTTACCGTCCACATAGGGCGGCGGCAGATCGGCGGCATCGGAAGGATGGACTTCAACGACCGAGCCTTCCGGCACGCGGAACAGCGCGGACCGGCCGTTCCACTCCGGCGCGCCGAGACCGAAATCGGTGACAAACCTCACCGCTTCGGCAACATCATCGACGCCGAAGCATACCCGCTTGATGCCATTGATCGCCATCTGCGCTCCCTCCTCGAATATGCCGGCGCAGCCGCGCTAGGCGGGATTGCGGCCGACAAAGAATGCGGCATTCGGCTCCTTGGTCGGGTTGAGGCCCGCCGCCTCGGCGCCCCGGCGCAGCGTCGCCATATCCGATCAGCATTGTCGGATGGTTCGCTGCGGTCGTTCCGGCCGCAACCCCGGCCGAGATCGTCGACCAGATCAATGGCTGGATGCGGACCATCATCGCCACGCCGGAGGCCGAGAAATTCCTGGCGGACACCGGCGCCGTACCCTGGACCAACACCCCGGCGGAGGGACAGGCCCGGCTGCTGAAGGATGTCGAGACCTGGCGGAGCTATATCCGCGCGGCGAAGCTCACCCCGCAGTGACAATGCTCCCGCGCATGAGAGCGCCGCGGAGTGCGGCCCCGGCATTGACGGCAGCAAGAGAGAGACGCAACAACGGCGGCGGATGATGATCGGACTCGCCGGCGATGCCGGCGAGAGCATCACGACGCCGGGTTTTCCAGAAGAAACCGCGCCCGGACCATCTCGGCGAATCTGGGCGCCGCGGCGGACCGGAATGAGTTCCTTGGCCAGAGAATGGCGGAGGTGCGCACCGGCGCGGGCTCGATCAACTGAATGGCCTTCCTGCCGTCTAGATTTCGCGGCAAGGCGCATTCCGGCACGATGGTCACCACGTCCGCATGGGCGACGAGCCCCAGCATGATCTCGATGGAATTGGTCGTGCACATGACATTCGGGCGAATGTCGATCGAACCGAAATAAGTGTCGATCAGCCGCCGCGTCGAAAATCCCGATTCCAGAAGGACCAGCGCCTGGCTCTCCAGCTCCGACAGCCTCACGGATTTCCTCTGGAACAGCGCACTTGATGGCCCCACCACCAGCAACAGCCGTTCCTCCAGCAGCGGCTCGACTTCCGTTCCCTCAAGCGAAGCCGGAGCAAAAGCAATCCCGAGATCGAGATCCCCGGAGTGCGGCCCCTCCTCGATGCTCAGGCCGGTCAGCTCGCTCACCTCGACGCGGATGTTTCGGTGCTGGCTGACGAATGTGCCGAGAATCGGAGCCAGTAGCGTTCTACTGAAAGACTGGATAACGCCGATACGGAGTTCGCCTCGGGACAGCCCCTTAAGCTCGGCCAGCGCTAGATGCCCGGATTCAAGCTCCTGCACCGCGCGCATGCAGTATTTCTGAAGCACGGCGCCGGACCGCGTCAGCCGAATGCCCTTGCCTTTTCCCGGCCTGTCGAACAGCGGCGTGCCGATCTGTTCCTCCAGTTGGGCGATCTGGTGGGATAGTGTCGGCTGCGTCACGCAGAGCTGCCTTGCCGCGCTGGTGAAATTCAACGTCTCGGCGGCAGCAGTTGACCGGCCGCATCCGTAACCGCGATGACCATCGGCACGCCGATGTCGGTCGCATGTCCGGCCGCCGCCCCCGCACAAGTCTTTGCCTCGGCCAAAGTGATGGACATCCCATAGCCGCCGGCAAAGGTCCGGGACGCAGGACTGGATGCGGGTATCGCGTTCATGTCAGAAATCCCAGATAAGATGGGTGCGCCCGATCATGCTCTAGGCCCTTGCCCCTAGCCGCGCAACGGCATTGGCAACCAGCGCGCGATGCTCGTCGGACGCATGGGCAAGGGCTTGGAAAGCCGCGGACATCTCCAGAATAGTCTCTAGCCGGGCGGTCTGCGCCTCACGGTGAGGCGCTTCGCCATGCGCAACTGATGACCAGGATTCGCCGCGATCTGCCCGGCAAGGACGAAGGCCGCATCCATCAACTCGGCCGCCGGCACCACGCGGGACACCAGCCCGCAGGCCAAAGCATCCGCCGCGCTGATCGGCTCGCCGGTGAAGGTCATTTCAGCCGCCTTGGAAAGACCGACGATCCGCTGGAGGAACCAGGCGCCGCCATCCCCGGGAATGATGCCGAGCTTCACGAAGCTCTCGGCAAACACCGCCGTCTCGCTCGCGATTCTGATGTCGCACATGCAGGCGAGATCAAGCCCCGCGCCGATGGCCGGACCGTTGATCGCGGCAATGACCGGCACTTCCAGATGATGCAGCGCCAAGGGATGCGATGAATGCCCTCCTTATAGGCATAGCGCTCCCCAAGCGGAGGAATGGAGCCTGCTTCCGCGCGCTCATGCATCATCTTGATGTTGCCGCCGGCGCAAAAAGCCCGACCCGCCCCTGTGAGGATCAGGGCATGGATGGATTTGTCGGCTTGGACCTCACGGCACATGGCTTCCAGGCCGCCGTATTCGCGATCCGACGACAGGATGTTGCGCGTGTCCGGAGAGTTGAGCGTCGCCAGCGCGATCGCGCCCTTGCGCTCCAGGGTCACAAAGTCGTTCATGTCTTCATCTCGCCTGTGCGGGGTCGCAACCCGGCTTCAGGAATGCGCGGAGCCGTTGACCGGCCACCCCAGCCAGCCGCAGAGCGCCTCGCCAAGGATCAGCCGCTGCTGTTCATCGTTGAGAAACGGCATATGACGGTTCACCAGCACGACCGCCTGCTGATACGATACGCCTTATTTTCCAAGCATTCTGGATATGTCCGTTCCCCAGAAACAGCGCTCCGCACCGAACGCCCTGACCAGACTTTCCACATGCGGCATCAGATTTTCGAACGGATAGGGCGCGGTCGAGAAACTCGGCAGGTTGGTCAGCTTCACCGAGATGTTGGGACGGCTGGCCAGCGCCACCGTCGCATCGACATAGGGCGCGACATCCTGATCGACGGTGTTCCCGAATATGCCGAGATGATCGATCGCGATCCTGAGCCTGGGATGCGCGGCGGCGATCTCGGCCACCTTGGCTTTCGCATGCGGAACGAGCAGCATCACGGCAATGTCATGCGCTTCCGCATACGGCCAGAACCAGTCCGCCGTTCCGTCAAGAATCCAGTCCCGCTCGCCCTCGAAACTGAATGTCAGCCGGACGCCGGCGATCATCGGATTGCCACGCCATTGCTCCAATAGCGCACGGGCCTCGTCAGGACGATTCACCGGAATGCGCGCCATGATGCTAAACCGGTCCGGATAGCGCGCGCAAGCATCGAAGCCGACGTCGGGACGATCATAATCCCATGTCGGAGGGACGATCACGGCGCGGTCGACCCCGCCTTCGTCCATCATCGCCACCAGCGCATCCGCGGTCAGGCTCGGCAGATGGCCCATATGCCGCAACCGGGCCTGCCCTCCGGGAACCCAGGGGCGCTCCGGGGTTTCATCGCCCCATATGTGTATCTGTGCATCAGCTATCATGTCTGACCTGATCGCGAACCGATTATGATTTGAAGCTCAGCGCCGCAGAACGGAGCGAAACTGATGGAAGAAACCCGACAGGATGAAGCCTTCGACGCAAAGGATACATCCCGGACGCGGTTCGATGTGGCGCTGATGAATCCGGCTGGGAGCATCGAGTCCCGGCCGTCACCCGCGCCACACCATGTCCTGTCCGGTTATTGCGGCTCGATCTTCGCGATCTTTGTGTATTCGCCCCAGAGCACAAGATCCTTGCGGAGCATATCCTCCAGTTCCGCCGGGCCACCCGGAGCCGCTTCCGCCGAGAAGCCAGCCACAAAGGCTTAGTTTCCGGTAAGGCCGTGATCTGCTTGAACAAGCCGGCCAACTTGTCGATGACCGGTTGCGGCGTGTCTTTTGGAACAAAAACACCCCACCACGGCATGATCTCGACCCTGGGATAGCCGGCCTCACCCATAGTGGGAATATCAGGCAGAGATGCCGAACGCGCCGACGACGTCACCGCAAGAATCCGCACCTTGCCGGCCTTGGACTGGGCAACGGCGGCACCGGCATCAAGGAACGCAAAATCGATATGACCACCAATGAGGTCGTTCACCATTTCGCCGATGCCGCGATACAGCACGGAATCCATCTTGGCGCCAATGGCGTCCCGATAAAGTTCCGCCGCAATGGTCGCCGTGTTGGTGTTGGAGCCGTATAGCCCTTTGAGCGCGCCTTCTTCAGAAGATTAGTCAGCTTGGCGACGGAATCCGGACCCTTCTCGGCATTGACGACGAGCGCAAATGTCGAGCGCGACAGCGAAGCGATCGTCGCAAAGTCATTAATAGCGTCGAACGGAAACGACTTGAAGAAATGCTTCGATCCCGCCTGTGTCGCAGCGGTGCCGAACAACACCGTGTAGCCATCCGGCTTGCTGCGGGCCACATACTCCACGCCGATGTTTCCTTGAGCCCCGCCACGATTCTCGACCACTACGGGCTTCCCCGCCAGTCGGCTGAGTTTCGCGGCGTAGTAGCGAACCTGCACATCGGCGCCGCTACCGGGCGGGGAACAGGCAGATCGCGCTGATTTCGCGAACCGGATAGTCCTGCGCGACAGCAGTGAATGGCAAAGACACCGCCAACGCTGCGATGCAGCCTATCGAATATTTCGATAAGTAACGCATTGCGCCTCCCATTTCTTTTCCTCTCTGGTCATATCATTCATGACCGCGCAATCCGACGGCTATCGGTAATGCTAAGAATCCGCGCAAGAATCCACGATTGAATCTATTGTCCTTTGGCCGGCGCTCCGTGATCATCATCGGCGGGACGATAACGAACTCGCGCCATATTCTCGTCCACCTGCGTAGCTGGCATGAGGGACGCCGGCAGGTCCTCGCGCGCGATTTGCGCCTGCATCCGCTTCAGCCCTTCGATATCGAGCGCCAGCGGCGTACCGAGCCACATCGCATTGTAGGAATGATCGAAGATATCGTCGCCGGTGATCGCGTGGATAAGCACGCTCAACCCGCCTCTGTTCAAGGTGATCCATTCGATGAATTGCGCCAGATCTTCCTTCGGGAACTGAAAGCGGAACATCGGTGTCGGATGGATCGGATTCGCTTCATTCAGCCAGCGATAGTCCCAAATGCGGAACCGATCCTGCACATCTTCATTCAATCCGATCGCAACTGGCGCTGCTCCGGCAGAAAGTAAATATGGCAATGCCAGCCAATGATCTGGCGCTCAGTCGGTGCGACTTCAGTCATAAGAGCTTCACCATCCAGAACCGAATGGCCGCACTCTATACAACCCGGGGGTTTGCCGAAAATGCTTTATCCCTATCAGGGCCATAGATAAACAATATGGGAAAACGAAATGGCGTATCCCGCTTCGGCCTAGAAAGGAGACCGTGCGCTCCCCGAATCTGCTCTATCGGAGGAATAGAAAAACGTTATTTCCCGCGGTGGTGCGCCCCCACTAGAACCGACATCATAGTCTGTCAGCAGATGCGGAGCATTCCATGAAAAACACCCCACTCTCGCATTTGCGCGTGCTCGACATGTCGCGCGTCCTGGCAGGGCCATGGGCAGGCCAGACTCTTGGAGATCTCGGCGCCGACGTGATCAAGATCGAACGTCCGGATATTGGCGACGATACCCGGAGCTGGGGTCCTCCCTATCTCACGGACGGCGAAGGCCATCCGACCACGGATGCGGCCTATTTTCTTTGCGCCAACCGCAACAAGCGCTCACTCGCGATCGACATCACCCATCCGGATGGTCAAGCCGCCATCAAGGCGCTCGCAGCCCGGTCCGATATCCTGATCGAGAATTTCAAAGTCGGCAATCTCGCCCGCTATGGGCTGGACTATGCCAGCCTCTCAGCTGTCAATCCTGGCCTCATCTATTGCTCGATCACGGGCTTCGGGCAGGCCGGACCTTATGCACAGCGCGCCGGATACGACCTGCTCGTGCAGGCCATGGGCGGCCTGATGAGCATCACGGGTGAAAAAGACGATGATGGCGGGCGGCCGCAGAAAGTTGGGGTGGCCATCACCGATATTTCGACGGGACTTTACGCCACCGTCGCCATTCTCGCGGCGGTGATTCAGCGCCAGAAGACAGGTGTCGGGCAGCACATCGACATGTCGCTCCTCGATGTTCAGGTGGCCACGCTCGCCAATCAAGCATCAAACTATCTCGTCTCGGGCCAGGCGCCCGGCCGCATGGGCAATGCACATCCGAACATCGTTCCCTATCAGGATTTTGCGACAGCGGATGGTCATATCATCATCGCAGTGGGAAATGATGCACAGTTTACCAAGCTGTGTCAGATCATGAACCTTCCGGATATCGCAACCCGCGACAGCTTCCGAACGAACGACCAGCGTGTCCGCAACCGTCATGAGTTGATCCCGCTGCTGAACGATGCCTTCGGGCAGCGCAGCACGTCGGAATGGGTTTCCCTCATGGAGATAGCCGGGATACCCTGCGGTCCCATCAACACCATGAAGGATGTGTTTCAGGATCCGCACATCAGAGCGCGGAATATCAGTTTTGAACTTCCCCATGGCGCGGGCGGAGCAGCGCCGTCCGTTGCCAATCCGATCCGCTTCTCCGAAACGCCGATATCTTATCGGAACGCTCCTCCCCGCCACGGCGAGCATACTCGGGAAATTCTCGAGCAGGTTTTGCGCCTGAGCCAAACGGAAATCGAGCGGCTGGAGGCCGCGGGCGTGGTGAAATCAGCCTAGCTCGAAACGCTACTCTCGACGCTACTTCCGTTTTCCTCACATGTTTGCGAGGGCTTGTCGTATTCGCAATCGGTTCGCGTAGTGGCTGGCTGTATCCAGCGCCAGGTCGCTACAACAATCAGCCATTGAGCAAACAAGCTCAGAGGTGACATATATATATCTGGCTATTTGCGGGCGAACGTCCACGCCGCCCACAACCACCCCGCGACCAGCAGGGTACCGCCGGTGGGCGCTACCGCGCCCAGCCACCGCGGACCGTCAAGGGCGAGAAGATAGAGGGATGCCCCAAACAACCCGCCGCCCGCCAGCAGGGTCGCCGCCGCGCCACGCGTCCGCGCCATGAGCGCGAGAGCGCCAACTGCATGGATTAACTGATAGGAAGCACCCGTTTGCAGCCATTGCGCCGCCTGCGGGCTGGATGCACCGTGGGCGCCGAATGCGCCTGCCACAATGGCAAGCGCCGCTGACAGAGCCGCGAACAATCCGATCATTGCGGCACACCTTTCACAATGGAAACTCTCGTGCGAGCTTGCCTGCATGGCATCGACATTAACTGGGGGAGCTCACGCTACGGATACCACCGGATCGCAGCACTGTCTCGCATAGCCCTTAATGGCGTCGCCATAACCTTGCTGCGAGCATGGCGATCCCGAGCGCCCCTGCGCACCGCCCCGGTGCCGCTTTCGATGTTCACCGCTATGCTGGCGTCCCCTGTCGCGCGCAGCTCGCAGCAGTGGCGTCGTGCGGCAGGGAGCTTTCAGAGAGATATCAGGGCTGAGGCGCCATGTTGGGAAGGAAACTGCATTGCCAACCCTGATCTCGCCTCGGATCAACTGACCCCGCGTTCGTATTTGGGACGCGACGCAGACTTTTGCCATCGCTTGCGGCTGTGTTTCAAGCCCAATCCAGCCAACAGAGCCGCCATCCGAATTGGTGCGCCAATGCCCTCGACGACGGGCACGCCCAACTGCTCGCTCAGCCAATCCGGCTTCATAAGAACCGGGCATTGGGTAATACCGCCCGGGATGATCACATCAACGCCTTGCTGATCGATCAAGCGGCGCGCCGCCGACAGAAAAGTATCGATCATCTGGGTCTTGCGATCACTCATTTCATGCAGAACCACACCCGAAGTGTCATAGCCCCCGACCTTGGACTCCAAACCATACAGGCGCGCGTGCATTCTCGCTTTCGGAATGCCTTCTTCTGTATAGCAGACAATTCCCGAGCGATCCCCGAGTTGAGCAGCTACAAGCAATGCTGCTTCAAAAGGCGCGATTACCGGAATATCAACAAGCGATCGCGCACCCTCAACCCCCAGGTTCAGCATCCCGAGCGGCACGGCCGCATCGTAACCCTCATCTTCAGCCTGACAAAACGCTGCATGGAAATAGGGCGCAGCCTGTTGCATTTCCGCCGGCGTAATCCCTTCAAAAGGTGTGAAGGGAATGGAAATAACGCCGACCTCAAGCCCGGGCGCTTCATAGCTCTTTGCTGCTTCCTCTCGGATTTTTCGCTGCTCCGGCGGATAGTTTCCAAGGATAAACGCAACGCGCATTAGTTTTACTCCCTATGTTTCTATCTAAGATAACTTTTGATTTTCCGGCTATGACTATCAATCATCGCCACTGTTCATCAAGAGCGGATGCGCTTTTCCGTCTTCAGCACAAAGCCTAGCTTCATCGATATGTCAGCCGCTGCCTCGAGAACAATATTTTTAAGCCAGCGCTCCCCGCCATTCGCTTCTATGAAGGCGCGCGGCCCTGTGACCAGCAAGGCAGCTACTCCTTCGCCTGTCCTCCCGTGAAGCGGGGCTGCAAAGCTGACGACCCCGGGCAGATAAATCGAACCCTTGTAGACATATCCCTTTCGACGGTCGCTGCGCGCGGTCTTCAGCATCTCCGCAAACGATTGCGGGACATCCGCATCCCCGGCGTGGCGCACCAGCAGATGGAAGATGCTCTCCAATCGCTCGGGAGACTGATACGCCAGCAGAATGCGGCCCGAAGCCGAAGTGTGGGCGGGCGTGCGGGTGCCGACATGAAGATTGGTCGCAAACTGGATTTGCGCCGACACCTGGTCGATATAAATGGTCTGCCATCCCTCCAACATCGCGAGATGGACGCCAATTCTGGTTTGTCCGGCAACAGCCCTGATCACTGGCTGTGCGACGCGATGCAGTTCCAGAGACTGGATGAATTCGAAGCCGAACATCACAGCCTTGGACGTCAAGCGATATTGCATCGTGTGTTCGTCGCGCACGACATAGCCTTCCTGCTCGAGCGTATAGGCCAGTCGAAAGGCGGCCGAACGTGAAAGCCCAAGGCTGCCGGCCAACTCGCTGAGCGTCTGTGCCGGCCGCTCCCGCGTAAGTTGCCGCAGCATCTCCAATCCGCGCACCAGCCCCGGAACGATGTAACGCGGATCCGCCTTCAAAATCGAAGCACCACCGTTAGCTGCGCCATCGGCCACACCCCTCGCGCTTGACAGGCGCTGACTTTACAGTTTGTATATTAGACAAAGGTTTGATATGTCAAACGCAAGGGATGGAACAGGGCTGACTGAGCAGGTGGCGGCATTTGCCGCCGGGCTGCGCCATGTGGCTCTTCCTGACGATCTCGTTGCCATCGCTGCCGACGGCTTCACGGACTGTCTCGGCGTCATGATTGCCGGGCGCGACAATGCAGCGGTGAGCATTGTCCAACACGCGCTGATCCCACCGGAAGGACCATCCGAGGCGCGCATCATCAGCAGCGGCCGCCGCGTCAGCGCGCCGTATGCCGCTCTGGTCAATGGCGTCGCGGCGCACGCCCTCGACTACGACGATTCAGCATTCGGCTCGCATCCGAGCGCGGTGCTCGTCCCCGCCATCCTGGCGGAAGCGGAGGCATTGTCCCGGGAGGGCCCGGCCATGCTTGCCGCTTATATCGCCGGCTATGAAAGCTGGGCCGAACTCGCGTCACGCGAGACCGACCAACTTCATCTGAAGGGCTGGCATCCCACATCGGTCCTCGGCGTGGTGGCGTCCGCGATTGCCGCATCCGTGCTGCACCAGCTCGATGCACAGCAGACTGCCCACGCAATCGGAATCGCTGCGTCCTCGTCATGCGGCCTCATGGCCAACTTCGGTTCGATGACGAAAGCCTTGCAGGTCGGCCGCGCGGCCCAGATCGGTGTGGAGGCTGCGCGGCTCGCCGCAGCGGGATTGACCGCTACCGCCGGGATCCTGGAACAGCCAAACGGCTTCCTGCACACTTACTCGCCGAAGGGCCGAGTCGACACCGCGCACGCGCCGCGCCTGGGCATCGACTGGCACATGCGTCGCCACGGCCTCAATATCAAGCTCTACCCCATGTGCTACGGCACGCATCGATATCTCGATGCCATGCTCGATACAGTTGCTGCCGAGGCGGTTGTTCCGTCGTCCATCGCCGCTGTCGATGTCTGGTTGAACGCGGCCACCACCAGGCTGCTCAGCCAGCACCGGCCGACCACTGCGACACAGGCGCGGTTCAGCATCGAGTTCGCGGTTGCCGCAGCATCGATCGCGCGCCGTTGCAGTTTGCACGAGTTGACCGACGATTTCGTCAATCGCCCCGACGTTCAGGCCATGATCGCCCGCGTCCGCATCCATCCGCTCGATGTGCCGGATGACGGTTCGCTCTCCGGACCGCCCGCGAGGCTCGCCATCTCGCTGCACGATGGTCGAACGATCGACGCCGCTCCGGTCGCCTTCGCACGTGGCCATTTCAAACGAGCCGCCACGCGGCAACAGTTGCGCGAAAAATTCGAGGACTGCGCATCGCCTCACATGGGCTCGCAGACAGAGGATTTATTCGATGCTCTGCAACGGCTGAGCGAGGTAGGCGACGCCAACGGCCTTCCGCTCTCGTCGGCAAGGATCGTGACAGCAGGGTCAGGACAGGCACGTATAGCGCGGATCGGCATATCGTGACCGCCCACAGACCAGACGCGCCAATACGTAACACAGCAAACTATTCCATGAGAGAAGTCTCGCTCCCGTTCGCCCAGGATCAGGGCATCCAGTTTCCGATCACCCTGATGACCACCGATCACGGCAGACGCATACGAGGGCTCCGATGACCGAAAAAGACGCCGTCCTGATGGTCGAAACGGTTAACAAAGTCTGCCGCCTGACCTTGAACCGCCCCGAGCGCCGCAACGCATTGTCGCACGATCTCAGCCAGGCGATCCGTCATGCAGTGCTGCGCGCGGATGCCGATCCTGACGTTGCGCTGATCACAGTGACCGGCGCTGGCGACGCATTCTGCGCGGGAGCTGACCTGAAGGCAGCAAGCGAGGGCGACCAGAAGGGGATCCCTTTCCGTGGGCCCTTGCATGAGGCGGAGCGGAGCATCTGCGAGGTTCTCATCAATTCCCGCAAGCCATCGCTGGCGATCGTCAACGGCCCCGCTGTAGCCGGCGGCTGCGAACTCGCGCTGTCATGCGATATGCGTATCGCCGCGGACGACACGTTCCTCCAGTTGCCTGAAGCGCGACGTGGCATGGGAGCGCATTTCGCGTCCGTGGCGCTGCCGCAAATGGTGCCGTCCGGCATCGCGATGGAATGGCTTTATACAGGCCGGCGGATTCCGGTCGAGGAAGCAGCGCGGTGGGGCCTGATCAACCAGCTCGTTCCGCGAACCGAACTCGCTGAGAGAGCGGAGGCGTTTGCGGCGGAGATCGTCGCCTCGGCGCCGCTGTCGCTGATCCGTCTCAAGCTCACGTTCCGGAAGTCGCAAGGACTGCCCCTCCAGACCGGCCTCCGGCTGGATACGGGGCCGGACCCCTATGCGTCCGAAGATCGCAAGGAAGGCGCGCGAGCGTTTCTGGAACGCCGTGCGCCGGTATGGACCGGCCGCTGACAGCATCAGGACCGACACAGTCATGAGCCTGAGCGAGGACCTTCGACCGCTCTTCCAGCCACGGCATGTCGCGGTGATCGGCGCATCGCGCACGCCCGGACGCACCGGCTATAACGTCGTGTCGAACCTGCTCGCCTGTGGCTTTTCAGGGCGCATTTCGCCGATCAACCCGGCCGGCGGCGATGTGCTCGGCATCCCCTGCTACGCCTCGTTGCGCACCGCGCCGCGCGACATCGATTGCGCGATGATGGTCATCCCGGCCGATGGCGCGGTGGCGGCCATGACGGATTGCGCCGAGGCGGGTGTTCGCTCCGTCATCATCGGCGCGTCGGGCTTTGCCGAGATCGCGACCGAGGCGGGCCGCCAGCGTCAGGATGACATCGCGCGGATCGCGCGTGAGAGCGGCATCCGCGTCATTGGGCCTAACACCAACGGCATCTATAATGCGACCGATGGCATATCGCTGGGCTTCAACGCCGAGCATGCGGACCGCATTCCGCCTGGCGATATCTCGTTCGTTTCGCACAGCGGCGCCCTGTTCGGCGGCACTGTTCGTACGCTGCGGCGTCTCGGGCTGGGTTTCTCGAAATTCGTGACGGTTGGCAACGAGAGCGATCTCACCATACTGGATATCCTCGAATACCTGATCCAAGACCCGGCAACCCGCGTCATCGGAATGATCGTCGAGGGCCTGTCGGACGGCCCCCGGCTGCGGATGCTGGCGAGCCGCGCCGCCGCGGAGGAAAAGGCGATCGTCGCCTTGAAGGTCGGGCGCTCGGCCGTCGGCGCCGGCGCCGCCTTGGCGCATTCGAGCCGCCTTGCCGGCAAAGCGCGGGCTTTTGACGCGCTGTTTCACGCCAGCGGGATCGCCAGCGTGCGCTCGATTGAAGCACTCGCGAGCGGATGCGCGCTGCTGGCGAGTCGGGACAGCCGGGCCACGATGGGCGACCAGTCGCTGGTCTGTGTGACGAC
>Ga0182740_1000431_pt1 | contig 49081 bp, 46 predicted proteins | sample eDN5th37CKraftBY_FD_128872 | JGI IMG/M metagenome (GOLD analysis project Ga0182740, IMG submission 128872) | Enriched backyard soil microbial communities from Emeryville, California, USA - eDNA 5th pass 37_C Kraft BY (version 2) (version 2) | ecosystem: Environmental > Terrestrial > Soil >...
CGGCTCACCCCCCCTTATGTTGTTTTTCCCCCCCCCCCCCCCCCCCCTAACAACTACATGATGTAGTACCAATCCCGAAGATTGGTGGGGCATACGACGTGACCGCCAGCCACGCGCGTGCCGCAGGCGCGCGCGCTTACTGTACCGGGGGTATATGCGCGTCCTGCACCACCTTCTCCCATTTCCTGATTTCGCTCTCGACAAACGTGGAGAACTGCTGCGGTGTGCTGGATACGGATTCAACGCCCAGGGCAGCCAGCTTGTCGCTGACATCGGGCAAGGCGGCCACGCGGGCGATCTCCTTGGCCCAGGCGGCCGTGATGTCCGCGGGAATACCGGCCGGCCCCATGAAGCCGACCCAGGACGTCACGAAATAGCCGGGGTATTTTTCGCCGATGGCCGGCACCTCGGGTAGCGACTTCAGCCGTTTCTCGCTTGCCACCGCGATGTACTTCAGTTTGCCTGCCTTGACCTGCGGGTCCATCAGGAAGACGGAGTCGAACGTCAGGTCGACCTCGCCCGCCACGCCGGCCATGACCGAGGGGCCGCTGCCCTTGTAGGGCACATGCACCATGTCGACGCCCGCAAGCGACTTGAACAGCTCGCCGCCCAGATGGATGATGGTGCCGTTTCCCGACGACGAATAAGTCAGCGAGCCCGGCTTCTTCTTGAGCTGGCCGACGAGCTCGTCCATGCTGTTGACGGCCGTGCGAGGGTTGGCCGTGATCGCCAGCGGAATCATTCCCGCCATGCTGAGGTAGGTGAAGTCCTTGAGCGTGTCGTAGGGCAGCGAGGTGTACAGCGGCGCGTTGCTGGTGATGCTGGCCGTACCGAGAACGACGGTATAGCCATCGGGCTCGGCCCTGGCTGCCTGGTTCAGGCCGATCGTCGTGCCGGCCCCCGGTCGGTTCAGGACGATCACCGGGACGCCCCAGCTCTGGGTAATCTTCTCGGCGTACAGGCGTGCGATGGGGTCGACCGCGCCGCCCGGCGGGTAGGGAACGATCAGGTTGATCGGCTTGCTGGGAAACGACGATGCGAACACCGCCGAGGAAAATGCACACAGGGCCAGCGTCACGATTTTGGTCTTGGTCTTCACGGCTTGTCTCCTCCTTGTCATCCTGCTTGTTATGCGCTACGGAAATTTCAGCTCGGCATCGGTTTTCCGCAGCAGTTCGTCCTTGCCGACCCCGGGCGCCGCTTCGCGCACGATGAAGGCGTCGCCCGCGCATTCGAATATTCCCAGTTCCGTATAGACACGCGTGACGGCGCTGACGGCCGTCAGCGCAAACGTGCATGATTTCACCAGCTTCGAGGCGCCGGTCTTGTCCTGGTGGCGCATCATGACCAGGACATTCCGGGCCCCCACCGCCAGGTCCATGGCCCCGCCGACGCCGCCGCCGCCCTTTTGCCCGGGCACTTTCCAGTTGGCGATGTCTCCGCCCGAAGACACCTGCAACCCGCCGAGGACGGAGTAGTCCAGCCGCCCGCCGCGGATCAGCGAAAAGGAATCCGCATGGTGCACGATGGAAGCGCCCGCGATGAGCGTGGCGTGCTTCTTGGCGGCGTTGACGATGTCCGGGTCTTCCTGCCCGGGCTCGGGCACCGGGCCAAGACCGATGATGCCGTTCTCCGAGTGGAAGAAAATGGTCTTGCCCTCCGGGATGTGGTTCGCAACCAGGATGGGCAGGCCGATTCCCAGATTGACGATGGCATGCTCGGGCAAATCCACCGCTATCCGGGCGGCGATCTCGTCGTTCGACCAACCCTTACTCATCTCCCACCTCCACTATCCGGTCGACAAAGACGCCAGGCGTATGGACGTCGTCGGGATCGATACTGCCGACTGGCACCATCTGCTTGGCCTCGGCGATCGTCGTGCGCGCCGCCATGGCCATGATGGGATTGAAAGTCCGGCTGGCGCGGCGATACCGGAGATTGCCGTAGGCATCGGCGACGTGCGCCTTGATGAAGGCGAAATCGCCGGGCAGGGCTTCCTCGAAGACATAGCCCTTGCCCTTGAACATCCGGCACTCCTTGCCCTGCGCCAGCTCGGTGCCGTAGCCGGTGGGCGTGAAGAATCCGGCCAGGCCGGCGCCCGCCGCGCGGATGCGCTCGGCCAGCGTGCCCTGCGGCACCAGTTCCAGGTCCACCAGCCCTTCCTGGTACGCGGCGAAGTAATGGTGCGAATCCGGCTGCGACGGAAAGGAAGCGATCAGGCGCGAAACCTGGCGGTTCCTGAACAATCGCGACAACCCCAGCTCGCCCGTCCCGGCATTGTTGGAGACGATGGTGAGGTCCTTGACCGACGTGCGCGCCAGCGCATGCAACAATTCGAACGGCAAGCCGATATCCCCGAAGCCGCTGATCAGGATTGTTGCGCCACTTTCCACGACACTTACCGCCTCGTCGGCGGACTCGCAGGTTTTGTTGAGCATGCCTACCCCGTTTGCCTGGTTGAAATGCGTTGATGTGCCGGCGGTCATAACGCGCGCACGAACTGCACCGCCCCCTCCTCGCTCCCCATCAATGCCGCGCCGATCACCTGGTGCCAATAGGCTTCCGAGCCGTGCGCCAGCCGCCAGCCGTGCAGCCGGCGCGTGTAGAGCTGCAGGTCGTACTCCTCGGTCACGCCGATGGCGCCGTGCACGGCGTGCGCGGTGTTCGCCGCCAGGGCCGCGGCTTCGCTGGCGCGCGCCTTGGCGATGGCGGCCGGCAGCAACGCCGGCTGCGCCAGGCCGGCGCGAAACGCGGCCGCCGTGGCGATGCGCGCGGCGGCAACGTGCTCGGCCATGACCGCCAACTGGTGCTGGACGGCCTGGAACTTGCCGATGGAGCGGCCGAACTGCGTGCGGTCGTTGCCATACTGCACGCTCATCTCGAAGCAGCGGGTCATCGCGCCCGTCAGCAACGCGGCATGCAGCGCCGCCCCCCAGGCCGCCAGGCGGCCCGGCGCGCCGCCCGCGCCGCCCGCGTCGTCGAGCCGGCGCACGGCGTCCTGGCGCACGCCGGCGTCCCAACTCAGGTCGGCGGTCGGCTCGCCATGCAGGCCGCAGTCGCGCCGCCGCGCCGCGCGCGCGTCCAGCAGGCACAGCGCGCCATCCAGCTCGCCCAGCACCGGGCCCGCCAGCATGCCGTACGGTACGCGCGGCGCGCGCAACGCCCCATCCGGCCCGACACGCAAGGCGGGCGCGAAGCTGGGCAGCCCGTCGGGCACGGCCGCGCCGGCCGGCAACAGCGTGCGCAGCGCAATCGCCTGGCCCACGGGAAGCGGCACCGCATAAGCGCCCAGCGCCGTGAACAAGGGCAAGGCATCGGCCAGATCGGCGGCGGCGCCGCCGGCCTGCTCGGGCGCCATGAGATCCAGGAACCCCGATTGCACGATGGCGTCCCACAGAACCTGGACATCGCCGCCGGCCTCGATGGCGCGCACCACGGCCGGCCCGCACCGGCCCTTCAACAAATCTTCGAAAGCGTCGCTATACATTGCGGTCATGCTCCATCGTCTTCAACGCAGGCCCAGGCCGCGCGCGATCATGCCGCGCAGGATCTCGCGCGTGCCGCCCCGCAGCGAATAAGTGGGACATACCTGATTCACATAGGCGCAGGCCCGCAGCAATTCGGCGTCGATATCGACGCCCGGGTCCGCGCCCAGCGCCGCTTCGATGGCGGCCGGTATTTCCTGTTCGAAGGTGGTGCCCAGTTCCTTGACCAGGGCCGCCTCGACCACCGGGCTCTCGCCGGCAGCCAGCCTAGCGGTCACCGACAGCGACAAATTGCGCAACGCGGCCAGGTGGGTGGCGTAACGGCCGACCGCCGCCGCCTGCGAGGCGTCGCCGCGGTCGCGCAACCATTGGATCCATCCGTCCAGCAGCACCATGCTGGAATAGATGCGTTCGGGGCCGCTGCGCTCGAATGCCAGCTCGGCGGTGACCTGCTCCCAGCCACTGCCCTCCTGGCCGATGAGCGCGTCGTCGGACAGCTGCACATCGTCGAAAAACACTTCCGAAAAATGCGCATCGCCCGCCAGGTCCGCTATCGGCCGCACGGTGACGCCGGGCAGCGACAGGTCGACGATGAATTGCGACAGGCCCTGGTTGCGGTCCTGCGGCGTGCCGGAGGTGCGCACCAGCGCGATCATGTAATGGCAGTGCTGGGCGTTGGTGGTCCAGATCTTGCGCCCCGACAGCGTCCAGCCTCCGTCCGCGCGGGGCGTGGCCCGCGTACCCACGCTGGCCAGGTCCGAGCCGGAATTCGGTTCGCTCATGCCAATGCAGAAGAAGGCCTCGCCGCGGCAAATGCGCGGCAGATAGAAGCTGCGCTGCGCCTCGCTGCCGAACTTGCGGATCTGGGGACCGCTTTGCCGGTCGGCGATCCAGTGGGCCGACACCGGCGCCCCGGCGCACAGCAGCTCCTCGATCAGGACGAAGCGCGAGAACGCGTCCATCTCGGCGCCGCCGTACGCACGCGGCAGCGTCACGCCGACCCAGCCCCGCGCCGCCAGCTTGCGGCTGAAGCCGGCGTCAAAGCCCATCCACGACCGCGCGCGCCGGTCGGCCGGCAGCGGCGGCAATTCGGCCTTGAGAAAGTCCTGGACGTCCTGGCGAAACGCCTGCGCCCGCGCCGGCAGTTCGGCGAGTTCGAAACGGTCTATCAATGCGGTCACGATTACAGTCCGATGGTGTAGCCGCCGTTGACCGACAGGTGCTGGCCGGTCACATAGGAAGCCGCGTCCGAAAGCAGGAAGCACACGGGGCGCACCACTTCGTTGGCCTCGCCCCAGCGGCCCAGCGGAATCTGGCTGAGATACGTATCGCGGAATTTCTCGCCGCGTATGGTCTCGGTCATGGGCGTCTCCACGACGCCGAAACCCACGGTGTTGGTCCGGATGCCGTATCTGGCCCATTCGCGCGCCGCGCACATGGTCAGCCCCAGCACGCCGGCCTTGGCGGCGCCGTAGTTGATCTGCCCGATGGTGCCGCGCCGGCCGGCGTCGGAAGAGATGTTCACGATCGCCCCCGCGCCATCGCCGCCCGCCTTGGCGCGGCCCAGCAAATGCCGGCCCAGGGCCTGGAGGAAATAGAACGACCCGGACAGATGCACGTCGATGACCTGCTGCCAGTCGCTGATCGACATCTTGTCGATCATGGCGGTGCGGGTCACGCCGGCGTTGTTGACCAGCCCGTTGACGCCGCCAAAGGCCGCCACGCCCGCGTCCACCGCCTGCTGCGCCAGCGCTGGATCGGCCACGTTGCCGGCCACGGTGACGCAGCGTTCGTGGCCCAGCGACTCGCGCAGGGCCGCCAGCGCGTCGGCGTTCAGGTCGACCGCCACCACACGGCCGCCCAGGTCCGCGATGGCGGTTGCGAGCGCCCGTCCGATGCCCTGCCCCGCCCCGGTCACGATGACCTGGCGGTTCTCCAGCGTCAAAAGTCTGTCCTGCATGGCTGTCTCCTTCATCAGTGCTCAGATCGTTTCCTGGGAACCCAGTATCAGCGTGGCCTGGCTGGAGAGTTCTCCGCCGTTGCCATGCGCCAGCGCCAGCCGGGCATCCGGAACCTGGCGCTCGCCCGCCGTGCCGGCCAGCTGCTGGGCCGCCTCCACCATGGTGAACAGGCCGTACATGCCGGGATGCACGCACGACAGTCCGCCGCCGTTGGTATTGACAGGCAAGGCTCCGCCCGGCGCGATGCGGCCGCCCTCGACGAAGGCGCCGCCCTCGCCCTTGGCGCAAAAGCCCAGGTCTTCGAGAAACAGAATGGTGTTCAGGGTGAACGCGTCGTAGAGCTCCAGCACGTCGATGTCGGCCGGCGTCACGCCCGCCTGCGCCATGGCGCGCGGGCCGCTGAGCGAGGCGGCGGTCACCGTCAGGTCCGGCATGTTGGTGATGTCCTTGTGCCAGGCCGCGGCGGCCCCGCCCAGCAGATAGGCCGGCCGCGCCGCCAGGTCCCGGGCGCGATCGGCGCGCACCATCACCACGGCGGCGGCGCCGTCGGTGACCAGGCAGCAGTCGCGCACCGAGAACGGGTCGCACACCAGGCGCGACGCCAGGTATTCCTCCATGGTCAGCGGCGCGCGCATGTAGGCCTCGGGATTCTTCTGCGCCCACTGCCGTGCCGCCAGCGCCACGGCGCCCAGCTGCTCTTTCTTCAAGCCATACTGCGCCGCGTAGCGCGAGGCCGCCAGCGCATAGGCGCCAACCGGACGCGCCAGCTTGTATGCTCCCTCGTAGGGAGATGGACGCATCGAACTGACCAGCTTGCCGGCGCCACTGCGCTGGTTGCTGCCGTACGCGATGAGCGCCACGTCGCACAGGCCCGCCTCCAGCGCCAGGGCGGCATGAATCGCGTGGGTCAGGAAGGACGAGCCGCCGGTGCGGTTGTTGTCGGTCAGGCGCGGCGAGATGCCCAGGTACTCCGTGAAACTCAGGCCCGACACGAAATCGTCGGGCAGGCCGATGAACAGGCCGTCGACATCGGCCGGCGTCAAGCCCACGTCGCCCAGCGCCTGCACGCTGGCGCGCACGGCCAGATCCAGCGACGACAGGCCGGGCGATTCACCGATGCCATAGGTGGCGGAAGCAACGATCGCGGTCTTGCCGCGCGGAAAGCGTTCCTGGGTCATTGTGCCGCCCTCCCGTGAGCGGCGCCGGCCGGCTCGAATACCACCAGCGGCTCGCCGGCGTCATCGCGGACGATGCGCGCACGCACCGCCATTCCGACCCGCACCTCCTCGGGGCCGATGCCCTCGACGCGGCTCATCATGCGCGGACCTTCCTCAAGCTGGACCAGGCAGACGTTGTAGGGCGCGGCCGGCGGCCGCACGCGCATGACCGTGGTGGCGTAGACCGTGCCCAGCCCCGAGGCCGCCACCCACTCCAGGTCTTGCGCGCCGGTGCGCGGCGCGGCCACGCGCGGGAAGAACACGTATTCGCCGCTGCTGCGCGAACGCTGGATCATGAAGCGGCCGTCGGCCAGATGCGCGAAATACTCCTGCTGCGGCAGCAGCGCGGATGCGGCTTGGGAATGCTCGGTCATTGTTGCTCCTGGGGCCAGTGGTACAGCGGCGCCTGCTTGTCGAGGAAGCGGCGCGCCGCCTCTTGGTGAAAGGCGCTCTCGCGGCACAACGCCTGCGCCAGCGCTTCCTGCATGTAAACGGTGCGGCGGTCGGACTCGAACGCGTGGTTCATCACCGACTTGATGATGCCCAGTGCGCCGGCCGGCGCCTGCTCGAAGCGACCGGCCAGCTCGAGGGCGGCATCGAGCGTCGGCCGGCCTTCGACCAACTGGTGCGCGATGCCCAGGTCCAGCGCCTCGGAGGCGCCGACCACCCGGGCGGAAAACGCCAGCGCCTTGGCGCGCGCCAGGCCCACCGCCCGCGGCAGCAGATACATGCCGCCCAGGTCCGGCACATAGCCCAGACGCGCGAACACGGCGCAGAAGGTCGCGCGTGGCGAGGCCAGCACGAAATCGGCAGCCAGCGCCAATGACAGGCCCGCGCCGAAGGCCACGCCGTCGACCGCGGCGATGACCGGTTTCTCCAGATCCACCAGTTCGTCGAACCAGCGCTGCATGCTCAGGATGCGGTTGCGGCCTTCGAAGACGTCGGCGCTGCCCTGCCCGGCCGCAATGGCGCGGATATCGCCGCCGGCGCAGAAATGCCCACCGGCGCCGGTCAGCACCACCGCGCGCACCGTCGCATCGTCGCGGATCTCGGGCAGCGCCTTGGCCAGGGCGTCGCGCAATGCCATATCGAGCGCATTGCGCGCGGCCGGCCGGTTCAAGGTCAGCACGGCGCAGGCGCCGACGCGGGAAATCTCCAGTACGGACATGGTCACTCCTGCCGTGCGCTCAATAGCGCAGTTGCATCAGCCACTCGGCCACCATCGCTGGCCGCTCGGCGCCCGCCACGCGCACGTCCACCTGCCACAGGCACCGCGCTTCGTCCGGCCCCAGGTCGTCGACGCGCGCCAGGCGGAAACTGCCGACCAGGGCCGAACCGCTGGGCACCGGCGCCGGAAACCGCACCTTGTCGAAGCCATAGTTCAACGCCAGCTTGCGGCCGGGAAACTCGAACAGTTGGTGGTACCACCCCGTGATCAGCGACAGCGTGAGCAAGCCATGGGCAATAGTGGTGCCGAACGGCGACTCGGCCGCGGCCCGGACCGGATCCACATGGATCCACTGGCGGTCATGCACGACTTCGCCGAACGTATCGATGGCCGACTGGTCGACGACGATAGGCTGACCCACGGCTGCCGGCTGTCCGACAAAGGCCTTGAGGGCCGCGATGGAATCGAAGCTGGTCTTTTTCATGGCATCAATCCGCCCGCACGCCAAGCGACTTGGCCAAAGGCACCCACTGCTTGCGCTCGGCATCGATGAAGCGGGCGAAATCCTGTTGCGAGCCGGGCATGGGCTGCGCGCCGATGCGGCGCAGCTTGTCGATCAATTCCTGCTTCTGCAATGCCTGGTTGATCGCCTTGTTCATGGCGTCGATGGACGCATCGGGCGTGCCGGCGCGCGCCATCACGCCGAACCACGCCGCGGCCTCCAGGCCGGGATAACCCAGTTCCTTCGCGGTGGGCACGTCCCGCAGCTGTGGAAAACGCTGGTCATCCAGGATCGCCAGCGGCACGATGCGGCCCGACTCGGCCTGGGCCATGCATGACGGCAAGGCGTCGAACATGATGTCGATGTTCCCGCCCATCAGGCTGGTGATGGCGGGCGCGCTGCCCTTGAACGGCACGTGCGTCACCTTGAAGCCCAGCTGGCTGGCGGCGTACTCGCCCGCCAGGTGCGTGATGTTGCCGTTGCTGGCCGAGCCCATGGTCAGCTTGCCGGCCTCGCGCTTGCCCAGTTCGGCCAGCGCCTTGACGTCGGCGGTGCCCAGGTCCTTGCGCGTCACCAGCAACAGTGGCGCCTTGCCCATGCCGGCGACGGGAACGAAGTCCTTGGCGGGGTCGTAGGACATCTTCTCGTAGATGGCCTGGTTGATGACGATGGGCGCGTTGGAGCCCACGAAGAAGGTCGCGCCGTCCGGCGCCGCCTGCAGGACGGATTCGGCGGCGATCATGCCGCCCGCGCCGCCCTTATTCTCGATGACGATGGGCGTGCCCAGGATGGCGCCGGCATCGTTGGCTACCAGCCGGGCGATCTGGTCGGCGGCGCCGCCGGCCGGATACGGCACCACCAGCCGGATCGACGAGGGCTTGGCCTGGGCCTGCGCGCCCGCGGCGCAGACCGCCAACGCGGCCGCCAGGGCCGCGCGGATGAATGTGTGACGCAGCATACTGTCTCCTTTCTTGTTTGGTGAAACACGGGAAAACCGCCGGGGCGCGGCGATGGCGCGCCGGCTCAGATCGCGCCCCGCGCCCGCAATTCGGCAATGCGCGCCGGCGCCAGGCCCAGCCGCTCGGCCAGCACGCTGTCGGTGTGCTCGCCCAGCAACGGAGCGGACCGGCCGTACTGGATCGGGGTGTCGGACAGGCGTATGGGGCTGGCCACCGCCGGCGCCTGCACGCCGGCGCTGTGCGGCAATGACAGACGCATGCCGCGATGCTGCACGTGCGGGTCTTCGAACATCTGCTGCATGTTGTAGATGGGACCGCATGGCACGTTGGCGGCTTCCATGAGCGTGACCCACTCCTGCATGGTGCGCGCCAGCATGGCCTGGGCAATTTCGGGAATGAGCGTGTCGCGGTTGCGGTTGCGCTGGCCGGGCGTGGCGTAGCGTTCGTCGGTGGCCAGGTCGTCGCGCTCGATCAGCTTGCACAGGGCGCGGTACTGGCCGTCGTTGCCCACCGCCACGATGACGTCGCCCTCTTTGCAGCGGAATACCTGGTACGGCACCATGTTCGAGTGGGCATTGCCCATGCGCCGCGGAATCTTGCCCGACAGGAAGTGGTTGATGGCCTGATACGAGCTGATGCTGACCACGCAGTCGAGCAGCGACATGTCGACATGCTGCCCCTGCCCGCTGACGTGCCGGCGCTCCAGGGCGGCCAGGATGGCCGTCGTGGCATACATGCCCGTCAGCAGGTCGCTGATGGCAATGCCGACCTTCATGGGCTCGTCGCCCGGCGTGCCTTCCGGCTGGCCGGTGATGCTCATCAACCCGCCCATGCCCTGGAAGACGAAGTCGTAGCCCGGCAGCGAGGCGTAGGGACCGTCCTGGCCGAAGCCCGTGATCGAGCAATACACCAGCCGGGGGTTGATCGCTTTCAGGCTTTCATAGTCCAGGCCGTAGCGCGCCAGGGTCCCGACCTTGTAGTTTTCCACCACCACGTCGGCCGTGGCCGCCAGGTCGCGGATCAGGGCCTGGCCGTCCGGGTGCGCCAGGTCCACCGTGATGGATTTCTTGCCGCGGTTGGCGGCCAGGAAATAGGACGAATCGGCGGTCTCGTGCCCCTCGTTGTCCTTCAGGAACGGCGGCCCCCAGGCGCGGGTGTCATCGCCCACCCGGGGACGCTCGACCTTGATCACCTCCGCGCCCATATCCGCCAGCGTCTGGGTCGCCCAGGGGCCGGCCAGGATGCGGGTCAGGTCCAGGACCTTGATGTGTCCGAGCGCCGTGTCCATGTCTGTGTCGCCTCCATGATTCGTTGGCGCTCATCTTAGGAACGGCATCCCATCCTCGTCTAATATTATTTCTATCAAATTTGATATACGTTGCATATCAAACATTCAGTGATCTACACTTCTATCCGCTGATTTCCGCTGATCAGGGGAACTGCTCGCATGCCATCCAGGTATCAACTCAGCCAATGCGATATTGAGAACGCATCGCCTACCCCGAAGGTGCTCCCATGACCGAGCCGACCAGGCCGCCTGGCGCGGGCGACGCGCCCGCCGACCCCATGCTGGACTTGCGGCGGATACGCCAGTTCGTGACCCTGGGCGAGACGCTGAATTTCCGGCGTGCCGCCGACCGGCTGCACATGACCCAGCCGCCGCTGACGGTGGCCATCCAGAAACTCGAGGCCGAGCTTGGCACCCGCCTGTTCGAGCGCGGCGGCTCGGGCGGCGTCTCGCTCACGCCAGGCGGGCATGCGGCCCTGGCGGAGGCGCGCCGGCTGCTGTTTCATAACGCCCAGTTGCTGGCGGCGGCGCGCGCCGCCTCGTCGGGTACCGGCGGCGCCCTGAAAGTGGGCTTTGTGGGCTCCACGACCAACGGCGTGCTGCAGCGCATCGTGCGGCTGTTCCGCGCCGAGTATCCCGGCGTCGAGCTGGTGCTCAAGGAAGGCACCTCGGTGCGCATCGCCGAGCGCGTCGACAGCGGCGACCTCGATGTCGGGCTGGTGCGCACGCCGCTGCTGACGCCGTCGCGCGCGCGCCTGGCGCCGCTGCTGGCGGAAGACTTCGTCGCGGCCCTGCCGCTGGGCAACGCGCTGGCGCAGAAGGCCGAGGTCAGGATGGAAGAGTTGGCGACCGAATCCTTCGTGTTCTATTCTCGCGAGGACGCCGCCGGCCTGCACGCCACGGCCATGCTGGCCTGCCAGCGGGCCGGATTCCTGCCCAGGGTCACGCAGGAAGCCACGCAGGTGCAGACCGTGCTGTCGCTGGTCGAAAGCGGCCTGGGCGTGGCACTGGTGCCGGCTGTCATGCAATACAACCCCAGCCCGCGCGTGGCCTACCGGGCCATCGCCGACGTGTCGCCGGCGGCCGAAATCGGCCTGGCCCTGCTGCTGCCCGAGCCATCCAGCGCCGCGGCGCAGCGCTTTCGCGAAGTCGCGCTGCATTGCTTCGGCGACGACTGAAGCCGGAAAAAAAACCGGGCCCGGATTATCCGGGCCCGGTTTGCGGGTCGCTGGCCGCCGGCCTGGGCCGGCGTCGGCTCAGTGCTTCATGACCGGATCGGCGGCGCCGGCCTCCGTGGGCTTGGCCACGATGGCTTCCTTGACAGCCTCTTCCTCGGACAGGGGCTCAGGCATGCGCTCCAGCGCAAGCTCCAGCACCTTGTCGATCCAGCGCACCGGAACGATCTCGAGGAAGTTCTTCACGTTATCCGGGATCTCGGCCAGATCCTTGACGTTCTCCTCGGGAATCAGCACCGTCTTGATGCCGCCACGATGCGCGGCCAGCAGCTTTTCCTTCAGGCCGCCGATGGGCAACACCTCGCCGCGCAGCGTGATCTCGCCCGTCATGGCGACATCGGCACGCACCGGAATGCGCGACAGCGCCGATACCATGGCGGTGGTGATGGCGATACCCGCCGACGGGCCATCCTTGGGCGTGGCGCCCTCGGGCACGTGGACGTGCATGTCGTGCTTCTCGAACACGCTGTCGGCGAAACCCAGGCGGCGCGCCCGCGAGCGCACCACGGTGCGCGCAGCCTCGACCGACTCCTTCATGACGTCGCCCAGCGAACCGGTACGCTGGATATTGCCCTTGCCGGGCATGTCCGCGACCTCGATGGTGAGCAGATCGCCGCCCACTTCGGTCCACGCAAGGCCGGTCACCTGGCCGATCTGGTTTTCCTTTTCGGCCATGCCGAAGGTATAGCGGCGCACGCCCAGGTAATCGCTGAGGTTGTCGCCGTTGACCAGCACCGTTTGCGCCTCGGCGGCCTTGTTGCCGGCCGCCTTGGCTTCATCGCTCTTGATCAGCAGCTGCTTGACGACCTTGCGACAGATCTTGCCGACCTCGCGCTCCAGCGCCCGCACGCCCGCCTCGCGGGTGTAGTAGCGCACGATGTCGCGCAGCGCGGAGTCGTCGACCGTCAGCTCGTTGTCCTTGACGCCGTTGTTCTTCATCAGCTTCGGCAGCAAGTGGTCGCGGCCGATGTGGATTTTCTCTTCCTCGGTGTAGCCGGACAGGCGGATCACTTCCATCCGGTCCAGCAGGGCCGGCGGAATGTTCAAGGTATTGCTGGTGGCCACGAACATCACATCGGACAGGTCGAAGTCGACCTCGATGTAGTGGTCCTGGAATGTGTGGTTCTGTTCCGGATCGAGCACCTCGAGCAGCGCCGACGACGGATCGCCACGGAAGTCCATGCCCAGCTTGTCGATCTCGTCCAGCAGGAACAGCGGGTTGCGCACGCCGACCTTGGACATGTTCTGCAGGATCTTGCCCGGCATCGAACCGATATAGGTCCGGCGGTGGCCCCGGATCTCGGCCTCGTCGCGCACGCCGCCCAGCGCCATGCGCACGAACTTGCGGTTGGTCGCCTTGGCGATCGACTGGCCGAGCGAGGTCTTGCCCACGCCCGGGGGGCCGACCAGGCACAGGATCGGCGCCTTGACCTTGTCCACGCGCTGCTGCACGGCCAGGTATTCGAGAATGCGTTCCTTGACCTTTTCCAGCCCGTAGTGGTCGTCGTCGAGCACGCGCTCGGCATTGCCGATCGAGTTGTTGATCTTGCTCTTTCTCTTCCAGGGCAGGTTGATCAGCGTATCGATGTAGTTGCGCACCACCGTCGCTTCCGCCGACATGGGCGACATCAGCTTCAGCTTCTTGAGCTCGCCATCGGCCTTCTTGCGCGCCTCCTTGGGCATGTGCGCGGCGATGATCTTCTTCTCGAGCTCTTCGATGTCGGCGCCTTCCTCGCCCTCGCCCAACTCCTTCTGAATGGCCTTGACCTGCTCATTCAGGTAGTAGTCGCGCTGGCTTTTCTCCATCTGCTTCTTGACGCGCCCGCGGATCCGCTTCTCGACCTGCAGGATGTCGATCTCGGTTTCCAGCTGGGTCAGCAGCCCTTCCAGGCGCTCGGCGGTCACGACGACCTCGAGCATCTTCTGCTTCTGCTCCAGCTTGAGCGGCAGATGCGCGGCGATGGTGTCGGCCAGGCGGCCGGCGTCGTCGATACCGGCCAGCGAGGTCAGGATCTCGGGCGGAATCTTCTTGTTCAGCTTCACATACTGTTCGAACTGCGCGACGATCGCGCGGCGCAGCGCCTCGGTCTCCGAACCCTGCAGGGTGTCGGGCTCGATCGGCGTCACCTGGCAGGTGAAGTGCGAATCGACGTCTTCGATGCTGTCGATGCGGGCGCGCTGAGTGCCCTCGACCAGCACCTTGACGGTGCCGTCGGGCAGCTTGAGCATCTGCAGGATGCTCGCCACGCAGCCGATCTCATAGACGTCCTCGGGCGTCGGGTCATCCTTGCCGGCGGACTTCTGTGCCACCAGCATGATGCTCTTGCCCGCTTCCATCGCCACCTCCAGCGCGCGGATCGAGCGCGGGCGGCCGACAAACAGCGGAATAACCATGTGCGGAAACACGACAACATCGCGCAGCGGCAACAACGGCAGGTCAATCGGGTCGGAAGACAGGGTCTGACTGGCAGACATAGGGGGGGTTCCTCGGTATGACTCGGCGTAATGGGGGACGGGGCAAGGGCAGACCCAAGTCTCCACGTCGGTTACGTCTGATATGGGAACAATAGCCGAAAATTCAAGCGCTCGGCATCCGGATAGCGTGAAGATGCAAAAAAACCCGTTACAAACGGGTTTTCTTGCAATGGCGGTCGGGATTGAAAATCAAGCCGCCGCGTCGCGGACCTCGCCACGCCCGGCCTTCTCGCCAGAGGCGGCTTCGGATTCGTCGGCGTAGATCAGCAGGGGCTTGCCGTCACCTTCGACGGCATTGGCTTCGAGCACCACGCGGCTGACGTTGCCTTGCGACGGCAGGTCATACATGGTGTCCAGCAGCGAGCCCTCCAGGATCGAGCGCAAGCCACGCGCCCCCGTCTTGCGCTTGAGCGCCTTGCGGGAAATCGCCTTCAGCGCATCCGGACGCACGTCGAGCTCCGCGCCTTCCATGGCGAACAGCTTCTGGAACTGCTTGACCAGCGCGTTCTTGGGCTCGGTCAGGATCTGCACCAGCGCGGCCTCGTCCAGCTCGTCCAGCGTGGCGACCACGGGCAGGCGGCCGACCAGTTCGGGGATCAGGCCGAACTTGATCAAGTCCTCGGGCTCGACCTCGCTGAACAGCTCGCCCACGCCGCGCTCGGACTTGGCTCGCACCGCCGCCGAAAACCCGATACCGGATTTCTCGGTGCGGTCGCGGATGACCTTTTCCAGGCCGTCGAAAGCGCCGCCCACGATGAACAGGATGTTCGTCGTGTCGACCTGGACGAAGTCCTGGTTGGGATGCTTGCGGCCGCCTTGCGGGGGCACCGAAGCGACCGTGCCTTCGATCAGCTTGAGCAGCGCCTGCTGCACGCCCTCGCCCGACACGTCGCGGGTGATCGACGGGTTGTCGGACTTGCGCGAAATCTTGTCGATCTCATCGATGTAGATGATGGCGCGCTGCGCCTTCTCGACATCGTAGTTGCAGTTCTGCAACAGCTTCTGGATGATGTTCTCGACGTCCTCGCCCACGTAGCCGGCTTCGGTCAGGGTCGTGGCGTCGGCCATGACGAACGGCACGTTGAGCATGCGCGCCAGCGTTTGCGCCAGCAGCGTCTTGCCCGACCCGGTCGGGCCGATCAGCATGATGTTGCTCTTGGAGAGCTCGACCTCGTCGCCCTTGATCTCGCCGTGGCGGATACGCTTGTAGTGGTTGTAGACCGCCACCGCCAGCATGCGCTTGGGGCTGGTCTGGCCAATCACGTACTGGTCGAGAAAGGTCTTGATTTCGGCCGGGGTGGGCAGCTCGGAGCGAATGGCCGCGCGCGCGGTAGCTTGCGCTTCCTCGCGGATGATGTCGTTGCACAGGTCTATGCATTCATCGCAGATGAATACCGAAGGACCTGCAATCAGCTTGCGGACTTCGTGCTGGCTCTTGTTGCAAAACGAGCAATGCAGCACTTTTGCGTCTGCCGATCCCTTTTTTTCAGGCATAAGTGTTTCGTATCTCTGGTGAAGACGCGCCGGCCGGGTGACGGCCAGCGCGATCAACGCTTATCGAACATGACGGCAGTGCCAGGGTCCTGCAAGCGCGCCGATCAGGTCTGCGCGCGAGAGGTCAGAACCTTGTCCACCAGACCATACGATACCGCATCTTCGGCGGACATGAAGTTGTCACGCTCGGTGTCTACCGCAATGCGCTCGACCGGCTGGCCGGTATTCTCGGCCAGGATGCGGTTCAGGCGCTCGCGCAGGTCCAGGATTTCGCGCGCCTGGATCTGGATATCGCTGGCCTGCCCCTGGGCTCCGCCCGAGGGCTGGTGAATCATGATGCGGGAGTTGGGCAGCGTGAACCGCTTGCCCTTCTTCCCCGCCGCCAGCAGGAACGCGCCCATGCTGGCGGCCAGCCCGGTGCACAGCGTCGACACATCGGGCTTGATGAACTGCATGGTGTCGTAGATGGCCATGCCCGCGTACACCGACCCGCCGGGCGAGTTGATGTAGAACGAGATGTCCTTGTCGGGGTTCTCCGATTCCAGGAACAGCAACTGGGCCACGACCAGGTTGGCCGTGTTGTCGTTGACCGGCCCGACCAGGAAGATCAGGCGTTCACGCAACAGCCGCGAGTAAATGTCATAGGCACGCTCGCCCCGCCCCGATTGCTCGATGACCATCGGAATGTAGCCCAGGCCGGTGGGCGTCACCGACGACCCGCCGTGCATTGCCGCATAGAAATCGGTGAAACGCTGCATGGTTATGCCATCCCCATCAACTGATCAAAAGGCACCTTCTCGTCGGCGACCTTGGCGTTCTCGAGCACGTGGGCGACCACGTTGTCCTCGAGCACGATCGCCTCGATTTCAGCGCGGCGCTGGCGGTCGGCCAGGTAGTAGCTGACGACCTGGGCCGGCTGCTCGTAATTCTGCGCGAACTCTTCGATGCGCGCGCGCACCTGCTCGGGCTTGGCCTGCAGTTGAGCCTGCTTGACCAGTTCCGAGACCAGCAGTCCCAGGCGCACGCGGCGCTCGGACTCGGTCGAGAACACCTCGGCCGGCATCGGCACGGAATCCGCATTGGGCACGCCGCGCTGCTTGAGCTCTTCGCGGGCAGCGGCGATACGGCCTTCCACGTCGCTGTCGACCAGCGCCTTGGGCACGTCGAACTTGCCGGCCTCGACCAGCGCGTCCATCACGCTGCCCTTGGTGCGGCCTTGCAGGCGCGCCTTGACCTCGCGTTCGATGTTGGTGCGGATGTCGGCCTTCAGCTTTTCGACATCGCCTTCGGCCTGGCCGAGCGACTTGGCGAATTCGGCATCGACCTCGGGCAGCACGCCTTCGGCGACTTCCTTGACCGTAATGGTGAACTCGGCCGTCTTGCCGGCGACTTCCTTGCCCTGGTAGTCGTCAGGGAACTTGAGCGGGAAGACCTTGCTCTCGCCGGCCTTCAGGCCGCGCGCGGCTTCCTCGAACTCGGGCAGCATGCGGCCCTGGCCCAGCACGAACGGGAAGTCCTCGGCCTTGCCGCCTTCGAAGGGCACGCCGTCGATGGTGCCGGCAAAGTCCAGCACGACGCGGTCGCCGTCCTGCGAGGCGCGGCCTTCGCGGGTTTCGAACTGGGCGCGCTGCTTGCGCAGCACGTCGAGCGTCTGGTTGACTTCGGCGTCGGTGACCTGGGTGTCGTAGCGGGTGACGGCCAGCGCCGACAGGTCCGGTACGGTGATTTCCGGGTACACCTCGAACGTGGCGGTGAACGCCAGCGTATCGTCGGCGACGCCTTCGGTCTTGGGAGTAAGGGTGGGCGAGCCGGCGACGCGCAGCTTGGCGCCGTCGACGGCTTGTTCGAAAGCGCGGCCGACCAGGCTGTTGATCACGTCGTAGCGGATGCCGGGGCCATGGCTGCGCTCGAGCATGGCCAGCGGCGCCTTGCCGGGGCGAAAGCCGGCGACCTTGGCCGTGCGGCCCACGCGCTTCAATTGCGCCTGGACTTCCTTTTCGACTTCGGCGACCGAGACGGCCAGATCAACACGGCGCTCCAGGCCGGAGAGGGTTTCAACCACAGGCTGCATTAAGAGACCTATTTTCCGAGAAAGAGGGAGATGATGTAGCGGATAAACAGGTCATTTTACCGGAAACTCGCCAGGGACCGGAGCGCCCCGCCGGCCGCCCCGTGGACCGCGCGGCGGGCAGCCGCGGCGGGCCGCGCATGGCGCATCCGGGGACGGTAGAATTTCGCCCGCCCAAATTCTCCACACAACCATGGCTCGCAAACCTCCCATGCATCCCATCCAAGAACCCCGCCTCGGCCCGCTGCCCGCGCTGATCTTCAGTTCGCGCTGGCTGCAGCTGCCGCTCTACCTGGGCCTGATCGTCGCCCAGGGCGTATACGTGCTGCTCTTCCTGAAGGAGTTGTGGCACCTGGTCACCCACACCCTGTCCTTCGGCGAGCAGGAAATCATGCTCATCGTGCTGGGCCTGATCGACGTGGTCATGATCTCCAACCTGCTCGTGATGGTCATCGTCGGCGGCTACGAAACCTTCGTCTCGCGCCTGCGCCTGGAAGGCCATCCCGACCAGCCGGAGTGGCTCAGCCACGTCAACGCCAGCGTGCTCAAGGTCAAGCTGGCCATGGCCATCATCGGCATCTCGTCGATCCACCTGCTGCGCACCTTCATCGAGGCGAGCAACCTGGGCTCGCCCAATTCCCGCTTCACCGAAACGGGCGTGATGTGGCAGACCATCATCCACGTGGTCTTCATCCTGTCGGCGATCGGCATCGCGTATGTGGACCGCCTGACCAGCCAGTCCGCCGGGCACCACGGCGCGCACCCTTCGCACTGATCGCGCCACGCGACAAAAAGCCCCATTGCCGCAAGGCAATGGGGCTTTTTTCGTGCGGCCCGCCGGAACTGCGCCGGCCGCGGCGACAACGGGCCGTCAGGCGATGACTTTTATGTTCTTGGCGCTTGGCCCCTTGGGCCCTTGTCCCACCTCGAAGGATACGCGCTGATTCTCCTGCAGCGATTTGTAGCCTTCACTGCGGATCTCGGAATAATGTGCGAAAAGATCTTTACTGCCGTCATCGGGCATGATGAATCCATAGCCCTTTTCGGCATTGAACCACTTGACGATACCGGTTGCCATGAAATGTCCTTGAACCTGTTTAGAGCGATTGCTCGGGGCGCCAGATAATCAAGGAATTGCCCCCGCAAAACGGAGCTATGGCGACCAGAACACAAGACACCGCGTCGCTTGAAGATCTCGCCGGTTCAGTGTAGGAGTGATGCCCCGACAGGTCAATCGGCCTCATGCGCCAAACGGACCTGCCCCAACGGGCATGAACATGCGCAGGCAGCCCTCACGACAAGCCCGTTGAAATCGGAGAATTCCACACAAAAAGGCAAGGTTACAACAGCATACAAAATTGACGGAACTCGGCCAAAAAACGCTGTTTTTCAGCATCACCACTGAATATATGCAGCCTTTATCCGGCAAATCCGCCCTGGTCCAGGAACTGCTGTTCCTCGGCGGTCGTGACACGACCCAGGACAGCATTTCGATGTGGGAAACGTCCGAAGCGAGCAATAATATCGCGGTGAATTTCCGCCCAACGCAAGGTTTCGGCGTGTAACGGCGCCATCAGCCTGACACACTGCTCCTGAGCCGCCAGGTCTTCGGCGTGTTCGAGCGGCATGTAATAGAACTGCCGCAAATCTTCCGGCCCCTGCCGGTCCAGTCCGGCCGCGATGGCCTGCTCGCAGACCTGCCGCGCCAGCCCGTCGGTGGCGAACATGTGCCCGGTTCCGCGATAGGCGTTGCGCGGGAATTGATCCAGCAGGATCAGCAATGCCAGCACGCCTTCGGCGCTGCCGGACCAGGACATCAATTCTCCGCGCGCCGCCGCCATGTGCGCGGCTTCGAAGCGCATGGTGAATGTGCGATCGAATTCCTCGTCCTTGGCATACCAGCGGGCGGGGCCCGCCTCGCGCCAGAACGCGAGAACGGCTGCCACGTCGGGCAAGGCTGCCGGATCGGCCATCGAATGGGACATGTCATGCTCCTGCGAATTGGCCGCTCGGGCCAGCCAATGAAAAAGCCCCCTGACGGGGGCTTTCATGGACGCGCTCAGATTCTTACAGAATCTGGATCTTCGTCGCCTGAGGACCCTTCGGGCCCATCGCCGTCACGAAGCTGACGCGCTGATTCTCTTCCAACGACTTGAAGCCATTGGCCTGGATTTCCGAGAAGTGCGCGAACAAATCCTTGCCGCCCGCTTCCGGAGTGATGAAGCCATAACCTTTTTCCGCGTTGAACCACTTAACGACGCCGGTTTCCATACTGTGTTTCCTAGAAATTAATGGGCCAAGACCCGGGACCACGAATCAATCAAGGAGGGGCAGTAGAACAATAACGCGGACGCCGGAGAAGGCACGGCACTGAACAAACATTGCAACGCTTGATTTCGTGTGTGCCGACACTATCGTCAGGTTCCCCTCACAAGTCAACATAATCCTCAAAAACGCGTGCCAATATTGCAACAAAGAGCAACCGCCGTGCCACGATGCTTATTTTTTACGCAAATATTTGCACCCCGGTAATGTGCTTATGCAGCGTCCGCCAGGCCGCCGGCCGGCCCGCGGCGGCTACTCGTCGATCGGCAGGCCCAGCAGGTCCAGCGCGGCGCCGTAGCAGTCGCCATCGGCGCAGAAGAACACCGCGACATCGCCGGGATTCATGTTCTCGATGACCTGGTCGATCTCCATTTGCGCCCCGTCGACGCTGGCCACCGCCGCCGCGTGAATGTCGGCCCCCTCTTCCACGCGCTGGCGCGGCACGATGTCCGCGATGGCGTCCAGGTCGGCGGGCCCCAGCACCACATAGGTGCCGATGATCTCGCCATCCACGCGGGTCTCCAGGCAAACGCCATTGGCAAGTTCGGCAAGCTGGTGACTGGAAATATCCATGATGATTGTCCAAGAAAAAGCCGGCGCGCCCGGTGGCGCGCTCAGTGCGTCAAATGACGTCGCCTTACGCGGCGCGTAACCAGCGTTGCCGCGCCGCCGATCATCAGGCAGAACATGAACGCGGCGATCGCCAGCAGGGGCGCATAGGGCCCCACGTCCTCGCCCCGCGCGCCCAGCAACACCGCCACGCCGACCGCGATCGCCAGCCCCAGCATGGCGATGACGCTGTGGGCAAGCCGGCCCAGGCGGCCGAACAGCGCGCCGCTGACCAGGGCCAGCGCCACCAGCGCGGCCATGAACCAGAAAAAATCCTCGTAGACCATGAGATCGAAAGGCGGGCGCCTGGGAAGACAAACGGGCCGCCATTATAGGCGGCCCCGTGGCGCGGCCCCGCGCGCTAGAAGCGGTACGCGTAGCCGATGTTCAGCGACAGGTCCTGGCTGATGCTGGCGCCGTGCCCATAGCGCAGATCCGCGTAGGCGCGATGCGCCCCGACGTCCAGCGCCGCGCCGGCGCCAAGCTGCCAGCGGCTGCCGGGCAGTTCGGCATCGTACGACTTGCCGCCGAAGTCGACCGAGTCGTCGTGCGAGAACTCGTGCAGATACGAGGCGCTGACATACGGGCGCAAGGTCGCGCCGCCGGCCAGCGTGTAGTCCCGGCCCGCGCGCACGCCTGCCCGCCCCTGCACCGAGGTCTGGCTGCTGCGCGAGTAGATCACCTGCGCCTGCGGCTCGACGAACCAGCGTTGCGGCAGCTTGAAGTGGTAACCGGCCTCGATACTGCCCGTATAGGTCGTATGCGACACATCGTCGTCGTAGTCGCCCAGCCCCAACGGCAGGTCGAACGACACGGACTCGTCGATGCGGCCCAGCTTGCTGACCGCGTCGACGTAGAACCCGCCGTTGTCCACGTAAGTCAGGTAGGTGCCCAGGAAGCGGCTCTCGATCCGGCCATGCATGAGGTCGTTGTCGTCCATGCGGGCGCGCGAGACGCCGGCGTAGGCGCCCAGATAAAGCCGCCCCGTGTCCAGGCGCCAGCCATGATCGGCGCCCAGCGCCAGGTACTCCACGCGCAGGTCGAACGCCGGCGTGTCCGGCGTATCGACCTTGAAGCGGTTCGCGCTGCCGCGCGCCCAGAAGGCGCCCTCGTCGCGGCCGCGACGCAGGTCGCCCTGGCGCTGCGCCAGGGTTCCCATCTCGGCATCGAGCAGCAACATCGACGCGCTCTGCCCCATCGCCACCGCCCGCGCGCTGCGCGCGGCGACCTCGGCCCGTATCGCCTGCTGCACTTGCCGGCGCGCCTGCCGTTCGAATTCGCGCTGCAGCCGCGCGCGCTGCGCGGGCGTCAACGCCGCCAGTCCCTGCGTGATCTGCCCCGGCGTCAGCGCCTGCACATACTGCCGCAATTGCGCGTCGGACAGGCTCGACAGATAGGGCCGCAACTGCGCCGGCGCCAGCCACGCCGCCTGCTGGCGCAGGGCATCGGGCGACAGGCCGGAGAAATACTGCCGAACCTCGGCGAAGCCGAACCCCGCGGGCAGCGAGGTCTGTGCCTGCGCCGGCGCGAACGCCGCGACAGCCAGCGTGGCCAGCGCGCAGGCGCCGAGGTAGCGGGGCAAACATGCCAGGATCGACGTCGGTTTCATTGCAGGTGCCGCCTTGTCAAAACTCGAAATATTTTCGATACAAAATACAAAATCGAATTTTAAAAAGTAAGTCAACGGCCAAACCGACGGAAACAAGGGCAATTCCGGCCCAAATCGCGAAATCGCCTTGACGACGGGCGTGGTTCGCCCGCTCCCAGCAAGTCTCCTTCCTGCCCCTGCCGATCATTACATTCATGCAATGATCCTGTTTATTCCAGAGAATTGCCTATAAAAATGGAATAATCTTTACCAAAAATCAGGGTTTATCCGGATCAGACGCGCGGGCACAATGCAGCCATTGGGAAACGAAACAACGAACTACGACGGAAGAAAAGTCCGCCGCGTCCGGGGTCCCACCATCCAAGCGAACCGGAGGAATTACCATGAAAACCCTTGCCACCGCCCTGCTGCTGTCGCTCGGCCTGCTGAGCGCAGGCGCCCAGGCCGCGCCCAACGCCGAACCCAACAACCTGCCCTACCAGGGTGTCTACGGCCAGACCGACGCCAATGCGCCGAGCCGCGCCCAGGTGCAGGCCGAACTGGCGCAAGCCAAGGCCAATGGCCAATACACGTTCGGCGAACTGGAATACCCCGCCGCGCAGATCGGCAGCACGGCCGTCCCGAGCCGCGACCAGGTCAAGGCCGAACTGGCCCAGGCCAAGGCCGGCGGCCAATACACATTCGGCGAACTCGACTACCCGCCCCGCAACTGAGCATCGGCCGGCCCATCCCCGGCCGGCGCACGCGTGCGCAGTCGGACTGCCGCCATCCCCACAAGGGATCGCGGCAGTTCCTTTTTGGGCAGGGGGAAGCGATGATGGATGGCCGCATGGCGGGCAGAACGCGCCGCGCCGCCAGGCAAGCGGGCCCGCAAGCGTATGTCGCACCGGCCTCGGATGCGCTCGCCTGGGCCGCTGGCCAACCCGTTGATTCAAAAAGAATTGATAATAGCGATCAACGGGCGTCAATAAGTTGGTGCGAAGGGCGGGACTCGAACCCGCACACCTGTTACGGCGTCAGGACCTAAACCTGGTGCGTCTACCAATTTCGCCACCTTCGCAAAGCCAAGCCCGCTATTGTAGCTTGCTTGTTAAAATCACGCCCCATGAATCCGCGCCTCGATGCCTTGCATCCTTATCCTTTTGAAAAATTGCGGGCCTTGCTTGCGGACGCTGGTACGCCGACGCACGACCTGCCCCCCATCAACCTGTCGATCGGCGAGCCCAAGCACGCGGCTCCGGCCTGTGTAGGCCAGGCGATCGCCGCCAACCTGGCGGGCCTGTCGGTCTATCCGTCGACCAAGGGCGAGCCGGCCTTGCGCCAGGCGATCTCGCAGTGGCTGGCGCGCCGCTACAGCATTCCCGCGCCCGATCCCGAGAGCGAAGTGCTGCCGGTGCTCGGGTCGCGCGAGGCGTTGTTCTCCTTCGCCCAGACCGTTATCGATCCGTCTGCCGGCGCGCTGGTGGTGTGCCCCAATCCGTTCTACCAGATCTACGAAGGCGCGGCCCTGCTGGCCGGCGCCACCCCCTATTACGTCAACGCCGACCCGGCGCGCGATTTCGGCTGCGACTGGGCGCGCGTGCCCGACGACGTCTGGCGCAGGACGCAGCTGGTGTTCGTGTGCTCGCCGGGCAACCCCGCCGGCAACGTGATGAGCCTGGAAGAATGGCGCACGCTGTTCGAGCTGTCCGATCGCCATGGTTTCGTGATCGCCTCGGACGAGTGCTATTCGGAAATCTACCTGGACGAGGACAATCCTCCGCTGGGCAGCCTGCAGGCGGCGCGCCGCCTGGGCCGCGACCGCTACACGAACCTGATGGCGTTCTCCAGCCTGTCCAAGCGGTCGAACGTGCCCGGCATGCGCTCGGGGTTCGTGGCCGGCGACGCCGCGCTGCTGGCGCGTTTCCTGCTGTACCGTACCTACCACGGCAGCGCCATGAGCCCGGTGGTCTCGGCCGCCAGCATCGCCGCGTGGTCCGACGAGACGCATGTGCAGGAGAACCGGCGCCAGTATCGCGCCAAGTTCGACGCCGTGCTGCCTATCCTGCAGAGCGTACTGGACGTGCGCGCGCCGCAGGCCTCGTTCTACCTGTGGGCCGCCACGCCTGGCTCGGATACCGCGTTTGCGCGCGGGCTGTATGGCCGTACCGGCGTCACGGTGCTGCCGGGCAGCCTGCTGGCGCGCGAAGCGCACAATGCCAACCCCGGCCAAGGCCGCATACGGATCGCGCTGGTGGCGCCGCTGGACCAATGCGTCCAGGCCGCCGAGCGCATCGCCCATTTTGCAAGAACCTCCATTTGATCAACCCTGGAATAGCTGAGCCGTCATGACTCTCGACCTGCAGACCACCATCGAACAAGCCTGGGAAAACCGGGCCAACCTGTCGCCCGTCGACGCGAGCGCCGAAGTGCGCGATGCCGTCGAACATACGATCGACGGATTGGACATGGGCCGCCTGCGCGTGGCCGAAAAAATCGACGATCAATGGATCGTGCACCAATGGATCAAGAAGGCCGTGCTGCTGTCGTTCCGGCTGCACGACAATGTCGTCATGGGCCAGGGCCCGCTGCAGTTCTACGACAAGGTGCCGACCAAGTTCGCCGGCTACGGCGAAGCCGCCTTCAAGACCGGCGGCTACCGCGTGGTGCCTCCGGCCGTGGCGCGCCGCGGCGCCTTCATCGCCCGCAACGTGGTGCTGATGCCCTCCTACGTCAACATCGGCGCCTATGTCGATGAAGGCACCATGGTCGACACCTGGGCCACCGTGGGCTCGTGCGCGCAGATCGGCAAGAACGTGCACCTGTCCGGCGGCGTGGGCATCGGCGGCGTGCTCGAACCGCTGCAGGCCAATCCCACCATCATCGAGGACAACTGCTTCATCGGCGCGCGCTCGGAAGTCGTCGAGGGCGTGGTGGTCGAGGAGAACTCGGTGCTGGCGATGGGCGTGTACCTGTCGCAAAGCACCAAGATCTACGATCGCGCCACCGGCAAGGTTTCGTACGGCCGCGTGCCGTCGGGCTCGGTCGTGGTTCCCGGCTCGCTGCCGTCCGAGGATGGCTCGCACAGCCTGGCCTGCGCGGTGATCGTCAAGCGCGTCGACGCGCAGACCCGCGCCAAGACCAGCATCAATGACCTGCTGAGGGCCTGATGACCGCATCTGCCGTACTGGATCTGGTCAAGGATCTGATCGCCCGTCCCTCGGTCACGCCCGACGATGTGGATTGCCAGATGCTGCTGGCGCAGCGCCTGGAGCGCATCGGTTTCCAATGCGAGACCATTGCGCGCGGCGGCGTGACCAACCTGTGGGCGCGACGCGGCGCCGGCGCGCCCCTGACGGTGTTCGCCGGCCATACCGACGTGGTGCCGCCGGGTCCGCGCGACAAATGGGACAGCGATCCCTTCGTGCCGACCGAGCGCGACGGATTCCTGTACGGCAGAGGTGCCGCCGACATGAAAAGCTCGATCGCCGCCTTCGTGGTGGCGGCCGAGGAATTCGTGGCGGCGCACCCCGAACATCCCGGCTCGATCGCCCTGCTGATCACCTCCGACGAAGAGGGCCCGGCAGTCGACGGAACGGTGATCGTCTGCGACGAGCTGCGCCAGCGCGGCGAGCAGCTCGACTACTGCATCGTCGGCGAACCGACCTCCACCGAGGCGCTGGGCGACGTATGCAAGAACGGACGGCGCGGCTCGCTGTCGGGGCGCCTGCTGGTCAAGGGCGTGCAAGGCCACGTCGCGTACCCGCACCTGGCGCGCAACCCGGTGCATCAACTGGCTCCGGCGCTGACCGAACTGGTCGCCATCGAATGGGACCAGGGCAACGAATACTTCCCGCCCACCACGTTCCAGGTGTCGAACCTGCACGCCGGCACGGGCGCGACCAACGTCGTGCCGGGCGAGGCGGTCGCGCTGTTCAATTTCCGCTTTTCCACCGCCAGCACGCCCGAAGCGCTCAAGACGCGCGTGCATGAGGTGCTGGACCGTCACGGCCTGGAGTACCAGCTCGACTGGGAACTGGGCGGCGAACCGTTCCTGACGCCGCGCGGCTCGCTGACCGATGCGCTGGTGTCGGCGATCCAGGCCGAAACCGGATTGCAGGCCGAGCTCTCGACCACCGGCGGCACGTCCGATGGCCGCTTCATCGCCAGGATCTGCCCGCAGGTCATCGAGTTCGGGCCCTGCAACGCCACGATCCACAAGGTCAACGAGCGCATCGAGCTGTCCAGCCTCGCGCCCTTGAAGAACATCTACCGCCGCACGCTGGAAAACCTGCTGCTGGCCGACTGATCCTCCATGCAAAACAATAATCGCCAAGAGCTGCAGACCCTGCGCGACCTGATCCGCTACGCGGTGTCGCGCCTGAACGCGGCCCGTGTCGCGCTGGGCCATGGTTCCGACAATGCCTGGGACGAGGCGGTCTACCTGGTGCTGCATGGCCTGCATCTGCCGCCCGACACGCTCGATCCGTTCCTGGATGCGCGCGTCCTGCCCGGCGAACGCAGCCGCGTGCTCGACCTGATAGACCGACGCGTCACCGAACGCCTGCCGGCCGCCTACCTGACCGGCGAGGCCTGGCTGCGCGGCCATCGCTTCCATGTCGACCGCCGTGTGATCGTGCCGCGCTCGCCGATCGCCGAACTGCTCGACGAGGGGCTGTCGCCCTGGGTGCGGGACCCCCTGCAGGTCGAACGCGCGCTGGACATGTGCACGGGGTCGGGCTGCCTGGCCATCCTGGCCGCGCTGGCATTTCCCAACGCGCTGGTCGACGCCGTCGACGTCTCGCCCGACGCGCTGGAAGTCGCCGCGCGCAATGTCGCCGAGTACGGCTTGCAGGACCGCCTGGCCTTGCACCAGGGCAACCTGTTCGACGCCCTGCCCGCGACCGCCTATGACGTCATCGTCTGCAATCCGCCCTACGTCAACCAGGCCTCGATGGATGCGCTGCCCCAGGAGTACCGCCACGAACCCGCGCTGGCGCTGGCCGGCGGCGCCGATGGCATGGATCTGGTGCGCCGCATCCTGGCCGCCGCGCCCGGCTACCTGTCCGCCGGCGGCGTGCTGGTGCTGGAAATCGGCCACGAGCGCGATCACTTCGAGGCGGCCTTCCCTGATCTGCAGCCGGTATGGCTGGACACCGCGGAATCCTCGGACCAGATTCTGCTGCTTACCCGCGAACAATTGAACACGTGATACGCGCTTCTGGCTTGACCCTGCGCCGCGGCACCAAAGTGCTGCTCGACGGCGCCGATTTCGTTGTGCATCCCGGCGAACGCGTCGGCATCGTCGGCAAGAACGGCGCGGGCAAATCCTCGCTGTTCGCGCTGCTGACCGGCGCGCTGGACCCCGACGCCGGCAACCTGGACCTGCCCGCGGGCTGGCGCATCGCCAGCGTGCAACAGGAGATCGCCGCCGACGCGCAAGCGGCGCGCGAGTTCGTCATCGATGGCGACACCCATCTGCGCGCGCTGCAGGCCCAGCGTGCCGGGCTGACCGACGAGCAGGGCACGCAGATCGCCGAAACCGAAGCCGCACTGACCGAGGCGGGCGCCTGGAGCGCCGCCTCGCGCGCCGAGCAACTGCTCGCGGGCCTGGGATTCAAGCCCTCCGAATGGATGCAGCCGGTGAGCAGTTTCTCCGGCGGCTGGCGCATGCGGCTGGCGTTGGCGCGCGCGCTGATGGCGCCATCGGAGCTGCTGCTGCTCGACGAGCCGACCAACCACCTGGACCTCGACGCCATGCTGTGGCTGGAGAAATGGCTGGGCGCCTATCCCGGCACGGTCCTGCTGATTTCGCACGACACGGAATTCCTGGATGCGGTGGCGCGCGCCATCCTGCACTTCGACCAGGCCAGGCTGCAGCGCTATCGGGGCGGCTACCAGGACTTCCTGCTGCAGCGCGCCGAACGCCTGCGCCAGGCCAATATCGCCTACGAACGCCAGACGCGCGAAGCCGCCCGGCTGCAGGGTTTCATCGATCGTTTCAAGGCCAAGGCTTCCAAGGCCAAGCAGGCGCAAAGCCGGGTCAAGGCGCTGGCGCGCATGGAGGCGCTGGCGCCCATCCATGCCGAATCGGGCATCGATATCCGCATTCCCTCGCCCGACCATATGCCCGACCCGCTGCTGGCCATGGAGCACATGGATGCCGGCTACGGCGGCGCCGAACCCATTCTGCGCGATGTCACGCTGATGGTGCGAGCCGGCAGCCGCATCGGCGTGCTGGGCGCCAACGGCGCCGGCAAGAGCACCCTGATCAAGACGCTGGCCGACGAGCTGGCCCCGCATGCCGGCACGCGGCGCGCATCGCGCGGGCTGGCGATCGGCTACTTCCACCAGCACCAGCTCGACATGCTGGACCTCGACAGCACGCCGCTCGCGCACCTCGCGCGGCTGGCTCCGGAGGTGCGCGAGCAGGAACTGCGCAACTACCTGGGCGGTTTCGGCTTTTCCGGCGACACCGTGCTGGGCAAGGTCGGCCCCATGTCCGGCGGCGAGAAAGCCCGCCTCGCCCTGTCGCTGATCGTCTGGCAAAAGCCCAACCTGCTGCTGCTCGACGAACCCAGCAACCACCTGGACGTGGAGACGCGCGAGGCGCTGGCCACGGCGCTCGCGGAATTCTCCGGCAGCATGCTGCTGGTATCGCACGACCGGCACCTGCTGCGCACCACGGTCGACAGTTTCTGGATCGTGGCCGATGGCGGCGTGCGCGAGTTCGACGGCGATCTCGAAGACTATCGGGACTGGCTGGCCGCCCGCAACGCCGGCGAACGCGCCGCCGCGCGCGAGGCCGCCGCCGGCGAGCCGGGCGTGGCCGTCGACCGCAAGGCCCAGCGCCGGCTCGAGGCCGAGCAACGGCAACGCCTGGCCACGCTGCGCAGGCCGCTGGCCGCCAAGCTGGCGAAGGTCGAGGCCGACATGGAGCGCGCCCGCGCCCGCCTGCAGGAACTGGATGCCGTGATCGCCGACGCCGATCTCTATTCCGACGCGCGACGGACCGAGCGCCAGCAAGTGATGGCCGAACACGGCGAATCCGGCAAACGCCTCAATGACCTCGAGGAGCAATGGCTGGAGATCCAGCAGGCACTCGAAGAGATCGAGCAGGACAACGCCGCCTGAGCGCGGCGCCTGCGCACACAAGGGCGTAGGAAGATTCCCAACTCAAAACCAGCAAGACTCAATATCACCTATACTCCGCCGCGAATTCGACTCTGACCGCGCAGTACCGCGCCGGCGCCATGCCCTCGCACTCGGAAGCATTCCCCCTTCATTATCGACGCCGCCGCTGCCGCGGCGCGCCACTCTGATGCGCGGCGGGCCGCGCCCGCTGGACCTGAGCCCCGCCGAACTCGCGGCATTGTCTGGGTTTCCAGAACGCCCCATGAGCCTGGATACGCGGCCACCTTGCTGCCCACGCGCGGTATCGTCCTTGCGTTCGATACGCATGCTCTTGCACGACTGTATTTCACTCAGTCCGGAAGGCACGCATGTCGAAATCCATCCTCAAGAGGCGCCAACGCACCATTCTGGCCGCGTTGCTGTTCTGCACCGCCTCGGCAACCCACGCGGCGACGCACGCTCCCGCCCTCGCCTTCGATCTTCCCGCCCAGCCCCTGGACGCTGCCCTGCGGGCATACGCCCGGCAAGCCGGCGTGACGCTCTCGTTCGACGCCCGCGAGGCCGCACGTAAGCGGGCGCCGGCGCTGCGCGCCACGATGACGCCGCAAGCCGCGCTGCAACACCTGCTGCGCGGCTCCGGCCTGACATGGCGCGCCGCGGGCGCGAACCGCTATGCCATCGTGCGCGGCGCCGACGCGGCCGCGGCGTGGCCGCTCGAACCGGTGCGCGTGTACGGGGACGCGACGCGCGAGCGCGTCTATACCGAGCAGGAGATCGCCGCCACGCCGGCCTCCAACCGAGACCTCAGCGCGCTGATCGCCGCGCATCCCGCCATACGCGAAAGCGGCACCGCGAACGACGGCGCCAACCGGGGATCGCTGAACGTGGAGGACCTCTCCATCCACGGCGCCAGCCCCTACCAGAACCTGTTTCTCATCGACGGCATCGGGGCTACCAGCCGGGTCGACCCGGCCAACAAGAGCCGCAACTTCACCGATGTTCCCAGCAACCCGCAGGCCTATTTCCTGGACACCGCGCTGCTGGGCGAGGTGCGCGTCTTCGACAACAGCATTCCGGTCGAATACGGCGCATTCAACGGCGGCGTCGTGGACGCGCGCCTGCGCCGGCCGTCGGGCGAAAACCACGTGAAGCTGGACTATCGCTGGAACGGTTCGAACCTGACACGGCAGAAGATCGCGCCCGGCAACGCCGAGGACTGGCTGCAGGGTACGCCGGATTTCACGCCGTCGTGGCGCAAGCGTTTCTATACCGCGGCCGCCGACATCGCGCTCGGCGAGCGCGCCGGCCTGGTGCTGGGCCTGTCGCGACGCATTTCGCGGATCGAACGCTGGCGCGTGGGCGCGGTGAACCACCTGGACCGCCTCGAGCGCGACGACTCCCTGGACCGCGTCGACAACCTCCTGGGCAAGTTCAGCCTGCGCCTGAATGCCGACACGATCACGGACCTGACCCTGAAGCACGCCGACCGGCGCGAACATCTGGTGAGCAACTTCTTCCGCGATACGGACTGGCGCAACCGACACGGCGCCCAAGGCGCCACCTGGAACATCGAACATGCGTTGCGGGGCGGCAAGCTGTCGGCGCAATTGGGATGGGACCGCTTCGACAGCCATCGCAACTCCGCCCATACCGAGTTCGTGCAGCACGACTTCGTCGACGGACGCCCCGGATTCGCCAGCGGCGGATACGGCAAGGACGAAAAAGGCCAGCGCAACCTGACGCTGGCCACGCGCCTGGACCTGGCGCCCATCCAGACCGGTCCGGTCGGCCACACCCCCTATGCGGGCTTGCAGGTCGAGCAGATCGGCGCGCGCTTCAAGCGCTACAACCAGTCGTATTCGTACCGGGCGGTGCACCGCGAGGACGGCACCGAAAAGCATTTCAGCAAGGTCCGTCACCTGCCAGGCTCGGTTAACGTCGACTACACGAGGCTGGGGCTGTATGCGTCGGATGAACTCACGTGGCGGCGCTGGACCTTGAGCGCCGGCCTGCGCCATGACAGGGACAACTTCCTGCACCACCGGACGCTGGCGCCCCGGGCGCGCCTGGACTGGGACGTGCTGGGCAACGACGACACCGTCCTGAGCGCGGGTTGGTCACGCTACTACGGCGGGCACGTACTGAAAATCGCCATGCAGGAAGAATTCAGCCGCTTGAGCGAGCAGGTGCTGGACCATCGCGGCAATCCCGTGCCCAATGGACGCGAAATCACCCGCGTGGACTATGACGGCTTGCGCAGCCCCTACGATGACGAGTGGGCCTTCTCGCTGGCACAGCGCGCCTATGGCCTGCGCGGCGTGCTGACGTTCGTGCACCGCAACGGCCGCGACCAGGTCACGCGCCGCGGCGACTCGCGCAAGGGCTATCGCTATACCAACGACGGCAACTCTCGCACGGACGGCTGGAATCTGACGCTGGCCAACGAGCAAGCGTGGCAACTGGGCGAAACGCTGTGGCATGCCCAGGCCAGCTGGGGCTATCAGCGCAACCAGCGCAACCTGAACCTGGCCGAGGGCTATGAATCGTCGCCCGTGGAACGGGCCGATTATGTGTACTACAACGGCAAGCGGATCCCGGCGGCGGAATTGCCGCCCAGCAACTTCAATCTGCCACACAAGGTCTCGCTGGATCTGACCGGCCACTGGCCGCGCCACGGACTGACATGGAGCAATACCGTGAATTGGCATGGGCGGCGCAAGGAGATCGCGTTCGTGGACACGGGCCCCGCCCCGGATTACCTCGACATGTACGAGTCGCTTGCCGTCCCTTCGTACTGGAGCTGGGACACCCGCCTTGTCTGGCAACCCCCGTTCGCGCGCCAGGTCACCCTGGCAATGGACGTGCTCAATGTGCTCAACCGCATCGCGGCGCTGACGACCACCCCACGCGACAGCCTGACCGATGCGCGGCGCTATCGCACCGGGCGCGAGATCTGGCTGCAGGTGGGATACCGCTATTGAATGGCCCAGCCGCGTTCTGCGCCCCCGCCTGAGCGGGCGCAGGACGCGAGGCTCAGGCCGTGATGATGTCCAGCTTGGCGATGCCCAGCGCCAGCGTCTTGGCGCCCACGTCGCGGAACTGGATCTGCGCCTGGGCGTCCTGCCCCGAGCCGCTCAGGCCAATGATGGTGCCGTCGCCAAAACGCGCGTGGCGCACACCCTGCCCGACCCGGAACTGCTGCTCGCCCACGGTGACGCCGCTGGCCATGCCGCGCGGCTGCCGCGGCGCGGAGGTGCCGGTAGGCTTGCGGCCGAAGGCGTCGCCGCGGCTGCTGCTCCAGGCCGGCGCCGCGGCGCCGCCGAAGCCGCCGCCCTGCAGGCCGGCGCGCGGGCTCAGCCACTTCAGGTGCTGCTCGGGGATTTCCTCGAGAAAGCGCGAACGCATGGCGTAACGCGTCTGGCCGTGCAGCATGCGGCTTTGCGCCAGGCTGAGGTACAGCCTTTCCCGCGCCCGCGTGATCGCGACGTACATCAGGCGCCGCTCCTCCTCGAGGCCGGCGGGCTCCATGATGCTGTTCTCGTGCGGGAACAGCCCCTCTTCAAGGCCGGTGATGAACACCGCGTCGAACTCAAGGCCCTTGGCGGCGTGCACGGTCATCAGCTGCACCGCGTCCTGTCCCACCTGCGCCTGGTTGTCGCCGGCTTCCAGCGCCGCATGCGACAGGAAAGCCGCCAACGGTGTCAGGCCGCCCAGCGTGTCGGGTTGCGGCGCATCGACCCCACCCGCCACCAGGGCGCCGCTCACATCGTGGTCGGGCACCACGCCGGCCGGCAAGCCTTCGAAGTTTTCCTCGGCCGCGAACACGGTGGCCGCGGTGATCAGTTCGTTGAGGTTCTCCAGGCGTTCGGCGCCTTCGCGCTCGGTCTGATAGTGGGCCTTCAGGCCGCTCGCCTCGATGACATGGTCGACCAGCTCGGGCAACGGCAGCTCACGCGTATCGTGCGCCATCTGTCCGATCAACTGCGCGAACTGCGCCAGATTCGAGCCGCCCTTGCCGCCGACGCGGGCCACCGCGCCGAACAGGCTGGTGTCGTGGGCCCGCGCCGCGTCGCTGAGCTGTTCGAGCGTGCGCGCCCCGATGCCGCGGGTGGGAAAGTTGACCACCCGCATCCAGGAGGTGTCGTCGTTCGGATTGGCGATCAGGCGCAGATAGGCTAGCGCGTGCTTGATCTCCTGGCGCTCGAAGAAGCGCAGGCCCCCGTACACCTTGTAGGGGATGCCCACCGAGAACAGCGCATGCTCGAGCACGCGCGATTGCGCGTTGCTGCGGTAGAGCACGGCGATCTCGCTGCGCGTGCGGCCGTCGTTGATCAGCGCGCGGATCTCATCGACCAGCCATTGCGCCTCCATACCGTCGGAGGGCTGTTCGATGACGCGCACCGGCTCGCCCTCGCCCTGTTCGGTCCAGAGGTTCTTGCCCAGGCGTCCGGTATTGTGGCCGATGAGGGCGTTGGCCGAGTCCAGGATGTGGCCGTACGAGCGGTAGTTCTGCTCCAGGCGAATGACGCGGCCGTGCGCATAGTCGCGCTCGAAGTCGGCCATGTTGCCGACATTGGCGCCGCGAAACGCATAGATGGACTGGTCGTCGTCGCCGACCGCGAAAATCGCCGCCCCGTTGCCCGCCAGCAGGCGCAGCCATTTGTACTGCAGCGTGTTGGTGTCCTGGAACTCGTCGACCAGGATATGGCGGAAGCGCCGCTGGTAATGCTCGCGCACCGGCGCGTTGCGCGACAGCAGCTCGTACGCGCGCAACAGCAGTTCGGCGAAATCGACCACACCCTCGCGCTGGCACTGCGCCTCGTACAGCTGGTAGATCTCGACCAGCTTGCGCCGGTGCGGATCGTAGGCCTCGACGTCGCCGGGACGCAGCCCCTCTTCCTTGGCGCCGTTGATGAAACGTTGCACGTCGCGCGGCGGATACTTCTCGTCGTCGATATTGCCCGCCTTGAGCAGGCGCTTGATGGCGGCCAGCTGGTCGGTGGTATCGAGGATCTGGAATGCCTGCGGCAAGCCCGCGTCGCGATGGTGCGCGCGCAGCATGCGATTGCACAGGCCGTGGAAGGTGCCGATCCACAGGCCGCGCGTGTCGATCGGCAACAGCGTCGACATGCGCGTGAGCATTTCACGCGCCGCCTTGTTGGTAAAGGTGACTGCCAACAGCGCAAATGGACTGGCCTGGCCGGTTTGAATCAGCCAGGCCATGCGGGTCGTCAGTACGCGGGTCTTGCCGCTGCCCGCCCCGGCGAGAACCAGGGCGTGTTGCGGTTCGAGCGTTACTGCAGCGCGTTGTTCAGGGTTGAGCTTTTCCAGCATCATGCCGCGTAGCGGCGCAGATGCAGAGCGAATTGCTCGAGCCCGGCGATGCCGCTTTGCTGGGCGCGCTGGCACCAGGCCTGCAGGTCATGCAGCAGCTGCTCGCTGCTGGCGCTGGAGCTTTCCCAGAGGCGGCCGAGTTCGCGGCGCATCTGCACCAGCGTCGACAGCGATTGATTCTGGGCGATGGCCTGGTCGACTTCGGCGCGCTGTTCGGGCTGCAGGACTTCCTCGTTGCGGTGCAGCCAACGACGCACGCGGCGCAGCGTGGTCCAGCGGCAATTGGCGGCGTCCTGCTGGCGCGAGGACTTCAGCTTGCTCAGTTCTTCACGCGCGGCGCGCTTGACCAGGTCGCCGTAGCGGGCCATGACTTCGTAGCGGTGGGTGATCACGCCTTGCAGCGTGCTCAGGTCGATACCCTTGCTGCCCGATTCCAGCTTCAGCTTGGGCGCGACCTTCTTGACCTTGGCCAGGCCGAAGAACTTCAGGATGCTGATGTAGCCCCAGCCGATGTCCAGTTCGTACCACTTGGCCGAGAACTTGGCCGAGGTGCCGTGCGCGTGGTGGTTGTTGTGCAGCTCTTCGCCGCCGATGATGATGCCCCACGGGAACACGTTGGTGCTGGTGTCCGGGCTGTTGTAGTTGCGGTAGCCCCAGTAATGGCCGATGCCGTTGACCACGCCGGCCGCCCAGAACGGAATCCAGGCCATCTGCACCGCCCAGACCGTCAGGCCGACGGCGCCGAACAGGGCCAGGTCGATGGCCAGCATGGTGAGCACGCCGGCCAGGCTGTGCTTGGAATAGATGTTGCGCTCGAGCCAGTCATCGGGGGTGCCGTGGCCGAACTTGGCCATGGTTTCCTTGTTGGCGGACTCCTCGCGATACAGCTCGGCGCCACGGAACAGCACCTTCCAGATGCCGAACAGCATCGGCGAATGGGGGTCGCCTTCCTTCTCGCACTTGGCGTGGTGCTTGCGGTGGATGGCAACCCACTCCTTGGTGACCATGCCGGTGGTCATCCAGAGCCAGAAGCGGAAGAAATGCATCACTGCCGGGTGCAGGTCCAGGCCGCGGTGCGCCTGGCTGCGGTGCAGGAACACCGTGACCGACACAATGGTGATGTGCGTCACGACCAGGGTGAACAGCACGATCTGCCACCAAGTGGCTTGGGTCAGACCGCCGGAAATGAAAGAAAGGATGGAATCCATAAAGCTTTTTGGAGCCTCACTTGTAAAGTGGCTGAAAGTTTAGCCTACCTGATGCCCTTATGACAGCGTGGTTTCAAAATAGTTTTTGAGGGAAATCAAGCACTAAGCGGCATCTGGCCGGACTGCGCGCGCCCCCTGCCGCCCACCGGCCCACCCTGTAGATGAGGGTGCGGGGCCGCCAGCACCATAGCAATAATACATTTTGCTACAAACAGCCGGCTGCCTGTATGCTGATACTCCGATCCGCATGGACCATTGCCGATGTTACGCCTGTTACCCGCCGCCCTTCTCGCCCTTGCCTTGCCCGCCGCCTGGGCCGCCGGCCCTGCCGTGCGGGTGGGCGACAGCGTGACGCTGGCGTCGTATTACCAGATCCGCGGCGCCGATTGCGCGCCGCTGCGTCCGCCGCTGGTGCGCATCGTGCAGCCGCCGCGCCTGGGTACCGCCACCGTGGTGCAGTCCCAGGGCAACAGCGGCCCGGGCGGGCGTTGCGCGCACACCGCGGTGCCCGTGACGCAAATCGTGTACCGGGGTACGCAGCCGGGCCAGGACACGGTGGCCTGGGAGGTCACCCACCAACCCCGCCAGCCCGCGTCCCGGCGCGACAGCGCCGCCATCGTGGTGGTGCCGCGCAACTAGCCGGCCGCGGCTTCCGGTTCGCCAGGCCCGCTTTCGGCCGCCTCGCCAGCGGGTTCCGGCGTGGCCGCCGGCGACGGCTTGCGCCGCTCGAACACCGCGGCGAAAAAGCCGTCGGTGCCATGTACATCCGGCCGCAACTGCACGTAGGGACCGCTCAATGTCAGGTTTGCGCAACGGTTGCTCAACAATTGCGCGGCGTCGAGACGCTCGAAATCCGGATGCTCGGCCAGGAAGCGCTCCGCCTGCTCGGCGTTTTCCTCGGCCAGCAGGCTGCAGGTCGCATAGACCAGCCGCCCGCCCGGCGCCACGCAGCGCGCCGCGCTCTTGAGGATGCGGTGCTGCAGTTCGCACATTTCGGCGATGGACTGGGGGTGCTGGCGCCATTTCAGGTCGGGATTGCGGCGCAGGGTGCCGATGCCGCTGCACGGCGCGTCCACCAGCACGCGCTGCGCCTTGCCGGCCAGCCGCTTGACCCGCGTGTCGTTCTCGCTGTCGATCGCCACCGGCACCACGTTGGACAGGCCGCTGCGGGCGAAACGCGGCTTGGCGCGCGCCAGCCGCGCCGCCGAGACGTCGAACGCGTAAAGGCGGCCGGTCGAACGCATCAGGGCGCCCAGCAGCAGGGTCTTGCCGCCCGCCCCGGCGCAGAAATCGATGATCATCTCGCCGCGCCGCGGCCCCACCAGCAGTGCCAGCAGCTGGCTGCCCTCGTCCTGCACCTCGATGCCGCCGTCCTCGAACTGGGGCCAGCGATTGACCGACGGATGCCCCGCCAGGCGAATGCCCCACGGCGAGTAAGGCATGGGCTGGGGGTCGAAGCGGCCGGCCGGACCGGCACGCAACGCGGCCAGCATGGGGTCGCGCTCGGCCTTGAGCGGGTTGACCCGGATATCCAGGTTGGCGGGCCGGTTCAGGGCTTCCAGCAGGGCCTGCGGGTCGTCCAGATGCGCCAGCCGCTCTTCGAGCCAGTCGGGCACGCTGGCGCGCACCGCCAGCGGCAGGGTGGCCAGATCGATGTGCTGGATGCGCTGCAGCCACGCGGCCTCGTCGGCGCCCAGCCCCTCGGCCAGGACCTCGGGATTCATCGTGGCCGCCAGGCCCAGGATGGCCAGCCGGCGCGTCGCCGGCCCGACCCCGCTCTCGGCGAACTGCCGATAGCGCCGCAGATGGCGCAGCACGTCGTAGACCGCCTGGGCCAGTTCGGCGCGGTCGCGCCCGCCCATGCCGGGGTGGGCGCGCAGCCAGTGCGACAGCACGGCGTCGGCGGGATAGGTCCACTGCAGCACCTCGCCAAGCACGCGCTGGACCTGGTCGATACGAATGACCGCAATCGGGGTGCGGGGCCGGTCGGCGCGCGCCGGCGCGGCGCGATCGGCGCGAGCTGGCGTGGAGGCCCGGCCCGTGCGCGGCCGGTTGACAGTATTTTTCGTCATGACAATTCCAAGAAGGGCGCGAGGCGCCCTGGTATTACGGAAGGCCGCCGGCTCACGCCGCCGGCCAGAAAAAGAGGCGCCGCGGCTCGCCGGCGACTTCGACGCGCTGATCGGCGGTCAGGCTGACCCTTCCTTCGGCCAGCCAGCGCGCCGCCGCCGGATAGACCTGATGTTCGACCTCGAGCACGCGCCCGGCCAGCGCCTCGGGCGTATCGCCCGCCAGCACCGGCACGCAGCCCTGCGCGATGATGGGGCCGTGGTCGAGCACGGGCGTCACGAAATGCACCGTGCAGCCATGCGCGCGCACGCCGGTGGCCAGGGCCTGCGCGTGCGTATGCAGGCCGGGAAACGCCGGCAGCAGCGACGGATGGATGTTGACCAGCCGACCGGCGTAGTGATTGACGAAGCCCGGCGTGAGCACCCGCATGAAACCGGCCAGCAGCACATAATCGGGCGCGTGGCGGTCGATCTCCCGGGCCAGCGCGGCATCGAAGGCCTCGCGGCTGGGATAGTCCTTGTGGTAGAGCGCCGCGGTGGCGATGCCTTGCTGGCGCGCCCAATCCAGGCCCGCGGCGTCCGGGCGGCTGGCGATCACGGCGGCCACTTCGGCCGGCCAGGACTGCTCGCGGCATGCCTGCACCAGGGCCTGCATGTTGCTGCCGCGCCCTGAAATCAGGATGACGAGGCGGCGCTTGGAATCGGACATTTGCGGCAAGATGAGAACTTTCCAAAAGCGGGTCAACCCAAAATTGTAAACTCTCGGTCGTGAAACCATCGCTGCGCATCTACCGCTACCCGCCCCCGCCCTCGCAACGCGCGCCATGCGCCCTGACGATCGGCAATTTCGACGGCGTCCATCTCGGCCATCAGGCCATCCTGGCGCGCGTACGCCAGGAGGCCCGCGCGCGCGGCCTCGTGCCCGCCGTCATGACCTTCGAGCCGCACCCGCGCGAGTACTTCGCCACCCTGAACCGACGTCCGGAACTGGCACCCACCCGCATTTCCGGGCTGCGCGACAAGCTGCAGGCGCTGGCCGCCGCCGGCATCGAACAGGTCGTGGTCGAGCGCTTCGACGCCCGGCTGGCCGAAATGTCGGCCAACGCCTTCATCGAAGACCTGCTGGTGGCCGGCCTGCAGACCCGCTGGCTGCTGGTCGGCGAGGATTTCCGCTACGGGCACAAGCGCAGCGGCGATATCGACCTGCTGCGCGAAGCGGGCCTGGCGCACGGTTTCGAAGTCTGTACCCTGGCCGACATCACCGACCGCCAGGGTCACCGCATTTCCAGCTCCGAGGTGCGCACCGCGCTGGCGGTGGGCGACCTGGACCGCGCCGCGCAGCTGCTGGGCCAGCCGTTCCATATCAGCGGCCATGTCATCCACGGCCAAAAACTGGGCCGCGAACTGGGCTTCCCGACCATGAACCTGCGGGTGGCGCCGCGCTGCGCCACCCGCTCGGGCATTTACGTGGTGCGCGTGGTCGGCCTGCGCGACCGCCCCCTGCCGGCGGTAGCCAGCCTGGGCGTGCGCCCGACGGTGGAAGACCGCGGCCGGGTGCTGCTGGAAGCCCACCTGCTCGACGAGAGCCTCGACGCATACGGTAAACTCGTGCGAGTCGAGTTCCTGCACAAGCTGCGGGACGAAGAAAAATTCGCTGATCTCCCCTCCCTGACTGCCGCCATCGCCCAAGACGCGCAAAACGCGCGCGCCTATTTTGCCGTTCATGGACTATAAAAAATCCCTCAATCTGCCCGACACTCCCTTCCCGATGCGGGGCGACCTGTCCAAGCGCGAGCCTGGCTGGGTAGCCGAATGGGAGGAAACCCAGGTCTACCAGGCCATCCGCGCCGCGAGCCGCGGCCGTCCTCGCTTCGTGCTGCATGACGGCCCGCCCTATGCCAACGGCGACATCCACATCGGCCACGCCGTCAACAAGATCCTCAAGGACATCATCGTCAAGAGCCGCAACATGGCGGGCTATGACGCGCACTACGTGCCGGGCTGGGATTGCCACGGCATGCCGATCGAGATCCAGATCGAAAAGAAATACGGCAAGAACCTGCCGGTCACCGAGGTCCAGTCCAAGGCGCGCGCCTACGCCCTCGAACAGATCGATCGCCAGCGCAGGGACTTCAAGCGCCTGGGCGTGCTGGGCGACTGGCACAACCCGTACCTGACGATGAATTTCAGCAATGAGGCCGACGAGATCCGCGTGCTCGGCCGCATTCTGGAAAAAGGCTATGTGTTCCGCGGCCTGAAGCCGGTCAACTGGTGTTTCGACTGCGGCTCGGCGCTGGCCGAGGCCGAGGTCGAGTACGCCGACCGGGTCGATCCGGCCATCGACGTGGCCTTCCCGTTCACCGACCGCGGCGCGCTGGCGCGCGCCTTCGGCCTGGACGAGGTCGACGCCGGCGCCATCGTCATCTGGACCACCACCCCGTGGACCATTCCGTCGAACCAGGCGCTCAACGTGCACCCGGAGATCGACTACGCGCTGGTGCGCGTCACGCCCACGCCGGCGCACGGTCCGCTGCTGCTGCTGGCGCAGGAACGCGTCGAACCCAGCCTGAAGGCCTGGGGGCTGGAAGGCGAGATCATCGCCACGGCCAAGGGCGAAGCGCTCGAAGGCCTGCGCTTTCGCCATCCGCTGGCCGCCGCCGCTCAAGGATACGACCGCACCTCGCCCATCTACCTGGGCGACTATGTCACCCTGGACACCGGCACCGGCGTCGTGCACTCCGCGCCCGCCTACGGTATCGAAGACTTCGTCTCGTGCAAGGCGCACGGCCTGGCCGACAGCGACATCCTCGGCCCGGTCATGGGCGACGGCAAGTTCGTCGAGAGCCTGCCGCTGTTCGGCGGCCTGTCGATCTGGGACGCCAACCCCCGGATCGTCGAGGCGCTCAAGCTGGCCGGCTCGCTGATGCTGGTCCAGAAACTGTCGCACAGCTACATGCATTGCTGGCGCCACAAGACGCCGGTCATCTACCGCGCCACCAGCCAATGGTTCGCCGGCATGGACGTCAAGCCGCGCGACGGCGGCCCGACGCTGCGCGAAAGCGCGCTGGCCGGCATCGACGCCACCGCCTTCTACCCCGCCTGGGGCCGCGCGCGCCTGCACGCGATGATCGCCAACCGCCCCGACTGGACGCTGTCGCGGCAGCGCCAATGGGGCGTGCCGATGGCCTTCTTCGTGCACAAGGAAACCGGCGAGCTGCACCCGCGCACCGTCGAGCTGCTGGAGCAGGTCGCGCAGCGCGTCGAAAAAGGCGGCATCGAGGCCTGGCAATCGCTCGATCCGCGCGAACTGCTGGGCGACGAGGCCGAGCAATACGAAAAGAACCGCGACACGCTGGACGTGTGGTTCGACTCGGGCTCGACCCACGCCACGGTGCTGGGCGGCAAGGATGGCGTGCTGGGCGGCTCGCACGGCGCCGAACTGGCCTGGCCGGCCGACCTCTACCTGGAGGGCTCGGACCAGCACCGCGGCTGGTTCCACTCGTCGCTGCTGACCGGCTGCATGCTGTACGGCCATCCTCCTTACAAGGGCCTGCTCACCCACGGCTTCGTGGTCGATGGCCAGGGCCGCAAGATGAGCAAGTCGGTCGGCAACGTCATCGCGCCGCAGAAAGTATCCGATTCGCTCGGCGCCGAGATCCTGCGCCTGTGGGTAGCCTCCACCGACTACTCGGGCGAGCTGTCGATCTCCGACGAAATCCTCAAGCGCGTGGTCGAAAGCTATCGCCGCATCCGCAACACGCTGCGCTTCCTGCTGGCCAACGTGGCGGACTTCGACGCGGTCGGCCAGGCCGTGCCGTATGGCGAGCTGTTCGAAATCGACCGCTACGCGCTGGCGATGACCGCGCAGATGCAGGCCGAAGTCCAGGGCCACTACGAACGCTACGACTTCCATCCGGCCGTCGCCCGCCTGCAGACGTTCTGCTCGGAAGACCTCGGCGCGTTCTACCTGGACATCCTGAAAGACCGCCTGTACACGACGGCCGCCGACAGCGCCGCGCGCCGCTCGGCGCAGACCGCGCTGCTCGACATCACCCAGACGCTGCTCAAGCTGATGGCGCCCATCCTGTCGTTCACCGCCGAGGAAGCCTGGAAGATCCTGGCCGCGTCGGCGCTGGCCAAGCAGGCCGACGCCCCGCGCGTCACCATCTTCACCGAGGTCTATCACGCCTTGCCCCCGTTTGCCGATGGCGAGGCGCTGACCGCCAAGTGGACGCGCCTGCGCGCCATCCGCGCGGAGGTGCAGCGCAAGCTGGAAGAGGTGCGTTCGGCCGGCGCCATCGGTTCGTCGCTGCAGGCGGAAGTCGACCTGTACGCCAGCGCGGCCGACCATGACATCCTGGCCAGCCTGGGCGATGACCTGCGTTTCGTGCTGATCGTCTCGCGCGCCACCGTCCATGCCGGCGCCGACGACCTGCGCATCGAGATCGCGCCGTCCGGACACAGGAAGTGCGAGCGGTGCTGGCACTGGCGCCTGGACGTCGGCCAGGACGCCGACCATCCCGAGATCTGCGGCCGCTGCGTGAGCAACCTGTTCGGCGCCGGCGAGCCGCGCACGCGGGCCTGACCATGACGCAGGCCCGCGCCGCCGCGCCGCGACTGGCTACCTGGCTGGCCGCGGCCGCCCTCATCATCGTGCTGGACCAGGCGACCAAGCTGTATTTCGACAGCGCCTTCCAGTACGGCGAACGCCTCAACGTACTGCCGTTCTTCGACTTCACCCTGCTGTACAACCGGGGCGCGGCATTCAGCTTTCTCGCTTCCGAGGAAGGCTGGCAGCGCTGGTTCTTCACCGCGCTGGGCGTGGGCGCGTCGATCGTCATCGTCTGGCTGCTGCGCCGTACCGCCGGCCAGCCGCGCTTCAGCCTTGCCCTGACGCTGATCATGGGCGGCGCGCTGGGCAATGTGATCGACCGCGTGGCCTACGGCCATGTGGTGGACTTCCTGCTGTTCTACTGGCGCGACTGGCACTATCCCGCATTCAACCTGGCCGACATGGCCATCACCTGCGGCGCCGTGCTGCTGGTCGTCGACGAGTTGCTGCGGGCACGCAAGCGGCCCACCGCGCAGGACTGACCGGGGCGTCCGGCCCCGTCACCGCGGCAAAGCGCATAAAATCGGTCCATCCGCCCTTTCCCCCACCACCTTGACAGGCGGCGCCGCCGCGCCCTTCTCCCACCATGCTCGATCTCGCCCGCAAACGCATTGTCCTCGGCCTGACCGGCGGCATCGCCTGCTACAAAATCGCCGAACTGGTGCGCCGCATGACCGAACAGGGTGCGGTCGTCGATGTGGTCATGACCGAGGCCGCCACGCATTTCATTACGCCGGTCACCATGCAGGCGCTGTCCGGCCGGCCGGTTTTCGTCGACGCATGGGATGCCCGCGTCGACAACAACATGGCGCACATCGACCTGACGCGCGGCGCCGACGCCGTGCTGATCGCCCCTGCCAGCGCCGACTTCATGGCCAAGCTGGCACACGGCCTGGCCGACGACCTGCTGTCGACGCTGTGCCTGGCGCGCGCCTGCCCCTTGCTGGTGGCGCCCGCCATGAACCGTGAAATGTGGGGCAACCCGGCCACCCAGCGCAATGTCGCGCAGCTGCGCGCCGACGGCATCACCGTACTGGGCCCGGCCGCCGGCGAACAGGCCTGTGGCGAAACCGGCACCGGCCGCATGCTGGAGGCCCACGAACTGCTCGCCGACCTGATCGCTTCGTTCCAGCCCAAGGTGCTGGCCGGCCGCCACGTGCTGCTGACGGCCGGCCCCACCTCCGAGCCGGTCGATCCGGTGCGGGTGCTGAGCAACCGCTCGTCCGGCAAGACCGGCTACGCCCTGGCGCGCGCCGCCCACGAAGCGGGGGCACGGGTCACCCTGATCACCGGCGCCACCGCGCTGGCCATTCCGCGCGGCGTCACCGCGCTGCACGTGACCACGGCGCGGCAAATGCACGACGCGGTCATGGCCAATGCCAACGATGCCGATATCTTCATCGCCGTGGCGGCGGTGGCCGACTGGCGCGTCAAGAACGTCAGCGAGCAGAAGCTGAAGAAAACCACCGAAGGCGGCGGCGCGCCGGCGCTCGAGTTCGAGCCCAACCCGGACATCCTGGCCGAGGTCGCCAAGCTGGCGAGCGGGCCCTGGTGCGTGGGCTTCGCGGCCGAAACCGAAAAGCTGGCCGAGCATGCCGAGGCCAAGCGCCTGCGCAAGGGCATTCCGCTGCTGGTGGGCAACCTGGCGCACAAGGTCATGGACGCCGACACCACCGAGCTGGTGCTGTTCGACGAACATGGCGTGCATCCCCTGCCCGCCGGCGCCAAGCTGGACGCGGCGCGCCGCCTGATCGCCGAGATCGCCGCGCGCCTGCCCGCCGCCAACCGGCCCTGAGTCAGCCCGCGGGCGCGCCCAGGGGCCGGCGCGCCGCGCCGCCCCCGCCCAGCATCCGCGCCAGGATGGCCACCACCACCAGCGTCACCAGCAGGCGCCCCACCAGCACGATCCAGCCGTTGGCGCCCAGCGCCATCAAGAGCACCGTATCCTCGATCAGCGAATGCGACAGCGATAGCCAGGCCAGCGCCAGAAAGCGCGGCCGGGCTTCCAGCTGCTGCCTCTCCGCCTCTTCGATGATGAGCGCGCCGCCGTAGGACAGCCCCAGCAGCACGCCGAGTATGGTGACCGGCGTGACGCGCGGGTCCAGGCCCGAGACGCGCAGCAGCGGCGTGAGCGCCACCGTGATGGCGCGGGTGATGCCGGTGCGTTCCATGACATCCAGCGCCACCAGCAGCGCCAGGATGATGGCGTAGGTGAACAACAGCGACACGGCGGTGCCGCGCGCCCAGGCCCAGGCGCCGCCGGCCTGCTCGCCGGCCAGCGCGGACGACTGCAGCCATTGCAGCGACACCGGCTCGTCGAGCCATCCGGTGGCGTGGCAGAACCACGAGACCGCCGCGCCATAGCCCAGCGCCACCCCCACGCGCAGGGCCGCCGTGGCCCAGAAACTGGCGCCGGCGCGCCGCACGATGGCCTGCTCCACCGGCAGGGCATGGGCGAACAGCAGCATGGAACACAGGGCGCTGAACTGGCCGCCGGTCAGCTCCAGCACCGGTGCCAGGCTGATCAGGGCCGCGAGGGCGCCGTAGATTCCCACGAACGCGCCCGTCATCCACACCATGCCGGCCTCGGGCGGCAGGTTGAGCAAGCCCATGGCCGGCGCGAACGCCTGGCCCAGGATATCGATCCAGCCCCACGCCTGCGCTGCCTGGACGGCGATCATGACAGGCAGCATGACCTTGATCAACGTTAAGAACAGGCGGCCGCTGCGCCGCATGAGACCCGACAGATATGGCACGATGAATGAGCAGGGCTGGATGGACAGGAATCGAGAGCTGACAGCATAGCCCGGATGCTGCACAATGAGGCAGCGATTTATTGCCTGCAAGCAGCTGAATCAACCAGCATATGAACAACCGCAGAATAAAATTGCACAGCCATGCAACTTGATGCCATCGACCACCGCATCCTCGGGATTTTGCAGCGCGACGCGGACCTCTCCAACGCCGTGCTCGCCGAGCGCGTCGGGCTGTCGGCCTCGGCATGCCTGCGGCGCGTGGCACGTCTGAAGGAAAACGGCGTCATCCGCCGCATCGTCGCCGTGCTGGACCCGGCCCGCGTCGAACGCCCGCTTTCGGCCATCGTCACCCTGGAATTCGCCCGCCATGGTTCGGAATACCGCCGCACCTTCATGGAGCAGGTGGCGCGCGAGCCCGCCGTCACCCAGTGCTTTATGGTCACTGGCGAAGTCTCGTGCGTCCTGATTGTGCACATGCGCGACATGGACGAATACCTGGCGTTCGCCGACCGCCTGTTCGACCAGGACGACAATGTGCAGGCGTTCTACACCCACATCGTGATGCAGACCGTCAAGGACGAGCCCGTCGTCGCCGTGCCCGCCGCGCCGCGCTAGTTCTCCGCCTGGCGCGCCCACTGGTCCAGGGGCAAGGGCTGGCTGCCGACGATGCGCGCCAGCGTCAGCTGCATCTGCTCCCAGTTGCCCCGGTCGCTGGGCCAGCGCCGCGGCGTGACCGCGCGCCAGGTGTCGCCGTCGCGCTCGGCCATCACGAAACGGAACGTGTAGTAGCCGGCGATCCCCATGCGCAGGTCGGTGACCACCAGCGCGTCGCCCAGGGCGTCGTAGCGCAGCCAATCGTTGGTGAACCAGCGCAGGCGCTCATGCAGCGGCACGCCGGCCAGCGCCTGGCCGACGTCGGCATGCAGGGGCAGGCGCGCCATTTCCGGAGGCTGGCGATCGAAGCGGCCACTGACGGCCTCGTAGTAGGCGCCGTCGCCAGTCTTGGCGATGACACGCCACAGCAGGGTGTTGAAGGGCATCGGCGTGGCCAGCACCGCCTCGACCTGTTCGCCGCGCTCGCGCAGCGCCGCCGTCACGCTGGTTTCGGCCTGGAACCTTCCAGTCAGCGCCACCAGCAGATAGGCCGCGCCGAACAGCGCGGTGGCCGCCAGCCCCCGGCATGTCGCCGGCGTCATGCCGCGCCATGCCGCCACCAGCACGGCCGCCAGCATGGGCACGGTATAGACCGGATCGATGATGAACACCGCCGACCAGCTTTCCGGCACGAGGGGAAAGGGCCAGAACAATTGCGTGCCGTAGACGGTGAAGGCGTCGAGGACCGGATGCGTAACCAGCACCAGGAACAATGTCGCGAACAGGCGCCGGCCGCTATAGGACGCGTCGGGCCATCGGCGCCGTATCAGCCAGGCCATGACGGCGGCCAGCGCTGTCAGCACCAGGATGGAATGGGAGAATCCGCGGTGATAGGTCATCAGCGACACCGGGTCGGGATAACGCATCAGCACGTCCAGGTCCGGCAGCGTTCCCAGCAGGCCGCCGTACAACAAGGCCTTGCGCCCCTGGCTGCGCCCCAGCATCGATCCCTGGATGGCCGCTCCCAGCACGACCTGTGTCACTGAATCCATATAATTTCTTCTTTGCTCAATTCCTGAAACATCCGCGATCGCGCCGTGCGCCCCCCGCGGCCAGGCGTTAAGATACTAGATTGATTTATCGATGGTTTTATTTTCCGCATGCAAGCCTACATAGACCGGATCGGCGACTTCATCCAGGCCAACCAGGATTGGGCCGGTCCGATCACCTTCCTGCTGACCTTCGGCGAGTCCATGGTCCTGGTGGGGCTGCTCATTCCCGCCACGGCGCTGATGCTGCTGACCGGCGGCCTGATCGGCGCCGGCACGCTGTCGCCCTGGGGCGTGCTGGCCTGGGGCATCGCCGGCGCCATCGCGGGCGACGCGGTATCGTACGCGCTGGGCCGCTGGCTCGGCCCGGGCGTGATGCGCCGCTGGCCGCTCAATACCCAGCGCAGCGCCGTGGCGCGCGCCCGCCTGTTCTTCTACCGCTATGGCTTTGCCTCGGTCCTGATCGGCCGCTTCCTGGGACCGATCCGCTCCACCATTCCCACGGTGGCCGGCATCATGGGCATGCACCATCTGCGCTTCCAGCTGGCCAACGTGCTGTCGGCGCTCGCCTGGCTGCCGCTGATGCTGGCCCCCGGCTACATTACCGCGCGCGGCCTGGGCGCCATGGATAACGCGCAGCATATCGGCCTGGCCGCCGGCATGGGCGCCTCGGTGCTGATCGGCTGCTGGCTGCTGGTAGCCGTCATGCGCAAGCGCCGCCAGCCGGCGCGCGCCAACCGCCGTCCATGACGGCCCTGGCCCGACCCTCCCCACCGAACCGGAGACCCGCAGCATGGCCATAGACGGCGAACCCAAGAACGGCGATTTCGCGCGCTATATCGAACAGCTCAGCCGCGCCGGCGGCGCGCCAGGACAGGTGCTGCCGGCACAGCGCGCGCCGGCGGCGGCCGCCCAGTCCGGCATGGCCGGCAAGCTGTCGGAGCTGACCTGGGGCAAGCGTCCCGAGCGCGCGGCCCCGGCCGCCCTGCCCGCCGGCGATGCCGCGCAAGCCGCACCCGCCCCCACCCTGGCGGCCAGCGCCTCGGCGCGCCGCATGGCGCTGTTTCTCACCATCGGCGCGCTGATCGCCGGCTGGAACGCCTTGTCCTTCTTCGTCGCCGCGCTCACCAGCGGCCGCCTCGATATCGACACGCTGATGCCCGCGCTGTTCCTGGCGATCGCCGCGTGGATGCTGTTCAAGGGCGCCCGCAACCTGCGCGCCGGGCGCCGCGGCCCATTGCCCAAGCTGCCGCCGCTGAGCACCCTGCCCAAGAGGCCGGACCAGCGCGGCTAGCGTGCGCGCGGCCGCATTTTGGTACGCTTGCGCTTTTCCGTCCCATACCGGCGCCTCTAGGCGCCGGCTTCACTCCCGTTGCCTGGTTCCGAATGAAATCCGTAGACCTGAAGATCCTCGATGCGCGCATGCGCGAATACCTGCCGGCCTATGCCACCCCGGGCTCGGCGGGGCTGGACCTGCGCGCATGCATCGAAGCAAGCCTGGTGATCGAACCCGGCCAGACCGTGCTGGTGCCTACCGGGCTGGCGATCCACATCGGCGACCCCCGCTACGCCGCCATGATCCTGCCGCGCTCGGGCCTGGGCCACAAGCACGGCATCGTGCTGGGCAACCTGGTCGGCCTCATCGACTCCGACTACCAGGGCCAGCTGATGGTCTCGACGTGGAACCGCGGCGCGCAGCCGTTCACGCTCGATCCCATGGAGCGCCTGGCGCAACTGGTGATCGTGCCGGTGCAGCAGGTCGCCTTCAACGTCGTGGAAGACTTCGACGCATCCGAGCGCGGCGCGGGCGGCTTCGGCAGCACCGGGCGCGGCTAGGTGTGATGTCTCAATAGGTTGTTCATCCAGGCCGGACCTGGGATGCTGTGGTTACCACGCCATCGCAACTCAGGGCAGGACACTGGATGAACAACCATAAGCATGCGCGATTGAC
>Ga0182740_1000432_pt1 | contig 49055 bp, 50 predicted proteins | sample eDN5th37CKraftBY_FD_128872 | JGI IMG/M metagenome (GOLD analysis project Ga0182740, IMG submission 128872) | Enriched backyard soil microbial communities from Emeryville, California, USA - eDNA 5th pass 37_C Kraft BY (version 2) (version 2) | ecosystem: Environmental > Terrestrial > Soil >...
CCTGCGGCGTGGGATAGCCGGCCAGACGATGGTTCTCGCCGAGGATCTGCCCGAGGCCCCAAGACGCCGCCTTGAGCGCCGCCGTCTCGTCGATCTCCATGGCCTTCTGGAGCCGCGGATAGCCGATGTCGGCCGTGGTGCATTTGAGACGGAGTTGCACAAGCTCCGGCTTGCCGCCGAGGCCGTGCGCCAACGTCAGCGCACCTGCCAGCACCATGGTCTGATCGGGGCTGGTGTAGGCCGCGGTGAACGCGGGAACGACAGCGGCCGAGATGGCCGCCCATGATCCACCGTTATTTCTGACCTCGATAACACCTTCGTTTTCGCGAAGGCCGATGCCTGCCGCACCTTCCGTGCTGTTGAAGTTGAAATAGCGACCCGCCCCGCGAAGGATGGCAGCAACAGGACTAACTCGTAGGGCGGGAAGACCCTCAACCTGAAGGTCGAGGAACGTTGCCCCGCCATGGGTGTTGATCGCCGCACCCTGAAAGCTGCTGCTGTATCGTCCGGCGAGCAAACCATAGCTGCTGACATCGGCCGCCGACTGGATTGTGCCCCCGAATTTTGCACCTCCACCAACATTCAGCGCTCCGCCGATGCCAGCGCCGCCGCCGACGACAAGCGTGCCATTCAGCGGCGACGACGACGCGACGACAGCCGGCAGAGACAGAACGCCAGTCCGCAGCAGCCGCATTCGCTCAACGACTGTTGCCGGCGCTCCATTCGCCCCGAAATTCGAGGTGATGCTCCAAGTGTAATAGCCATCCGGCCCGTAGAAGGCATGGAAGCCGCCATAGGTCGCGATAGAATCGTGGCCCTGAAACTCCCATCGGGCGTCAGAGCCTCCATCATATGTCAGGCCATAAAACGTGGCCGCGTTGAGCGCGCCGTAGGGACCCCAAAACGACAGTGCGCCGCCGATATACAAATCGGCATTGCCGATGTCCCAATCGAATGCGCCAGGAGAGCCGAGGTTGTGCAGGAAGACCTGACCCGGCCCCCGAACACGCGTGCTGTGAAAGCGCGTCTGACTTGACGACACGACCAGCCCCGCACCACCACCAGCAGCCAGGCCGATCTGATCTGCCCCCGGCGAAAAAATCCCCGTATCCGGATCACCCGCAAAAGCCATAGACGGCGCGCCGACGGAGCCGGCAGGAATCTTCATCTGCCCGGTAAACGTCGGGCTTTCGATGGGCGCAGCACCAATCGCCGCACGGGCATCCGCGATATTGGTCGCGGCCAGCAGCGAGAGGCCGATGGCACCGACAGCGGCAAGAGCGGCGTTGCCCGCGTTGTTGATATAGGCCAGCGTGTTCGAACTCGGATTCAGACCTTCAAGAGCCGCCAGCATGGGCGACAGGATGACCTCGTGATCGTCGTTCCAGTCCGACGGCTGGACCTGCCCCGCCACCCCATTATCCGGGACGGACGAGACTTTCCTATGCTTGATCGACGTTGCCATGTCAGCCGTCCCGGTTACGCGATCTTCGTGAGTTCGATCTGGGCATAGATGTTCGTGCAGCCGGGGTCGTCGGTCGGGTCGCCCCAATCGACGCCCGACCCCATGCCCTGCGTGATCCACATCTCAAGCTGGATTTCATCATTCGCGGCTACCGTCATCACGGCGACGCCGGTGGAGGTCTGCGACGATAGTGGCGTGGACGCCTGCCCCACCGTGAGGCCGTAGGTCTTGGCCCCGCTGGTGACGTTGTTCAGACGGGATTGCGCGTCATCGAGGCCCATGCCGTGGGCAACCCAGCGCACCAACCAGGTCCCTGCTCCGAGAAACTTGATCTTGTTCGCACTCAGGGTCACGAGCCCCGGTGTCGACTGATACTGCACGGTGTTCAGCGCACGGAGATTCCAGCTGAAAGTGCCAGTTGGCGGCGAGGAAGCCGTCGAAGCCGGCCTCTCGTCCGCGATGATGATGTCTGGCCCGCGACTGGACGGAGCCCCGCCGGCCGTTCCACCGACGAGGTAGAAGTTCGTGCCGTCATTGGCCAGCAGGCCAACGCCGTTGGCAGGGAGGTCGCCCGCCAGCAGCGCAGAGCCGTCCGCCCGCAGGATCGGTTTCGTCCCGAGACCGTTCGCGTTGATCGTGGCGGCTCCGCTGTTCGCAGAGGCAAACTTCACCAGCAGGATGAGGCCCGCACCATAAGCGGTCACGGGCGGCGTGAAGGACGCCGTCAACGCATTGGCCGTCCCGCCCGCCTGTGCGTATCGGATCCCTAGCGCGCGGATGGCATTTACGATCAGATCGTCGCTATAGGCCGAGGTGTCGACACCAGACGCCGTAATCAGATCGCGAAGGTTGGCGATCAGGTCATTCATGGCATCGGGATCGAGCACCGTCCCGTCATCAACCTCAGGCGAGGAGCAGCCTTTCCACCATGTCATCACCGAGCCAAGCACATTGGACCGCGACGGACGCGTGGTGGTCTGCCCGCCGGCGACGGGACCGAAGATGTTCGTCGGCATCGAATGTCTCTCAGATTGCGGTGACGTATTGCAGCGTCACATGGGCAGGGACGATGCGATCCATGAGGCACCGGAGCGCGTCGATATTGGGCGGACAGGCAATCGGGCGACCGGCACGCATTTTTCCGGCCACGGGCGGCGTCTGAGCGCGCCCCGTGAAGGACGGGCTTTCCCGCACGAACACCGTGAGGCGCAACGTGACGGCTCTCCTGCCGCCGGCGCGGGCCCGTCCAGCAACGCTGCACCCGGCCCGGCTGCCGCACGTCGTGGACAGATCACGGCAGGCGATTTCCCAGCCGGCGCGCGCGGCGATGGACGAGAAATAATCGCAGTTCGCGCCACCAATGGCCGAGACCTTGGCGCACAAATCCGGGAACGGATCGCAGGGATCGGGAAGGCCATATTCGGCCATCCATTGATCGCGAGTCTCCACCGCCGAAGCGCACCAGAACTCATCCCGGAGCGCGCAGAGGCGGCTTTCGAGGAAATTCCGGACCGTCCCGATGGCCCACCAGAACCGATACAGGATCGAGCCCGGCGCATTGTGGACGCTGAACGCATCGGGATGATAGGCCCCGAACTGAAACGCCGCCTCTGCCGGCCGCTGCGGCCCCGACTCATGCGTCTGCCAAGCGCGGCCGCGCGGCAGCAGGCCGAGGGTGGCCGAGATGCTTTCAGCGAGGGTTGGACAGCGCATCAGGTGAACGTCACGGTTCCGAGAACGGCCATCTCGCCGGGCGCGAGCGGGATATCAGCGGCGGGCACCGTAACGATGTGACGGTCCTCTCCGGTCGCATTCGCCACGGCCTGCCAGATCCATGACCTGGAGAACGATCCCGGCACCGCGAGGAACGGCATGCCTCCATGAGACGTATCCGTGCCGGCCGGGCGCGACAGGCGCACGAAGGCGTCCCGCAGTTCGGCCAGCACCGCCTCGCGAACCGCAGTCGTGTTGGGCTCAAGCCCGGTGATCGTCACATCCACCGGCTTTGGCGTCGGCGCCACCACCGTGACGATCGCACCGGCCGGCCGCATCATGTCGATGAAATCCGCGACCCGGTCCACCTCGCCGATAGGCGCGATGCCGTTGGGATAGAGGTCGTCCATCAACACAAAGACCCGGACGGAGCCGGGCCCGTCCCAGAGGCGATCAACGAACACCCGGGACACGCCCGAGACGGACTTGCCCCACATCACATAATCGGAGGCCGCCCCACCGTGTGGGGGATACCGCTTCCGAAACAGGATGCGGGCTCGATACGCCTCATCGTCCTCGACATCGGCACCGCCGACGATGCCATCGGCGCCAGCCGCGGCAACCGCCGCGCCCGTGACGCCGGACACAATCGCCAGCGGCGTAGAGGCCACCGCTGTTCCTGCCTTGCCATCCGTCACCGCCACCGCGTCCACCGAGAGCGTGCCGGAGCCTCCGATTGACGCCGCAGCAAGCGCTCGGTAGCGGGCGCCGTCCAGCCGTTCGAACAGCGCACCTGGGATAACGCTCGCCGCTCCGGTCGTCGTCAGCACCACCGTGCCTCGCGCCGGTTCGGCCGGGAGGCGAGGCATCCCATATTCTTCGCCGTGGCGGTCAAGGTTCTCGCCGTTGGCCGTGGCGGCGAACATCTGCCGAGAGATGTGCTCCGCGAAGGCGAACACCTCGTAGACCACGCCCGCAAACACCTTCGCGATGACGTTGAGATTGTTCGGCCAGACCCAGGCATCGGTGCCGGGCAAATAGGTCCGCAGCGACTGGCGCGACCGTTCCAGCAACTCTCCAAGCGAGGGAATCTGGAAGCTCATGCCTGCACCTGACGCCAGATATCTTCAAAGCGATGCTCGTATTTCCGGGCACCGTCCCGGCCGTACATCTGGACATGCAGATCGAGGCGGTTGACGGCCGGACGAGCGATTGCCTGCACGTCGATCCGCACAACCGCGCCCTGCCGGATCAGTGGCGCCAGCGCCTCCTCCGCGAGCCGTTCGACCCAGCGGCGAGTATCCTCGGTCAGCACGGCGCGTTGCAGCGTCCAGAGCAGCGAGCCGAGTTCGTCCTCGAACAGATCGGCTCGGACGTCGACGCCGTCGCCCCACCAGCCGCCGGGATCGTTGTCGCCCACATACCTCCGCAGCGGGTGGTCGTCCGGGCACCGCTTGTCGGTGAACAGCGCCAGCACCACCGCGGTTTGCAGGGCAGCCTTTGCCCGGAGCCCGCCACGGTTCAGCGGCTCGTCGGCCCCGGCAACCGCCCAATCTGCGAACCCCAGTTCGGGATTCCAGACGCTGTCGATGAGCAGTTGCGGCTGCGGATCGCTGCCCTCGCTGATCCGGACCCGCATCAGTCAATCCTTCCCCAGATCACGTCAGACGGCCCGGCCTCCGTGACCATCTTGTGGTCGGCCTGCTCGGTCGGCGTCTTCACCGCCAGATCAATGCGGTGAGATCGTATCCGTATCCATCGCGTGCCGACGCCAATCGCCACGTCGTCCGCACCCTCAACACGCACAGTCGAGGCGTTGCGAATTCGCACCGGCTTGCCGCCGGCGTCGAGATCCACCTCGTCCCCGATCATCTTCAGGACTTTGCCGTGCGCGTCGTACAGTGCGACGCCGCCGGGCGGCAGACCCTTCGGGCGGTGCTCCCGGTGCTCCCCACCAAGGGCAAGTGGCCGGTCTGAACCGCCACCAAGGGCGAGCAACAGCATCTCCGCATCAGCGGGCGGGTTGCCGGTGACGCCATACTGCTGGAGGTGCCAGACCTTCCGCGGCTTGTCGTTCTTGAGCCCGGACAGATCGACAAGTTGCTGCGTCCCGTCGTCGTCCACCCGTGTGACGCGGGCCCGGCGCAGAATACCGCGCAACGCCTCGTCGATTTCAAAGGACATGGATCACTCGGCGTCGCTATCGTCCATCGACCATTCGTCGCCGGACTTGTTGCCCTTGCCGCCCTTGCCGCCATAGGCCCGCGGATCGACCAGCGACAGCGCCGTGAGCGAGCCGCCCGAGTCCTGGCCCATGTCGACACTCTCGACGAGCATGTCCTGCGCGATGTCGAGAAACGGGGATTCCACCCAGATCAGATGCCCGGGCGTCCAAAGCTTCCCTGCGTCGTCCCGAAAGCCCGGAACCGTGATCCGGGCCTTCAGGCCATTGCCGGCGGCGCGGTCCTTTCGGTTCTTCGCCCGCGATTTCGCCCTGCCCTTCGATGTGTCCTCGCGCTCGATGATGACGACAGGCCGATTGCGGCCCACCTGCGCATCGCGCGCGATGGCCTCGATCTCCAAGGCATCGACACCATGGTCCAATGGCCTTTGTCCGCGCACGATATAGCGGCTGTGGCGGTTGCTCTCGTTGTGGTCCGACGACCCGGCCTTGATGTTCCGGCCTTCAAACAGCCCGCCGGCGTGACGCTCCTTGCCGGCCTTGGCCAGCTTGGCGTTGCCCTCGGGTGTGCCGGTGATCGTAAGGCCCTGCTGTCGAGCCAGCTCCTCCACGGTCCGATAGACGCTCTTCCCCGGCGTCAACTGGTAGCCTGGAATTTGCTCAAGCTGCTCTTCGGTCAGGAATCTGGCGGACAGCCCGTCCGATATCGCGTTTCCAATTTCGTCCAGCGTCTGGTTTTCGAACGACCCGGTGTCATGGATCGCGCTGCTGTCGATCAGGTCCGCCGATTTCGAGCGGCCGCTGATGGCAATCGATGCCGAGTCCGCGTCGAATGACGGTTGCTTCTGCTCGATGAAACCATCCAACACCAGATCGCCGCCGACGAATATCTGAACCGGCATGCCAGTCTTGAACGTCGCGTGGGTCGTGTTGGCGCCCATTTCCGCGGCGATTTCCAACCGGAAAGACCGGGCCGCCTCGTCGAACGCAGCCCGCACCTGCACCCGGGTAAACGCGGTGTATCGCTGCCCGCCGACTAGCACCGACACGACCTCGGGCTCACCGCGAAAGCCGACGGCAAACGGATTGCGAGGATCGAACATCAGCGGGCCAGGGCTTCGAACTTTGTCGGCATGAGGGATGGATGAGGAACGCGGTTGCGATCAGCTATTTCGCGGGACCGGAGGGGATCTTGATACAAGCGCCACGACCACCACAAGCTCGGCAGGATCGTGTTGGCCTCCACCGTCACCACCGGCGCGGCATCGAGGATCGCCTTGGACAGATAGTCGATGGTGGCATTCCGCAGGTCGACCAGCGCCGTATTCAGCGCCATGTCGGCCCCGCGAAGGCGGTTCAACTCGGCTTCGAACATCTCCGCCGTGTCGGCACGGAGGGTGATGCCGGCTGGCCGGTCCTTGATCTGGATTCGCACCACCGCCTCGGCATATGCGGTGATGCCGGCAAGGCGCGCGACACGATAGGCGGCGATCCTGTTCTGGTCTGCCAGCCGGGAATTGCGCGTCGGATAGGAGGGAGGCCGCGCCGTCACCAGTCCGTCCACCACCGGCGCGAATGCCCGGACAGCAGCATCGGCCGGCAGGCCATCACCAAGCGCCCGCGCAACGCCCACCAGCGCCTCGGCAAGGCCCTCTGGATCGTCCGCCACATCTGTGGGGGCGGCTCTGTAAATCGTCTGTATGGCGTCCCGCTGGGCCGCAGACACGGCAACGTCAACCGGCTCCGAGGTCCGCACGGCTTCAAGGACCGCCGCGCCGTCCTGAATGCCGCCGACCGCAGCCTCGATCACCTGCTCGGTCTGCCCGCGCACCGTGACGGTCTGGGCGAAGTTCGCTGAAGCAATGCCGGCAAGGGCATCGGCCGCCACGAACACGAGGTTCGCCAGCGACGCGACGGAAACCAGCGCATTCTGGGCGCCTTGCCGCAGAAACTTCAGCGTGAAGGCGATCTTGCCGGCCCGGTCCTTCTCACGGGATCGGGAGAACTCAAGACACCGGACGGTGAGCGGCCCTTCGAGCGGCAGCACTAGGATGGCGGGACCGCGCTGCGTGCAGGCCGCGATCAGCGCCGCAGCCTCCCCGTCCGCATTATCGCTCGCCACATAGGCCGTGAGGTCGAAAGACCGCTTCGATTCCCCGAGGTCTTCCAGATACGGTTCGTCCCGCATCGGGAACTCATGGGCAACGACACGCCGGCCGCCGCCGATGGAATCAGTTTCGGTCTGGAACGGCACGCCTCTGAAAGACGCTGCCCAGAGCGTGTTCAACCAGTTGCGCGCCATACCGATTCCCTACCGCGGGCCGACCGCGCCGCCCCAGCTATTCTGTGGCGCGGCCGCGTCCGGGCTGCTCTTGCCTACCGAGCCGGGCCCGTTGGCATTGTACATGCCGCTGAGACCAATCGGCACCTGCCGCATGGTCTCCACGATCTGCAACAAGCTGCTGCTGGCCTGCACTTCGACCTTGATGCTGGCCTCACCATGGACCTCGGCCGAGCCGGTCAACTGCGCCGGCGTCGGGATGTGGCCGCCGCCGATCATGGCAGGCCACGCTGGCGCCGCTCCCAATGACGGCAATCCCAACCGCGCGCGGTCAGAGTTGAACGCCTCCGTCATGCCACCGCGCCGGCGAGCCGCGTTGCGCGCGCGGAGCGTGGCTTCCTGCGAAGCGCCTTCGGGATCGAGATAGCTGATCAGCCTGGCACCGGCCAAACCGCCAACCGCCACGCCACCGGCCATGGTGATCGGGTTGGTCAGGAACGGCACCGCAGCGCCACCCATCGCGGCAAGCCGGGCACCCCAACCAGCCGCTCCGCCCGCGGCACCGCCAGCAGCAGCACCACCAGCCGCCGTCGAGGCGGCCGTGGCGACACCACCGCCCTTGAGCGTGACCGCCGCCCCGGTGAGCGCAGCGGCAGCACCGTCGAGCGCCACGGCAGAGGCGGACAGTCCGAACCCGTTCCAGAGCTTGTAGATCGCCAACCCGCTGGCGCCGAGTGCCAGACCGCCCGCCGCAAGCGAGCCGGCTTGCAGCGCGGGCTTCGGCAGTTCGGATATCCAGTCCATGGCCTTGCCGAGGCCATCAAGGGTGAATTTCAGGAGGCCGTCGTTCGCCTGCCCGATGGACAGAGTCAGGTTCTCAATCGAGCCCCTGAAGTTCTCCAGCGAGTATCCGAGACCAGACGCCACCTCGTCGAATTTCTTCTTGGCGAAGTCGGGATCGTCGCCGGCTCCGCCAATCTCTCGACGAGCGGCAACATACTCATCGCGCTGGCGCTGGGTAACGGCGAACTTGCCGCCCTGCCGATAATCAAAGATGCGGTTGATCCTTGTCGACACCGATCTTTGCACCGAGCGTGCCGACGTTCCGGGCCGTGAGCGTCACGACGTTGGTGGCCGCGGCAGCGGTGACCGGGAATGCCATCGGACGGTCGAACTTGAAGAAGCCCTTGTTGATCTCCGCAGCGAGGTTCGTCGCCACGTTGTCGTCGGTGTCGGTCGACTTGACCGCGACCTGCACTTTTTCGCCGCCGACATAGAGCACCAGCGTGCCCGACTTGCCCTCGATGCTTGAGGAGACCGTCACCGTGAAGGTTTGGGCGTTGCCGGACGGGTCCGCGATAGGCAGCAGCCAGATTTCCCCAAACGGGTGGTTCTGCCGCGCCCAGACCGCCATTTCCGCCAGCATGGAACCCGCGCCGGCGAGCGCCTGCGGGTCCCCATCCAGACGAATGGGCTTATCGGCAGGCGCGGAACCGCCGGAGGTCTTCTGGCCGACCAGCAGGAGGCGGCTTGGGCCCTGATACGGGGACTGTCCGGCATTGATCTCCGCATAGAACAGCGGGACGCGGAGGTTGGCCGGGATCGAATTGAAGGCAACGGGCATGATCAGTCCTCCTTCCGACGCGAGCGCGCCGCAGGTCGTTCGGATTCGGTCGGGGTGTCGGCTGGGGGATCGCTTATGACGACGTCGCCACTGATGATCAGCCGCTCGTAAAAGGCGTCGCGCTGGACGTAATCGCCCTCGTCGGGCATCACGCGGCCCGCGCGTTCAGCCGAATGCTCGTGGTCGTGGTGAACCGGGCCGAATAGATGCCCGGCTTGGCGCTGGCGAGAACCGGAGTCGTCGGATCGAGCACCAGCGTGCCGTCGCCGGTGTTGCCACCGGATTTTGCGGCGGACGTGGCGCTGCCGACGGTGACGCGGGCCATGATGGTGCCCATTTCGAGCGCGCCTTCACCGGACGGGATGACGACCTCCTCGCGAGTATAAAGCGGGGTGTCCATCTTCACGACGTCGGTAACGCGCTTCGGGTTGTCGAGGACGAGAGCCATTGTGGCCTCCTATGTGGGTGGTATCTGGGAGGCGGAGGCGTCAGGCGACGCCGTACCGCTGCTTGGCGCGGGCGAGGAAGTCCGGCTCGTCGGCCTTCTGCTTGGAGTTGCCTTCCGGGAGGGCTTCGGTGTGCTCACCGCCGACACGGGCAGCGAGCGCGGCCGACGGCGCGGAGTTCTCCGCCACGAAGGCGCAGACATCGTCCACCGACATCGAGGGCGACTTACAGGCCAACGTCATGGCTGCGCGCTCCCGGCCCTTCACCCGATCATCCGCGAGAATGGCGGACAGGCGGGCGTGAGCAGCTTCGGTGCCGGCCCGGGCGCCCTCATCACGAGCCGCTGAAACTGCGGCGGTGTGGGCTTCCTGGGTGATGCCGGTGGTCTGATTGTCCTGGGACATAGGTGTTCTCCCGTTGGAGGTGGTCCGGGTCGAGCCCGTGGTGGTGGCCCGGAGGCCGGACAGAACTTCATCAAGCGTGGCGATACGGTCGGCGAGACCGAGTTTGACGGCATCGGCGCCAACAAACGTCTTTGCTTCGGTGGCCTGAGCAGCCTCACGGGTGAAGCGAGCGCCCCGCCCCTCTGCGACGGAGTCGAGGAACTGGCCGTAGAACTTGCCAACAAAGGCTTGCAGGTCGGCCTCGACCTCCTTCGACAACGGGCCGAAGGGATTCCCGTCGACCTTGTGCGCACCGGCATGGATCAGCGTCGGCCGGACGCCCTTCTGAGCCAGTTCGCCAGAGCGATCGACATGCAGCAGGACGACGCCGATGGAGCCGACAATCGAGGTCGGCGAGACCACGATCTCCGTGGCCGCGCTGGCGATGCCATATGCAGCGGAGGCGGCCATGTCGTCGACGAACGCCACAACCGGCTTCTGCTGCTTCACCTGCTGGATCAGCTTCGAGAGGGCGAACATGCCCGTCGCCTCACCACCGGGGCTGTCGATATCCAGCAGGATCGCATGGACGTCCTTGTCCGCGGCAGCATCCCGGATCTGCGCCGCGATGCCCTCGTAAGACGTCAGGCCCGAACTCGCATTGAGCCATGCGCCCTTGTTCACCAGCGTGTCGGTCACCCGGACCAGCGCCACTCCGTTGGCCGCGCGGGATAGGCGGACTCCACCGTCCTCACGCCGATGCGAGCCCATGAAGGCGCTGGCGTCCGGGGACGGTGCCTCCGACGCCACGCCAAGGCGCTCCTGAAGCACATAGGCCAGCACTTCCGCGCGTAGTGGGTGGACCAGCAGCGGCCGATTCAGCAGCCGCTCTGCGACATGGAACAGCGGTGTGGTCATGGGCAAATCCTTCGCGCACCGGCGCGGATGGCAAAGCGCCGACGCGGAACCACCAGCCCGTTCTTGGCCGCGCATTCCGCCTGGGCCCGATCCATCTCGGCCCGCAGCACCGTGATGTTCGCCTGCGCGTACCGGACTTCCCGCTCGCCGCTGTCGGTGCGGTAACGGATCAGCGTCTCGGCACCACCCGTCTGGGCACGGTAGTAGGCGTCCCGCAGCGCCTCATAACGGGCGCAGGGATCGCTCCAATCCACGACAGGCATCAGGCGGCTTCCCGTTCTTCTTCAGGATCTGGCTGCTGGACCTGTTGGCCATCGAGCACTACCGGCGGGAGACCGAGACGTTCGCGGTTGGCGATTTCGGCCGCCTCCTGCTCGTCAACGTCTTCCCAGTCCTGCCCGTTCTCGGCGCAGATTTCGGCCCGCGTCGTCACCTTCATCCGAAGATTGATCTCGTTCGCTTTGGCGGATTTCAGTTCGTCGGCCGTCGGCTTGGCCGGGCCACGCCATGCCGCGCGGGTCGCCAGAGCACGCTTGAGGATGAAAGCCTCGATGCCGCCCGGGAACGGAATGCGCCCAGCGTCAATCTCCTCCTCAAGCCAGGCGCTGTAGACCTGCTGGAGAAACCGGCCTGCGATCATCTCCCGGCGATACAGAATGACCTTCCACGCCTCGGACGTGGCCATCCGCACCGACGAATAGGTGGCGTTGGTGTAGTCGCCGGTCAGCGTCTCATAGGTGACGCCAAGGCAACGGGCGACTTCCCGCAAGAGGAACTTCGCGAACGCCTCATAGGTGCTGTTCGGATGCTCCGAGCGGTTGAACTTCAGCTTCTCGCCCGGGAACATGTGGGCGAGCTTGCCGTGGACGCCGAGGTCGATCTGCGTCCCGTCGTACCAGCCAGCCCGCGCAGCGATCAGCCCCTCAATGGTGGCAGGCCCTACACCCTGTGTGGTAGCCTGCTCTCCCTCGTCCTGAAGCGCCGCCAGCACGTCCTGGGTCGGAGCTTCGCTCTCCACCGTGGCGGCAAAGATCGCCTGAATGAGCGCGGCGGTCAGCGTGGCGTCCGCCAACTGGTCGTACTGCCGAACAACCTTCAGCGCCGGCGCCATAGGCGTAATGCCGCGCACCTGCTGCGGCGCACCGTCGAAGACATGGATCACCATGGGACGGCCGAGCGAGTCCCGAGCCGGGCGCTCGATCTCCCTCTCCCCGAGGAACCGGTCCTTGACGTTGAACCGATAGGGGAACCATGGTGCGGATCGCACCACAACTCTTTGCTATTCGTTCAGAAATCCAACCCGGTTTGCACAAGAAGGCGAGCGTCTTCAGCAAAGACACCACAAAGCCCGAGGTTCTAGAGGAACTGCGGCAAGCGATAATACAAGAGGAGCAGTCGCGGTCTCGCTTTGGCGGCTTCTAACCCTCCACCCCCAGCAGCTTGCGCCGCTTGGCCTCGCGCTCGGCCTGCTGGCGCGAGTGCCGGCTAGCCTGCTTGTCGGCCCAGGAGAAGTCTCGGTTTTCGGGAAGGTCGCTGGGCTGCTCGCCGGGTGCCGACCATGAGGTTGGCGACGTGGGCAGTTCGTCCAGCGTAGGCAAATCTATAGGCTGATCGCCCATGATCTGTCTCACCCAGATTTCAGCGGGATAAGACCGCAAGATGACGCCCCGGCGAGCTTTGGCCGCGATTTCCTCGAACGTGTCATCCAGCAGCCTATAGGCCGTCGCGCGGGACATGTCGGTGGAGTCTTTGACGAAGCGCGAAAACGACCGCCCGTTGACCTTGCAGAGGGCCCATCCCCAGACAAGTTTTCTGGCCTCTGCGGTGTCGATGTATTCGCCGTTCCAATCCATCACCTCGAGCAGACGCTGGTTCGCGGCGGCACTGGTGGGCAGCCGCCTGAACCGCATCTCGCGCTCCTCTGCGAGGCGAGCTTGTCCCCAATGCGCCTGGTCCTCAAACGTGTGCTGATAGGCCGGCCATAGCCCGCTCTTGGTGCTCGGGCGGCTCTTGGCGTCCGGCCAGCGGTTGTCCGTGTCGGCAGCCTCCAGCCAACGAGCGCGGACGATATCGGACAGTCTCGGTTCAGACATCGAAGCGCCCCTGTCGTTGCTCCTCACCGAAGATCGGCAAGAGCTTCTTGAAGATCATCGTGCAGATGGCTGCGCGCGGCCGCGCCGCATTCCGGTTGCCCTTAGCGTCATGCCTGATGCCCGGGAGGTCGATCCGGTCGAAAGCCTCCAGCCATGCGAGTCCTTTATCGGCCCATTCAGGATGCGCCAGAATGAGGTCGGAGATGGCCCAGATTGTCGGCGCGACCAGTTCGCCCTTGTTGTTCTCGCTCTCCATGATCGTCCGCAGGACAAGGATCAGGTGGCCCTCCCCGTGATCGTGGAGGATGCGCTGCAATGTCTGTTCCGCGCGCGTCTGTCCCGGCCCCTGGTTTTGGTAAGGGCCGATGATCTCGATTTCGAGGTCTGCACAGATTTCGCGGACGCGGTCGGTCATGTCAGCCTCGACCAGACCGACCACGCTCCCCAAATCCAGAACCCAACAGACACACTTCCGAAGACAATCGCTACCCACATTGAAGCCGTGATCTTTTTCGTATTCGGCAGAGCTGGCCAGTGGTCCTGACTAACCAACATTTTTGGGTTGGCCATGGTCGAGTATACTTGAATTGCGAACGTCCAATTCCACCAAGTGGCGAATGCAGCGAACAGGGCCGCAATGATGCCAGCTCCAAACCAGAGAAGGCTGTCCATATATAGCGGAGACGGACCGCGCAGCGGCGCCTTACTTAGAAGGCCAACAACAGTACCTCCGTGAAGGAGATACAGAGTGTTGATAAGCCATTTTCCATACTCCGCCTGAATCGTTAACGCGTGCCTCTCCCGGGCCTTCATGCTTTCAAACACTGCCGTTGCTTGGCGCAGATATTCTTCACGTTCATCCATGTTTGCCCTCCTCGTTGCGCCGCGGCCCCCACCGGTTCGCCGCCCATTGTTTGATCCAAGTCATCAATTCCCACGAGATATTATCGCGCGTGGTATCGATGATGATCCAGCCGTATTCGCGCCAGATCCGGCGCTTCGTTTCCTCCGGGACTTCCCGGCTGTTCGGGGCAAAGCGGCCGAGGCTCATCAGAAGTCCCCCGGAGCGACTTGAGCGCACGGGACGCCGCGGGCTCGCCACATCGCAACCACGCGCGACCTGTCGTCAAAGGCCATGATCGGCCGATATCCGACTGCCAGCACCTCGTCGAGCAATTCGCCCTTCACAATGTCATCGTCGCGGTGGTCGCCGAACTTCCGCATGAACAGGGCGCCCCCGCCCAACCCATGATCCGAGAGCCATTCCCGTGTGGAGCGCCGCACATGATCTGAACGGCCGGTCACGAACACCAGTTGAGTGTGAGCGCGGAGGATTTTTGCCAGCGCCACGATATGCTCGAACGGCTTGTCGAGGTGTATCTCGCCATACCAGCCGTCCCAGTTCTTGGGCTGCTGCTGAAGGTGATGGACGCGGTGAGAGCCGTCGGCAATCGGATGCTCCCACGTAACGCGGCCCTCGGATCCACGATGATCAACCAGGAGGAATGGGACCGCGACCTGCCGAAGTTGAAGGGGGCTGGCGAGCGGCTTGGCGCGCTATTCACGTTCGCCAGCGTGGAGCCGATGCTTGGCATGATCCGCACCGACCAGTTCCCGGATTGGGTGATCGTCGGCGGGGAAAGCGGCCGCGGTGCCAGATTTATGGAGCACGGTTGGGCGCGGCTGATGATGGATCAGTGCGCGGCTGCCGGTAAGCCGTTTTTCCTGAAACAGATGACCGGCAAGGCGCCAATCCCGGATGACCTGCTGGTTCGCCAACTCCCGGTAGCCGCATGACCCTGTCCCTCAGAGCGTGGGGGGTGGCGCTGGGGCCTCATGGCCGGCTCCGCCCAGGAATTCCCGGCATGCTGCGCGAATGCGCTCCAGCGCCTGGCTGTCCGATTCCACGAGCCCCTCATCCCCGAAACACAGGAACTGCAACGTCTCCACTGAGCCTGTGTCGGGTGACTTTCGTTGCACCTGAACCAATACCGACCGCTCACCATTCCGAGGATCGGAGCCTGTCGTGAACGTCGTCAGTTTCCAACCATTGCCCATGTGGCCCTCCGCCGCGGACTTTAGCGGCCCGGCTCGGGGCGTTCCACGCCATTGGCGCTTGGAGGCAATCCAAGGTGGGGATATCGGGACCTGGTGCCCGCCGAGACAGGGGTGGTGCTGACATGCCTCGACGGGCCGCCACCCTCACCCAAGCTGACGTTGCGAGAGCCATCCGGGCCGCTAAACAGGCCGGCGCCACGGATGTGGAGATCCGGCCGAACGGGTCGATTGTAGTCCACCTGGTGCCCCAGCCTGGCGAGGGGGCCGATGACGACGCCGTTGACCAGCGCAAGGAGATCGTCCTTTGATGGACGACATGCCCCGCCCCCGCCCGCCACATCTCCAGAAGGAGACCACCCGCCACGGAACCGTGGTCTGGTATGTGCGGGTGGATCGAGGCCCCCGCATCCGCCTCCGGGAACCTTACGGAACACCGCAATTCATGCGCGAGTACCATGCGGCGCTGGAGGGGGCGGCGCGCCTCACAGGCCCGGCGAAAGCCCTCGCAGGCACCCTGCAATGGCTATGGGAGCGATACCGGGAAACCTCCGCATGGACGGACCTGTCGCTCGCCACCCGCCGCCAGCGCGAAAACATCATGCTCGGGGTCCTGAAGACGGCCGGAGCCGAGCGCGCGACCGCCGTCACCAAGGCCCATATCGTGGCCGGCCGCGACCGGCGGAAGGATACCCCGGCGCAGGCCCGGAACTTCCTGGACGCGATGCGCGGCTTGTTTCGCTGGGGCGTCGATGCGGGGCACGTCAAGGTTGACCCAACCGCCGACGTCACCAACCCTGCCCGGCCGAAGGGCGAGGGTTTCCCCGCCTGGACTGAGGATGACGTTACCCGATACGAGGCCCGATGGCCGGTCGGCACCAAGGAGCGTGTCTGGCTGGACGTGCTGCTCTACACAGGGCTCCGCCGCGGTGACGCGGTCAGGATCGGTCATCAGCATGTCCGGAATGGCGTGGCGACGATCCGGACGGAGAAAAGCCAGGAGGCCATCGTCGTGGCGATCCCGGTCCTCCCGGTGCTCGAGGCCACCCTCAAGGCTGGCCCCACCAGCGATCTGCACTGGATCTGCGGGACGCGCGGCCAGCCGATGACGAAAGAATCCTTCGGCAACGCGTTCAAGGTGGCGTGCAAGAAGGCAGGCGTCCAGAAGTCCGCACACGGGGTCCGGAAGATCGGCGCCACGCGAGCCGCGGAGAACGGCGCCACGGTCGCGGAACTGGAGGCGATCTTCGGCTGGCAGGGGGGCGGAATGGCGGCGCTCTATACCCGAGCTGCGGACCGCGCGCGGCTAGCCAAGGGGGCGATCACCAAGCTCGAACCGGTACGGGAGCCAGCGAAAAAAGCCCAATCAGATCAATAGTGGCGCCCTCTCCCGCACCTTGGCTTAAGGGCTTGAGCGGCAAGGAATCTCGCACAACTCTTGGCCGCACCATTTATTTTCAGGTATCTCAAATCTCGGACGATACTGACATCGATCCCGCACCTTTCGACATGGTGCGGGAACGGATGTTCGCGGTCTGGTCTTCGCCCTAGCCATTGGCTCATGTCCGGCGAGGCCCGCTCACGCCATCCGGCTCTCTTCAGTGGCCATGCAGCCCCGCTCATCGGCAACGGCTCCGGACCGGCCGCGGCGTGGACGATCAGGATTACCCGTCCCATCGCGTCAGTCGCCTCTCCGGCAAGGTCCCGGCGAAGCTCGGACTCAAGTCCGGCCATTCCGGCCGGCAACCCCTCGCGGGCATGGCCAATCGGCCGGCCGTGAATGTGTGGAGCCACCGGCATGTCCGCATCGGTCCCAGGGTCGTGAAACTTTGCGAGGATGGATTGAAGGTGCTTCCGCCATTCGCGGGGAGGATACGCCCCCACAGCGGCCGCGCTCGAACTGATGTCCTCGGGTTCCCTTCGAGCCGGACAGAACGCCCTTGCTGCCCGCCCGCGCGCTGTCTGGCTACGCTTTGCCAGACCGGACGATTGGCAGGTGGATGCGCCCCAGAACAAAGAAAGGCCCGCGGCCCATGAAGGCAGCGGGCTGGGAGTCTCGTCAGTTGGCCTGGCTTCTCAGAAGCCGCCGAACTTGTAGTTGACACCGGCGCGGGCGATCACGCCCTGGCTTCTCACGATTGTCTGCACATTACTCGTCGTAAACACTGCCGCGCCATTGAGCCCATAAGACGTGAACGTTCCGGACACTGTCGAATTACCCATGTCGAAATACAGCCCTTCGGCCTGCGCCGGTCGCAATCATAGCGAGGCCAGCCACGCCGATAATTGTTTGTTTGATCATTTTATCCTCTCCAAATCGGATGAGAAAATAACCTTCGACCAGTTGCCACGATAGCCAGATTCGGAGAGTTTCAAATTTGGACCGGGTCTGTGGAAGACGGGATACAGCCGCCCGGATTCGCCGAAAGCAGCGTCAGGGCAGGCTGATCCTCTGCCCGCCTCCCGGCCGCATCATTTCATTTCCTAATATCTAAAACCGCTGAGATACTGGCTTCCTTCGACGGCTGCTATTTGATTGCCTTGCGGTCCCGGCGGGCGCGCATGACAGACCAGATTATCAATCCAGCGCCGATCAGAATTGCTCCCCAAACAAAAGTCAGGGGAACGGCGTAGTTGGCCGAGCACCCGTGAAACTTGATGTAGTCCATATTGAAGCAGTGTCTCGAAGGGTTGGCGTAGCTATACGTCCTCGACATCATGCCATTGAAAAACAGGAAAACTCCAAGAGCCAGAACCACCCATTTCATAACGCGCCCTCCTGGTTCAGACGAGCAATCCGTCCGCCTCACTGAATTGTGGATGCGGCGAGACAACAGCGTCAAGGGCAGGCTGACCTCTCTTTTCAACCTCTTGGCCGCTCATCTAATTTTCAAGCTTTCTGAAACTGTTGAGATGCTGGCTTCGATTCCCGCACCTCCTATCAAGGTGCCGGATCAGATACTTGCGATCTGGTCTTCGCGCCAGCAAACCACTTCGCGGAATGGATCGCGATGTTCACGGCCGCAAGCTTCCCGGACCCTCCCGCCGCCAGTATGCGTGCCACCGGTCAGCGCGGCTGGCGAAGGGGCCGATCAGCAATTTGCTGCCGCCGCGAAAGCCAATGAAAAAGCCAAAAAGATCAATGACGAAAGCCTCCTTCAGCAGCTTGACCTAAAGGACCGAAGCGGCAATAACCTCGCGCAATTCCTGATCGTACCGACGTTTTATCAGGCGACGCGCCTTTCGGAACCAATCCGAATTCTGCTGCCGACATCTGTCGTCATAATCGTGTGGCGGATGTTCGGCGCGGCTATTGCGCCTGCTGTTCAACCGCTTTTTCGAATTTGCCACACAATGCACCATCTGCTGTTCAGCTCTCAGAACGACTGGAACGATGGCGTGCGGACCAATGCCAGCGCAAGCGGCTATCGGGTTACGATCGACCACATCGCCGATGCCGATCTGTCAGCATTCGATGCGGTCGTGCCGTTCCATCTCGAATGCCACGAAACGATCCGCCGCAAGCAGGAGGACGGACGCCGCATCCCCGCCCTCGTCCCCCCGCGGGAGGTGGAAGCGCTCTGCCACAACAAGCTTGCCTTCAATCGATGGGCCATCAGTCACGGCTTTGGCCGCTTCATTCCCCCGCTGCTGCCGGTCCCGCCAGCGTATGATGACGCCTATCCCGTCATCCTGAAGGCAACGCATGATGCCTGGGGAACCCGTTCCCGCATCCTTTACGACCGCGCCGACGCCGCGGCGCATATGCCGCGCGATTCCAGCACATTCCTGCAAACCTATATTCCCGGCAGTGAGGAATATGCGACCCATCTCCTCGTCAGGAGCGGTGAAATTATTTTCGACGCGACCATCCGCTATACCGGGAGCGAGCATCCCTATGTGCAAGGGCTGCATCGCCCGCCGAAGGCCAAGCACTGGCTGGCGTCCTCTCCCATGCGGGATATCTTCACCAGCCTGTTGCAGGCCATCGGATACAGCGACGGTACATGCTGCATCGACTTCCGGCTGGTGGACGGAGAGCCGCAGATTTTTGAGGTCAATCCCCGTTTCGGCGGTTCTCTCGTCGAAAAGCTGGGCGACTATCTTGCGGCCTATGTCCCCGAGGCCAGAGCCGCGGCGGCGTGACAACGGCCGGCGGCGAAACCCGATGGGCGGCGACTATCGCGCGGTGGCGGTTCGCGGCAGCAGGGTTTCCACTTCGACGGCGATCTTGTTGCCATTCACCACAACATTGCCCTTGGCGACCGGCATGGCATTGGCCAGAATCAACACTTCGTCGGACTCGACGGCGTCGAGTTCGATGACAGCGCCGCGTCCCAGACGCAGCACCTGGTGAATGGGCATTGATGTCGCGCCCAAAACCACCGAAATATCGAGCATGACCTTGTCGAGCGTTGTCACGGCGGTTTTTCCCTTCGCGCTGGCGGGCCGACCCTCCACCCGTTATGGTTAGCAAGTGGTTAACGACAGAAACTCCCTCGCGGACAGGCTGCTTCCCGCTCCCGGTTCGCCACCCGTCGAATGGCGAATCGAGCCCGGTTCGCTCGCTTATGGCGAGGCGGTCGCGGCGATGGAGGCGCGCGCCGCGGCAATTGCCGACGGGAGCGCGCGCGAACTGGTGTGGCTGATCGAACATCCACCGCTGTTCACCGCCGGCACCAGCGCCGGCGCGGCGCCGCCGGCCGCCACCCGCTTTCCCCTCCACGTCACCGGGCGCGGCGGTCAGATGACCTATCACGGACCCGGCCAGCGCGTCGCCTATGTGATGCTCGACCTGCGCCGCCGGCAGCCGGACGTGCGCCGGTTCGTGGCTGCCCTGGAGGACTGGATCATCAGGACCCTGGCCGGTTTCAACATCCGGGGAGAGCGCCGCGAAGACCGCGTCGGCGTATGGGTGCGCCGGCCGGACCGCGCAGCGAACGCCGAGGACAAGATCGCCGCCATCGGCATCCGCCTGCGCCGCTGGGTGAGCCTGCACGGCATCGCCATCAACGTGGAGCCGGACCTTTCGCATTTTCAGGACATCGTGCCCTGCGGCATCGCCGATCCGCGCTATGGCGTCACCAGCCTTGTCGATCTCGGCCTGCCCGTGACGATGGCCGACGTCGACATGCAGTTGCGCGCGGCTTTCGAAGACGTTTTCGGCGAAGCGGTCCCGGTTTCCTCGGTGCCGGAATATATCGCCCCGACGACGGATCAGCCGGCTTAGGCTCGAAACCCAAGCGCGAACGCGGCGGCTGTCATCTGGTGGGGCGAATCTCGAACGCCGCGGCGACCGGCTCGGCCGCCGCGCAGGCCGCAGCTTCCACGGCATGCACTTCGGCAAAGGCCGGCCCCTGCCGGCAGGCAGCCGCCACCCGATCGACGGCCTCCGCCGGCCCTGTCAGTTCCGCCTCCACCGTGCCGTCGCGGCGGTTGCGCACCCAGCCGCACAGGCCCTGCGTGACCGCCTGCCGCCGGAGCCATTCGCGGTATCCCACACCCTGGACGCGACCCCGGATGGTGAGATGCACGGAAACGCATTCATCACCGCTCATGCCTTCACACCAGCCTGTTGCCGGGCGCCACTCCGGCGCGCCATGCCGAGATACCCTCGATCAGGATGCGCCCCATGCGGCGGCGCGTCTCCACCGTCGAGCTTCCGATATGGGGCAGCATGAACACATTCGGCAGATCGTGATAGCGCGGGTCGATCCCCGGTTCGCCATTGAACACGTCGAGACCCGCGGCACGGATGCGCCCCTCAAGAAGAGCCGCGATCAGATCGTCGTCCACCACGACATTGCCCCGCGCAATGTTGACGACCAGCGCGCCGGGCTTCAGCCAGCCGATCCGCCGAGCATCGAGGAAACCACGGGTCTCCGGCGTCGCCGGGCAGGCCAGCACCAGCGCATCCAGCAGCGCGAACATCTCCTGCGGGTCGGAATGATAGGCGGCCCCCTCCTCCGCCTCCGGAGGGAGACGATTCCGGCTACAATAGCGGATCGACATGCCGAAGCCGCGCGCGCGGGCCGCAATGGCGCGGCCGATCCGGCCCATGCCGAAGATGCCGAGAGTCTTGCCCCAGAGTTCGACGCCGTTGAGCTGGGTCGGCGTCCAGCCCGCCCATTGCCCGCTGCGCAGCAGCGCGATGCTTTCCGTCGCCCGCCGGGCTGCTCCGAGCAGGAGAAACAGCGCGACTTCCGCAACCGCTTCGGTCAACACATCCGGGGTGTTGAACACCGCGATGCCCCGCGCGCGGGCGGCATCGAGGTCGATATGGTCATGGCCTACCGAATAGGTGGCGATGGCTCCGACGGAGTCCGGCAGCATGCGGATCGCGGCCGCGTCCACCGGCACGCCCACTGCCGCAAGGATGACATCGGGCCTCAGCCGCGCCGCATCCTCGGCCAGCGCCTGCGCGGACGGATAGCGCCGCGACGTAACATCGAAAGCACGCTCGAACATGGCGCTGACTTCATCGGGCAGATCGCACGCGATGAGCATGGCCAGACGCGGCGGCGCCGCGTCCATTTCAACCGATCCGTCCGGCCCGCCCGCCATGGTCTGCCCCGCTGCACGCCCCGTTCCCACGAGCACACATGGTCATCCCTCTGGCAAGCCCTTCACGGCAACTTCTGTTCACCGGGCGGATGACCCACGGGACCGGAAACTCGGGATCTGGAACACAATCACAGCTTCAGGTTCGGCAGCCGACTCGCCTGCTCCACCCATGCGGCGAACTGCGCCTCGTCGAAAGGCTGATCCTCATAGATATCGAGATATCGCACAAGCTCCTGCTTGGACGCGCCCGGCGGAACCGGGTCCAGCGCCGCGCCCTGGAAGAATGCAACCTTCACGTATTTCGTCATGCAGTGGAAACTGAGAAACCAGCCGTCATCATTCCCGCTTCCATAGAATGGCGAGTTCCATTTGACCGCCTTGCTCACCCGGGGAACGACCTGCGTGATGATGGCGTCGATGCGCCGGCCCAGCGCCTGTTTCCAACCGGGCATCGCGGCGATGTAAGCCTGCACAGGCTCGTCGCCGTATCCTTTGGCGATCTTCGGATTTCCGCCGGACAACAGCACCGGCGACGACGCGGCGGACGGCTTGCCTTGCGCTGAAGGCACAACCTGCTCCGCTCGTGTTCCCTTGTCGGCACCCATGACGCCCTCGCTACAGGCATGTCATCGGAGCATCATGGCGAACTCAAGTCGGGATGACGGAAAGACGGAGACAACACGATACGGCCCCGGGCAACCCTGAGCATGGAGCCGGCCGTGATCCTGCCCGCCGGGCATTCCACGCGCGACGTCGTGCAGGCAGGCTCTCCGTTCGCCTCCCCATCGCAACGTTACGGCGCGCGCCAAAGTCCTGCCGTCGCACGACGCGCCCCTTCCGCGAGCGTGCGCAGCTTGGCCCAGGCGATCTGCGGGTGGACGCGATAACCGAGGCCGCAATCGGTGCCGGCGATCACCCGTTCGCGGCCGACGATGCCGGCAAAATTGCCGATCCGCATCGCGACCAGATCCGGATGCTCGACCACGTTGGTCGCGTGCGAGATCACACCGGGAATCAGGATCTTGTTGTCGGGAACGCCGGCGTCCCGCCAGACCGGCCATTCGTGTTCATGGCGGGCATTGGCCGCCTCGAACACATAGCCCTGCGCTTTCACCTTCAGCAACAGATCGACGATATCGCGGAGCGGAATGTCATGGACATGGGGGCCGTGCCAGCTTCCCCAGCAGATGTGATAGCGGATTCGTTCCTCGGGAATCCCGCGCAGTGAGTTGTTGACCAGTTCGACATAGGCTTCCGCGATCCTGCGATATTCAGCAAGACTGAGCGCCGGGGAATGAGTCTCCCACATATCCGGCAGATGAGGGTCGTCGATCTGCAAGATGAAACCGGCATCGACGATGGCCCGGTATTCGGTCCGCATCGCTTCACCGACCGCGGCATAATAATCCGTCTCGGTCGGATAATAGTGATTCATGTTCGGCCGCACCAAAGACGTCGCCGGAATGAATGCCTCGCGCGCGCCGCTTGCCTCAACGGCTGCCTTGAGGTTGGCGAGGTCCTGCGCCAGTTCCGCCTCGCCGCGATAGCTTACGGGAGCAGTACAGGCCCAGCGCATGCCCTCAGGTGCGAACCGGCCGGGATTGCGGAAATAGTAGAAGCCCGTGCTTTCGAGGTCTTTGTAAAATTCGGCAAAGTCGCGCCGGTCGCGCGAGGTTCTTTGAAGCGGCTTGAGCGTTGCCTCGGGGACGATCTCATGGCCGGCGAGCCGTCCGTTGAGGTAGTTATTCCAGCTCAGCTTGCCGAACTCGCCATCGTTGACGATATCGACGCCAGCCGCGACCTGCTGGCGGACGACGTCTCCAACCGCCACGCCGAGCTGCGCGGAGAAGGCGTCATCGGTCGGCCGCCCATCCGGATGGGATTCCATCGCCTCCGTGATGGCGTCGGGCCGTTGCAGGCGGCCGGCATGAGTCGTGAGAATGCGATCGGTGCTCGTCAGCAAATCCGGGCTCCCTGAAGATGTCTGGATCGATCCAAGAACGCCGCCATGAGCGGACGTCTAGTCCTGCTTGAGATTCACAAGCTTCGCGACGCGGTTCCACATGGCTATGTCATCCTTGAGGATCGCGGCGAGCTTCGCGGGATCGCCTGGCAGCACCTGCGCACCATTGGGCGCGAGAAACTCCTTCGTTTCCGGCAGGGCCAGTATTTCATTGAACCAACGATTCAGCTTGTCGCGCGCTTCCTCGGGAGCGCCGGCGGGCAGGAAGGCGCTCCAGTTCGATTCGAAAACCAGATCGTCGTATCCCTGCTCCTTCACTGTCGGAAGGCTCGGCGCGGATATCGCCCTGTCGGCGGTAGTTGCCGCGACGAGGCGGAGCTGACCGGCATTGGCGCGGCACACGCCGAGCGTGACATCCAGCACCGAAAAGTCGAGATTGCCGGCTGCGAGTTCGGTCGCCGCGTCCGGATTGGACTTGTAGTTGACCCGGACCGCATCCTTGAGCTTCTCCCGCTCGAAGTAGAGCGCCGTGACGCCGATCGCCGTCGTGGTCGTGATGGAATAGTTGGCATCCTTGCCTTTACGGCGCAGACTCTCCGTCAATTCTTTCAGATTGTGGACGTCGCTCTTGGCGCTGACGGCAATGACGGAGCCGATCAGAAACAACGGCGAGACCGGCATGAAGTCCCGCTCGGCGACGTATTTGATCTCGGATGACGTCAGCGGATTGGCTGCGAGCGTCGATGTGGAAATGATGAAAACGGTATGCCCGTCCGGCCTCGCGGCCGCCGCCGCCAGAGTGCCGACTGCACCATTGGCGCCGGGGCGGTTCTCCACGATCACCGGCTGACCCGCGAGCGGCTCGAGCTTGCGGGCGAAATAACGGATCAGAATATCGGACCCGCTGCCGGGAGCATAGGCGCAGATGATCCTGATAGCCTTGTCGGGATAGGCCGCGTGAGCCGGCCAGATCATAGCCGTCAGAAGAATCGCGGAAAGTACATAGCCTGCGGCTTTGTTGCGCCCTTGCATAAGCGTGTCCTCCTTGATTTCTCCAAAGTCTAGAGGCTGCTTTTCGCTGGAGCAAGAAAGATCGGCCGGCAGTTCAAATGCTTTCGTATCTCATCCGCAAGCCTGCCTATGCAGAGGAGACTCCGCTACAGCAGCGTGACCTTGCCGGTCGCGAGATCATAGACGCCGCCGGCGATCGTCAGCTTTTTCTCGGCCACACGCTGGGCCAGGATCGGTCCGGCCTGCTTCAGCTTCTCCACGTTGAGCCGCACATTGGCAGCCGTGGCGCTCTCCAGCATATCGGCGGATGGCTCCTTGCGGGCTGCGACCACAGCAGGCCGGATTGAATCGACGAGCGCGCCAAGATGGCCAGGCAGACTGGTCCCGTTCTTCTCCACATCGATGGCAGCAGCCACCGCGCCGCAATGGCTATGACCCAGCACCAGGATCAGCGGCGACTGAAGCACCGCTGCGCCGAACTCCAGGCTCGCCAGTCCATCCTGATTGACGAAGTTACCCGCCACGCGAACGACGAACAGGTCTCCCGGCCCCTGATCGAAGGCAAGCTCCGGAGCGACCCGTGAATCGGCGCATCCGACGATAGAGGCGAAGGGATGCTGCGAACGCGCTCGCGCCGCCCGGCCAGCGGAAAGATCCCGCTCTTTCGGCACATTCCCCGCATAGCGGGCATTGCCGTCCATCAACCGCCGCAACGCCTCCTCGCCGGAGAGCGATGCGGACCCCGCATTCGGGGCCGCCTGAGCAAGAGCCCGCCATGACGTGAGGCCCATCCCGCCGGCGAGGGCAAGGCCGGCTCCGCCGCGGAGAAGCGAGCGGCGCGATGGAGAGCGGCCGATGGTGGAAGGGGCGCAATATTGACACATGACGAGGCTCCAGGATCAGGACGCGAGCAGCCCGGTTGCCGATGGCGCCAGGGTCAACGCCGGATGGTAGCTGCTGGCAAAGAGGAGCAAAGCCAAATTTCCGCACGTATCTCGTGACGCTGATCGGAGAGTTAACGATGGATGAAAACGGCCCTCTTGTCGCGCATCGGGCAACACCGCCGTGAATGATGCGGCGTTCCCCAGAAAGCCTCCCGAAAGCCTTTGGATATGCATTGGCGCAACCTTCGTGACCGGCCTTTTGGCATCAGGCTGAAGTGCGCCGGCGGCTCGCGCTCGGCAACTGAGTGCCCACATACTCCGTCAGCAAAGCCAAAGCGCGGTCGAGCACCGCTATCTCCGGTGATTTGAGCTGGGACAGCAGCGCCTTGTTCCATGCCGATGCGCTTCTCTGCATCCGCTCGTAAGCAGCCCGCCCCTTTGACGACAGTGAAAGATAGATGACACGCTGGTCCTCGACATTGGCTGTGCGTTGCAGATAGCCCCGCGCGACCAGTTTGGATGTAAGGCGACTCGCCTGGGCCGCATCGATAAACATGCGGGCAGCCAGATCTCTGATCGCTGTCGGCTCGTTCGCCTGAACGTAGGCGAGAATCCGTGCCTCCAGAAGAGTCATGTCCGTACGCTGCGCGATGATCGCTTCCGCTTGCCGGTCGAGCGCGCGGCTCAAGGTTGCGATGCGTTGCGCGAGGAGGTCCGCAACCTTGGAGCCGGGGGTCAAGGCCGTGGGATCGGCGCTGGTTTGCTCTCTGCGATCAAGGCTCATCTCGTTGTCCGACTCCTGCCCGATGACGACGTTCTGCGATGGGTGCCATCGACGTTACCACCATGAAACTCCGTCTCTTGACTTATATGACGACGTCATACATTCTGACCTGATCCGGGATCACACCGGAGCAGGGAGAATACCGTTGGACGCGCCGACCAGAACATACAAGCACATGATCCCGCTCGAAGAGCAGGCGCCGGAACGGCTGGTGCGGCGCAGCAAGCTCATCTCGCTGGATGAAGCCGGAAGCATCATTGCGTCCAAGACATCGGTTTCGCTTGCCGGCTCCCATTCCGCGGATGCCGCAATGGCGCTGATCCGGGCCGCGATCCGGGCCGGCGCGAAGAACATGACGATGATCCCGCCGGTCACGACCTCGATTGCGGCCGACCTGCCGATCGCGGCCGGAATGCTGAAGAAGCTCTACTTGTCCTATGTCGGCTTCGAATATCTCGGCCTCGCCCCGGCCTTCCGCAAAGCCGCCGCAGAGGGCACGCTGGACATCGTGGAGGCGGACGAGCCCTTTATCATTCTCGGCACCCAGGCCGCCGCGGGCGGACGGCCGTTCGCGCCGGTCCAGTATCTCTATGAAGGGCTGTCGATCCCGGAACTCAATCCGGAACTGAAGAAGGTCATCGATCCCTTCAGCGGTCGCGAGGTTTATGCCATTCCGCCGCTGAAATCCGACGTCTTCATCATGCATTCCCAGGTGGCCGACGAATACGGCAACGCGCAAAGCTGGGGCGGCACGGGACAAGAGCGCGACAAGGCCAAAGCGGCCGATCTCGTGATCATCCAGGCGGACGAGATCGTCGGCCCCGAAGTCATCACCAAGGATCCTGCAAAAACCACCATTCCGGGACTCTGGGTCGATCATGTCGTGCATGTCCCCTATGGCGCGCACCCGACCTTCTCCTCCGGCTCCTACGCGGTCGATGAGGCGCATCTGAAGCTGTATCTGCAAATGATGCGTGACGGCGCCGGCGATGAATATATCGCGACCTACGTGAAAGAGCCGGAAGACCATATGGACTATCTCGACCGTGTCGGCGGCCTGCGGCAGATGAGCAAGCTGCGCCGCATGCTGACCAACACTTGATTCGGAGTTTGTCATGGCCGAGATCGCCACACCGGGACACGACCGTTACTCGACCGCCGAGTTCATCGCGATTCTGATCGCCCGCTATTGCGGCGGCGACCGCGAATTGTGGGGCAGCGGCGGCGCCAATCAACTGGTCTCGCTGGCGGCAAGCCGCCTCGCCCAGCTCACCGTTGCCCCCAATCTCTGGCTCTTCTCCGGCGGGGCCGGCGTCTACAACAGCAAGTTCGACACGCTGCCGATCGGCACATGGGACCCGCGAGCTGGCCATGGCGCGGAATGCAAGATCCTGCTGTCCGACATCGTCGATAACGGCACCAAGGGCCGCTACGAAGGCGACCGCATCGGCCGCGGCGGCTCCGGTTACGGCGGCTTGCAGATCGACAAATACGGCAACGTCAACATGATCGGCATTGGCGGACCATATCCGAAGCTGAAGGTGCGAGGCCCCGGCACCGTCGGCGTGCTGTGGCTCGGCTCCGGCCCGAACAATCTCTATCTGGAGCATCACAACAAACGCACGCTTGTCGAGAAAGTCGACTACCGCAGCGGCAACGGCTGGATGGACGGCGGCGACAGCCGCGCCAGGACACTCGACGGACGCGACGGACCGCAATTCGTCTGGACTCCGATTTGCGTCTGCGACTTCACGGAAGACGAGCACCGGATGCGCCTCGTGTCCGTTCACCCCGGTCATACGGTCGAGGAAGTCGTTGCGAATACCGGATTCGAACTCGTCATTCCGGACAACGTGCCGACCACGACACCGCCGACGGAATTCGAGCTGCATGTGCTGCGTACACAGGTGGACCGTGGCGGGCTGCTGAAGAAGCGGCGCATGACGGTGGGATAAAGAGAGTTGCGTTGGCGCGAAAGGAGATGCGCTAACCGCGCCCTCCTTTCATTTTCGAAGCAATCGGACAACTGGCCCGGAAGCCATGGTGTCCTTATCGGAGATGAACTGCCATGCGCCTGCATGCGGCGCTCGAACATCACGCGCTGACCAAGCCGGACGCGACGGCGTTGATATTCGGCGAGCGGCGGCTGACATGGCACGCGCTCAATGCCGCCGCGAACCGGTTTGCCCATGCGCTCACGGCGCTTGGCGCCCGGCGGGGCGACCGCGTGATGATGCTGATGGCGAACTCGGTGCAGTTCGTCGAGGCTTATTACGGACTGGCGAAGCTCGGCTGCATCAGCGCGCCGGTCGTTCCGACGCTGGTCGGCAGCGAGATTGCGTTCATCGCCAATGCGCTGCGGGCGCGCTTCGTCATCGTCGATGCGGCCGCCGCCGACCTCTGGCGCTCTATCGCGGCCGAAGTGCCGACCGTGGAAGTGGTCATCGGCGTCGGCGCCGGCCACGGCCTCGAACATGACTTCGCGAGCTTCGGTCTCGGCGCGGATGAGCGCAATCCGGACTTTACGGTCGATGCCAACGACGACCTGACCATCAAATTCACCAGCGGCACCACGGGGACGCCGAAAGGCTGCGTGCGGACCCACGCCAACTTCACGATGGCGGCGCTGTCCATGCTGACGGAAATCCCGCTGCGTGACGGCGAGATCGGCCTGATCGCGCAACCCATGGCGGCCGGCATGGCCGTCTCCTTTCTGACGCTCTACGTGTTCGCGGGCGTCACCTTCGTCCTGCTGCCGGCCTTTGAGGCGGGGCTCTATCTCGATGCCGTCGAGCGCGAGCGGGTCAGCCATGCCTGCGCGATGGACTGGACGGCGCGGCGGCTGTCCGCGCATCCGACCTTCGCGGAACGCGACCTCAGCTCGATCCGCATCTTTCATGCGATCAATCAGCTCGAGTCGCTGGTGCCGTTCTATGCCCAGCCGACATTCAGGGCCGGCGTCACCGCCGGCTATGCCTCGTCGGAAGCCGGCGGGCTGGTGACATACAAGCTCCCCTCGGATTTCGAACGGGTGCGCAGCAATCCTGACGATCTTGGCGGCCGCTCCAGCGGACGGCCCGGCCGGCTTTACCGCATCGAAGTCCTTGGCAGCGACATGCGGCCGCTGCCGCCCGGCGAGGTCGGCGATCTTGCGATCAGCGGACCTTCCGTCTTCCGCGGCTATTGGGAACGGCCGGAGGAGACGGCCAAGGTGCTCCGCGACGGCTGGCTGATCACCGGCGACCTCGCGATGAAGGACGAAGGCGGCTACATCCATATGCGCGGGCGCAGCCGCGACGTCATTCGCTCGGGCGGCATGAACGTCTATCCGGCCGAGATCGAGCCGCTCCTGCTGCAATATCCCGGCGTCGCCGAAGCCGCGGTGATCGGCATTCCCGACCAGGACTGGGGCGAGCGGGTCGTCGCCTGCCTCGTCGCCGGCGCGCCACACGATGCGGACGCGATCCTGTCTTATTGCCGCAGCCGGCTCGCGCCGCACAAGCGGCCCAAACAGATCGCCTTCATGGAAAGGATGCCGCTGACGGCCTCCGGAAAGGTGATCAAGAAGGACCTTGCGGCAATCGTCACGGGCGAGAAAACCTCTTAACGCGGGACGGCACCCATGCGGCAATCGATTTTCGATCCGCCGACAGCGCAGCAGACAGCAGCCGCGCATCGCCGTGCCGTACCGCTTTTGCAGACGCATTTATCGACGCGATTGGACACTTTCTCTGTTCGAAGCCACGTGACTATGAAGCGGGAGTTCCGGGCTTCGCCGCACGGCCGAGATTAGCGGCCGGATACCCGCTTCGACGGAAACGAGCGGAAGGCCCATAAAAGGGCCAGCGCTCCTTGAAGGGAGGAACTGACAATGAACCGACGCCTGGCACTGATAGGCTCGTGCCTGCTGGCGAGTTATGTGGCGCTTCAAGCACCGGCAACATATGCGGCCGAAGACTATCCGAAGCGCACCATCTCCATCGTCTGCGCATTCCCGCCCGGCAGCGGCGCTGACGTTCTTGTGCGCTATTTTGCAGACAGGTTGGCCGAACGCGCCAAGACCTCGGTGATCGTCGAGAACAAGCCGGGCGCCACGGGCAACATCGCCGCCACCTATGTCGTTCGTTCCAAGCCGGACGGCTACACCATCTATCTGCATGGCCCGCAGGTGATCGCCGCCAATCTCAACATCCTCAAGAACCCGCCCTTCAAGCCCGAGGATTTTCAGGTTGTTTCGTATATCCTGCGCCAGGCCTTCATGGTCTCCGTGCCGGCGAACAGCCCTGTCAAAACGCTGCCGGAACTGACGGCGCTGCTGAAGCAGAAAGGCGACAAGGCAAGCTATGGCGTCACGGCCGTGCATGCCCGCATCGTCGGCGAACTCTATAAGCAGAATGTCGGCGTGAATCCGACCCAGGTGCTTTACCGCAACTCGGCGGATTCCGTGAACGACATGATAAGCGGCTCGCTCGACTTCGGCGTGTTCGATCCGGTCTTCGCGATCTCGCAGCAGCGTGAAGGCCGCATGCGGACGGTGGCGATCGCTTCAGGCGAACGGATGAGCACAAGCCCCGACATTCCGACCATGCAGGAAGGCGGCGTGCCGGAGATCGACATGGTCAGCTTCTTCGCGGCCATGGTGCCGGCGGCCACACCCCGCCCGATCGTCGAGCAGCTCAACGTCTGGCTTAATCAGGTCGTGGCGGCACCGGAAACGAGAGAATTTCTGGCGCGCAACGGCGCCGAACCTTATCTCGTCGATGCCGACAAGGGACAGGCGATGTTCCTGCAAGCGGTGAAGGACTATAAAGTCTACATTCAGCGCGCAGGCATTCCCCAGGAGTAATGCGGCCGGGCGGAGCAACAGCCGCCCTGCCCTCCAGCTTTCGGGTTGTCCACTCCTCACGGGACTGATGCGTCTGCCCAGATTTCATATGGCGCCATGAATTGCGGGCGCGTATCTATGTGACGCAGACTGAACCGTTACGATTCAGCCGTGCTTCGATGGGAACCGCTGTCGCGCCAAAGGATAGCCGTGGAATGAAGGATCAGGACAATCCGCAGCAGGCATCGAACGATATGCTGCCGCTTTCCGGCCTGACCGTCGTCGCGCTCGAACAGGCCGTGGCGGCGCCTTACTGCACGTCGCGGCTGGCAGACGCCGGTGCGCGCGTCATCAAGATCGAACGGCCGGAAGGCGACTTCGCAAGAAGCTACGATACATCCGTCGATGGGCAGTCGAGCTATTTCGTATGGCTCAACCGCGGCAAGGAAAGCCTGATCGCCGATATCAAGTCGCCGTCCGACGTGGAACTCATTTATCGCATCCTCGCCCACGCCGATGTGTATGTGCAGAATCTCGCGCCGGGTGCAGCCGAGAGAGCGGGATTGGGATCTGCCTATCTGCGCTCCCGTTTTCCGAAGCTCATCACCGTTGACATTACGGGCTATGGCAGGACAAACGCCTATGCGCAGATGAAAGCCTATGACCTGTTGGTTCAGGCGGAGGTGGGGCTGGCGAATATCACCGGATCGCGAGAGGGAGCCGCGCGCGTCGGTGTCTCCGTCTGCGATATCGCCTGCGGCATGTCGGCTCATGCCGGCGTGCTGGAAGCGCTGATCCGGCGCTCGATCACCGGACAGGGATCTGCGCTCGAGGTCAGCCTGTTCAGCGCCGCCGCGGACTGGATGACCGTTCCGCTGCTGTACTTCGAAGGCACCGGCGCCGAGCCCAAACGGCTTGGGCTGTCTCATCCGACATTGTGCCCTTACGGCGCTTTCGAGACCGGCGATGGCGCTATCGTTCTGCTGTCCATTCAGAATGAACGCGAATGGATGAAGTTCTGCGCTGAGGTTCTGCGCGAGCCGCTTCTCGCGGAGCGTGACGGATTCAGTTCAAGCAGCGCGCGTGTCGCCAATCGCGATGTGGTGGACTCGAAAGTAAGCCAGGTGTTCCAGCGCCTCACGAAAGAGGAAGTCACGCGTCGGTTGAAGGCCGCCGGAACGGCCTATGGCTTGTTGAATGACCTGAGCGGTCTTGCGAGGCATCCCGCGCTTGATCGGACGCCCGTGGAAACACCGAGCGGGACGGCTTTGGTCGCATCGCCGCCGGTCACCATCGACGGCACGAGCCGCACGCTGCGTCGGGTGCCGTCGCTGGGTGAACATGACAGGGCGATCCGCGCCGAGTTCGAGCCAGCACGAGCGGAACAGGCATATTAGGCGATCAGGGCGGCGACAAAGCGCCTGCGGAGGAGTTGCGAGCAATCGGTCGCCTCCGAGGCCTCGTCGGACGCAAGGTGTCGCTGGCGGTCCGAAGAAAATTCGGAGACACATAATGCCGGCGGCACCTCGCTCGCGCACGCGCAGCGATCACATCGGATTCTTTCCGAATTTGATCGGGTCAGCATCTCTCACTTCGACGCTTCCCAATATTTCTGAAATTGTGGCAGCGCGTCATCGATGAGATGGGTCGTCACCGCGCCGCGCCGGAAATCCTCGTTCTGCATCATGAACCGCAGAAACGGAATCGTGGTGCGCACGCCGCTCACGGTGAAACGCTCCAGCGAACGCTGCATCCGCTGGATGGCTTCCTCCCGGGTCGAGCCATACACGATCAGCTTCGCCAGCATCGAGTCGTAGAAAATGGGAACCTGATATCCGGCATAGCAATGGGTATCGAGGCGGATGTTCGGCCCCACCGGCGGGTCCCATGTCTCGATCAGCCCCGCGTTCGGGCGGAACCCTTCTTCCGGCACTTCGGCATTGATGCGGCATTCGATGGCATGGCCGCGAAAGACGACATCCGATTGCGCAAAGCGCAGCGCCTGACCTTCGGCAATGCGGAACTGCTCCTGCACCAGATCGACGCCCGTGATGGTTTCGCTGACGGGATGCTCGACCTGAATGCGCGTGTTCATCTCCAGGAAATAGAAGCGCTTTTCGTCCTCGTCATAGATGAACTCCACCGTGCCGGCATTCTCGTAGCCGATGTTCCGCGCCAGCAAGACCGCGGCAGCGCGGATCTCCTCGCGCAGCGCCTCCGGCAGCGCCGGCGCCGGCGCTTCCTCGACCACTTTCTGGTGGCGGCGTTGCAGCGAGCAGTCACGCTCCCCGATGTGGATCACATGCCCGAAACGGTCGCCGAGAACCTGTACCTCGATATGCCGGGCATTCGGAATGAAGCGCTCGATATAGAGCGATGGGTCTCCGAAGGCGGAACCGGCTTCGGCCGAGGCGGCCATGAAGGTCTGCGGCAGCGCGCCCGGCTCCGTCACCACTTTCATGCCGCGCCCGCCGCCGCCGGCCGCCGCCTTCAGCATCACCGGGAAGCCGACACGCTCGGCCACCTCCACGGCTTCCGCGGCTGTCTTGATCTTTTCCGATCCCGGCAGGGTGGGAACGCCGGCCGCCCGGGCGATCAGGCGCGCCTGAATCTTGTTTCCCATCTGCCGCATGTGGTCCGAGGATGGCCCGACGAAGCGGATGCCAGCCTCCTTGCACGCGTCGGGCAGGCCCGGATTCTCGGAGAGAAAGCCATAGCCCGGATGGAGCGCATCCGCGCCGACACCCGTCGCGACGGTGATGAGCGCGGACTGATTCAGATAGCTGTCCGTCGAGCGCGCCGGCCCGATGCAGATGGCGCGGTCCGCGATCCGGGCCGGCAAGCTGTCCCGGTCCGCCTCCGAGGTTGCAAGAACGGTCTCGATCCCCAATTCCTGACAAGCCCGGATGACGCGCAGCGCAATTTCGCCGCGGTTGGCAATGAGCACTCTGGAAATCGTCACCTTGCCACCACCGCCGCTATTCAGGAATGACGCGGAACAGGACCTGCCCGAATTCCACCAGTTGCGCATCCTTCACGCAGACCTCAACGACACGGCCGCTCACACCGGCACTGACCGCGTTGAAGGTCTTCATCACCTCGACCAGCGCAACCGTGGTTTCCGCAGCTACGCTGGAGCCGACCTGCACGAAGGGCGCTGCGCCCGGCTCCGGCTGCGCGTAAAACATTCCCATGATGGGTGACTTGACCTCCACGGCGCCCTGCTCCGCGGCTGGCGGGCTGGCGGAGGCCGCGGCGGCCTGGCCGGAGGCTTGAGCCTGAGGCTGGGCCGGGACCGCTGCGGGAGCGGCAGCCGCCACTGCCGGCACCGCGGGTGGCGGCGAAGCAGGCCGGGCCGGCGGCGCGGCGGGGTCGGGCAGGACTCCGCCCTTGCCGACCGTCACCTTCAGATCGCCGACCTCCAGTTGAAGATAATCGAAGGTGGACTTTTCCAGCGCCTCGATGATGCGGCCCAACTGGCGCACATGCTCTTCCGTCAGCGAGTCCAGATCATTGCTCACATTCAAACTCCATGATTGCGTGACCGCGCGAGGCGGCGCCTAGCTGATCGAGTGGCTTTGCAGCGTGATCGAGTCGCGCCCGCGGCTGACATGAACCGTGCTCACACTCTTGTGCCGCTTTAGCTCTTCAAGAAGCAGGATCAGCGGCTGGCCGCCGGCTGAATACTCACGCGGCGGCCCGGCGGCATTCATGGCGTCGATCTCGGATGTGCCCTGCATGATGACCCGCATCAGCAGCTCCTCATCCGAGACGCCGGGGCCGCCCAGGGTTTCCCGCAGCTTCTGGAGCGACATCGGCTCCTGCGCGCGGGTATCGATCTCGGCCAATTCCTTCGCACGGCTTGACCCGAGAAGGCGGTCCTTGAGGTTCGGGTCCATCTGCCGGTATCCGGAATCCTCGCCGTAAGCGCCCTTGGCCAGCCGGATGATTTCATCCGTCACGATCTTGTATCGCTCTCCAGTGACGACATTCATCGTCGCCTGGGTCGCGACATACTGAGAGAATGGCGTGATCATGACCGGATAGCCAAGATCACGATTGACCACGACGCATTCCGCGATCACCTCGTCGATGCGATGTTCGAGACCAATCTCGCCGAGCTGGAACCGCAGATTGGAAATGACACCCCCTGGAATCTGATGGACATACTGATAGCAATCATATGGCATCGGTTGGCCGAGCGGCATCTTGTCTCTCTGAGCGAAAGCCGTCAGCCTTTCCGACACCGACTTCAGAAGAGCTTCGTCAAGACTGCTTGAATAACCGAGCGTCCGCGCGTTTCTCAGCGTGTTCAGGACAGACGGCTGGGCCGATCCTTCCGCCAGCGGCGGCACACCGGTGTGCAACGTCATGACGCCCAGCTTGAGCGCTTCCATATAAACCGCCGGCGCGAGGCCGGTGGTGCAGTGGGAGTGAATCTCGATCGGCACCCCTCCCGCATTCTCCCTGATGACAGGGATCAATGTCCGGATCCGGTCGATGGTCAGGAGGCCGCCCTGGTCCTTCAGATAGATGACATCCGGCTTGTGCGGAAGCAGCGCGCGCGTCTTTTCCGCATAGTGCTCGTCGGTATGGCGCGGCGATGTGCTGTACGACAGCGCGCAAGCCACCTTCATTCCAAGGCCCTGAAAGAACGGTATCAGCGGCGGAAACATGCGTTCGATCTGGTCGGCGGTGTTGGATGTCAACTGGATGCGGTTCAGGGCGCCGATCTCGGCTTGCAGCGTCCAGAACAGCTTTCCGAGTTCCGGCGGCGTCGGGCTTCCAAGCGGGTTGAGATTCAGTCCGCCCCCCATGCAGCTTTTGGGCGTGTTGGGCATCTTCTTGGCCAGCAGCCGCATCAGATCCCAGGGATTCTCCTTGAGATCGCGAATGAGCTTCTTGAAATTGATGGCGTTGCCCGGCACTTCGATGACGTCAAGGCCGCAGCGATCGAGATCCTCCGCGACTGCCTCCATCATGCCGCCGCGCATGTTCATGGCCCAAAGGCTCTGCGAACCGTCGCGAAAGGTCGTGTCCACGAAACGCACATGATTGTCGTTCAAGAAGGTATCTCCTGACTAGCGGACCTGATCCCGGATCGTCGACCACCAACCACGCTCAACATGCGGCGGACATATCGAATGATAGCGGCGCGGCGCAATCTGTCGACACGTCGCAGGCTCCCTCACAAGACGACGCGCCCAGGCCGGACGCCTTGGCGGGATGGTCAAGGTCCACGGTTCGACAGCTTTGCAACGAAGGATGAATCGACGATTGCCTCTGCCGTCACGCCCTTGTCCACCATTCCGGCATCCTGCCAGTTCGCAATCTGCCGGGCCACACTGGCCATGTCGATATTCATGCCAGGATCGGCATATCCGAGCGCGCTCGCCAATGCATGAGGGTCACCCGGAGGCATCCGCGGCGCCAGCAGCTTGAGCATGTCGTCATAGCCGGGGCCGGGCTTGAAATTTCCCGCCGCGTCGCGCTGGTTGAAGATCCGGTTGTATTCCGCGGACCCTTTCTGCAGGGCGCGCACGGCCTTCTCCACGACATCCGGCTTTTCGGCGATGGTGCGCGGGCTCGCGAACATCGTGGTGAAGAGATGGCTTTCAACATCTCCCACCCAGCCGATGGTGCGCCCGAGCCCGGCCTGTTCGAGCGCCGCGATCTGGCCGACATGGAGAATGGCCATATCGACCTGATTGCCCTTCACCGCGGCGACCTGATTGGAGACGGATTGCAACTGCACGACCCGGACGGAGGCCGGCGGAATGTTGTATTTCCGCATCGCGGCGACCACCGCGTAATGCGACGAGGTCCCAAGCACAATGACCCCGACCGAACGGCCCGCCAGATCTTCCAGCCGCCGCAAACCGGCCTCGTAAGCTTTCGTGCTCACGAAATAGCCGAGCTGGCGATAGCCCGGGCGTTCGGTCCCCACGCCCGCGACGATCTTCACGCCGCCCTTCCCGGCCAGATTGAAGAAGGCGGCGCCCAGCGACATGACGCCGAAATCCAGATCGCCGGACACAACGGCAGCTGGCATCGCCACGGGAAACTGGAAATTGACGAGTTCGGCATCGAGGCCTTCCTCGCGGAAATGACCTTTATCGACGGCGACCACGATCGGCGCCACCCCGGTCAAGACAACGGCGCCGACCTTGACCTTGGGAGTGCCCTGTCCTGTAGGAGCGACCTGTCCTGATGCCGCATCGGCAAGACCGATGAGCAGAGCTGTTACGGCAATCCATCGCTTCATTGCCCCTCCCTTCGGCCCGCTGCCGCCCTGGGTGGCGGCTCCGAACCTGTCTCGCCCGAACACAGCCGGACCGATGACAACCGCACAGATGGCCCGTCAAGCCGTGGGCTGCTGAGTCCTCATTTCCGAGGCTTTTTATCTTCTGGCCATAATAGAGTGCATTGTGACCATTTCAATCCCCTTCGCATATCGCGAACGAAGGATTACTCGCCTCGCCATGGCCTTGGAGCTCCTTGCCGACGGCTAACGAACATCGCGAGTCAGCGGCTGCCGCAGTCCCTGCGTTGACGACCACGAGCAAAAATTCATAATCTTCCTTCAGCGCAGAACAGCTTCGCTCCATCTGTCACTTCGATCTGAGCATGAAGCAGAATCTTTTAATCAGACAAGGTCATGTCGAGAGCGGTTCTGATAAAATGACAATTCATAGAAGCGCAGCTTGAGAACAGCCGTCATCGGGAGGAAATTATGTTCAATCCGTTATCACGCCCTCTCTCCACAACTTTCACTCCCTATCATCCCATCGCCATCGCGATACCGCTCCTCGCACTCGTTATCGGCTCGGCCTATGTCAGCGTTCCATTGGTGTATAGCCCCGTACCGATGACGCTACAGACATTGGCGGTGCTGATAGTCGGCATCTGGGCCGGGCCGCGTGTTGCCGCCGGTGTCCTCGCGGCCTATCTGGCGCTGGGCATAGGAGGCTTTCCGGTCTTTGCCGGCGGACAGCCCGCCTTGGGAAGTGCATTTTTCGCGCGGCCAACGGCCGGCTTCCTGCTGGCGTTTCTTCCCGCGGCGGTCATCGCGGGCTGGATTGCCGCGCAATTCACATCGCGCGCGCTCGGGGCTCTCGCTGCCATGATTGCGGGCCATGCGTTGATTTTCGTCGGTGGCGTCGGCTGGCTCGCCGCATTCATGGGTTTCGAAAAGGCCGTGGCGCTGGGATTGATGCCGTTCCTGCTGGGCACGCTGGTCAAATGCGCCATCGGCGTTGCGCTGGCTTCCGTCATCCCGCCGTGGAGAGGGCAAAGGAGATAGTCGAGCAATCGACGCTTCCCAGCTCAGCCTTTTCTCCTGATGCGATCCATACGGAAATCAGGTGTCTGTTACAGGTATCGCCAGACGCGGGGTCGATCGGTGAGCGGCCCCGCATCGCCGGACGATAGAGAGTATCAGCGCCCCGAAGTGGAAGAGCCGAAATCCCGCATGATTGCATCAGACTGGCACGGCGGTCAGGATGGCCGCCTCTGACGCACTGTCATGGAGCCGCCGCTGGCGCTCCCGGACGATATGCGCCACGAACCGCGCGGCCGGCATGAGGCATCGATAGCAGCCCCCACGGAGTCACATCCAGCCGACATATTGGGCCGCCACCTGTGCGAAGTCGTGGATGAGAGCGGTGCTTGGGCTCTCTGGCCCTGTCTGGTCGATTGGGACCGCCGCACCGGATGCGCGCTGGCATCACAAGGACGGCGATAAGTCGCCGCCGAGAGGATGGCTGGACGACTTGGCTTTGCTCGAAGGCCATGTGCGACCGGTGTACCAGTGGCGTCGCCTGATCGGCGGGCCGCCTCGCTGATCTTTCTCCTCCGCCCTCCTCCCGTCGACAACTGCACCCTGGACAATGACGGCCTCGGAATGCCGTGCCTTCCGGTGGCGTTACTGCGGCACAATCTTCGCTGTCTTCACGAACTGCTTCATCTCTTCGATGTCGGCCGCCAGTTGCTTCCGTGCCATGTCGGGGACGACATCCATGGGTCGCTTTCCATGGATGTCAGGACCATCATTGCATCTTCCGCTGTTTCCCGCACATCGATTCCGGCCGGAACCGGCTTATATTTTTATAGCGATATCAATATCTTATCTGATTCGAAATGTGCTGGTGGGTGGTGAGGGACTCGAACCCCCGACATCCTGCGTGTAAAGCAGGCGCTCTAACCAACTGAGCTAACCACCCGGAATTGCACCGCCTCGTGTATCGCCTCGGCGGCCACTCGATGCAAGAGGCGCTGCGCCGTGATCGTAGAATTCGGGGTCAGGCAAGCGCCGCGCCATCGCCCCTCCTCCCCGCTGCCATCGTGACGGAGGGCGCTCCAGCCGCCGGATATGCCAAAGAAAAGGGCGCGTCCCTGCCGGAACGCGCCCTCATGATTGTGACGAAGAAGACCCTCAGTGGGCCGTCAGGCCGGCGGCCTCGTCATCGGCCGCGTCATGCTTCGGAGCCTTGGCTGCCGCCGCGTCCTCGTCCCAGACGATGGGCTCAGGCTTGCGCGTGAGCGCCACGGCCAGCACCTCATCCATGCGCGACACCGGGATGATCTCCAGCCCCTTCTTGATGCTGTCGGAAATCTCGACGAGATCCTTGGCATTCTCCTCGGGGATGAGGACCGTCTTGATGCCGCCGCGAGCGGCCGCCAGCAGCTTCTCCTTCAAGCCGCCGATCGGAAGCACGCGGCCCCGCAGCGTGATCTCGCCGGTCATGGCGACATCGCGGCGCACCGGGATGCCGGTCATCACCGACGTGATGGCGGTGACCATCGCCACGCCGGCGGACGGACCGTCCTTGGGCGTCGCGCCTTCGGGCACGTGGACGTGAATGTCCCGCTTGTCGAATTGCGGGGGCTCGATGCCGAAATCGACGGCCCGCGAGCGGACATAGGAGTTCGCCGCGGAAATCGATTCCTTCATCACGTCGCGCAGGTTGCCCGTCACCGTCATGCGGCCCTTGCCGGGCATCATGACGCCCTCGATGGTCAGCAACTCGCCGCCCACCTCGGTCCAGGCCAGGCCCGTGACCACACCGACGTGATCCTTATCCTCGACTTCGCCGTAGCGATATTTCGGCACGCCGAGGAAGTCGCCCAGGTTCTCGGTGGTGACGCGCACAGTCTTTTTCTTCGAGATCATCAGCTCCTTGACCGCCTTCCGGGCCAGGTTCGATATCTCGCGTTCGAGGCTGCGCACACCGGCTTCGCGCGTGTAACGGCGGATCACCGTCAGCAACGCCGCGTCGTCGATCGACCACTCCTTGGGCTCGAGGCCATGCTTGACGATCGAGGCCGGGATCAGATGCTTGCGCGCAATCTCCAGCTTCTCGTCTTCGGTGTAGCCGGCGATGCGGATGACCTCCATGCGGTCCATCAGAGGACCCGGAATGTTCAGCGTATTCGCCGTCGTGATGAACATCACGCCCGACAGATCGTAATCAACCTCCAGATAGTGGTCGTTGAAGGTCGAGTTCTGCTCGGGGTCCAGCACCTCAAGCAAGGCCGAGGACGGGTCGCCACGGAAATCGGCGCCCATCTTGTCGATCTCGTCCAGCAGGAACAGCGGGTTCGAGGTCTTGGCCTTGCGCATCGACTGGATGATCTTGCCGGGCATCGAGCCGATATAGGTGCGCCGGTGGCCACGGATCTCGGCCTCGTCGCGCACGCCGCCGAGCGAGACACGCACGAATTCGCGTCCCGTCGCCTTGGCGATGGATTTGCCAAGCGAAGTCTTGCCGACGCCCGGAGGACCGACGAGGCACAGGATCGGACCGCTCAGCTTGTTGGCGCGGCCCTGCACGGCGAGATACTCGACAATCCGGTCCTTCACCTTCTCCAGACCGAAGTGATCCTGATCCAGCACATCCTGCGCGGCCTTGAGGTCCTTCTTGACCTTGGACTTCTTGCCCCACGGGATCGACAGCATCCAGTCGAGATAGTTGCGCACGACCGTTGCTTCGGCGGACATCGGAGACATCTGCCGCAGCTTCTTCAGCTCATGCGTGGCCTTGTCGCGGGCTTCCTTGGAGAGCTTGGTCTTCTTGATCTTCTCTTCCAGTTCGGCCAGTTCGTCGCGGCCGTCCTCGTCACCCAGTTCCTTCTGGATGGCCTTCATCTGCTCGTTCAGATAATATTCGCGCTGGGTCTTCTCCATCTGCCGCTTGACGCGACTGCGGATGCGCTTCTCCACCTGGAGAACGGAGATTTCACTCTCCATCATGCCCAGCACCTTCTCGAGCCGCTCGGTCACAACCGGCGTCTCCAGAATGCCCTGCTTCTCCGAAATCTTCACGGCGAGATGCGAAGCCACCGTATCGGCGAGCTTGGCATAGTCATCGATCTGCTGGATCACGCCGACAACTTCCGGCGAGACCTTCTTGTTCAGCTTCACATAATTCTCGAACTCGTTGACCACGGAACGGGCCAGCGCCTCGGCTTCCACCTGCTCGCCCGCGTCATCGGCGATCACCGTGGCGTCGGCCTCGTAATAATCGGCGCGGTCGGTATAGGTGCCCACCTTCGCGCGCGAAGCGCCTTCGACCAGCACCTTCACGGTGCCGTCCGGCAACTTGAGCAACTGGAGCACGCTGGCCAGCGTGCCGATCTCGAAGATCGCGTCGGTGCCGGGATCGTCGTCACCGGCATTCTTCTGCGTCGCCAGCATGATGTAGGTGTCGGATCGCATCACTTCTTCGAGCGCGCGAATGGATTTCTCCCGGCCCACGAAAAGCGGCACGATCATGTGCGGAAAAACGACGATGTCACGCAGCGGCAGCACCGGATAGGTGCGGCTCTCGCCGGGAGACAGGACGGGGCGGGATTTGCCTGCGGTCATGACCCAAGGTCCTTTTCTGTTGTGCCCCCCGGAACAGACCCGCGGATGCGGCATCTCGACCGGGTGCTGTTTGGTCCGGGCAGGTCATGCAAGGTCCGGATGGGTATGCCGGACCTCCCATGCACTCCGAAGCGGGTACGAACACCCTGCCCGGTCGTCCAGCCTTCGTCCATAAGCTGGTCGTCTTGTTAACCGATTAGGTGGCTATGGCTTCCGAACGTGTCAAGTAAGCCAGAATTTTCAGCCGTCTAGAGCCTTTCCAGGCAGATAGCGGCGGCACCGGTGGCAACTGGACGACACGCAGGACGAGCATGGCCGGCGGAACGGCCGGGCGGCGACGTGATTCCCGCTCCAGCCGGCGGCGGCGCTCTGCGGTGGCTCCGCGAGGGCGTGGCGGCCGCCCGCTGGCCTCAGGGTTTCTCCAGGAGCCCCCTTACCGTTACCCCCCGCGCGGCGACCAGGAACGAACCAGAGGGCAACGGTAGCCGGAGCACCGGTCAGGCACCCGACATGCAAACGGCCCCGAATGGGGGCCGCTGCACACTTCGACTACAGGCCGCCGGAAATCAGGCGCTGGCGGGGGCCTCGTTCGCGCGGTCTGCCCGGTCAGTATAGATGTAGAGCGGACGGGCAGTCCCCTCCACCACCTCGCGGGAGATGACGACTTCCTCGACCCCTTCGAGACCGGGCAGATCGAACATCGTGTCGAGCAGGATGCCTTCGAGGATCGAGCGCAGGCCGCGCGCGCCGGTCTTGCGCTCGATGGCCTTGCGGGCGATGGCACCGAGCGCCTCGTCGGCAAAGGTCAGTTCGATCGATTCCATCTCGAACAGCCGCTGATACTGTTTCACCAGCGCGTTCTTCGGCTCCAGCAGGATCTTCTTCAGCGATGCCTCGTCGAGATCCTCAAGGGTCGCGACGATCGGCAGGCGGCCGACGAACTCGGGGATCAGCCCGTATTTCAGCAGATCCTCCGGCTCGACATGGCGGAAGATCTCGCCGGTGCGGCGGTCTTCCGGGGCCATGACTTTCGCGCCGAAGCCGATGGATGTGGTGCGCCCACGACCGGAGATGATCTTGTCGAGGCCGGCAAAGGCGCCGCCGCAGACGAACAGGATATTCGTGGTGTCGACCTGCAAGAACTCCTGCTGCGGATGCTTGCGCCCGCCCTGGGGCGGAACGGACGCCACGGTGCCTTCCATGATCTTCAGCAGGGCCTGCTGGACACCCTCGCCCGATACGTCACGGGTGATCGAGGGATTGTCCGCTTTGCGGGAGATCTTGTCGATCTCGTCGATATAGACGATGCCGCGCTGGGCGCGTTCGACATTATAGTCGGCCGCCTGCAACAGCTTGAGGATGATGTTCTCGACATCCTCGCCGACATAGCCGGCCTCGGTCAGGGTCGTCGCGTCCGCCATCGTGAACGGCACATCGAGGATGCGCGCCAGCGTCTGCGCCAGCAGCGTCTTGCCGGAGCCGGTCGGGCCGATCAACAGGATGTTCGACTTGGCCAGCTCGACGTCGCTGTGCTTGGTCTGATGGCTGAGCCGCTTGTAGTGATTGTGAACGGCCACCGAGAGGACCTTCTTCGCATGGTCCTGGCCGATGACATAGTCATCCAGCACCTTGCGGATTTCCTTCGGCGTGGGAATGCCGTCGCGCGACTTCACCAGCGAGGATTTGTTTTCCTCGCGGATGATGTCCATGCAGAGTTCGACGCACTCATCGCAAATGAAAACCGTCGGTCCGGCGATCAGTTTACGAACCTCGTGCTGGCTCTTTCCACAGAAGGAGCAATACAGGGTGTTCTTTGAGTCGCCGCTACTGACTTTGCTCATACTCTGCCTCCGTCGATCCGACGGCTCGGACCGCTTCGCCTTCCAATGCAGAACATGCGCCGAATTTTTCGGCCACCATGCCCTGCACAGGGCTTCAATCCCATCGCTGGAACAACCGAACCAGCCATCTCTAGCGCCTAATCAGCCACGGTAAAGACCGGATCATCAACAATTCATTAATGATGAATATTCAGCCATGTGGCGAGTTTTGGGCGCAAACCGCTGAAATCGCGGTGGAAACCCGGCAATCTTCACTTCTCCACCGCCGGGATGTCTTCCGGCCGTTTGTCGATGACGGAATCGACAATGCCAAAATCACGCGCCATCTCGGCGGTAAGGAAATAGTCACGCTCCAGCGCGTCCTCAATCTTCTTCAGCGACTGGCCGGTGTGCTTCACGTAAATTTCATTCAGCCGCTTCTTCAGATTCAGGATTTCCTGAGCGTGGAGCATGATGTCCGTTGCCTGGCCCTGAAAGCCGCCGGACGGCTGATGCAGCATGATCCGGGCGTTCGGCAGAGCGAACCGCATGTCCTTTTCGCCGGCCGCCAGCAGCAGGGAACCCATTGAGGCGGCTTGGCCGATGCACAGGGTGGACACTCCCGGCCGGATGAACTGCATGGTGTCATAGATCGCCATGCCGGACGTCACCACGCCGCCGGGCGAGTTGATGTACATCGAGATTTCTTTTTTGGGATTCTCGGCTTCCAGAAACAGAAGCTGCGCCACCACCAGCGTGGACATGCCGTCCTCGACCGGCCCGGTGATGAACAGAATCCGCTCCTTCAGGAGGCGGGAATAGATATCATAGGACCTTTCGCCGCGGTTGGTCTGCTCCACGACCATCGGCACGAGGTAGTTCATATAAGTATCGACGGGATCGCGCATCACAGCCTCCGGCCCGGAAACGGACCTACAAACGATTCGGGTGCCGCAGCATAGCGCCCACCGCCCCCTCACGGGTTAATGCGACAGATAGGCTCGCCCCCGCAACTTTTGAAGGGCTGGGACATTGCATCGCCGGCGGGATGGGCCTGCCAAGTCCGACCCCAGTCCCAATTAGGAATAAACGCCATGCCGCCCAGCCCCGGCTCCGCCATCATGCCCCTTTTCCTGCTGTCCCCGCCTGCCCTGTCCCTCCTGGGGCTGCTCGTCGCCCCCGCGGCGCTGGCGCAGGGGCCGTCACCGACACTTGGTCCCAATCCGCACCTTCCCGCGCCCGAGCAGAGCATGATTCCCACGCTCAACTGGGCCGGAGTGGAGCGCTGGAAGGAAGGCGACAAACCCACCGCCGCCGCCGGGCTGGACGTAAACGCCTTCGCGACCGGCCTGAAACATCCCCGCTGGATTTATGTCCTGCCGAATGGCGACGTGCTGGTGGCGGAGGCTGCCAGCGAGCCGTCCGGCTCCTGGGAGCCTCGGGCGATGGTCCAGACCATGGTGCAGCGGATGGCCGGCTCCATCACCGAAAACGCCAACCGCATCTCCCTGCTGCGCGATACCGATGGCGACGGCGTCGCCGATATTTCCACGCCATTCCTGGAAGGGCTTCGCCAGCCCTTCGGCATGGCGCTGATCGGCGATACGCTTTACGTCGCCAACACCGACAGCGTGGTCAGCTTTCCCTACAAGGAAGGCGACACCAGAATTGCGGACAAGGGCACGCGCCTGCTCGATCTTCCCGTCGGCCATCACTGGACACGGAACATCCTGCCCAGCCGGGACGGATCGAAGCTCTACGTCACGGTCGGCTCGGGCAGCAATGTCGGCGAGAAGGGTATGGAGATCGAAGCCGGGCGCGCAACGATTCTCGAATATGACATCGCCAGCAAACAGTCGCGGATTTTCGCCAGCGGATTGCGCAACGCCAATGGCATGGGATGGGAACCCGCCACCGGCGAACTGTGGACGGTCGTGAACGAGCGCGACGAGATCGAGGACGATCTGCCGCCGGACTATCTCACCTCCGTCAAGGACGGCGGTTTCTACGGCTGGCCGTGGAGCTACTGGGGCAAGAATGTGGATGAGCGGGTGAAGCCGCAGCGGCCGGAGATGGTCGAAAAGGCCCTCACTCCCGACTATGCGCTCGGCGGCCATACCGCCGCCCTCGGCCTGACCTTCGACACCGGGGCCGAGTTGCCGGCGCCTTACCGCAACGGCGCCTTCATCGGCCTGCACGGCTCGTGGAACCGCAAGGACCTCAGCGGTTACAAGGTGATCTTCGTGCCCTTCACCAATGGCCGGCCCAACGGCGAGCCGATCAACGTCCTCACCGATTTCATTTCCACGGACGGCAACGAGAATGCGCGCGGCCGGCCCGTGGGGGTGGCTTTCGACAGCCGGGGCGCGCTGCTGGTGGCCGACGATGTCGGCAATACGGTCTGGCGCGTGACTGCCGCGCCCGGCAACCCGGCGACCCGGCCGGATTGACGATCCGCGCCGCACGAAGGCGGCCTTCTCGGCGGGCTCCGCACAGCCTCCATAAAAGAAGAAGCCCCGCACGATGCGCGGGGCTTCCTGCATTTCAAACCATCCGGGTGGACAGTCAGGCTGTGGCGGCCGCGTCGTCCTTGTAGAGTTCTTCCTTGGACACGGTCTTGTCGGTCACGTCGCCGAGTTCGACGATGAAATCGACCACCTTCTCCTCGTAGATCGGCGCACGCAGGCTGGCGAGGGCCTGCGGGGTCTTCCGATAATACTCGTAGACCTGCTGCTCCTGGCCGGGGAAGCGGCGCATCTGCTCGACGAGGGCCTTGTTGACCTCTTCCTCGCCGACAGTGATCTGGTTCTTCTCCCCGATCTCGGCGAGCACGAGGCCGAGACGGACACGGCGCTCCGCGATCCGGCGATAGTCCTCGCGGGCCTTGTCCTCGGTGGTGCCTTCGTCCTCGAAGGTGCGGGCCTGGGACTTCAGGTCGTCGTTGACCTGATTCCAGACGCTGTTGAACTCGTCCTCCACCAGCGACGGCGGCGGATCGAATTTGTGCATCTCGTCGAGCTGGTCGAGCAGGTGCCGCTTCATCTTCTGGCGGCTGGCGCCGGCATGCTGCTGCTTGATGCGGTCGCGCAGGGCTTCCTTGAGCTTCTCAAGGGATTCAAGGCCGAGTGACTTGGCGAATTCGTCATCCGCCTTGGCCTCGCCCGGCTGCTCGATGGACTTCACCGTGATGTCGAATTCCGCATCCTTGCCGGCGAGTTCCGCATTGGCATAGCCGGCCGGGAACGGCACCTGGATCGTGCCGCTTTCGCCTGCGGCAAAGCCGATCAGCTTCTCCTCGAAGCCGGGGATAAAAGCATTGGAGCCGATGATCACCGGCACGTCATCGGCCTGACCGCCGGCAAAGGCTTCGCCGTTGATCTTGCCGAGGAACGAAATCGTGACCTTGTCGTCCTGGGCAGCCTTGGCGCCCTCGGCCTTCGGCTCAAAGGGCCGGTTCTGATCGACGAGCTTCTGCAACTCCTCATCGAGTTCCGCGTCGGTGATCTCGACGGTCTCGCGCTCCAGCTTGATCGACTTGAAGTCGCCAAGCGTGATGGCAGGCATCACTTCCAGCGCAACGGTATAGGCCAGATCGGCATTGCCGGAGATCACCGCCTCGATGGCGTCCTGCTCTTCCGGCAGCGTCACCTTCGGCTCGGACGCGAGCTTGAAGCCGTTCTCCTCGACGATCTTGGCGTTGGCGTCGCGCACGGCGGCCTCGATGGTCTCGGCCATCACGGAGCGGCCGTACATCTTCTTGACATGCGCGGCCGGCACCTTGCCGGGACGGAAACCCTTGATCTGGACCTGGCCCTTGAGCTCGTTCAGCCGCTCATCGACGCGGCTGCCAAGATCGGTCGCAGGAACGACCACCTTGAATTCGCGCTGGAGACCTTCGTTGCGGGTTTCAGTGATTTGCATGATCCGTTCTTCGTATCGTCGCCGGAGGCGTTCGTGACAATGAGTGGCTCGTGACCCGATTCCATGCGGACGGAAGCGGGATGGTGCGGGCGGAGGGGCTCGAACCCCCACGACTTTCGTCACTGGCACCTAAAACCAGCGCGTCTACCAATTCCGCCACGCCCGCAATGGGCTCGCAACAGAAGGTCGCGCGGCGGCGCGGCTTATACCATGCCTGAGGCGGGACGCACGCCTAAAATGACCTCCGGGGGCGGCCACAACCCCGGCGGCGGCGCGCAGCGGACAAACTGACGCAGGTTTCAGCCTCCCGAACGCCTGCGGCCCCGCCGCAATCGGGGCAGCAGCCGCCGGTAGACGCCCGGCACCGCGCCGGGAAGATCCTCCGAAATCAGGCCCGGCCCACAGGCAGCCCCTGCCTCGCCATGAACCCAGACGGCGGCGGCCGCCGCCGGGAAAGCCGCCATTCCCTGCGCCAGCAGGCCGGCGATGAGGCCGGCGAGCACGTCTCCGGAACCTGCGGTGGCGAGCCATGGGGGCGCATTATCGGCAATGGCCGCCCGCCCGTCCGGGGCGGCAACGACGGTGTCGGCCCCTTTCCGGACGATGACCGCGCCGGACAGGGCCGCCGCGCGGCGGGCCTCTCCCAGCTTGTCGGCGTCTCCTGCGGCCGGCCTCAGGGCGGGAAACAGGCGGAAGAATTCGCCGTCATGGGGCGTCAGCACCGCCGGTGTGGCACGCCCGCGCAGAGCCGCGAACAGCGCCTCCGGCGCATCCGCGAAGCTGGTGAGCGCGTCGGCGTCCAGAACCACGGCGCGGGGCCCCTCCAGCGCCGCCAGAACCTGCTCCCGCATCGCCGGCCCCACACCCCCGCCCGGCCCGAGCAGCACCGCGTTGAGCCGCGGATCGGCCAGCAGAGCGCTCAGCCCCGCCGCGCTCTTCACCTCCCGCACCATGACCGCGAGATTGGCCGCGGCATGGACCGCCAGCGCATCCCGCGGCGAGGCCACGGTCACGAGCCCCGCGCCGCCCCGCAGCGCGCCAAGGGCGGCCAGCCGCGCCGCGCCGGTGGACGCCATGCCGCCGGACACGACCACCGCATGGCCCCGTCCGTATTTGTGGCGGGCCGCGCCGGGCACGGGAAAGGCGTCTGCCCACAGCGCAGGCGCGTTGTGAAAGGTCGAAACCTCCAGGCCCGGCAGCACGTCCGCCGCAATGCCGATGTCGATCACACGGGTCTCGCCGCAATGCAGGCGGC